>Ga0265297_10005045_pt1 | contig 20690 bp, 18 predicted proteins | sample Munlanlwell13791_FD_192502 | JGI IMG/M metagenome (GOLD analysis project Ga0265297, IMG submission 192502) | Leachate microbial communities from a municipal landfill in Southern Ontario, Canada - Leachate well 137-91 | ecosystem: Engineered > Solid waste > Landfill > Unclassified | place...
TGAGCCTCCATTACCATTGCCGTATTGATACCGACAACCTGTCCTTTAATATTCAACAATGGTCCGCCGGAACTTCCCGGATTAATTGCAGCACTCATCTGAATCATCGTAGATTCACGACCGCTAATAACACCGGTCGTACTTTTAATGGATTCTTGACCTAAAGGATATCCTAACGCCATAACTTCATCAGCACGATGGACTAAATCAGAATCTCCAAGTTGCAAGTATGGAATAGTACCAAGCTCACGACGAACAACCTCGACTCCTTCATCACTCATACGCAACAAGGCCAAGTCATGATCAGGAGCAATGCCAACAATTGTAGTATCAAAAATGCGTTTACCAAAATGCGGAATCTGAACCCATACCGATTTAGCCTGAATGACAACGTGAGCATTCGTTATGATATAGCCATTGTCGTCGATAAAGAACCCGCTTCCTGAACTTTTATACTGGCTTGGCGTCTTATACGGTTGACGAATATCCATTTCAGCAACTTGGCTAAAAACTTGAACAACAGTGTTTCTAACACGTTCCTGAACATCACGCCACGCTTCGTGCTGCATAACAACTTTTTCTACAACCTGAGCTTCCGGCACTTTATCAACATCCTGTGTTTGTTTGGTTTCTTTTAATGCCTGAATCTCGGAACGCAATTCTTCAGTCTGCTTGTTACTTTTAGCAACATAATAAACACCTAATAAAAGTAAGCCACCGACAATAACATATTTCGCAACGCCCAGATAATTCTTTCCCATAATGTAACTCCAGCATTTGATATAACGTGTAGCAAACTACTCCCATTAACAACCTGTTAATGATACCATATCAACACAACATTAGTAAGTCCCAAAAAAGATTCTATACTGTTGACTGAACACCTGATTTCTATCAAACTTAACAGGGGAATAAAGAATAACGTTGATAATGAAAGTTACAAGCGTGAACAATCAAGAATCGGCTAAGAGCCTTGATAAAATAGTTGCTTTGTGCAAACGTCGCGGATTCGTCTATCAAGCGGCAGATATATATGGCGGATTGAACGGCGTATATGATTTTGGGCATCTGGGTTCACTCATTAAAAATAATATCAGAAACATATGGATTAATTCACTTCAAAATCCTTACGGACAAATTTTACAATTTGAAGGCGCATTACTCGGCCCTGAATCAGTTTGGAAAGCATCAGGCCACGTTGATCATTTTAGTGACCCTATGGTTGACTGCCTCAATTGCAAGCGCCGTTTTCGCGCAGATGACCCTGATGTCGCAAAGGGATGCCCTGCATGCGGCAAAAAGGATAGCTGGACACCTGTTCGCCAGTTTAACATGATGTTCAAAACCGAAGTTGGCGCCGCGGCAGACGGATCTTCTATCGCATATTTGCGCCCTGAAACTGCCCAATCAATTTTTATCAACTTCAAAAATGTTTTATCTACATCACGCGTTAAAATTCCATTTGGTATTGCTCAAATAGGTAAAGCTTTCCGTAATGAAATTACTCCAAAGCAATTCTTGTTCCGCATGAGAGAATTTGAACAAATGGAAATGGAATGGTTCTGCAAAGAACAAGATGCTTTAACATTCTTTGAATTTTGGCGCGGCCATAGATTAAATTTCTATCGCACTCTTGGCATCAACGCAGATAACATACGCCAACGTCCTCATGAAAAAGATGAGCTTGCGCACTATTCAACATGCTGCACTGACGTTGAATATAATTTCCCCTTTGGTTGGAAAGAAATGGAAGGTATCGCCCATCGTGGTACATTCGATTTAACCCAACATACAACTTTCTCAGGAAAAGATTTGTCGGTTTACGATGATGAGACCAAAAAGTCGTATATTCCTACCGTTGTTGAATGTTCAGTAGGAACCGACAGAGCATTCTTGATGGTCATGTTTGACGCCTATCATGAAGATATCGTTGAAGGTGAAACACGCACGGTTATGAAATTCGCACCTTGTGTTGCGCCAATCAAAGCCGCGGTACTACCGCTGACAAAAAAGCAAACAGAAGCTGCAACAAAAATCTTTGCAGACATTAAAAAGCTTGGCTACCAAGTTGATTTTGATGAATCAGGTTCTATTGGTAAGCGCTATCGCCGTCAGGATGAAATTGGTACGCCTGTATGCTTTACCTATGACTTTGACAGCGAGCATGATGCTTGTGTTACAGCACGTGATCGAGACACTACAACTCAAGAGCGCATAGCTATCGATCAGGTACCTGCATATCTGGCTAAGCTGCTCAACAAATAATATTATTTTTAAATTTTAATGGCATGAGTATATATAAGACATTTACTCATGCCATTTTTCTTATTATTATTTCTATATCTGTAAGTTTTTTTAGATACTAAAGAATGATAGATTGTAATTTTGATATGCATATACACAAAAAGGTTATAAGGACTCTTAGGATGGATGATAATAAAAAGTTATTGTATTTTGCTCCTGGCCGAGCCTTATTCTTTACGGCAATTATCCTTATTATCCTCGGAACCGGTCTGCTTGCATTACCCATATGTCGCACCTGCCATATAGGTTTAATCGATCTGTTTTTTAGTGCTACGGCAGCGGTATGTGTCACCGGTATGTTTACGGTCCCAATGGCCAGCTTTACGTATATCGGTCAAGGCATAATATTATTGCTGCTACAGATCGGTGGCTTAAGTCTCATTACATTTACCATCCTCATCGTTTCACGTTTTATTCATGTCGGGTTATCAGGTCAATTAAAGGCTCAACAATTTGCGGAAATCGAAATTGGCAAAGAAGGGAAAAGCCTTCTACCTTTTATTCTCATGGGTACATTGGTTATAGAAACCATTGGCGCATTAATTTTTTATGCGGTTTTTAGACATACGTATCCATGGTACCAGGCGCTTCTTTTGGGATTTTATCAATCAATATCATCATTTTGCAATATCGGCGTCTCCATGTTTGGCTTTGATGTTGAACAATACGCACACAATATTCCGGTGCTACTCACCACAACAGCACTCATGTTTTGCGGCATCATCGGATTTCCGGCATTAAAAGAATTATATGATTATTTCATCTACATAAAAAATAAGCGCAAAGGTAAACTCTTTTCATTCAGTCTCCAGACCAAAATAATTGTATATGGCTCTGTCATGTTAACCTTATGCGGCATGATTCTGCTTTTCATTACTGAAAAAAATAATACCTTAGCCGGCATGTCACCATTACATCAATGCACTACGCTATTGTTTAATGCCTTATCATTTCGCAGCGCAGGATTTCTTTTGGTTCCTGCTGGTAGCCTAACCATGAGTACTATACTTATCATGATGATCTACGGTTTTATCGGATCATCACCAGGATCCACAGGAAGTGGTATAAAAATTACAAGCTTTGCCGTTATTATAGTGGCTATTAAAGCGCTCATGTCAGGAAATATGCATATCAAGCTTAGTAACCGCTCTATACCTATCGATCAAGCAATTAAGTCATTTACTATTGTAGTAGTTGGTATTGTATGGATCTTCATGGCCACATTTTTCTTGTCTATCACAGAACAAGGACACTCACTGCTTGAATTATTATTAGAAGCTACATCAGCATTTACCAACCAAGGAATTTCATTAGGATTAACCGAAAAACTTACTAATGCCGGTAAATATATTATGATGCTCAGCATGATTGTAGGTCGTATTGGTCCATTAGCATTTATACTAGCGTGGGCAAAAAGATCATTAATAAAAAGTAAAAAGAATTATAGTTACCCTGAAGAACGGATTATGTTGGAATAAAGGATCTACAGATGAAATTTTGCGTTATAGGCTTAGGAAAATTCGGTTATAGCGTAGCAGTCACACTTGCAAATCGCGGCGAGGAAGTTATCGCCATTGACAGTGATATGCAGATTATAACAAGTATTAAAGACAAAGTTACACATGCAATATGCATGCATGTCACCGATGAAGCTTCGTTAAAAAGCATTGGCATCGAACACGTCAACACTGTCATTATTAGTATTGGCGATGATTTTGCACAAGCAGTTCTGACAACAGTACTTTGCAAAGAAAAACTTGGTATCAAACATGTTGTTGCCCGCACGACATCAGAACTCAAAAAAGAGGTGCTACGGCTAATTGGAGCTGATGAAATTATCATGCCTGAACAAGAAATCGGCGTTCGTCTTGCAAATTCGTTAAGCGAACCTCACAGCAAATAATGCTAACTCAACAATTATCATTGTACCTATAAACTTATTTGGCCTACTTCGTTCATCTGAAGGCGCGCAGGACGATTCGAATCGTGCCAGCAGTGATTATCGAATAGAAGTTCAGCAATACCATTAATGAATGCATCCAAGCTTGATCTTCAAGGCTGATCGTGCAATACTATAAGCACTTTTCACACATAACATGCGAATAATAAATACATATCGAAAGGCTGCGATGTAACACTATATATATTGTATAAATCTTGCAGAAACAAAACAAAACATTATTGTATATACAATAATAATCATAACACATAAGCTCTATAAAGGGATCCTTAATGAACATTTGTTATTTTTTCATTCCGCTCTGCATTTTTACTTATTGCTCTTCAATGGATAAAGTTCTATCTGATGCAATGCTTACGTGCGACGTCCAGACAATGGAATCATATTTAAGTCGTCAACCATCTCTTCTTAATCAACGCAATGGAAGAGAGGGTCGTACAATGCTATTTGATGCAGCTTCATGGGGGCTTGAGAAAACAACTCGTTTTCTTTTAGAAAAAGGCGCTAATCCAAATATTCCCGATATAAATGGCAACACACCTCTCATATCAGTTATTGCTGGCAGCTCGAAGCCTAGTGTTATTCCTTATATTCTTATGAAAGGTGGAGCTGATGTTAACGCCCATAACACAAAAGGATTTACAGCTTTACATTGCGCTTGCACAAATAAATACGGATTCGAGCTTGTTAAGAGCCTTTTAGAACATGGAGCTAATCCAAACGCCGTTAATCAAAGTAGAGTTACACCTTTATTACTTGCTTGCTATAGTAATCTTACACCATTTGTTCATATACTTTTAAAATATAATGCCGACAAAAGTATCGCTGCTATAGATGGAGACACACCTTTGAAGGTCGCACGTAGACAACACTTTTCAGGAGTAGAATGGCTTCTTAACGGCCAAATCGGAATGCCTCCGGAGGAAAGTAAGAAAGATACATATATACTTTTTTTAGCAATGAGGATGAGTAAAAGATAATCAAGATGAAATACAAAAACTTATTGCACAGGATGCTAACATCAATGCTACTAACAAGGATATCAACGAAACTCGTTAATGCTGGCCTGCTATCAAAGCCACGCTGATATTGTTTGCCTCCTTGTAGAAAAAGGTGCTGATCCACATTGGGAATCTTCAGATCGTCATGCTAACGCTCTACATTGGGCATGCATGCAAGGTGATTTATACACTATTCGCAGGCTTGTTGAAGATTTCCATATTAGCGTTACTACGAAAACACGTTGGATCAAAAATGGCAATGCTGTATATAAAACTCCTCTAGAGATCGCTCAAGAGTTTCATCATCACGATGTTGCCGACTTTATTAGAGCACCTCACAGGTAATATAAAGATCAAACATATTCAAATTGCTGATGGCTCATATTTACATGAGCCATCTTTTTTTGTTACATCTTTATAAGTGTCACTACACCATGAATTTTATTAATCGGAAGACGATGGAAACGCACAAACGTTGGTGACAAATGTTTCATAATTGCAAAGATACGCCATAACGGTTTTTTGGTTACAACTTCATCCATTCCAAAGAATATCGCCTTTGTTTCGATTCCTGAATCTTCGAGTATTTTTTCGATATTAGGTACTTCCATATAACCACAATGGATTTCAAATACACGCAATCCATCAGCGAGCTGTTCTTTAAAGAACCCTAATACACCAAAGGGGGTATCTCGTTGAATAATCGAAACCAGAATATTATCGGTATACATGATACCGTTATCAAACAATGTTTGCGCCACATAAGAAGGAATCGCCGTCGTTGCCCGTACAAAGAATAACCCTGTTCCTTCAATTTTATCAGCTTTTGCATACAGTTCTTTATACAAAATCAAGAACTGACGTAAAGGCATAGACTTAAGCAACCCTCTCATCTTCTTTTGGCCAAAATAATAGATGAGAATAATAGACAACGGAACAAGCGCAATAACCAACGACCAATAACCACCCTGCTGCAATTTAACCATAGAAGAGCAGAAGAATAGGATATTAATCAAGACAAGCATAAGGCCAAGCAGCATCTTTATGATATTTTTGCGCAGATAGAATATAAGCGCAATAAAGCTACTCGTCATAACCATCGTACCACTCACAGCAAGACCATATGCCGCTGCCAAATGAGCTGATTCTTTAAACTTTAACATAACAAAAAATACTGCCGCAAAAAGAGCCCAGTTAATAATGCCAATATATACCTGCGCATGTAGCCTTGTTGATGTATAATCTACCTTGAGTCGCGGCATTATACCTGTCGTTATTCCTTGATATACAACAGAAAATACGCCACTGATCATTGCTTGCGATGCAATAATCGAAGCCATAATACACAGTATTAAGAATGGTATATACAAAAAGCTTGATTGACTATAAAACATCTCATGAAATACCAAATTAGCCTGAGGGTGCACCAGTAAAAACGCGCCCTGTCCCATATAATTCAGAATTAATGAAATAAATACATAAGCCCAGGCCTGGCGAATCGGCTTACGACCAAGATGCCCCATATCAGCATACAAAGCTTCACCACCTGTAGCACACAAAATTACGCCAGACAAGATAAAGAGTCCGGCAATTTTATTATTCAATACACACTGTATACCATAATAAGGATTAAGAGCCATAAGTATAATAGGAGCTTTTATGATAGCCGCCAGTCCGGAGACTGCAAGCACAGTAAACCATAAAACCATAATAGGCCCGAACATAACTGATACTTTTTCGACTCCACGCCGCTGAAATACAAAAAGGCAATATGCAATGGCTACCGCAATACCTACTAAAATAGTTGTACTTAACGTAGCAAAACCGGGAATTAAACGAATCCCTTCTACAGCACTCAAGATACTAATTGCCGGGGTTATAACACCATCACCAATAAACAATGACAACCCTACAAATGACATGAGGGTTATAATCAGAATCTTTGTCTTAGAAGTGAGGAGTGATTTTAGAATTTCTCGTAATACGATTGTTCCCCCTTCACCTTTTTTTGACAAACTCATTGCCAGCCAGGCGTATTGCACGGTGACTACAACAATCAACGTCCATATAACGAGTGACACAGTTCCAATCACATTATCAAATACGGGCGGAATAACACAGAATATAGCGTATAGCGTATAAATAGGGCTTGTTCCTATATCACCAAAAACAATTCCCAACGCCTTAATAATACCTCCAAATGTGCTTCTTAAACTCAAGCCTTCTGTTGAATCATTCATTATAGATCCTCAAAACCCTTCAGTTTTAAAAATATTAAAATACGAAATCATCCCCTATCATAAAAAATTTCTAACCATTTGTTAATCCAAACAGTTTTAAATATAGTTTGAATGTAATTATAATAGTTATTTAAGAAATATTTTATAACTGAATACAAAGAGGTGCTATACTCATAAAATCAGAAAATAATAAAAGACAGCCATTAATCGAATAAAGCTGTCTTTTATAAATTTTTAAAGGAGATATTTAGATTGATTCAATGCGAATAATTGTCAAAGCTTGACGGTGGCCTGTCTTTACTTGAACCTTTTTACGCCTTTTGAATCTGAATGCGGTGACCTTAGGACCTCTCATTTGCTTAACAATAGAAGCTTTAACAGGAGTATCAAGATGAGGTTGACCGATCTCAATCTTCTCTTGTCCTAACTTACGTAACAAAACTTCTTTGAATTCAAGCTTTGTTCCCGGTTCACCTTCGATTTTTTCAATAGCTACAGTTTTGCCTTCAACCGCCTGATACTGTTTTCCGCCTGTTTGGAAGATAGAATATTGTTCAGCAGTTGTAACTTCTGTTTGGCCTGTCTTTGTCGTCGTTTCCATAAAATAATCCTAAAAAGAGACTTTTTTCTGTTCAATAACGTATTTTAATATACCAAATAATAAAAAAAGATCTAGTAAGAAAAATTTTAATAATAATATCACGCTACGAAAATCTATCACTACTCCAAAATACGGGTTCCCCTTATACTCATAATAATATCAAAGGCCTTTCGAGGGGAAAGCTCATCAAGATCAATCTCCTCAATCATTTTCAAAACTTCCGTCTGCTCCATAAGCTTTGTCTCCGCTTTGGTAAGCCTCATGTGCATATTGGCAAGTTCTCCATCAAGGGTAGTCTTATACCCACCTTGAATTTTCGGTCCAGCAAAAGTCTTTTTCTCTTGTTGCGTAAGGCCTTCAAGGAGATCTTCAGCCCGTTTTAAAATAGGGTCGGGAAGTTTGGCAAGCTTGGCAACATCCAGGCCAAAGCTACCATCCGCAACACCGGGTTCAATTTTATACAAAAATAATACGCCCTGCTTTGTTTTTGATGAAGCAGCATGAAAATTAGCTATGGTATGAAAGGTTTCATTTAAAAGCGTAAGTTCATGGTAATGTGTAGCGAATAAACACAATGCGCGCACATGTTCTACAATATATTCTACAACCGCTTGCGCAATCGCCATTCCATCAAAGGTACTTGTCCCACGCCCAACCTCATCAAGAATTACAAGGCTTCGATCGGTCGCTTGTGTACAAATAGCTGCCGTTTCTTCCATTTCAACTAAAAAGGTACTTTTACCCTCACTGAGATTGTCCCCGGCACCAATACGCGTAAATATTCTGTCTAAAATTGGCATATATGCAGATTCGGCAGGAACAAATGACCCTGCTTGAGTCATGATTGCTATTAACGCCACCTGACGCAAATAGGTAGATTTGCCACCCATATTAGGCCCGGTAAGAATCCATAATGAACTCTGTTCGGTTAACTCGGTATCATTAGGAATGAATCTATGCGAAAGCATACGTTCAACAACAGGATGTCTACCTTGTTTAATGCTCATATCACGTCCTTCATGTAAAATAGGACGAACATAATTATGATCATAAGCAACCGTTGCAAAACCAACGAGAGCGTCAAGCCGACTTAACGCATAGGATGTAGATCGCAAAGCATGCAACGTTGCGGCTACTTCACGCTTAACACGGGCAAACGCTTCTTTTTCAAGATCAGCAATCCCATTTTCAGCATAACGCACGTCATGCTCAAGCTTTTGTAACGCCGGAATAGTAAAACGTTCTTTGCCTACAAGTGTCTGTAACCGAATATAATCTGATGGAACCAAATGCGCGTTGGCTTTGGTAATCTCGATAGAATAACCAAAAACCTGATTATATCTAACCTTTAAAGAACCGATACCGGTTCTTTGTTGCTCTTGTGCCTCAAGTTCAAGCAATTTAGACTGCGCGTGGGCAATCAAGTCTCGCATGGCATCAAGTTCTTGGTCAAACCCAGCCTTAATAACAATACCTTGTGACGGATCATCATTAAGAGCAGATTTTAACAACGCGATAATTGCATCGAAATCGTACATGCGACTTTCGATCATCGTAAGTAAATTCGATTCAGACATCTGCCTCAATAATGAACGCAAGCGTGTAATTCCTGACAATGATCTCATAAGCGTACAATAATCTGCTTGCGTAGCCCTATCCAATGCTATTCTGCCTACAAGTCGTTCAATGTCACCAACAGAAACAAGCATTTCTCGCAGTTGCCTCATGGCGGCAACATCATTTTTTATCGTATCTATAGCATCATACCGTTGCTCAATAGCTGATTTATCAACCAAAGGACAGGTTAACCACCGTTTAATTGTTCGCGAGCCCATCGACGTCGCAGCACCATCAACCGTATCGAATAACGTGTTAACAGTTCTTCCATCCTGCGTATTTTTTATAAGTTCCAAATTTCGCACTGTGGCGGCATCGAGCACAAGAAACTCTTCGGGTTTATAGAAATGTACAGCATTAAATTGCTGCAAGGCACCTTCCTGATTCTTGCGAACATAGCCATAAAAATTATATAAGGCCTCAGCTAGCGCTTGATCATCAGGTTGTTTTTCCTTATTGATACGCGCAACCCATTCATCCGCTCCGTCAAAAAACTGCTCACCACTTATAAAACTGGTAAAATAACCGCGCTCGGAAAAAAATGAACGAAATGGCGCAGCCTCATGTGGCAATACGATTTCATCAGGAATAAAACGCATCAATTCAGCATCAAGCGCCTTATCAGCTTGTGCGGGTATAATAGTTCCGAACAAACGCGCAGTAAGTAACTCACCAAATAGAATGCCCCATGAATGTGGGCCAGGAAAAAAAGACATCAAATAGCTTGCCGTTTTTTCATCAAGCAAGCGGGCATCCGTTAAAGTACCTGGCGTCAAAACTCGCGTGACACCACGACGTACAATAGCTCCGGGCTTAGGTTCTTCAAGCTGGTCACACAACGCAACCTTAAAACCACCTTTTATTAATTTATGAAGATAATGATCAAGAGCGTGAATAGGAACACCGCATAAAGGAATCGGTTCATCTTTGTAGGTACCTCTTTTAGTCAAAGCAATGCCTAAAAAAGAAGAAGCTTGCTTGGCATCATCAAAGAACAACTCGTAAAAATCACCGACCTGGAAAAATAATAATGCATCCGCATGCTCATTTTTTATAACCGCATATTGCTTCATAAGCGGGGTTAATGAATCGATATCTACTTGATCAAGTATCATTGAATGCGCTCCATATTTAAATAATCATGATACTCAAAGTATAGACATTATCATGAAATTGTCATGAACTAAGCATACTTTTTAAATTGGATTCTGTGTAAAGGAATTAAATTTTAAACTATGTAAGCTTAAAAGAACAATCTCTGTTAATACTCTCAATAATATCTGCAAGCTTAATATGTATGTCAGGACAACTATTATTTTCTATTTCCCAACAAGCAGATACAACCGATTGAACATAACACCAACAAAGCATACGCTGCATATTAAAGTTAAGTAACTGTGAGAACTCATGCAAACGCGTTAATATAATATCTTTTGCAGCCTTATAGGCTGATAATTCTAATAATGGGTTACGAATAAAACAATTAACCTCATAGTTTTGATCACCAATTACTCCTTTGGGATCAATTGCAAGCCAGTCATCGCCGTCAGCAAGTATATTACTATGGTGTAGATCTCCATGAAGCAACACATTTTGTGTTGTTGATACCATCAAATAATCCCTAAGTTTTCGTGCCTGGGTAAGATGAAGCGCCGGCAATTGCCATTCTTTATCAAGCACTGAGAGCCAATCGCCAAGTACTGGGAAGTTGTTTTCCTGTAACGGACTATTATGCAGTTTTTGAATTACAGCAGCTGCTATGCGAGTGGCCTCTATGTCTTGGTCAGGAAACATTGATTTTAAACTGTTACCGGGATTTGCATATTGTAACAGCAAAACCCCATCTGAAAGATCTTTCGCAATGAGCCTTACACAACCATATCCACTAAAAGCTTGCAGCGCCGCAGCTTCGCGAGTGATACCGTCTTTTTCAAAACCAATTTTCAGAATAAACTACAACTTTATCAAAATGCTTGGGAAATCCCAGTGCTGAGAATATCTCGTATTTACCGTGTTGCTTATCAATGACAAATTTCTTTTGCACTGATCTCCTATTAACCATCCAATTAGGCCACTCTAAAAAGTTAATGTCCGTCTTTATAATTTTTTGTTCATCCATTGCTTCGAACTCCTTTTGCTATGGGTATCTGATAGCGTAATTTTACAACAGACACTATGGCAAAATTTTACAGTAAATTAAAAGAATATTGAATATTTTTATTGCTTGAAGAATTTCTATACCATAATAACTAAGGACTAGCGTAAGTTGAGACGAGAGACCCTCTGAAAACAGCGATCTGATCGTTTGCGCCAGGCGCTCTAGAAAGATTTCTTAGAAAGATTCTAGAAATATACGCGCGCACGCGCAAGGAATTTAAAACTTAAAAAAAAACAAAAAGATAACTATAGACAAATGACACCAGTTGCTCTCGAGAAATGTGAATGGATACTTTCTGCCAGATACTCTATAAAGATGCATTAATAGAAGTAAGTTTTTTATAAACCGCACATAAACCTAAGCTCAAATTATACAAATATCTACACACAACAGAGCGATGTTGATAAAAATTTGACTCAAGTGTCTTTGTGTGTATTATGGGTATAATTTTTATTCTTTATTATTGCTTCCTGTATTTCAAGTTATATTGTAAAGAATTGAACAGGAAGTATCACATGCATTCAAGTTTTTTAAGGGGTATTATGAAAATGCCAAAGTATTCAATATTTTTTTAACAATAATAGCTATAACAACGGTACACGCTAGCGAACAAACACAATGGTTGTCTAAACCCAGTAAATCTGAAATTTTAGCAATGTTATCTAAGGAAAGATATTTTCCCTATCAGGATATAATTGTTAATAACGAAGTTTTAAGTAGAGGATTAGGTCCAGATTGCTCATCTCGTTATGAGGCTATAAGAAATGTGATAGCCGAGTATGGTCGTCCTATCAAGGTTCTCGATATTGGTGCAGCCAATGGATATTTTAGTTTAAGAATTGCCCACGATTTTAAAGCACTATGCGTTATGGTTGATAGATCTGACCGTTTACGTTTAATTTGCGAATTAAATGATACGATTAATAATAATCTAATTTACCTAAAAAAGTCTCTTTCTTTGGACGATTTAAAATTATTGAAGAGGCATGAACATTTTGAGGTTGTTCTTATGCTAAATGTTATTCATCATATGGAGCCTTGGCAAGAAATATTGGAAACTATATTCGAATTGGGGGATACAATCATAATCGAAACTCCTCCGTCAAATGATGACCGTGTAATCGAAAAACCTAACATTCCGTTAATTGAAGATTATTTATATCGTAAGCAAGGTGGTGTGATTATAGCTACTACCCAACGAGCACCTGCTCATAATTTTGATTATATTACATCACTTGAAGAGGCCACAGAAGCTTTGCGTATCAAAAAGTTTACACCTGATGCATTCTCGAAGATGTTTTGTTTTAAAAGTCAAAAAAGACAATATACAAATCCCGTATTCCAAATAAATGTATTTAATGAATTAAACGGTATTTTTCCAAGTCCTGCGTCATTGCGTGGTAAGCAAGCAATTGTTATTCAGTAAATTTAGAATAAACTGATAATTTATTATTGGCTAAGTATCGCGATATTATACGTGAGGGAAATTATGAATTTATTGTATGCTCCTTGGAGAGCAAAGTACTTTTCATTTGGTAGTACTAAGCGTGCAAGTGTTAATAAGGATTGTCCTTTTTGTAGCAAATTTGTTCCAAATGAAGATGCCGCAAAGGTACTCATATTAAAACGATTTGAACATTGTTGTGCTATGCTTAATCAATATCCGTATAGCGCAGGGCATTTACTTATAATACCTTACAAACATGTTTCTGATATTTCCCTTCTAGAAAAACAAGAAAGATCGGAGCTTTTTGAAGCTACAAATATTTGTTCAATCACATTAGAAAAACTTTTTAATTGTGATGGTATTAATATAGGTATCAATAAAGGAAAAGCTTCTGGAGGAAGTGTGCAAGAACATGTACATGTTCATATATTGCCACGCTATATAGGTGATACAAACTTTTTGGCAGCACTAGCAAATACCAAGCCAATTTCTTTCGATATTAATGACGTTTACAGCAAAATGTTGGAACATTTTGATAATCTTTCTTTAAAATGAGAAAATCAAGCTATTATCTGGATATAAAAACAGAAGAAAGAATAATGGCGCTTTATATGAAGCGTCTCAAAGAAGGGCAACGAGCTCGTAAATCGCAGCTCGTTGATGAAGCTATTAAATTGCTCTATGACAAAGAGATGGGCAAAAAATAGTGATGGTTTCGCTAATGTGACAATGATATTGAACGTTTAATAAAACAAAATAAATGTATCCTCATAAGAATCCCCTTGAGTTTATTTACAAACATTCAATCAAATTATTGACTTTAGGAATCAGCCTTTGATAGCCTAAACATTGAGGTAGGGAGTGTATGAAGCCTAGCCATAATCAGGGAGACTTGATTGTGTGTTAGATATGCAAACCCTGCCTCTTTTTTAGAAGAAACGTTTTCGAGTAGTGTTAAAACAAGGAGGTTCCAGTATGAATAAGTTATTAGTAGCTCTATGTATTGTTTTGTCAGGAGTTGCCGTTTTTAGCAATGCCAAAATCCGAGTAAGTGTTAACGAAGATATTTTTAATAGCATTATTGCAAAACACATTGTCACCGACCCGTATGTAGTAGTAATAGAAATCTCATCAACATCACCGCAGAGCGGCGGGTACATACATTATTTGACAAGTCAGGATGGCTTTTATTTTATAACCTCCACCTCCGGTAAAAAAAAGACATTTGCTAACCCCAAAATTTGGGTAGTGCCAGCTACATCATTTGCGGGGCATAATTAAAATTTGAGGCGAGATGCTGTTGAAGTTCATATCGATGAAGACCTCATTGGTATGCTAGGTCAGCAAGCAACTGGCCTCATCTTTTTTGAGTTAGCCATGTATGAGCCCGAGCGTAACCAAAAGTGAAGCGGAGGGCATACGGAGAAGCCAAAGGTCGACTATCGTTTAAATTTCGCCTATGAGACGTTGCATCGGTGAAGTTGACGTGTTTCAGGGGGGACGTAATGGCAATAGAATTGAGAGGCTATCAGCTGCTAGCTATTGAGGCCTGCATAAAAGAACAAAGCAATGGAATACATAGGCAGCTTATCGTTTTACCAACAGGAACAGGTAAAACCTTTTTATTCGCTGGGTTAACGCACAGGCTTAATAAACGCACGTGGTTGGGAAAGGCTTTTTTTGCTAGTGTCGTTTTACCTGACTGCCTTGGGCCAAGGATTGCTATCACTGGTAATTTTTTCGCCCGTTCCAATATATGACGTTCCATAGTTCTTTCAATCAGAAGCACTCCTATGGACATTTCTTAAACAAGACTTATAGTTTTGTCCATATCAGGATATCATATAGTGTAATGTAGATACAAATTTAATGAGACATTGACTCTAATTCGATACGAACGAAACTAAGAACAACCTGTTTGAAATCATTAAAGAATCCCTGGAATAGTGGCATGAATATAGGTTTTGGATTTTTTCTGTCAGCAACTGCACATTCAGTATCATATGCTTGGAGAGCTCCTTCTAATGAACTGCTCAATGTGTCTACACAATTATAAATATAACGGGCTCTATCATGAACTTCTGTATACAACACTGATGAAGCATCAAGCTGCTCAGCTTTGTAATACATAAAAGCTATAAGACCTTCGAATTCGTTAACAAGCGTATTAAATACAGCTATTACACGGTTCCTATTATATTCGTAGTCAAATTTTGATTGGAATTCAGCCTTATCAAGAATCTTAGCGCTATATTCAAAGTCTCGTACTAATGAGCTTGGCACAAGTTCATACTCAAGCACCTCATGATCATTGAGTTCCCTTGTTATGTTCCCGATGTGAGATCTTTTATTAATGTACCAAAACAATGTTGGATCATAAAAAACAGACTTAGTTACGTTAAACCCTAAAAGTATAAGCTGTTCTAAAATGGTAACCGACTGACTCATGACAAGGTCCATTCCAAGAGCCTTGAACCAGGATTTCGACCAAAAGGATGGTCGCTTTATTTTTGCTTCAAGATTTGCAACTCTACGAGCCAGATCAGTTACATCCTGCATATTTTCAGTTGTAGCATCTTTAATCTCTTGAGCTGCATCTGCTGAAAAAACAAAGTATATACAACCAACCAATGCCGCGACAGAAGCAACCGAGGCACCAGCTTTAACAAGCGACCTCAAACCTTGATTCTTATTGTGTTGCTGAATATATTGATTTCGTTTTTGTGCTATTCCGGAATCGGTAATACGAGCTACCTGCGGCATGGCTGCAGACAATGCAGGTACCAAAAGAATAGCAAGCAATAGGATACAACACATTGATTTTATTTGAACAGATTGCATAAACGCCCCCTAAAATCTGGTATCAGTCTGCCTATATAAAAACTTTTCTCAGCATTAAACAGGAATCTCTTACCCTTTTATAGACTAACATAGTAGACAAAGTCTAAGTCAATGCTCAATACATGTACCCCATATACCTGATATAGCAACTGAATTTTGCCAACAGGAAAAGCTCACTGGTCAAACCAATGGGGGGCCGCTTGCTACAAATATTTATTTAATTGAAGTAGCTTATGAGTTTTTGCTGCAATGTTTCTTGGTTCATAAAGCCTGTTTCCCTTCCCACAATTTCTTTGTTTTTTATAAAGAGAATGGTTGGGAACATTTTGATGCCAAGTTTATCTGCTAGCTCTTGTTCTCCTTCTACACAATTAAAACGAACAAATTTATAATTCGAATTAATCGCGGCAGCTTTTTCAAAAATTGGCGCAAAATGACGGCATGGGCAACACCAATCGGTGTATACATCAATAATTACGGGTTTGCTTGCATTAAGAACTTCTTGCTCATAATTTGCTTTAGTTATACTTAACAATGTACTTTCGATTGGAGCTGGATGTTTCATTTCTTCTGTAACATTTTCTTCTAAAGTTTTCATGTAACAACAAGTAAGTTGAAATTGTTTTTCTAGAGCTGCTGCTGTAATTTCTTGGCCTGTTTTTTTTAGTTGTTCGATAGTTCGTTGTTGGGCTGCCTCTATCGCTTGACTATTATCTATAAAGCCAATTTGTTCAACAATTGAACGTTGAACTGAATTGTCTTTATGTATCATGATACTTACCATTGATGATTTCTTATGACTTAGATCTTGTAGTACGAAATCGAGCAATTGTTTTTCACCTGCCTCTTGATAGAGTTGATCAGCACAAAGTAACACTATGTTTCCCACGGTTACTTGAGCCGGCTGTTTCATAGCATTTATTTGGTATGAAATAAATCCCACTACTTTTTCAGTAGTCCGTAAAACATAGGTTGTATGGATAATAGTCCCAGAAACAGCCAAGCCTGCAGGGTTACCTTGCTCAATATTTTCAATTTTGTGATTAAAAAATGGAGCAAGAGACTCGGGGGTTGTTTCGGGGAGTTTTGATTGATTTTTTTCTAATAGCTCCGTTACACCAAGATGATCGCGAGCATCATCATAGCGACTAAGTGTTGCTTTTGTACAGGTATCCCCATTGCATAATATGACGCTTTTTTCTAATGCCTGTCCTAATACACTTTGCTGAATCGGTGTATGCTCTTCCGCGCTATAAACTTTTGATACGAGAACTAATAAGAAAAATAGTAACTTTAGTTTCATAAAAATCCTTTAAAAATAGAAATCCTTTAAAATATGATTAACTATACCAGCTCTAATACAATATTCAAATGGCCCGAAAGATATTAAGACAACATCTTTTTAAGGTACGTGCCTGTATAACTCTTGCTACATGCGGCAACCTGTGCTGGTGTTCCTTGTACCACAATAGTACCACCTTCAACACCCCCTTCAGGGCCAAGGTCTATAATATAATCGGCAGTTTTCAGCACATCGAGATTATGTTCAATAATAATCATTGAATTGCCTTTATCAACAAGTGTATTGAGTACTTTAAGTAAGCGCTCAATATCACAATTATGCAGTCCTGTTGTCGGCTCATCAAGAACATATAAGGTTCGGCTACCGCGTTTAGCTAACTCATCTACAAGTTTAATACGCTGAGCCTCGCCTCCGGACAATGTTGTTGCCGGTTGACCTAATTTTATGTAATCAAGCCCGACATTACACAGCAATTGTAAACGCTTGGACAATGATGTATGCGCCTCAAAAAACTGCGCGGCTTCATATGCTGTCATATCTAAAATATCGGCAATATTTTTACCCTTGAATGTTACGGCCAATGTTTCTTGACTGTACCTTTTGCCTTTGCAACTTTTGCAGGTCATCGTAACATCAGGCAAAAAGTGCATACTTACTTTTATTGTTCCCTCGCCACGACATTCGGCACAACGCCCTTCCGCAACATTAAAACTGAATCTGCCCGGCGTATACCCACGAACATTACTTTCTGGCAAACTGGCAAACAGTGCGCGGATAGTATCAAAAATACCTAAATAGGTTGCTGGATTAGAGCGCGGCGTTCTGCCAATAGGACTTTGGTCTATGACAACTAAATGATCTAAGTTTTCAGAACCTTGAATATCGTGATCCACAGTTTCACGCAATCTATTGCCGGACAATTCTCTCGATAATACCGGAACCAATTCTTGCATAACTAAGGTACTTTTACCTGACCCGGAAACACCGGAAACACCACACAAAACACCTAAGGGAAACTTAACGGTCAAATCTTTTAAGTTATTACGATTGGCATGCTCTAAGGTAATAAAACCTTTAGGGTTACGAACCTTTTCCGGCACTTTGATACTACGTCTACCTGACAAATAAGCACCGGTTAAAGAATTGATATTTTTTGCACATTCTTCAGGTGTTCCTTGAGCCGTAACCTTACCGCCCAACACACCGGCAGCCGGGCCCATATCTACTACATAATCAGCATGTTCAATAGTTTCAATATCATGTTCGACAACAACAACCGTATTGCCCATATCTTTTAAATGTTTAAGCGTAGCAATCAAACGATCATTATCACGTTGATGCAACCCAATACTAGGTTCATCAAGAACATACAAAACACCGCTCAGAGCTGAGCCAATTTGCGTTGCCAAGCGAATACGCTGCCCTTCCCCGCCCGATAATGTTCTCGACGTACGGTTTAACGACAAATATGAAAGGCCTACATCGTTAAGAAAGTTTAATCGGCTGACAATTTCATGTAATAACGACTTCGCAATCAATGCTTCATGTTCAGCAAGCTGAACTTCTTTAAAAAACTTAAGACAATCCTGTACGGACAACTGACATATTTCATAAATATTTTTACCGCCGACAGTGACACCTAACGCAACAGGGTTAAGGCGCTGTCCTGCACATGCTCCACAGGTTTGTTCCTGAGCAAATCGACCGAAAAACTCCGGATAATTGGCCTTCCAAGCCTCAGGATCATTAGTATCCCATGGCCATTCATGAATGATACCAAGACCGTTACAACGTGGGCATGCTCCGATAGGAGAGTTAAAAGAAAATAATCTTGGTTCAAGTTCGGAAATTGAACGTGCACACGAAAGGCACATACGGCTTGATGAATATGCGTATTGCATATCACCGACAATAATTTTGCACGATCCATTACTTAATTTAAAAGAGTTTTCTACAGCCTCGGCAAGACGCGCAGCTTCAGCTTTGGAAACAATCAACATATCAATCAGACAATCAACAGAATGCTTTAATGTTTTTTTAAGTTTAAGCTCATCAATTTCTTCGAGGGATTTAAAGCGATAGTTAGCACCATCTACTGTAAAACGATACCAACCGCTATTGAACAAGCGTTTCAAATCGTTGACAAATTCTCCCTTGCGTTCACTGGCAATAGGGGCGGCCACGGTAATTGTGTGCCCGGCAAATTGTGCATTAACCATGCCAACAATACTTTCCGCCGACTCTGCCTTAATAGCCGCATGGCATGTAGGACAATGAGCTATACCAATACGCGCAAAGAGCACACGAAGATAGTCATAAATTTCTGTAATAGTACCGACTGTTGAGCGAGGATTTGCACCGACTGTCTTTTGCTCGATCGCAATAGCCGGACATAATCCCTGAATTTGATCAACATCAGGTTTTTTGGAAACACCCAAAAATTGGCGTGCATATGTAGATAATGATTCCGCATAACGGCGCTGCCCTTCAGCAAATAAAATATCCAGCGCCAAGGAACTTTTTCCTGAGCCCGAAGGACCTGTAATTACCGTCAAGGCATTTTTTGGCAGATCAACATCAATATTTTTTAAATTGTGCTCTCGCGCACCGACAATACGTATTTTGTCATTTTTTTTAAAATCCATAGCCTCTCACCTCACTATTCTATCGCGTATAAAGTATTTAGAATAAATGTTTTTTATGTTTGACGCAAACCCCTCCATTACGAATTATTATGGTACTATTAAGTATAACGATAAAAGTTAAAATATCAAATAGAAATATAGCAAAAGAGGGAATGCCATAAATTTTGTTGCGATTATTTTATATCTTAACGACAATACTGACTAAACGCCGCGGCGAGCAATGCCGTGCTGAACGCTACAGTTGTCACAACACGATGCTCATTCAAAAATTTTTCTAGACGAGCCATTATTCTTTGCATGAACGTCGGCTCCGGTTGCACGGCTGCTTTCGGCTGTACCGGTTCAAATGCCTGTTCACAAACATATTCACTAATCGATTGCATAACATATCCGTCAATAAGATGGGCGGGAGAATTTTTTCCAAGACGAGGGTGTAAAGCCATGGCGAGAGCGCGCATCTTAAGTCCCGGTCTTCTATCATGCCAAATAATAACTGATCCATCCAAGCATGCGGTCACAATACGATCACCGCTATTATTAAACGCTGCTGAACTGACAGAAGCTAAAAAGCCC
>Ga0265297_10005046_pt1 | contig 20689 bp, 26 predicted proteins | sample Munlanlwell13791_FD_192502 | JGI IMG/M metagenome (GOLD analysis project Ga0265297, IMG submission 192502) | Leachate microbial communities from a municipal landfill in Southern Ontario, Canada - Leachate well 137-91 | ecosystem: Engineered > Solid waste > Landfill > Unclassified | place...
GCGTACCCGGCTCGGCCGGTCGCCCGAGAGCAGCATCCACAAGTCCTGTACCGCCGGTCCCATGCGGCTGTCGTCGAAGTCGACGAAGTGGGGGCCGTCGTCGGTCCACAGCACGTTGCCCATGTGGCAGTCGCCATGCAGGCGGATGCTGGCATAGTCGCCGGCGCGCTCGAAGGCGTAGCGGACGCCGTCGAGTGCCTGGGCGGAGACGCCTTCCCAGACCGCCCGCAGCTCTGCCGGCAGCCAGTCGTGTTCCAGCAAATAGGTGCGCGGCTCGGTGCCGAAGCTTTCGATGTCCAACGTCGGCCGGTGTTGGAAGGGTTGCAGAGCGCCGACGGCATGGATGCGGCCGATAAAGCGGCCCAGCCATTCCAGGGTAGACGGGTCGGACAGCTCGGGCACCCGGCCGCCCTGGCGCGGGTAGACCGCAAAGCGGAAGCCGGCATGCTCGAACAGGGTGCGGCCGGCGACCGCCATGGGCGGCACCACGGGGATCTCGCGTGCCGCCAGGTCGGCGGTGTACGCGTGCTCCTCCAGGATGGCGGCATCCGACCAGCGTTCCGGCCGATAGAACTTGGCCACTACCGGCGGCGCCTCGTCCAGCCAGACCTGGTAGACCCGGTTCTCATAGCTGTTCAGCGCCAGCATCCGGCCGTCGGCATGCAGGCCCGTGCTTTCGACGGCATCGAGCAGGGTGTCCGGAGTCAGGTCGGCATAGGGATGCGTCATGGCAAATTGGGATAAACTGAGTCCGACCATCTTAACCGAGTCACCCATGTCAGATAGTTGCGATCACGACTGTCAGCCGCCCTACCGGCCAGGCCATCTGGGCATCCCCCAGGTCGGGCGCTTCGATCCCGAGGCCTTCGAGCGGGCGGTGACCGACCTGTTGCGGGCCTGCGGCATCGAGCCGGACTCCAGCCACACCGGCCGCACCGCCCAGCGGGTGCGCGAGTTGTGGCAGCGCCGCCTGCTGGGCGGTTACCAGATGGACCCGGGCGAGGCCCTGGGCGACGGCTTCGAGGACAGCCGCGACGACATGGTGGTGGTGCGCGGCATCGCCATCCATGGCGTCTGTCCGCATCACCTGGTGCCGTTCCGCGGCGTCGCCCACGTCGCCTACATTCCCGGCGGCCGCCTGCACGGATTCGGCCGCATCGCCCGGATGGTCGACGCCATCGGCCACCGCTTCACCTACCAGGAATGGATGACCCGCGATATCGCCGAGGCGCTCATCGCCCATGGCCACGCCAAGGGCGCCGCCTGCGTGATCGAGGCCGAGCAGCTTTGCCTGTTGCTGGGCGAGGATCGGCGCGGCGACGAGCGGGTGGTGACCCAGGCCTTTTCCGGTTGTTTCCGGGAAAACGCGCAATCGCGCAGCGAATTCCTGCGCGCAATCAGTGGGCAGATGCCCTGACATTCAACTTAGGAGCCGAGCATGAGCAAGATCATTCCCGAGACTCCGGCGAACTACGACAAGACACGCATCGTCGAGCGCCCGGATGGTTTCTACTGGACCGACGCGGAAACCGGGGAGGCCTTTGGCCCCTTCGAGACCCTGGTCGAGGCCGTACAGGACATGGAATACCAGGAAGACAGCGACTACGAGCCGGCAGAAAGCCTGGAAGAGGCCGAGGACGAACTGGGCATCACCGGCTGGGTCGACCCGGACACCGGTGAACTGGCCGAGGATAACGTCACCCATATCGAGGACCACTGAGCGCCTCGTCCATGCTCAGGAAGGTGCGGCACAGCGCCTTCTACGGACGTGTTACGGCGAGGATGCGCTGTCGGGCTCGAGCAGGGTTTTTGCCTCGTCTGCGCTGAGGTGGCGCCACGGCAGCGGCACCAGTCCCGGCACCCGGTCCCGATAGCGCCGGTAGGGTGCGCCGAAGACATCGATCAGCTTGCGGTCTTCCAGGCGGCTGCCGATCACCAGGTAGAGCGTGACCGCCAGGGTGGCGACCAGCCAGCCGGCGTTGAGGTCGCGGGTCCATAGAAACAGCAGGCCAAGGCTGTACCAGGGGTGGCGGACGTAGCGGTGCAGGGGCGACAGGACCAGGCTGTCGGTCCAGCCGCTCGGCTCGGTGCGGGTGCGCCATTGCCGGACACCGAGGAAATCCATGCTGTCGTACCAGCGCAGGCTCCAGACATAGCCCCCGACGGTAATGATCGCCGCCGGCCAGGCGATCCAGGCCGGCCAGTGCCAGAGGGCATCGCCCGGCCAGGCCCAGGTGAGCCATAGGGGCGGGATCAGCAGCACCACAGCGAGGCCGTTGAACAGCAGCCGGTAGGCCGGCATCAGGGCCGGCCAGCGCCGGCCGACCCGGTCTTTCAGGCCCATGCCGGCCAGCCAGGAATGCAGGGCGCCGTAGAGGCCCCAGGCGAGGGCGATAGCGATGAGCAGGGTGGGGTCTCGCATCAGCTGGCCTGTTGTTCAAGTTGATAACTGGCGCCATCGTCCTGGCCCAGCGTCGCGGTCAGCCAGGGCATGATGCTGGTCAGGCTGTCTGCCAGTTGCCAGGGCGGGTTGACGATGAACAGTCCGCTGCCATGCATGCCATAGCCTTCTGTCGAGGGGGTCTGGACGGTCAGGCCGACATGCAGCCAGGATGGGACTGGCAGGCGTTTCAGTTTTTCCACCAGTTGGCCGGACTCGGCGCGCTGAAGTTGGGGATACCACACCGCGTAAGTGCCGGTGGCAAAGCGTGCCAGGCCTTCCTTCAAGGCCACGAGTACGCGGCGGTAATCGTCCTTGATCTCGTAGGACGGGTCGATCAGCACCAGGCCGCGCCGGGGTTGCGGCGGCAGGACCGCCTTAAGGGCCAGGAAGCCGTCGACGGCCTCGACCTTGATGTGGCGGCCGGCCTCGGCGAAGGTGTGGCGGAGCAATTGGGCGTCGGTCGAGTGCAGCTCGAACAGCCGCAGTTGATCGTCCGAACGCATGATGCGGCTGGCCAGCCAGGGTGAACCGGGGTAGAGCCTCAGGCGGCCGTCCGGGTTCAGGCCGCGGACCAGGCCGACATAGTCGGCGACCGCTTCGGGCAGGTCGCTACGCGACCACAGTCTGGCTATGCCCGACTCGAACTCGGCATTCTTGCGGGCGAAGGCGGCATCGAGGTCATAGATGCCGGCACCGGCGTGGCTGTCCACGTACCACCAGGGTTTGTCCTTCCGATTCATATGGCGCAACATGGCCACCAGCACGCAGTGTTTGAGTACGTCAGCGTGATTGCCGGCATGAAAGGCGTGGCGGTAACTAAGCATGTCGCGTCGGGGCGGATTTGTCAGGCATCAATTCTATGGCGTTTCCGGGCCGATACCGACGCGTTATTTCTTGATTGAGTCAGCCGCTAAGTAGTTTAATGGTAAGCATATAAACGAGGAGACTCCATGAAACGTCTGGTTTACTGCCTGCTCCTGTCCGTCAGCAGCGTTGCCTGGTCGGCGGACGATCTGTATACCGCCATCGACCGTCGTATCCCCATCGAGATGACCGCCAGGGAGAGGAACCAGATCCTTTATGAGATGCGCGACTTCCTGCATGGTTTGCACAACATCCACCATGCCCTGGCCCGGGGCGACATGAAGGCGGTGGCGGTCGAGGCCAAGCCCATGGGGCAGTCGATGTACCGTATCCCTGCCAACGTGCGTGAGCGTCTCCCCGAGGGCTTCATGGAAATGAGCATCGCCATGCGCGAGGCCTTCGACCAGTTGTCCAAGAGCGCCGAGACCAAGGGGGAGATCGCTCCTGTCGAGGAGCAGATGGCCGAGATCATGACCTATTGTTCCGGCTGCCATGACACCTACCGGTTGGAGGTGGTTACCTACAAGGCCGGCAAGCGGCCCAAACTTGAACCGGTGAATCCCTACGCGCCGAAGTAGTCCGGGGCGCGACGGGCTACTCTAACCCCACAGCACCTGGCGCCGCCATGCACGGCGCCGAATCTCGATACGACGGATGTCGTTGACTTGACCGCGCGCCCATTCCGACTTGCCAGCCGCCTGCGGCATGGGTCCGGCCGGGTGCGTTTATTTATGCCGTTAACGGCCGGCTGTGTTCCTATAATCCGGGATATGTCGAATGATATAGTCGCTGGATGTGGAAGATAAACATGCTGCCCCGTTACAGGAAGTTGCTCGCGCTGCTGTTTGTGTTGTTCGGCCTGGTCTTCACTGGAATGGCGGTGCTCTCTCATCAGAAATCAGATGACTATGCCGTGGGCGAGGCCAAGAAACAGGCGCTCAATGTCCTGCTGGTTCATCGTGCCGTCCATGCCTATGTGACCAAGATTCAGCGCCCGGAAATCTACCGGCTCAAGGAAGAGAAGCGGCTGTATCAAGAATATTTCTCGCCGCTGGTGATGTCATTCACCTACATCTCGCGCAGCATCAAGGATCAGCTCAACGCGCAGCGCGAGATGCACGGCATGGAGCCGATCTACTTCAAGCTGGCGAGCACGAACCCGCGTAATCCCATCAACACCGCCGATGCCATGGAGGCCGGCCTGCTCGATCGGATGAACCGCAACGAGCTGCAGGAGTATCAGGAAGTGGCCGAAATCGATGGCAAGAAATATCTCTATCTTGCCGTGCCCATCGAGCGCTCGACTCCAGGCTGCATGAAATGCCATGGTGAGCCCAAGGATGCGCCCAGGGAACTGATCGCCATGTACGGTGACACGGCCGGTTTCTATGAGAATGCCAGCGCCATCCGGGCCTTGATCTCGATCCGCGTCCCATTGTCAGGCGTGCTCGCCGACGCCGACCGGATGGCCAATATATTGACCCTGGTTGCTTTTCTCGGGTTGTCCGGCATCTACGTTCTGATTGCCTTTTTTACCTTCAGGATCGATGTCCAACAGCGTCGCATCATGAGCCAGAACGTCGAGCTGTCGCGTCTTTCGGTGACCGACGCCTTGACCGGGGCGATCAACCGCCTTGGCCTGATGGGGCGCCTGGACGAGGTGGCCAGCCGCTCGCAGCGCTTCGGCCATCCCATGTCGGTGTTGATGCTTGACCTCGATCACTTCAAGGACATCAACGATCGTTATGGCCACCCTGTGGGCGACGAGGTCCTGAAGGGGTTCGTCGAGGTCTTGCGGCAGAATATCCGGGCCTCGGACATCCTGGGCCGCTGGGGTGGCGAGGAATTCCTGGTCATCTCACCGCATCTTGGCCTGGACAGCGCCGTGAAGCTGGCCGAGAAGCTGCGTCAGGGCATCGAAGAGGCCAGTCTCGGGACCGGTATCCGGCTCACCACCAGCATAGGCGTGGCGGAGTTCGTGCCCACCGAGAAGGTGAACGAACTGGTCGAGCGGGTTGATCGCGCCCTGTATGCGGCCAAGGCGGGCGGTCGCAACCGGGTGGCCGCTCAGGGCGCCGGGTGCGACAGCCGCGACATGTAATCACTCACAGCGGCAATGTCCTTGTAGGTGTAACTGCCGATCGCCCGGACCATGTCCGGATCGGCGTCGCGTCGGTTGCCGGTCGCGGCCTGGATGGCCTTGCCGGCGCGCAAAAGGTAGTCGTAATGCTGCCCGGCCACGCGCGGGATGAACTTCTCCGCATTACCTTCGCCGTTACTGCCATGGCAGACGGCGCAGTCCTTGTCGTACAGCACCTTGCCGCGCGGCAACTGTCGGCCGTCGCCCTTGCCGTTGCCGCCCGGTTCCGGCAGGCCGGCCAGGTAGGCGGCGATATGGGCGATGTCCTCGGCGGGGACCACGTCCTTGTCGACGAAGGGGTGCATCTTGGGGTTCTGCCGCTGGCCGGAGCGGATGTCGGTCATCTGTTTGATCAGCACCGTGGCGTGCTGGCCGGCCAGACGGGGATATCCGGCCTTGGACCGGCCGGAGCCATCCCGGTTGTGGCAGCCGCAGCAGATTTCATAGGCGACCTTGCCTTGCTCGGGAGAGCCTTTGAGCGCCAGTGCGGCAGGCAGTTCGGTATTCCGGTCCGAGCTGTTGGCGCCGGCAGGGAGACAGGTCGCTGTGAGGCCGGCGAGCAGGAGGAAAGGTAGGGCTGGTTTCATTCGGGCATCCTTCTGTCAGGGCAGGCTGGCCATGTATTCGGCCACGGCGCGGGCTTCTTCTTCGCTCAATCGTTCGGCCACGGTACGCATCACCTTCTTGCCGTAGGGCCTTTTGCCGGCGCTGTAGATCCGGAACTGTTCCAAGGTGTATTCGACATTCTGGCCGGCGACGCGGGGGAAACGGGCCGAGCCGTGGCCGTCCTCCTCGTGGCAGCCTTCGCAGGATGGCACGCCGGTGCCCGAATTGCCCTCCAGATAGACCTTTTTGCCCAGGGCCAGGAGGGAGGGGGCGGTCACGTTGCCGGGCGCCGGTTTCTGGGCGGCCAGAAATACTGCCAGGTCGGCCATGTCCGCTTCGCCCAGCCCCTGGACGACAGGTTGCATGAGATCGCTTTCCCGATGATGCTCCTGGTATTCCCTGATTTCGTGCAGCAGGTATTCGGCGTGTTGGCCGGCCAGCTTCGGGAAATTCGGCACCGGGCTGTTGCCGTCCGGGCCATGGCAGGCGGCGCAGCGTTCGGCCATTAGTGCCTCACCCTTGGCGGGGTCGCCCTTGACAGCGGGGCCGGCCTTCGAAGCGGTCATGCCGCCACCGGCCAGGGCCAGGGCGATCAGAACGGTACGAAATCGCATGTCGATTCCCGTGTCGGATTGGATCCGCAAAAGCCTACATCATCCATTCCCACCAGTGACGAACTGGATGCGCTAGTCTTGATCGCAGTCAAGTTGTAACACGCATGGGCGGCGCGAGCAGAACAGGCGGGATCGTCCTGGTAGGCGTGCCCGGTGTCGGACCGGAAATGTTTGGTGTGCGTCTGAATTGACCAGTCAGACCCTGGTCAGTAACGACGAGTGTTACTCGTCGGCGACGAAGCTCAGGGATACCGAGTTCAGGCAATAGCGCAGCCCGGTCGGCCTCGGGCCATCCTCGAACACGTGGCCAAGGTGGCCGTCGCAGCGGGCACAGCGGATCTCGGTGCGGGTCATGCCGTGACTGGCATCGGTGATCTCGCGTAGGTGCTCGGGGTCGACCGGCTGGAAAAAGCTGGGCCAGCCGGTACCCGACTCGAACTTCGCGTCCGAGCGGAACAGCGGCAGGCCGCACTGTCGGCAGACGAAGGTGCCGGGGCGTTTTTCTTTCAGCAGGCCACCGCAGAACGGCGGCTCGGTGCCCTGGTACAGGATGACCCGACGCTCTTCCTCGCTCAGCCTGGCCGCCAGCGTCGCCCGTTCGGCGTCGTCGGGCGGCGTCAGGTCATAGCCGGAGGCGGAGTGTTTCACCACTGGAATACGCGCGCCATGGCATCCAGACCTTCCTGTACCGTCTGGCGCAGGTCCTCGGGGCAGCCTTCATCATCGAGCAGCATGGAGGTATAGACGTCCAGGCTCTTCAGCGCACAGGCCATGCGGGCCACATCTTCGGCCAGCTTGGGGTCCATCTGGATGCCGGGTTGCAGGTTCCAGTTCTGTTTTTCCATGGGTTGGTCTCCTTGTTAGTTGGTTGGCTATTGCCGCGCATACAGGACAGCGTGGCAGGAGACTTGTAACGGAAAACGGTCAGACTGGCTAGTCGGTAGAACTGCTCCCGTCACGCCGGTGGCGAACCTTCTTGACCACCTTGGCGGCGACGTAGTCGGCGAATTCATCGACGTTGTCGTAGCCTTGGCTCATGGCCAGTTCGGCCAGCCCGTCGATCAGGCGGCGGGTGGCCTCGATGGCCTCCAGGCTGCGGCCACAGACCAGGCAGGTGGTATTGTCGTCGCGACAGGCGGTCTTGCCGGCGCAGGGTTTGAACAGGCTCATGCAGGGGCTCCGGTCAGGGATTGTTGCAACAGGGTGGCGACATGGACCGGTTTGCGGCCGCTGCCGTCCTCGATCTGGTGGCGGCAGGAAAAGCCGTCCGCCACGATGATGGCGTCCCCGGCCGCGCGCACGGCCGGCAGCAGGGCCTGCTCGGCCATGGCCAGGGAGACGTCGTAATGCTCGGCTTCGAGGCCAAAGCCGCCGGCCATGCCGCAGCAACTGGCCTCGATCAGCTTGAACTCGAATCCGGGTATCCAGCCCAGCACCTTGCGCACCGACTTCATGGCGCCAAAGGCCTTCTGGTGGCAGTGGCCGTGCACCAGAGCCCGGTTCGGCGTGATCGGCTTGAGGTTCAGGCGCAGGCCCTGGTGGTATTCGTGCAGCAGGAATTCCTCGAACAGCCAGGCCTGCTTGGCCAGCGGCTGGACCTCCGGGCCGAGACCCAGGCAGTAGAACTCGTCGCGCAGGGCGAGCAGGCAGGACGGCTCCAGGCCGATGACCGGGATGCCCGCCGCCAGGGCCGGGGCGAGGGCGGCCAGGGTGCGCTTCGCTTCCAGGCGGGCCTGTTCGACCAGACCGTTGGACAGGTAGGTCCGGCCGCAGCAGAGCGGCCGCTCCGGCTCGGCATCGCCGGCCGCGGGCGCAGCCACGCGCACCCGGTAGCCGGCGGCGTTCAGCACCGCCACGGCGGCTTCGGCCACTTCGGGCTCGAACTGGTGGCTGAAGGTGTCGACGAACAGGCAGACCTCGCCGCGTTCCGCCGTCGCCGCCGGTTCGGTCGCGCTGAATGGCGTCGGTGCGGGTGCCGGCAGCGGGCGCCGGGCGGCGATGCCGACGACCGCTTCGGTCAGCCTGGCCAGCCAGGGCAGGCGGCCGCGCCAGCGGATCAGCCGGGTCATTGCCTTGCGGTGCCGGTGCAGCCAGGCCGGCAGACCGGCCAGCAGACGGGTGCGCAGCGGCACGCCCAGGCGCTGGTTGCGCTGGGCCAGGTATTCGGTCTTGATCAGGGTCATGTCGACCGCCGAGGGGCACTCCTTCTTGCAGGCCTTGCAGGCGACGCACAGGTCCATGGCCTCGGCCAGGGCCGGGTGCGTGAAGGGGTCGTCGCCCAGCTCGCCGTTCAGGGCCGCCTTGAAGGCCTGCACCCGGGCCTGGGTGGAGTGGGCCGGGTCGCCGGTGACCCGATAGCTCGGGCACATCACGCCCTTGCCGGTGCGCTGGCATTGGTGGTTGTTCATGCATACCGCCACCGCCTTGGCATAGTTGCCGCCGGTAGCGGGGATGCCGGCGTAGGCGTCGCCGGCGCCGTAGGTGTCGTAGGCGGACCAGTCAAGATGGGTTTTCATGGTTTGGGTGATCAAGCAAGTCGGGTGCCACTAGGCGTATGCAAATGAATCAACATGTTAGTCGGTTCAGTCTTGTCGCTTAACGGACAAACGCGGACTACGATTAATCTCTGGAGAACGAAAAGGCCGTCGACGGCTCTCACCGTAACGACTTGCCCGAGGAGATAATCATGATCACACGCCGCCTGGATAAACTGATACCCGCCGTCGAGATCACCGAGGGCGCTGGGGTCACCGTGCACCGCACCATCGGCACCCCGGCCCTGCGTTCGCTCGACCCGTTTCTGATGCTGGACCACTTTGGCAGCGAGAACCCTGACGACTACATCGCCGGTTTTCCCGACCACCCGCACCGGGGTTTCGTCACCTTCACCTATATGCTCGACGGCCACATGGAGCATCGCGACAGCATGGGCAACCGTGGTGACCTGCTGGCCGGAGGGGCGCAGTGGATGAAGGCCGCCAGCGGCGTCATCCATTCCGAGATGCCCAAGCAGAGCGCAGGCCGCATGCGCGGTTTCCAGCTCTGGATCAACCTGCCGCAGGCGGAAAAGATGTCCGACCCGGCCTATCAGGAGTTCGCCCCCGGGGCGGTGCCCGAGGTGGTGGCCGAGGGCAGCCGCGTTCGCCTGCTGGCCGGGCGCCATGCCGGCCAGCGCGGCCTGATCGAAGACCCGAACACCGAGGCACTCTACCTGGACGTGACGCTGGCTGCCGGCAAGACCTTCACCGAGGACTTGCCGGCCGAACACGTGGCCTTCGTCTATGTGTTCGAGGGCGGTGCCAGTCTCGGGCCGGCCGGACTGCCGCTCCATCATCTCGCCGTGCTGACGCCGGGCGATCGAGTCGAGGTCACTGCGGGGCCAGAAGGTGCACGCTTCATCCTGGTCGCCGGCCGCCCCCTGCGCGAACCCTTCGTCCAGTACGGGCCGTTCGTGATGGGTACCCGGGGAGAGGTCGATCAGGCGATGCTCGATTACCGGGCCGGCCGGCTGGTGCGGACCCGGGCGGCGATCCGGGCGGCCTGAGCCGGCCAACGGCCAGGCCCGCTTGGTGACGGCGGCCACGGACAGGTCTACATTGGACACATCCAAGTCGAGGGGATAGTCATGGTTGACACGATTCAGGGCGCGGGTGTGCAGGCCCGGCCGGAACATACCCGCACCGGCCTCTCGGTCGAGGTGATTCGGCAGGCCTTTCTCGACAACCTGTACTACGTCCAGGGCCGCTACCTGGAGGTGGCCAGTCCGAACGACCTCTACCTGGCACTGGCCTACACCCTGCGCGACCGCATGCTGCGGCGCTGGAAGAACACGGTGCAGACCTACAAGCAGACCCGCTGCCGGACGGTCTGCTACCTGTCGGCGGAATATCTGCCGGGTCCGCAACTGGGCAACAACCTGCTCAATCTGGGCATCATGGAAAACACCCGTCAGGCGATGGCCGGACTGGGTCTGGACCTGGACGCCATCATCGCGCAGGAGGAAGAGCCCGGCCTCGGCAACGGCGGTCTAGGACGTCTGGCCGCCTGCTACATGGATTCCCTGGCCTCCCTGGAAATCCCGGCCATCGGCTATGGCATCCGCTATGAATACGGCATCTTCGACCAGGCCATCCGCGATGGCTGGCAGGTGGAGATCAGCGATACCTGGCTGCACTATGGCAACCCCTGGGAAGTGCGGCGGCCACACATCTGCTTCGACGTGAAGATCGGCGGCCACACCGAGAGCTATTGCGACGAACAGGGCCGGTTCCGGGTGCGCTGGCTGCAGGGCGACCTGTTCCGCGGCATCGCCTATGACACGCCGATCATGGGCTACGGGGTCAATACCGTGAACCTGCTCCGGCTGTGGAGCGCCGAGGCGCCGGAGTCGTTCGACTTCCAGGTCTTCAACCAGGGCGACTATGTCGGCGCGGTGATGCGCAAGGTGCGTTCCGAGACCATCAGCAAGGTGCTTTATCCGAACGACGAAGGCGAGGGCGGCAAGCGCCTGCGCCTGATCCAGCAGTATTTCTTTGTCTCCTGCTCGCTCCAGGACATGCTGCGTATCTTCTTTTCCACCGGCCGGCCGTTGACCGAGTTCAACACCAAGTTCGTCGCCCAGTTGAACGACACCCACCCGACCCTGGCCATCCCGGAACTGATGCGCCTACTGGTCGACGAGCAGCACATGGAATGGGAGGCCGCCTGGGCGGTGACCCGGGGCACCTTTGCCTACACCAATCACACCCTGCTGCCGGAGGCGCTGGAGAAGTGGCCGTTGCCGCTGTTCCAGAGCGTGCTGCCGCGTCACCTGGAGATCGTCTACGAGATCAACCGGCGTTTCCTGGACGACATGCGCCTGCGCTTTCCGTTCGACCAGGACCGCCTGTACCGTCTGTCCATCGTCGAGGAGGGCGGCGAGCGCTCCGTCCGCATGGCCCACCTGGCCTGCGTCGGCGGCTTTGCCATCAATGGCGTCGCGGCGCTGCATACCCGACTCTTGGGCGATACGGTATTGAAGGACTTCCACGATGTCTGGCCGGAAAAGTTCCAGAACAAGACCAACGGCGTGACGCCGCGCCGTTTCATGATGCTGAGCAACCCCGGCTTGAGCCGCCTACTGACCGAGACCCTGGGCGAGGGCTGGGTGCGCGACCTGACCCGATTGCGGGAACTGGAGCACTACGCCGACGACGCTGGCTTCCGCCAGCGCTGGCGCGAGGTCAAGCTGGGCTGCAAGCAGCGGCTGGCGGGTTTCATCGCCGAACGCCTGGATATCCGGGTCGACCCGAACAGCCTGTTCGACATCCAGGCCAAGCGCATCCACGAGTACAAACGCCAGCACCTCAACCTGCTCCACGTCGTATCGCTGTACAACCGCCTGAAGCGCAACCCCGGCCTCGACCTGCCCGGCCGGACCTTCATCTTCGGTGGCAAGGCGGCACCGGGCTACCGGATGGCCAAGCTGATCATCAAACTGATCAACTCGGTGGCCGAGGTGGTCAATCGCGACCCCGACCTGGACGGCCGTCTGAAGGTGGTCTTCGTGCCCGATTTCACGGTCAAGACCGCGCAGTGGGTGTATCCGGGCGCCGACCTGTCGGAACAGATCTCCACCGCCGGCAAGGAGGCCTCGGGCACCGGCAACATGAAGTTCTCCATGAACGGTGCCCTGACCATCGGCACCCTGGATGGCGCCAACGTCGAGATCCGGGAGGCGGTGGGCGAAGACAACTTCTTCCTGTTCGGCCATACCGCCGAGGAGGTCGAGCGCCGGCTGGCGGACGGCTATCGGCCGCACGACGTCATCCACCGCAACAACGACCTCCGGGCCGCCCTGGAACTGATCGGCTCCGGTCTGTTCTCGCACGGCGACAGCCAGTTGTTCGCCGCGTTGCTGGACGACCTGTGGAACCACGACCCCTACCTGGTGTGCGCCGATTTCGCCGCTTATGCGGCCTGCCAGGAAGAGGTCGGCCGCCAGTACCGGGACCCTGAGCACTGGAGCCGGATGGCCATCATGAACGTCGCCCGGATCGGCAAGTTCTCCTCCGACCGCGCGATACGTGAATATTGCCAGGACATCTGGCGGGTCACGCCGGTGCCGATAAGTATGGATTAACCGGTCAGCCGGTATCAGCAAGGCCCACCGTAACCCCCCGCGCTGGGAGACTATGCCAAGCCGGGCATCCGGCTGAGACCGCTTGCGACCAGGCCGAACAATCCGGTAAGCAGTTCCTCATACCTGGAGGCAAGTTCAATGACAAGGGCCGTCATGCCGCCGCTGATGATGATTTCAGGTAGGAATTTCACGATGATCTCCCAGTCCATGGCTACCGCGTCGGGGCGTGGCCGGGACCATGAGTTCCAACCTCGTCATCTGAGAACCCGGTCGTGCCACTGTTTCTACCGGATCGCCGTTTGCTTGCCGGCGATCTCGTGAGAATCATTAGAACTTGATCGCGTCGACCTCGAGCGGTTACTTGGTGGTACCGCTGCGGCTACTTTGGGGTACCCCTGTTGCGCCAAACGGGATGGCGGATCTGTTGCGATAGGCCTGCAATCGTGGCCGACCCTTGCGATATCTGCGTTCGGGGTCGAGGCAAGTAGAACTCCATGATTGATAGTCCCTACTATCAGTGCAAGAATTTGCGGCACCGAAAGGTTGAGCGAGACGCCTTATGGGCATCGTCCGCTTCACGTAAACAACATAAGGGCAGTAATGCCTGCAGGAGGGACTAGGCATGGCTCACACCATTCCTCGCTCGAATCACGCGATGGCCGTGATCGTCGATCAAGGCATCGTCATCTCCGAGCTGTTCAGCCTGGACGAAGGGTTCAATTTCTTGCGTGCCAACAATGTGCCGATCAATGTGGCCCTGCGCGTTCTGTTCAATCCGGAACAGCGTAGGCAGTACCATTGGTGAGGGTCCGGAAACAGTCATGGATGACCGTAGCCGATCGGCAGTCGTCATCCGCCATCAAGCCTGGATCCCTGAATGTCAGCGTTTGACCGCCTTGGCCAGCCAGCGGTCGAGGTGGCCGGCGAAGTTCTTGCGGTCGCTCTGGCTGAATGCCGACGGCCCGCCGGTCTGGATGCCGCTGGCGCGCAGCGTATCCATGAAATCGCGCAGGGTGAGTTGGGCGCGGATGGTCTCGGGTGAAAACATCTCGCCGCGCGGGCTGAGCGCCTGACCGCCTCGTTCGATCACCTCGGCGGCGAGCGGTATGTCGGAGGTGATCACCAGATCGCCCGGCTCCAGTCGCTTGACGATCTCCTCATCGGCGACGTCGAAGCCGTGCTCGACCTGCAGGGCCTTGATCCAGGGCGAGGCGGGTACTCGCAGCAGCCGGTTGGCCACCAGGGTCAGCGGCACCCCCGTGCGCTGTGCGGAGCGGAAAAGGATTTCCTTGACCGCAACCGGGCAAGCGTCGGCATCGACCCAGATGCGCATGCCTGCGTGTTAGCGACCCCGGCCGCCCGAGCGATGGCCGGCGCCGCTGGGACGGCCGCCCGAGACCTCACCACCCGGCCTGGCCTTGGGATGAGCCGGGTTGGCCCTGGCACCGGCTGCCCTGGGCTGACCGGTCTTGGCCTGACCGGGTTTGGCCGCGCCTTGTCCGCGCGGCTGGCCGCGGCCTTGCGGGCGGTGTTCCTGGCTGCGCAACTGGATAGGCTCGGGTCGGGCGTTGGGGTCGGGCTCGAAGCCGGCCAGCACTTCCTTGGCCAGTTGCCGCTTGATCAGGCGCTCGATGCCGCGCAGGTAGTCGAACTCGTCGACGCAGACCAGCGAGGTGGCCTCGCCGTCGGAGCCGGCGCGGCCGGTGCGGCCGATGCGGTGGACGTAATCCTCGGCGATGTTGGGCAGCTCGTAGTTGACGACATGGGGCAGCTCGCTGATGTCGATGCCGCGCGCGGCGATGTCGGTCGCCACCAGGACCTGCAGCTTGCCGGTCTTGAACTCGGCCAGGGCGCGGGTGCGGGCGGCCTGGCTCTTGTTGCCGTGGATGGCCATGGCCGGGATGTCGTCCTTGCCCAGTTGTTCGGCCAGGCGGTTGGCGCCGTGCTTGGTGCGGGTGAACACCAGAACCTGGAACCACTGCTGTTCCTTGATCAGGTGCGACAGGACCTGGCGCTTCTTGTCGCGGTCGACGTGGTAGACGCGCTGGGTGATGTTGTCGGCCGTCGCATTCCGGCGTGCCACTTCAATCAGCGCGGGTCGGTTGAGCAGGCCGTCGGCCAGGGTCTTGATCTCGTCCGAGAAGGTGGCCGAGAAGAGCAGGTTCTGGCGCTGTTTCGGGAGCAGGGCGAGGATCTTCTTGATGTCGCGGATGAAGCCCATGTCGAGCATGCGGTCGGCTTCGTCGAGGACCAGTATCTCCACCCTGGACAGGTCGACGGTACGCTGCTCGACGTGGTCGAGCAGGCGGCCGGGGGTGGCGACCAGGATGTCGAGCCGGCTCTTCAGGCGCGCGATCTGCGGGTTGATGCTGACGCCGCCGAACATGGCCAGCGAGCTCAGTTTGGTGTGCTTGCCGTAGGTGCGTACCGATTCCTCGACCTGGGCCGCGAGTTCGCGGGTCGGGGTCAGGATCAGGGCGCGGATGGGGGCCTTGCCGGGGCCTTGCGGGGCCTGCTCGGTCAGGCGTTGCAGGATCGGCAGCACGAAGCCGGCGGTCTTGCCGGTGCCGGTCTGGGCGCCGGCCAGCAGGTCGCCGCCGGCCAATACGGTCGGGATGGCCTGGGCCTGGATGGGGGTCGGCGTGGTATAGCCGTGCTCGGTGACGGCACGAACGATTTCTTCGGCGAGGCCGAGATCGGAAAACTTCATGGAAACTCCGGAAACTACATCGGCCGGTCGCCGCTGATGGGCGCCAGTCTGGGGCGGATGCGGGTAAGTGGTCGAACCACGAAAAGGCGCGGCAGGGAGACTGGAACGGTGCCGCGGGCGCATGATAACAGAGCGGCGCCGGTTATTGCCGGCAATTAATCGGAACCCTGCCGGCATCATGGCGTCGGACTTCTTTGCAAGAAACAAGGGGACACACCGTGGAAACCATACTGACCAGCCTCGGCATCCACAATGTCGAGCTGTTGACCCGGGTCTACCAGGTCGCGCTGCACATCGTCATCATCCTGCTGCTGGCCTCGCTGCTGCTGCGCTATACCGGCAAAGGCATCCGGATGCTCAAGGCCTATCTGATGGAGCGGGCCGGAGACGACCACGAGGAGGCCAAGCGCATCGATACCCTGGGGCGGGTGTTCCGCTACCTGGTCTCGGTGATCATCATCCTGGTCACCGGCATGCTGGTGCTGAGCGAGGTGGGCATCTCGATCGCGCCCATCCTGGCCACCGCCGGCGTGCTCGGCATCGCGGTCGGCTTCGGCGCCCAGAGCCTGGTCAAGGACTACTTCACCGGCTTCTTCCTGTTGCTGGAAGACCAGGTGCGCCAGGGCGATGTGGTCGAGGTGGCCGGCAAGGGCGGCCTGGTCGAGGAGGTGACCCTGCGCTACATCAAGCTGCGCAACTATGACGGCCATGTCCATTTCATCCCCAACGGCGCGGTCGCCACGGTCACCAACCTGAGCCGGGGCTATGCCTACGCGGTGATCGACGTCGGCGTGGCCTACCGCGAGAATGTCGACGAGGTGATGGGCCTGATGCACGAGGTCGGCGCGGCGATGCGGCTGGATGCGGCCCTGGCCGGCAAGATACTGGATGACATGGAGATGGCCGGGGTCGACAAGTGGGCGGATTCCGCCGTGGTGATCCGCTGCCGGTTCAAGGTGCAGGCGCTGGAGCAGTGGGGCATCAGGCGGGAATACCTGAAGCGGCTCAAGGAGGTGTTCGACCGCCAGGGCATCGAGATCCCCTTCCCGCACCTGACCATTTATCCCGGCCAGGACAAGCAGGGCCTGGCGCCCGCGCTGCAGGTGGCGCTGGCGGAACGCTGACCGTGGCTGGGTCGGGATTTAATAATTTTGTAATAAAAAACGACCCTGCGGACTGTTATTTTTACAAGTTGACGATTTTGCCTCGGAGAGACGCAGATGGACAGCCGGCACATACTGGAAACCAAGAAACATCAGATCGATGCCAACCTGGCCAACCTGTTCGACGAGGTCGGCAATGCCATCGACGCAGCGATCAAGTGCCTGGTCAAGAAGGACAGGGGGTTTGCGAGGCCCTCATCCGCAACGACGTCAACCTGAACAAGAAGCGCCGTCTGCTGGAGCAGGATTGCCTGGTGGCGATCGCTTCCCAGCAACCGGTCGCGCACGACCTGCGCGACATCGTCGCCGACATGCGCATCGCCTCGGAACTGGAACGCATGGGCGATTACGCCAGCGACATCGCCGCCAGCATCCTGGAGATGGATGGCGACGACCTGCATGCGTTGGGCCTGCTCGATGTCCAGCGCATGTCCGGGATCTGCCAGGACATGCTCAGTCACGCCATGCGGGCACACCAGGGCAACGACACGGCCCTGGCGCGCCGGGTCGCGGCTAGCGACGATGACCTGGACAACCTGCAGGCGAAACTGGTGGGGGTGCTGATGGATGCCATGCGCGCCGACCCGGCCCACGTCCACAACGGCTCCCGCATGCTCTGGATCGCCCACAACCTGGAACGTTGCGGCGATCGCGCCACCAACATCGCCGAGCAGGTGATCTTCCGGGTGGAAGGCAATATCGTCGACCTGGACTGAGCGCTGATCCGGTCGCCCGGCATCGCGTCCGGCCGGGCACCGACCCGGGCGCAAGGGTTCCCCGATCCCGTCATGTCCAATAGACTGGCCGGGGTTTCCCCCTCCCGAGATAGGCGCCGTCATGTTTCGAATCAAGCTGCACTGGCAGATTGCCATCGCGCTCGCCCTGGCCTTGCTGGCCGGGCTGGCCACGGGGCCGGACAGCCGGCTGCTGGGTGTGTCCGTGCTCGATGCCTTCGGTTTCCTGGGCAGCCTGTTCCTCAATGCACTGAAGATGCTGATTGTGCCCCTGATCGTGACCTCCATCATCGCCGGGGTGAGCGGCACCCGGGGCGCGGAGGGGCTGGGCCGCCTGGGCGGCAAGACCATCGCCTACTACCTGACCACCAGCACACTGGCCATCCTGGTCGGCCTGGCCATGGTCAACCTGGTCCAGCCCGGCGTCCTGGGCGGCCAGCCGGTGGCCGGCCAGCTCGGTCTCAGCGCCGAAACCGGCTCGGTCCTGGAGAAGGTGGCGGGACGCGGCAGTGGCGACCTGGTGGAGATATTCCTGCGTATGTTCCCGGCCAACGTCGTCGCCGCGGCGGCCGAGGGGGAAATGCTCGGCCTGATCGTGTTCAGCCTGCTGTTCGGCTACTTTCTGACCCGGTTGCCCGACGACCTGGCCGGCACCCAGCGCCGGTTCTGGGAAGGGGCCGCGCAGGCCATGCTGATGATGACCGAACTGGTGATGCGCTTTGCGCCGGTCGGGGTGTTCGGGCTGGTCGCCAAGGTGGTGGCGACCTCGGGCCTGGACAGCATCCTGTCGCTGGCGGGATTCTTCTTCACCGTCCTGGCCGCGCTGGCCATTCACATGTTCGTGGTCCTGCCGATGCTGATCCGCTTCCTGGGCAAGGCCAGCCCGGCGCGGCATTTTCGCGCCATGACCCCGGCCATGCTGACCGCTTTCTCGACCGCCTCGTCCTCGGCCACCCTGCCGCTGACCATGGACTGCGTCGAGAAACGGGCGGGGGTGTCGGAACGGGTCAGCGCCTTCGTGCTGCCGCTCGGCGCCACCGTGAACATGGACGGCACGGCGCTCTATGAATGCGTGGCGGTCCTGTTCATCGCCCAGGCCTACGGGGTCGACCTGTCCCTGGTGCATCAGATGACCGTGGTCATCCTGGCCCTGCTCACCTCGATCGGCGTCGCCGGCATCCCGGCCGCCAGCCTGGTGGCCATCACGCTGATACTCAACTACGTCGGACTGCCGGTCGAGGCCATCGGCCTGATCCTCGCCACCGACCGAGTGCTGGACATGTGCCGGACCACCGTCAACGTGTTCAGCGATTCCTGCGGGGCGGTGGTGATCGCGCGCTCGGAGGGCGAGCAACCGCTCAAGGACGCGGCGGCCGCATCGAGTTGAGCCTCTACCGGCTCAGCCGAACAGGTCGTCGATGTCGTCCTGGCTGATCTGTTCCGTCTGGCGTACCTGGGGCCCGGCCAGGGGGCCTTCGGGGGCCTCCTCGACCAGCAGGTGGGCCAGGTTGTCTTCCATGCGCTGCACCGTGCCCATCAGCTTGTTGACCACCTGGCCGACCAGGTCCTGGAAGGCCTGGGCCTGGATGGCCTCGGTGAGCAGGGTGTTCGAGTCGGCATGCTCGGCCTGCACGCGTTCCAGGAACGCGCGCAGCCTGGCCGAGCGGGTCAGGCGTGCCAGTTCGGCGGCCTCCGCGCGCTGGCTGCGCAGGCGGTCGCCGATGGTCTCCGCCGCATTGAGGGTCTGGCTGGCCGCCTGTTCGGTGAGCGTGGCGATGTAGCGCAGGCGGTCGCGGGCGTTGGTCATCAGCTCGGTTCTGGGGATCTCGCCCTGGCCGATTTCCTGCAAGGCGGCGCGCAGCTCGTTGACCATTTCGGTCAGGTCGTGGCGCAGGGTCGCGTTGTCGCTCATGGTCTTGGCTTCAGGACGGGTCTGATGCTGCATGCTCGGGATCGATCCGGGCCAGCGCGGCGCGCAGTTCGGCGACCTCGGCTTCCAGGCGGGCGACGCGCTCTGCCAGATCGGATCGATCGTGCGCGGCGGGGGCGGCGGCCACGACCGGTTCGCCGCAGAGCAGGTGGGCCCAGCGCGGTTCGCGTGCACCGGGCTGCCTGGGCAGCCTGACCGCCAGGGCGCCGGCCTCGCGCTCGGCCAGTTCTTCGAGATAGGCCTCCACCGCGGAGGCGTCGGCGAAGTGGTGCAGACGTTCGCAGTTGGCGCGCAGCTCGCTCGCCGTCTGTGCCCCCCGCAGCATCAGCACCGCCAGCAGGTCGACCGCGGCGGCAGGCAGGCCATAGACCTTGGCGAAGTTGTGGGCGTAGCGCAGCACCCGGCCGGAGGCGCCATAGCTCTCCATGACCAGGGCGCGGTGGCGCAGCTCGTCCAGGGTCGATTGCAGCTCGGATTCGTGCAGGCTCAGCACCGGCTCGCGCGAGGTCTTCTGGTTGCAGCCGGCGACCAGGCTGTTCAGGGTGAGCGGGTAGGCATCCGGCGTGGTCTTGGCCTTCTCGATCAGCACGCCGAGTACGCGGGCCTCGACCGGGGTCAGCAGCGGCAGGGTCATTGCGCAGCGTCCGTCCTGGCCAGAAAGAACGGGCAGGTCACCCGATCGCCATGGCGTACCAGTTCCTCGCTGAAATCGGCATAGGTACGGTTCAGGCTGTGCCGGGCGGCATCGTCCTCGTAGCGCAGGCAGTTAGCGGCCAGCGGGCAGTTGGAGGTCATGCAGTAGGTGATGGTCATAAAGGTCCTCGGTGCAGTTCTATCGCGTCCGGCCCGGGCCGTTTCCGGACCGGGTGCCGGTACGGCGGGCCATGCTCAAGGCCGCTATTCTATGGGAGTTGGCCTGGCCGGGGGCGGTTCGTCCCGGCTCATTGCTGGGCCTTCTCAGCTGCGTCCCGGCGCTGCTGCTCCAACTGGGCGGCGGCATCCAGCTTGTTGCTCAGGTCTTGCTGCAGTTGCTGGCCCTGGCGGATTTCCTCCTGGCCGGCCTTGGCGGCGACCGCCGCCGTGCCGACGGTTTCCACGCCGCAGCCGGCGAGCAGGGTGATCAGGAGCCACAATGGCAGGCGGGATCGGATGGACAGGGGCATGATGATGTTCCCGTGATGTGGGTGGGTTATTTCGCTTCTGGCGGTGGCTTTTGCCCGGGCGGCCCCTTGCGGAGTAGGTCCTTGTCGGCGTCGAAGACGTTGTCCATCATGAATTCCTCCGGGCGTTCCCGGCCGCCGCGGTAGGTCGCCTTGACGGCGCCGTGGCGAAGGATGCCCAGCTTGCGCAGCCAGTCCATGATG
>Ga0265297_10005047_pt1 | contig 20687 bp, 22 predicted proteins | sample Munlanlwell13791_FD_192502 | JGI IMG/M metagenome (GOLD analysis project Ga0265297, IMG submission 192502) | Leachate microbial communities from a municipal landfill in Southern Ontario, Canada - Leachate well 137-91 | ecosystem: Engineered > Solid waste > Landfill > Unclassified | place...
CGCTGCATAATTACGGTACAGCAGTACTCGTCAACATCATCAACGAGAACTATGTCCTGCCGACGCGGAACTTCCAGACCGCCCACTTCCCGGATGCGGAGAACGTCTCCGGTGAAACGATGGCAAAGACCATTCTCAAAAAACCCAAGGGATGTTATGCCTGTATCGTGCAGTGCGGCCGGGTCTGTGAATTTGACGACGAGAAGGGGGAAGGCCCGGAGTACGAGCCGGTCTGGGCGTTCGGGCCGGACTGCGGCATTCATGATCTCAAGATGGTTGCCCGGGCCAACAACATCTGTAATGAGTACGGGCTCGATGCGATCTCGGCGCCGGCAACGATCGCCTGCCTGATGGAGATGGCGGAGAAAGGGTACATCAAGCACCCGATCCGGTTCGGTGACGCAAAAGGGATGTTAAAACTGGTAGAGCAGATTGCAAAGCGCGAAGATATTGGTAACGAACTTGCCGAAGGATCCTTCCGGTTTGCCACGAAATACGGCCACCCTGAATTATCGATGAGCTCCAAGAAGCAGGAGTTGCCGGCCTACGATCCCCGGGGCATCCAGGGATACGGGCTTGCAACGGCCACCTCGGTCAGGGGCGGCGACCATGTGTACGGGTACATGATCTCGCCCGAGATCCTCGGGGCTCCCGAGAAGCTGGACCCGTTCGTGACCACGGGAAAAGCGCAGTGGGTCAAGACGTTCCAGGACTTGACGGCGGCCATCGATGCCTCGGGCATGTGCCTCTTCACCTCGTTTGCACTGGGTCCGGAAGATTATGCGGATCTCCTCTCGGCAACCACCGGCATGAAGATCGATACCGCAGAATTGCTGAAAGTTGGCGAACGGATCTGGAACCTCCAGAAGCTCTACAATATCAGGCGCGGGTTCGGGCGCAAGGATGATACGCTGCCGGCCCGGCTCCTGACCGAGCCGCTGAAGGAGGGTGCACCCACCGGCCAGGTATGGCGGCGGGAAGAGATGCTCGACGAGTACTACACCCTGCGGGGCTGGGACCGGGAAGGGACGCCGACACCGGAGAAACAGAAGGAACTGGGGCTGGCATAAAAGATACGGATTGAAATGACCGATACCCGGAATCGCATAACCATCACGGTCAAATCGTTCGCTACCTTACGGGAGGTCATGGATGCGCAGATCTCTGTAGATCTCCCTACGGGTGCAACCATCCGGTCACTGCTCGCTGAACTCACCGGACGGTATCAGGGTCTGGGCGAACTGATCTTTGTCGCTCCGGATACCCTCCGGGATTTTGTCAACATCCTCAAAAATGGCAGGAATGTGGAATTTTTAGGCCGGCTTGACACATCCCTTGAGGATGGGGACCTGATTGCACTGTTTCCACCGCTTGCCGGGGGATAACGTTTCTGGATGGGCGATTTGCCCTTCACTCACCGTATTTTCTGTGATTTTATCCTACGGAACCGGGCTACCTGTAAGCACTGGTCGCATTTTTTCCGCCGGGTGTCATTGGAATAGAAATGTTTCTTACACGATGAACAGATGCGGAGTTTCAGGGCTCTCGTGTCACCGGATGGCAAGCGTTCTTTGTACTCAGGAGGGGAGGGATGGTCATCGTCGTTTCCTGGACCGTTCGTTTCCTGATCCGGCACTGATACCCCAAATCGTTTGAGAAGTAATTGCAGCATCTCCGGGCCGAGGAGTGCACTGGCCTGCGGTCTGAATCGCTTTTCAATAATTTCCGCAACAATAATGTTTCCCCGGGGGGTAGTCCATAATCCTCTTCGTTCCTCTTTGACGATCAGGTCAGAATCTTCCATAGCAGAGAGGAGGGAGAGGATCTCACCGGGAGGAGCGGAACAATACAATGCGAGAAGGTGCTGGGAGGGAAGATGAAGCCGGACACCTTCCGGTGAAAGATCAATATCCAGTGATTTTTTGTCAGAGAGTTGTATCCAGAGTGCTGCCTCGAATACTTCCTGCATGGTGAGTCGAGTCATCAGTCAGTTCAATACTTTTTCATGCAGCCTGATAAACCAACTGATATACCACATATGATCTCACACCCTGATACCCGCCAACATTCCCACGATCTGCTGTGCCGACACCGGGTCCACCACCCGGGCCAGCACGAGACCGGCCATTGCCACAAACAGGGTCCAGAATACTTTCTTCACCTGCTCGTTCTTCCCGAACGCTTCGATGATCGCATCCGCGTCCACCTTCATCGCCCGCTGGATCAGTTTGGGCAGAAACACAAACAACGGAAGGAACAGGACCGCCGCCCCGATGAACGCGAGCGTGATCTCCGCCCGGCCCGCAAGCCAGATCCCGAGGGGGACCGCGAAGATGCCGGCCAGGATCGCAGCCATTCCGACCTCGCCGAACCAGAAGTAATGTTTTTTCTCTGCATAGTTCCGCCGCTCCGCTTCAGTGAGCGTGGAGAGATCGAAGATACCGAGAACGGAGAGCATCCCGTACCAGACCGCATGCGTCTCCTCCGGGTCGGCAACGATGCCGATGAAGAGGATTGCGACCGGCACGATGAGCAGGATGAGTGGCAGGTGCGCGAAGAGAAAAATGAGCGCGAGCAGGAGCCCGGTGCCGCAGATGGCGGCCCGGGTCTCCCGTTCGGATTCGAACATTCTCATCACTCCCGGGCTTCGCTCGTGTCTGCTGCGATGGCGAACTCAAACACCGGGCTGATGTACCCGTGGTTTGCCGGGCCAAAGTCCCGCTTCTTCCCGCGCTGGACAATCTTCCTGCGGGCGGTTCTGATCCGGACCGTGTGGATACCGGCTGCCCGGGGATAGACCCGGCGCCCGTCCATATCCGTCATCTTCTGGTACGGTGGGATGTCGAACCAGTCCGGCCAGAAGCGGACACCCTTCGGGATGTCTGTTCCCCGGAAGAGATCCTGCATGCGCATCGGGGACACATTGTCGTAGATGATATCCACGATCAGGTCCGTGTCCTCCAGGTCCGGTTCCAGTTCAAGCTCGTAGAAGATCGGGTTGCGCCGGACTTCATCGAGCGTGAGCGGAATGTCTTTTGTAAGCGGTTCAAGGCCGGAGAATGTTCCCCGGTACAGGCCGGTTACGGTTGCAACCGGCGCGATTTCAGATTCCATGATACACCTCCTTGATATGTTCGTGTTCATCTCTCAGTCGTTTGAACTCCTCAACAATCTCGTCATATCTCCCGATCTTCTGGTAGATCACAAAGAGCAGGGGATAGATCGGGAGCACGGCTGAAAGGATAATTCCTAAAATTTCCGGTTCCATAGTGGCTCTGCCTCCTGAAAAAACCCGGAAGAATTTGGTACCCCCTTGCGCCAACCCTGCCCCCATAGGGGGCGGGGGCGCATTACGATTCCCCGTCATTACCGGTTGTAGTAATCCCTCGTGGATTTACTTTGGTAATTCAGAGGCATCGCAACCGGGGGTGCCCACGCGGCGGGGCGGAGCCCCGAGAGCGTCAGAGATCTTCCGGAATTTTTCGGGTCCGACAATCCCGCTTATGCGAGAGCAGCCACCGTGTCGGCCCAGGTCTCGACCCTCGTCCGGATCGCATCGTCCGAGTACGAGGTGATGCTGACGCTGTCGCGCCCGAAGGTGACCATATAGATCTCCCCGTTGGCATCGTGGCACTTCAGGGTGGCCGAGTAGGTGTCGTGGGCCAGGTCATGGATTGCTGTGCCCCCGTGGGCGGTAGCGATTGCGGTGCTTGCCACCAGTGCTGCTGCACCGGCGGTGAACCCGGCGATGGTGTTGTACTTGCCGGACTCGTTTCCCACGGTCTTGGCGTCGGTGTCCTGATAGATGACCTTCGCCACGTAGTTCTCGCGGCTCTTCTCGACCGGCTGGTGGGTGACTCCTGCACTCTCGTAACTGGTGCAGTTGAACGGGTTGTCGGTGATGACCGTTTGGACAATTGTGTTGAACGCGGTCACATCGGTGATCGGGCTCGCGAGTGCGCGAACCGCTGACTTTACGGTTGTTTTCTGTACGAAATCTGCCATAGTTGTTTACCTCCTAGTTTTTTTGCTTCGTTGCGGGTTCGGTTCGACCAATCTTATTCCGGAAGAGGACTCCGCCCTTCTCCGGATTTCCGGGGTCTTTTCCGAACCCCTTCGTCTCGGGGCCCTTTGACATATCCATATAGGATGTGGGAGGCAATGGGCTTGGATGAATAAATTTTGAAAAACGGAAATGGGGGATTTTGCACGCGATTGGGGATAAATGGGACGAGAATTTTGGAGATTGGTGTGCGCAAAAATGTTAAACAACTGTGGTTATCTTACATCGTTAAAACGACCTAGCGTGACACGCCAAGGGCGTCTTCGTCCCAACAGGAAACTCTGGAAAACAGCGAGGTGATGTGAGCGGAACGGGCGATCAGCCCGTGGAGACGAACATGACCGCCCGATCTCCTACCAACCGGATACGATGGTTCCTGCCCTCGGTGTGGTGGGCGGGACCCCAGGGTGGGCGGTCCGGAGGATTATTTCTGTTTCTCACGAAAGCGTACGAACGGGACTCCTTGAATTGTGGGGGCAGTGAACCCACAATATTGGATTGGTGACCGTGCCCCGTCCGTTACATGCCCGTTACGTAAACTACTTCATCGTAATAAAGAGAGAATGGAATAATCCCGCAATCAGCCCTTTTTTTCTTATAAATTCTTAATAAGACCTCTAATTACACCACGATATGTTTCTCCATCAATCCCTAAATGACGAGCAGCATTTTTTGAGACTTCATCAGTAATCGCATCGAAACCTGCTCTGCATTCTTGCGGGTATAGACGATGAATCTCTCCCAGGATTTCCTTATAAGATATTGACGAATGCCAGAGAATCGCATAGATATCACAAGCATCCTTTGTCAGTTTGTCGTCCTTTGTTCGATTTTGGATCGATACGAGTTTCGTTGCGAGCAGCATAACCGGAGGCGGTATTACTAATTCAACTCCGTCCAGAATGACTGCAACACCAGTACTTTCTTTGAATACTCTCCTGATTACTGGTTCATCCAGGACATTAAAGCCAAAAACATCTTTTTGTTTCGGATGAATATTGTCAACCATCACGTCGATGTATAAATAAAATAAGTCGTACATTCCTATTTTTTGCGCGACTTCTTTTGTAATTACTTCCCCGGTATCTCTTTTTATTATCTTACAATAGCGAAAAGAACCGTCGGGCGAATAACCAATGCTTTGAATAACGGCAAGTGCCTGAGAGAATGTGCAGGTCCTTAAATCAGATTCGCTGCAGTCAGGATCAACCTGAAAACATACGTCAATATCTCGTGATCCTAAATATTGAGATCCGTGTTCATTTGTGAATGATTCATTCACTGTTACATAAACACCCCATCCACCAATGAGTACAAAAGGCTCCGGGAGTTGGGCTACTATCTCCTTTAGTGCAGTGAGAGCTGATTCATATTCAGTTCTATCGTATAATTGTTCAGGCATTATAAATCATTTTCATGAGACGTTCCCCTGCCTCCCCGCATTCCGCACCCTCTCTGATTAAATCTACAATAAGCTGTTGAATTGACACTACCGGCCAATCTTCAACCATATGTTTCTCAAAAAAAACATGGTGATCGGAACAATAAATTCTTACATTCCCTTTTCCCAAATACCCTGATTTCAATAGATATTTATCCCATTTTTCGAACTCATAGTCCTTGATGTACAATTCATAATATCTCGGGAACAAATATCCCCCGATAAGATTTTCTGCAAAATACCCGGTAAATGCATAATCCAGTTTGGCATTCTTTAAAATGTCTTTGGGATTTTGGATATTGTATTCTCTGAGGTAATTTGGACCACGGTGATTAGCCCAATAGTTGAATAATTTTTTAACCTCTACAATCTGGCGATCTTTTAAAATGCCTTCTCGTTCTAAATCACCTAAAATGGTATGAACGTAAGGATAACTTACCTCTGCTAATTTTGCGATTTTATATCCAGATGGTTTTTGTATTTTATTGCTCAGTAAAACTCTGTAAATTCGCTCTTGCTTACTTCCAAAATATTGAAATATATTTTTTTCAATCATTTCTTCTTCTTCTCTTACAATGTATATCGTAATTTTCAATTCTACTTAAATTTAACCTATATGTCGCAATTTTCCATTTTACTTAAAGCTAACCTATATATCGCAATTTTCAATTCTACTTAATTTTAACCTATATGCTGGCTGGAGCCCGGGTCGGCTGGCAACCGGCATCACGCTGCCCGAACTCCTCACCCGGTCGCCCCGGTGTCCTCACGGCCACGGCACGGTCCCGCGAAGGCGCTCGCAGGGTCTCGCCCGGGTCTCACCGCGGCCCCGGACCGGACCGCCGCTCAGCGGCGTCCAAATTCTTAAACGTTCGAACGGATAACTAAATCATACTGAGGATTTTTCTTGACGCCCAGAATAGTACCGAAAAATAGAATAAAATCGATAATCCCTGGGCTATCAAAATTAGAAAAAGACATTGATTTAGCACCATTGTTTCCCTTGGCACGTCGGGAAGGCAATAGCAAAAAACCCGTTTATCAGATGCATAAATGGTGGGCAAGAAGGTTAGGAGTCAATTTCCGATTTTTCCTCCTGAATGCTACATCGCAGAGCAGGACACGCAATAAAACAATCTGGAGTAAGTTTTTTGATCCCGATCTGAAACTTGACCTTACGGTCTTGGATCCGTTCATGGGTGGAGGGACTTCAATCGTTGAAGCTACGAAACTCGGAGCGCGAACCATCGGCGTTGATCTGGATCCTTTGGCTTGGTTTATCGTAAATAAACAGATTTGTGAATTTGATGAGGCTTCCTTTATTGCCGAATGGAAGGTTATTCAGAACGACATCGGAGATAAAATTTCAAGCTATTACAAAACTAACGTAAACGGGAAAACGGCAGATGTAATTCATTTTTTTTGGGTGGAATTGATTCCGTGTCAATCCTGTGGTTGTGAATTCGAAGGACATATCCATTATTTGCTACACTCAAGAAAAAGTGAGAAGTCGGTAAATCCCCGACGCGTCGGCTTCTGTCAAAAATGTCACGAGCCGCATACACTTCAGAATGGTGAGAAGTTCATCAATTGCAAATGTGGAGAGCAAACCGAAGTAGAAAAAGGAAACCTTCACCTCGGGAAATATCGTTGCCCACACTGTAATCACGAGGGTTTTGTCAAAAATGTGCCTGTAGATAAATTGCCACTTCAACACCGGCTTTTTGCGATCGAATATATCGATCCGGATACGGGGAAACGGGCTTACAAACGAGTGGATGACAACGACGAATTTAATTTTGCGAAAGCGTGCCGAGATCTGAATCAGCTATGGGCCGAATTGCCGATCCCAGATCAATACATCCCACTCGAAGGGAGAACGGATCCCCGACCGGTGAGTTTTGGCTATAAAAAATACTGTGAACTGTTTAATGACAGGCAACTGCTGTGTCTTGCCTTGATTCTTAAACGAATTTTAGACGTGAAGAATGTAAAGCATAAGGAATTATTGCTCCTGGCATTTTCCGATTCCCTTGCATGCAATAATAAATTCTGTAGTTATGCTTTCGGATATCAGAAACTTACTCCGCTTTTCGGCCTTCATGCATTCAGGAGAATTTCCCGGCCTGTTGAGGGAAATGTCTGGGGGACCTCCCTTGGCCGGGGAAGCTTCTCTTCAAGTGTTGAAAAAGTTTTGAGAGGTAAGAGATATTCAGCCAAGCCCTTTGAATATCGATATACGGATAATGATCGGGTGCATGTTGAGGCAACCCTTTCCGCAAATGCATCAATCATTGACGATGTCAATAATCTCAGCACATCATCCGGACAATCTTCTTTTTTGACAATTGCAGATTCACGAGATCTCCTTTGGCTTCCGGAGAAATCGGTTGACCTCGTTTTGACAGATCCACCCTATTACGATAATCTTGCGTATTCGGAGATGGCCGATTTCTACTATGTTTGGTTAAAAGGTCATGTGAACTGGATTAATACCCGATCCAATGAGCATGCGCCAATGATGAATTCTCTCTTGGTTCGGAGTGATGACGAGGAGGAACATTCTCGCTATACAGACGGACTATCGCATGCATTCTCTGGATGCCGGAAGGCGATTAAAGACGAAGGCATTATGATTTTCACCTATCATCACACAAATCAGAAAGCCTGGGAATCTGTAACGATGGCACTGCGGGCTTCAGATTTCGAAGTCACAAATTGTTTCCCGGTTTTGGCTGAAGGCAAAAGTGGGTTCCACAGCAACCACGGGAATCTTAAATGGGATGTTGTCTTTGTTTGCAGACCTGGACTTGACAAAAACGCCCCGAAATTTTCAATCAAACATGGCAAAAAATGGATCTCGTCCCGCATAGCGAAATGGACCGATGAATCACACCAAAAGGATAAAAATTTCCGGGATATCGATAAAAGAAGTCTGGTATTCGGCTTGATCGCCTCGTATCTTACCCGATGCAAAATCTCGGACGATAAAGTACGTGATGTCTTTAAGCATTTTGAAGAAGAATTTTCATTAAAACAGCAGGGACATGTTCAAAATGCACCCTCAACCAGTCCAATTATGAATATTCTTTAATTCCTTTAATCAACGCTTCTTTTAGCCAGGAATCGTATCTCGGTTCCAAATACTTATGTTTTGTAATGTCCCCGAAAATGTAAACGCTTTTACTTTGAGCAATTTTCCTACAGAACTGAAGTATTACGTCAAGATTCTCGTACGATAATTTTTCCGTGAATACTAACGTGAAAAGTAGAGCCATTACATCTTTAAACTCTTTTTCAGATTCAGGCATTTCAAGCCAATATTTTAAGCCTTTATCAAAGTTATATACAAAATTTGTTTTTTTGGGGAAATCCGTTAGACGCCGAAAAATTGTTGTGATTGGTTGATCATTCGCACATCTCAGATAGAGTGAATTTTTTTCCTCTTCGTTAATCACATTCAGATCGAATAAAAATTGATTCGCTGATTCAAAAATCTCCTGCCAATCGTCATGTAATCTATATCGTGGAGCTAAGTTCACCGCAGATTCGATTGAAAACGCCCTGGCGGCGATCATGCTTAGCAAGAGGACTTTCTCTCGATATTTTAAATCAATTCTAGATCCTTTTTTTCTCTGAAATTGATTTTTTTGAAAATAATCGATGATTTGAGGCTCACTTACTATATTTTTATTTTTCTCAACTTGCCATACACCCTGTGCGGTAATCGTAAAATTTTCAGAAAACTCATCTTTTTTTATGAGATTCAGATCTATCAATTGATCTATTTTCTCTTGTCCGATGAAATCCGGAGAGAGGGCCGAATCCGATAATAATTTTAAAACTTTGTTTTGACTTGCACCGATAAGCGTAATAAAAATTGAATTTTCTTTTATTGATATCTCCTTTTTGACGTTTTCGCATAAAATTGTGTAAAAATGAAGTAATCCTGACTCAATGTCATTAGCCATTATAATGCCTCAAATCAATTTATTAATCTCTACCTTCTGGCCCTTTTGAACGATAATTCCGAGTAATACTTTTTCCTCATCGTAAGATTTTCTCAAGGAAGCAATTACCTGGTCAAGTCTAAGATCATCAATCATCCCGACTTCATCGAAAAGGATTATTGATTTTCTTTTATCGTTTCTCGACGTGTCTAGTAGACTTTTTAGATACGTTGCCTGACTTTCCCCGGTTCCGAAATCAATAAATTGAATTTTTTGTCCTTTTTTAGTTAATATTTCCTCTTTGATGAGATCAATAAATTCGATTTCGTGCGGGGTTCCATTGTAAATTATTGATTTTGTCTTTTTGGCAAAGTATTTCCCGAGTTCATTGTAGTATCTTGATTTTTCAGTTTCTACGTTAGAGATTTTTTCCGGATTTTGATTCTTGAGATCTGACAGATAATCTCGATAACTCTTCAAAAATTTTTGAGCAAGAATTCTCGTTTTTTCGGATAAGAGAGTAATCTCGGCAATATCATTATGAAATGGATGAACGGTTTTTTGTTTTAATTTTTCAATTTCGGCTCGTTTGTATTTTAGCTCACCCTTAAGTCCGTCAAGATCTCTAGTCAATGTAGCAATATTTTTTTCATTTTCACCAATTTCTTCCTGAACCTGTTTCTCAGTAAATTCAGAATAAGATTTCAAATCAGACTCTGATTCGAGCAATTTTTTGTAATAATTTTCAATATAGTCCGGATTTATTTCGAAATCCCGGCATAATCGCTTATATTCCTCGATTTTCTTCCGGTTATTTTTCTCTTCCTCGCGAAGCGTTTTTAACACGGTATCCGTGACTTTTTCAGGAGTATCGATTGTTTTGGCTTCATGCTCCTTTTGCTTGACAAATTCAACAAATTGAATGTTTTTCAGGGCATCAATATCGTTAATGATTTCGTCAAGATTTTTAAGGCATTTTCCAATCAGCTCGATTTTTTGATGGACTAAGGTATTTTCGCGATTCTTTTCAATCATTAATGTTAAAAAATCTTCAATTGATTTATCGATACCCGGGATAATAATTTCCTCATCCTTGTGCGATCGTTTTAATTCTTCGAAAAATTTTATGATTGCTCGGAAAATTTCATATTCCCTTTCCGCATTTAGATATTCGACTTTCTCATTTTCTTGGTGCAATAAGACTGAGAATTCATTTGAAAGCCGTTTTAATTGATCCCCTTCTTCAAAATCCGATGCATATTCTTCAATTTTTTCAAATTTTAATTCATCACAACCCTTCCACAGTTTTAATCTTTTATCCTGTGTTGGCAATAACGAGACGAGATCTTTTGTTAAACTATCCCGGCTCCCGTTGATTTTCGCAAAATTCATTCGCAAGTTGTCTAACAGCTTCTTACTTGCTATTGATTTTTTTTGCTTCTTCGCTACGCTTTCACTTTGTTCATCTACTAATTTTTGAATTGACGAAGAATTTTCTTTCAAACGATTATTGTAAAAAAGTAAAAATTTGGAGGACAGATATTTTTTAAGTCTTTCATTCTTCTCTTCGGTTTTTTGTAATACTTCTTGGGAATGACTCTCTTTCTTCGTTGCCCTGAAAACCTCTGATTCTAATTGTGATACCTTTCCTGGATCTTGCGAATCAGATATCTCTTGAAGAGTCCGATGCAAATAATCTGAAAATCGTTGAATTTTATTTCCTTGTCGTTCTTGATAGATTTCAATTTCCGAAGTTAAGTCCTTTAATCGCTCGGTTGGATTTGTTGGAATATCATAAATTAGATTATACTCATTCTCGAATCGATCAATACCCATCGTTTGTTCGATTCCATTTTCAATTTTTATTAATGAAGGTTTGCCGTTAGTGATTACTGATTTCAATTCAATATTTCCATATTTGTCCTCGATACTAAATGAAGCATTCAACGTTTGGTGTTTGGTATCGGAAAGACTGAGTAACTTCTTCTTAATTGCAGGATCAATTTTTTTATTGTTAAGTCCATACAAACCGAGAGCGATAATGTTCAATAATGTGCTTTTTCCTGAGGAATTTGGAGCCTTGATGTAAATGAGGTTTTCAATTTTTTGAGTGATTATTTCGGGTTTATACTCATGCGTGTCCAACCCTTCATTTCGGATCAATGAATAATCGAATTGAAACATTACTTCGCCTTCCCGATTAATTCTAAACAATTTTCCAAAATTAACTCGAAATCTTCTTCAGTATCGGAGGATTGTTCATTAATTGAATTTATTACAATTTTCAGGATTTCATCGTCTAATAATGAGTTATAGAATTCAGACAAAACATCATCAGCCATTTTTAACCTCTTTATCAAAAACTCCTGCAAATGCCATAGGCATTTTAAGGATCTTTAATTGGGATAACTCGTGAACAGATGCAACGGCAAATCCTTTTTTCAGCGACTCCATTTCTTCATTGGATATAGATATTCCATGTCCTTTTGCGCTGCTAGCTTCGCTTTTGAAGAAAATTTTGGTGTTTATAACACTCGACAGTCCTCTTGGAATATCCGATGGATTTTGGGATGAAAAAATAACCCCAATTTTTTTGCTCCGTCCTGTTCGACAAATTGTATCTAGATAGCCTAGAGCTTCGGTTGAAGTTTCTGTGTTATAGAATTGATGAACTTCATCAATAATTATTAAAATTGGAATATCAGGATATTCTTGACGATCCTTCGCCGACACAATCAACGTTAATAGATGACGAAGCAGAATCGATCCAAACTGAATTCCATAATTGCCAGTGACATTGATAACTGACATCTTCTCCTTTTCAAGAATATCTTTTTCAGTTATGCAAAGGGCATTTTTATTGTCAAAGAAACTTATTGCGATGTCTAACGACCTTTGAATATTTTCAATCGTTCCTTTGTGAAGAGTGATTCGGGATTCTTCGTCCCGGGTATTCAATGTGTCATAATCTCTCTGAACCGATCTTGCATTAAAATAGGAGACAAAATTGCTGAAGGTGAAATCATTTGAGTTTCGCTCATTTGATTTTTTATTTTGCCAGAATCTAAAGATATTCGGAAGGTTTTGAGCACCGATATCACTTATTCCTTGTAACAATCCCGTGAGTGCTTCAGGTTCGATAGTTTTTACATCAAGGGTAATTTTTTTACATTTGCTTTCTGTGACGCCCATCGAATGTTCGATGTTCGTATTTGCTGGATAGTATACAGTGAAGTTATAGATCCCGTGAGGTTGTTGATCTAATGTTTTCCATTCCTTTTTGGTGCCCTCGTTCTTTGTGATCGACGGTTGATCCATTTTTAAGAAATCAACATCTTTCACATTGATGGCTAATACAGCACCTTTCAATTCTTCAACAAAATACTGTGCAAGATACTTCATTGCAACAGTTTTTCCACTGCCGGTACTTCCACAAATTAACATTTGATGATAAAACATGTCATTAGGAAGGCGAGCAGTTATCGGATTCCCTTCTTGATCGTTTAATATTTGATTCTGTCCTGAATGAATAGTTGCAATAAAAACCTTAGGCCCTGGAGATTCAGCGGCCATAGCAAGATCAATCTCATCTTGGTTCGATCGTCGTGCAACAAGTTGTGGCGAGATGAAATCAATTAGTCCATCCGTTCGAATTGAAATATCTTTGACACGGTAAGCATGAACAATATTTTGGCATTTTTGATCCTGTTTCAAGGGAGATAAATCCATGTCAATAATCATTGGGGTTGGTGCGTAGGGCTCATTCTGAACGCTCTCATCGACTCTTAAAATGAATTTGCTATCACCTTTGTCTATCGTTAAATAGGCCCCTTTTGGTAACAGTCCGGAAGTTGAACTTTTCGAAACGAGTTTGATTCTGCCTTTATTTTCACCTAGTACGATCCATTCCATAAATTATCCCCCAAATCCACGTTCCTGATTCATTGTAGGAACCAAACCTAAAGATTTCATAAGATTGCTCATATCAAAAAGATCCAAGGTTTCTCTCGCGAATTTTTCCGCTATTGCTATCGACCGCAATTGCGGATTTTTTAAATTCCCCTGGACAAGAGTGAGATAATAAATTAAGTCCATCATTTCTTCCATGTTATCTTGGTATTTTGCGTAAGTTTTCGGATGGAATTCGATTCTTTGAGGACTGACGTCGAAAGTTTTCAGATAACAGAAAATTTTAGAGAACTCGTCGTTGTAAGAATCTTCGTATTTAAAAAAATTGGTTCTTGTTCCGGCCTTCTGAAATGTATATGCCCAATGCAAATCTGAGTTAAACTTTCCTTTCAGCTGAGGGATGTTATCGGTTACCATATTGCTATTGCTATTTTTTACAATGAATATCGGAATTACATTTTTTTGTAAAAGGGCGTCATTCATTCTTACATTGTACGGATTATTGACTCCCCCAATTAGCGGGCCGTCGATAAACAATACACAATTTTCCGGAGTTGTTTCAATAATAAAATCGGTTCTATCTCTTGCATAATCTCTTCTTGAATCCAAATCTGTGTCCGCAGATTTTTTGATGTATTCCGATTTATTGCATATTTCATCCGATCGTGTGTAAAAATAAAAAGTCAGGTTGTTCGAAGACAGATAATCCGAATCGCCATGAACGATAATCGAATGTGAAGTTAAGAGACCCGAACCCGCTAATGAAAAATATTTGTTAAATGATTCATCGTAGGCTGAAATGTTGTATCTATCATGAGCGAGGTCAGAACCATTTTTCCCATTTAATTCCTTTATCCGTCCATCCTCTAATGTTCGAATGACCCCATTGCTCTGGTGAGTATTCAAAAATTCAAAATCAAATTTTTCTTTCGACGGATTTGGTAAAAACCGAATTTCTTTTATTTTTGCAATATCGATGAGCGTTTGTCTGAAGGCAGGATGAAGTAATATTTTATTTAAGATTTTGGCGGTCGTGAAAACTCATCTCTTTGAATGGCAATTTTTTCATTGAGCGTGTCTGCATATTAACCTATTTTTTTTATCCTTACGAATGATCCTCAGTGTTGAATGAAAGTGAAAATCAGACAATGTTGGATGAATAAATGAAGACCCTCATATTAGAAAAATTATAACTACCAATCAAAAAAAATCCGGGCGAGGAAATCTCTCCCCGCCCGTCTACCCAATTTATCCCCGAAGGGACACTAAATTATCGCTGTCCCGACCCAAACCCGTTTCGATTTTCGGGTGAAACGTGCAACTTCACCGCACCGCCGGGGTGATAATCCCGACAATCTGTTGGGTAGTCGCAGGGTCCAGCACCCGGGCCAGCACCAACCCCGCCATAGCAACGAACAGGGCCCAGAAGACCTTCTTCACCTGCTCATTCTTCCCGAACGCATCGATCTTCGAAAGATCGCCTCGTAGATCCCCCGATCCGGCACCCCCCGCCATTTCTCCGACCAGCCTTTCCACAGGATCTCAGTTCACCACTAATTCGAAAAAAGCCGCCGGCCATTTTCTCAAGCTCCTCCTACCGTTTTGGCAGTAATCGCCCATCCAATAGGCACCAATTAGACGTTTTTCAGGGGCTGAAATACCCTCCATATGGGTAAAATGCCCGTAATTCGGCCCTCTTTTAAAACCAGTACTCTATAATTCGCAAAAAAACGCGAGTATCAAAAAAGTGGTTTGTTAAAATGGGCTCCGATTGGCAAACGGCTCGTTTTTCGGGCAGTTATTTTTCAGGAGGAGAGTAAGTCCCGGACACCTCAAAAACACGGGAGATCAATCAAGGCAGCTCCTTCCATAGGGGCACCAGTGTTCTATCTCAAAGAGACGGGCAATCCCTGCTGTTGAAGGACCAATGCAGATGATCCGCTTTGCATTTTTGTACGTCTCGATTATATCCCCGGTTCCTTCCGCGATAAGCCCGTCACCGCTGATGAGGATGATCTCTGCTTCGGAGGGATCCTTGGTAATGTTTGTGAATACTCCGGATCCTTTTACTCCCATCGATCCGATACAGAAGAGTCGTTTTCCGGCAAGTTCCCGTATGAACTCCTCACGGCAGTCCGCGTGGGATGCTGCCGGGCAGGCATGAAGAACCCGGGACATGCAGAGGAATCCCAGGACGACGTTGATAATGGCAACACTGGCGCCCCGTGATGCCGGTGTGTCCAGCGGTGCGCCGAACATGAATGAGATCTTCGTGCGTGCACGGAGGGGTTCGTACGTGGTAAACACAGCACTTCTTCCCCCAAATGCGGCCGACATGGCGGCCCCCTGCTCGAACTGGCAGATCGGGGTATCCGGATTCACATCCAGGAGGACACCGGCATCCGTACAGCCGCTGTGTTCAGCAAGTTCCTCGATCTTTTTTACGGACTCAACGACAATATCCATCATTCACATCCATCGAGGGTCTGGAGAATCACCCGGGCAGGCGCCCCATCGAGACCGGCAAGACGAAGTGGCAGTGCAACGAGGGTGTAATCACCTTCCGGAACGTGCGAGAGATCGAGCAGTTCGATAATGAAACACTCGTGGCTGAGGAGTTCACGGTGCACGGATCCATCGCAGTCGAATTTCTCGATGGAGAAAGAATCGATGCCTACGCAGAGCGTGCCCGTCGATGTCAGGTACTCTGCCGCATCCAGCGTCAGCGAGGGATAATCCTGGTGAAAGGACGTGCATCCCGATGATTTGGTCCTGAGCAGGATACGTCTGGCCCCCCCGGTCCTGCCTTTCAGGTGCGAAGCATCAATCAGCGGACCGGCCCCGGAAACATCCAGCACGCGGCACGGTCCGATCAGGTGCGGGAGCGGGAGTTCATCGACCGTCAGGCCGGTCTTCAGGTAATGGACCGGTGCATCGATATGCGTCCCGGAATGGCTGCTCAATCGGATGTCGGAGACCAGGTAAAGACCCGCATCACTCTGGATAAAATGCGGTGCTGTATCGCCGGGATAGGCAAGAGAACCATCACCCAGTGGCCGGGATATATCGATAATTGTCATCAGGTATCAGCCCATCCGTATTCCCCTATCAGGGGAACAAACCGGACCCCCCCGTGAGCCAAACGAACAATCCCGTTCTCCTTTTTTGTCACGGTCACCAGTTCCTGGATCTCCCGGTCACCCACCGGTGCAACCAATACCCCTCCGATTGCGAGTTGATCGATAAGCGGTGTTGGAATTTCCGGTGTTGCTGCGGTTATCATGATCCCATGGTACGGTGCATTGTCCGGGTATCCCCGTGTCCCGTCTCCGACAATGATACTGATGTTCTTCAGTCCGATCTTTTCAAGGTTCTTCCTTGCCAGATCCGCTACCTCAGGAATGCGCTCGATCGTTGTTATATGCTGCACGAGCATCGAGAGGATTGCGGCCTGGTAACCGCTTCCGGCCCCGATCTCAAGGATGTGATCGGTGGGTTGGGGGTCAAGCAGTTCGGTCATAAGGGCCACGATATAGGGTTGCGAGATGGTCTGGCCGTTCCCGATGGGGAGCGGGGCGTCCTCGTATGCTGATCGGTCATAAGGCGGGGGAATAAAGAGATGGCGGGGGATCTCCCGCATTGCCCCGAGTACCCGGGGATTTGTAATACCCCGGGACCGGATCTGCTGCTCCACCATCTGGGAGCGCTCGTCAGCCCGGGGGTAGGTATCCATAACCGATCCGTTCAGAACCCGGTTTTTTCCGCTTCATCGATGGAAGCATCGATCTGCTTTTGCAGGGCTTCCGGAAGACCCGAGATCTTGACATCAAGGAATCCGCGGATGATGGTTGCCGTTGCCTCGTCCTCATCAAGTCCCCGTGCCATGAGGTATTCGATCTCCTCCTGGGCGAGTTTTCCCACAGCGGCTTCGTGCGAGAGTTCGGTCCCGACAACTGACCCTTCGATCTCCGGGACCGCGTAGATGATCCCGTCCTTGAGGATGAGACCTTTACATTCAAGGTGCCCCCGGGTACCGGCGGTTTTTCCATTGATGTGACCCCGGGACATGATGGTGCCGCCTTTCGTGATGGCACGGGTGACCAGTTCGGCGCTGGCACCCTTACCCTCAAGGATCGCACGGGAGCCAAGGTCCATATACGAACCGGGAGTTGCAATCACAACACTGCTGAACCGGGCCACTGAGTTTTCTCCCTTCAGGGTTGCCGTGGGGTACATCTGGATCTTTTTCACCGGCTGCATGCAGACGTAATTGGAGAGGAAGACTCCGTTCTCTTCGACAACCGAAGCACTCCGTGGGTATACCTCAATATTCTCGCTCCAGTTGTGGATCATCGTGAAACTGATCTTCGCGTTCTTTTTCACGTAGAATTCGGAGACCCCGTAATGCATCCCTCCGTTACCTACGTGTTCCCCGCTCGAACAACCTGAAATAATATGGAGTTCCGCGCCTTCTTCGGCGATAATGATATTGTGAACATGCTGGATCAGTTCCCGCCCGAGGTACAGGCAGGCCTGGATGGGGTAGATGTTGTTCGAACCCTTATGGGCGATGATCACGTAGCCTTTGGGATCTTTTTGTGCTGCCACGTATTTTGTGACCTCGTCTTTTTCCGGTGAGACGATCTTCCAGGAATACTCCTTCAGCCAGTCGTATTTCTCCATCGCCTTTTTGTACGGAAGGACCTCAATTCCTGCCTCTGCACAATCAGAGTGGACGATCTCCTGGTCCATCTGGAGATAACTTCCGCACCGGTTCTTCATCTCAAAGTCGATACCGGTCTGGGCCATCCTCTCGCGGTCGGCTTTTGAGATCTCCGGGCCTTTTACGGGTTGCGACATTCGAGACACTCCTTGTATCCGTGTTTTTTGATATCTTTTAGGATCTCACGGGGGTTGCCGTGGCACTTGATCTGCCCGTCACACATCACGTGACCGCGATCGGTTTCGAGATAGTCGAGGATGTAACCGGTATGGGTGATGACGAGGCCGCTCTTCTTGCGTTTGACAATGTGTTTGTCTTTTTCGAGAAGAGATCCAATCGCGGTCCCGATGAGGGAGATGTTCTCGATATCAACACCGCTCTCCGGTTCATCAAGCATGATGAAATCCGGGTTCTGGATCATCAGCTGGAGCACTTCACTGCGTTTGATCTCGCCCCCGGAGAACCCCTTGTTGATGTCCCTCTCAAGGAATTTATCCATGTGGAGGGATTTGGCGAGTTCAGGAATGTCCTCTTGTTTGGTCCGGGAAATTGCGGTGAGAAGTTTTCCCAGTTTCAGGCCGGATATTGTGGGGGGGCGCTGGAAGAGCATGCCAACTCCCCGCTTTGCCCGTTCATGGGCCTTCATCCTGGTCACATCCTCACCTTTGAATGTAATCGTCCCCTCCGTGATGGTATAATTTGAGTACCCCATGATTGTCATAAGAAGCGTTGTCTTCCCCGACCCATTGGGGCCTAGGAGCACATGGGTCTCACCCTCACCGATGTGGAGATTGATGTCGTGCAACACTTCCTTGTCGCCGACCTTCACATGCAGGTCTTTGATATCCAGCATAACCTAATCGTAGACAATATGTCCATTGTGCATTAAACGCTTTTCTCGTTGACATTCCCGCACCGTGATTCGGTATCTTGTACTCATCGGATGGTAGCGTATCATGTAATTAAGAAAAATGATGCCGGAGAAAGTCGGGGACAAGGAAAGCCAGAACCCGCTGGGGACCCTGGCTGTGAATGGCATTATATCCTGCGCCTAACTCGGGCTACCTTAAGGATTTAAAAAAATGATGCGCCCACAAAAATTTTTACGCCGTCAGATGTGCTGTCACGTACTGGTAGGTGCCCTTACGGTCATACTGGTGATCGAGAATATAATTATGAATCTCTGCGTACAGCAGGCGCGTCTTCTGCAGGTCATTGTAGACCGGGACGCGTTCATTGTAATTCTTCGCATCACGCGCTGCGTAGTAGCCGTCCATTTCGGTTTTCAGCGAATCGATCTTAGTGGTAAGCTCCATCACCTTCGTTTCAGAGGACATCAGCAGGGAGTCCAGGTACACCGCCTCCTTACAACTTCCGAAGGTCTTCGTACCGTTTCCTACCCGAATCACCTGGGGATCAGACTGAAGCGGCACACCCTCTCTGAGGATATCTGTGGGGATTCCCACGAGCGAGAGGTTGGTGGTCTCGATGAATACATAGCCGGTCTGCCGGTATTCCCCGTCCGGGCAGACGACCCCGACTGCCATATGAGACTCCGGTGTAAACGACAACAGTGAGACATTATATCCCTCCCTTGAAAGGATACCTGCAAGGAGCAGACTCTTGTCATCGCAGTCTCCGGATGCGTCCACGTAGGTCTCAATGGGAAACTTCGGCGGATTCTCGCTGATTGTTTCATAGCGGACTGACTGGACAAATACCGTGATCAGTTCGAGGTATTCGTCATCGCCAAGATGTTGATTATCCCGGATCGATCGCAGGGTATGGATAAGATCGTTATAGAACTGATCCTGAGCGGGATCATCGATCATTGCGAGATATGTCCTCTGGAGCCATACTTTTTCTGAGATATTTCCTTTGATCCGGGTCTCCTTATCTGCTGCTGTTGCCCCGATATACACGGAAGGATCGACCGGGCTTGAAACGGTAATCCGACTCTGTCCAAACGGAAAAGAATAGACCGGCACGGGTAGTGAGATATCTGTTTTCTGTGGTTCGATATGGGGGGGAATGATCGTCTCCTGACTCAGGATAAGATTAGCACAAACGCTGACGATTACGAGGAAGAGCAGGATACCCGCCACATATTTTAAAAACCGGTAGTGGGGATTCATGAAAATCTCACACAATCTCCTGCAGGTGGGCAATCGAGTCCATAATCGCGTCAGGCTTGATCGATGAATCCCGCAGGCAGTCCTCACGGAATTTCCCGGTACGGACAAGGATGCCGGTCATGCCGGCCGCTTGCGCCCCGCCAACATCCGTGTGAAGATCGTCCCCGATCATTGTAACCTGTCCCGGCTGGAGGTTCATATCCTTCAGGGCAAGCTCAAAGAACGTTTTTGATGGCTTTCCCATGATCAGAGCCTGTTTTCCCGTTGCGAATTCGAGTGCCGACACAAACGGTCCGGCAGACAGAGAGAGGCCATCCTGTGCCATCCAGTACCGGTCTTTTTCGAGCGCGATCAGTTCCGCGCCATCCATCAGCAGCCTGAATGCAGTATTCAGGCTGCCGTACGTCGCGGCGTCCCCCGCATCCCCGACAATGACACAATCCGCATTTTCTGCGGTATGGGTTCC
>Ga0265297_10005048_pt1 | contig 20680 bp, 12 predicted proteins | sample Munlanlwell13791_FD_192502 | JGI IMG/M metagenome (GOLD analysis project Ga0265297, IMG submission 192502) | Leachate microbial communities from a municipal landfill in Southern Ontario, Canada - Leachate well 137-91 | ecosystem: Engineered > Solid waste > Landfill > Unclassified | place...
TCTAGATAGATTATTCTACTTTTGCAGATCATACATAACTCAAAGATATAGGTGTGGGGGCACGGCCCGCTCATCTATATAAACAATCAACCAACACCTGCTAGTCTAGATAGATTATTCTACTTTTGCAGATCATACATAACTCAAAGATATAGGTGTGGGGGCACGGCCCGCTCATCTAAGACTACTTGAAATTCTGCGTTTCAATTGACTCCAAGCATTTGAGTGATATTTGAGTTGCTTCTCTCGTAAGCGAGCTTCAAATTCATTCGAATATGCTTCAAAGTATCTTAATTCGAAAGGTCTTCTATGTTTTGTAGAAAAAACCATGCCTTTATTGTGCTCTAAAAGTCTTTTTTTAAGGTCTTTTGTTGAGCCAATGTAGAACCTATTGTCTTTTTTACTTTTCAAGATATAACAATAAAACATCATCTTAATACATTTAATCTTAAAAAAACCCCAAAATTATTAATTGGGGCAATAAAATTCTCATGTATACAATATTCGTATTCTAAATAGCGCTTGAAAGGTTATAAATTGGAAGCAAAATCGCAGCAACCAAGAACCCAACGGCACCACCCATTGCCAATAAGATGACTGGCTCCATTAATGTGACTAAATTGGCAATGACGTTCTCAAGCTCACGGTCAAAAAAGTCCGCGACTTTGCCTAAAATCTGATCCATACGGCCAGATTGCTCACCGACCGCCATCATCTGCGACATCATCAAGGGCACGTACTTGCTTTTCACGAACGCGGTGGTTATGGAATTTCCACCCTCAACTTCTTCGATTGTTTCAGTAATAATTTCTCTGTACACACTATTATCAACCACGTCACCCGTAATTTCAAGTGCCCGGGAAATTGGAACTCCTGCTGCAAGAAGTGTCGCGATTGACCGAGCCATGCGCGAAAGATACAATTTTTTGAATATGCCACCGGCAATCGGTGTTTTTATTTTAACCAAATCCCAAATACGTTTTCCTCGTTTGGTTTTTTTAAACATAAGAAATCCGACGACAAGTATGATCACTATAAGGAAAATCAACCACCAATAATTTTTTGTAAAAGTCACCAACCCAATAAGAACGCGTGTCGGTAATGGAAGTGTTGCTCCGCCTTCTTCAAATACAGCCAAAAGTGATGGTAGCACAAATAAGACCAATCCAAAACCAACAACAAGTACGCCGCCAAGAAGCACGATTGGATACGTCATGGCACCGCGGACTTTTGAAATCAAATCATAATCTTTCTCTTTTTGGGTCGCAAGATATTCAAGCACCTCATCGAGTTTGCCAGTCGTCTCGCCCGACTTCACCATAAAAATGAAAAAATTATTAAAGACGTTTGGATGTTTTCCTAGCGCTGCAGACAATTTCGCCCCTCCTTCAACTTCATCCAACACGTCAGACAAAATGACTTTAAATTTTACATTTTCAGTCTGGCGCACTAAAATTTTCAAAGACCGAACGATCGGCACGTTCGCATTTATCATGACCGCAAGTTGTCGGGCAAAAACAACTAATTCCTTAGTCTTCACATGATTAAAAAGAGCAAGCGGATTTTTCATCAGTTTGCCTTCTTTCCGCTCATCAAGAGAAATGATTGTCAGTCCACGTTCTTTCAGCGTGTCATACGCAACGTTTTCGCTTGGCGCAACAACAGCGCCGTTCACCAGCTCCGCGTCGTTATCTCGTGCTCGATAATCAAATACTGCCATATTAGTATCGTCGAATCATAGTGACTAATTGATCGGGATCATGCGCGTACGTGCGCGCGTCCTGTATAGAAATGATACCCTGCTGGACATACTGCGCAAGCACTGAATCTCTGGAAATCATTCCGTGCTCACGAGACGTTTGAGTAATATTATTGAGTTGCGCAAAAGACCCTTCACGAATAACTGAACGCGCGGCAGTGTCTGGAATCAGCACTTCAGGAACCAAAATTAATCCACCACCAATTCGATTTACCAACTGTTGACACACGATTCCTTGAAGCGCTTCTGAAAGGAGGTTTCTCGCATTAGAACGCTGATCTTCTGGATATGCGGACACAATCGTTTGCAACGCATGCGGAATGGAATCTGCGGCGATCGTCGCTATTATTAAACGATCGGTCATTGAAAGCTCAATAGTCTTTCTAATGATCTGCTCTGATTTCAATCCTGAAATAACGATAATGTCGACATCTTCACGGTCGGCAAGCTCAAGAATTGATAAAAGAGATTGTGCGTCACGACCGACTTCGCGCTGTTCTATAACACTTTTTTCATTACTAAATACATACTCCACTGGATCCTCTGCCGTTACAATATGCTCGGCGCGTTCAGTGTTAATTTTTTGCACCAAAGACGCGGCGGTCGTTGTTTTCCCGGATCCAAACGGTCCTGTGATAAGCACGAGTCCGCGTTCAAGCGTAGTAAAATTTTCAACTTGCTTAGGCAACCCGAGCGAATCCATGGGAGGAATCCGATCGGGGATAAAACGCATGGAAAGCGACAAAAAACCTTTCTGATAAAACGCATTCATACGGAATCGAATACGCTCCATAAACGATTGCGAAACGGTAATGTCTTTATGAGCTTCCAACTGCTGTTTTTGCCCGTCGGTCAGTAGTCCGTCCACAAGCGCCTGCACAACTTCGGGGGTCACGATATCCTCTGTTTCAAGTACCTTAAGTTTTCCGTCAACCCGAACAATTGGCGGCGTGCCGATCGTCATGTGTAAATCCGTTGCTTTCAGTTCAGCAACTGTCGTCAAGATTCGAGCGAAAGATTGTTGTTGACTTGCTTGAAGCATGCGCGTTACGCGTTAACTATTTTCTTGACCTTGGCCACAACTTCTGAAGGCATAAAATGCGCTTTGATTAAATAATCGATAGCGCCTAGCGATAATCCTCTATCCACATCATCCTTTTGTCCTAAGTTCGTTAGTAAAATCACGGGAATTTTTTTTGTATCCGGATTCTTCTTTATGCCTTCAAGAACATGAAATCCATCCATTTTTGGCAATACGATATCAAGAAGAACGATATCCGGCTTCACTGCAACTGCCTGACGTAAGCCCTCTTCACCATCTGACGCAAGTTGTACGTTAAAACCTTCAAGCGACAACTTAGTCACGTACATACCGGACAAAAACGTATCATCTTCAACGAGCAACACTGTTGGTTTTTCTTTGGTGGTTTTTTTTATCGATTTCGGCATAGGAAATAGTTCATTAAAATAATTTTTTATATTTGGGTGGCCCGCAATACCTCTTCGACGGTTGTAAGACCGCGCATGGCCTTCAAGAATCCATCTTGTCGCAACAAAAGCACACCTTGTTCTTTTGCCCGAAGGCGAACTTGATCCATGGGGAAATTATTCACAATCAATTCCTGAAAAATTTCATCTATTTTAATTACTTCATCAATAACCAATCGGCCTTTGTATCCTGTTCCGCCACACCGCGTACAACCTTTTCCGCGGAAAAATTTAATATTGTTTCGATCAACCTCCTTTGGCCATTGTTTGTCGCTAACCGTTTCAAAATCTTTCATAACTTCTTTTACCGTGTCGTCTGGAAGCTTAATTTCCTCCCGACAATAGTCGCATATTCTCCGGACAAGACGTTGCGCTTCAATTATAGACAGTGAAGAAGCGAGAAGAAATGGTTCGAGCTTCATGTCTATAAGACGCGGAATCGCGCCAAACGCATCATTGGTGTGTAAAGTTGAAAAGACGATGTGCCCGGTCAGCGACGCATGCACCGCGAGCTCGGCTGTTTCTGAGTCGCGAATTTCTCCCACCATGATTGCGTCAGGATCTTGGCGCAAAATAGCACGAAGTCCGCTCGCGAAAGTCATGCCAACATCTGGATTCACCTGGCTTTGATTGATGCCTTCGATGTAATACTCAATCGGATCTTCAAGTGTCACGATATTGATCGCGTCGACATTTATGAGAGACATTAATGAATACAGTGTAGTTGATTTTCCTGATCCGGTCGGCCCGGTCACCAAAATAAGTCCTTTGGACTTTTGGACGCTTGCTTTCAATATCTCAAAATCCCTTCCAAAAAAACCAAGTTTCGTGAGATTTAAGAAATCCTGCGACATATCCAAAATACGCATGACGACTTTTTCTTGATTCATCAAAGGCAAGGTGGACACACGAAGGTCAATGGTCTTTCCTTCAAGCGTTGTCCGAAAACGGCCATCCTGCGGGATGCGCGTCTCATCAAGTTTGAGGTTGGAAAGCACTTTAATACGCGCAATAATTGCGGAGTGGACATACGGGGGTAAAATAATTGATGTATGCAGCTCGCCATCAATTCGATACCGAACGCGTGATCCTTCTGAAATTGGTTCGATGTGAATGTCAGATGCGTTGCCTTCAACCGCGTGCTTTAAAATAACAGACACCATTTTTGTCACTGGCGCGGTTTTCACAACCTCTTCCATCCCCTTGTCTTCGAGATTTAACGATTCAACTCCCGTAGTGTCACCCCGATCTTCATCACCGCTCGCGAGAGCTTCTTCAACTTCAGATGAGAGAGAAGAATATTGTTTAAAAATATTTCGCAAACCGGAGGAGGAAATTATCTTATATAAAATACGAAAATTATTTTTTCGCGCGATAAAATCAATCGCCTCCATGGCTTTAAAATTGGTAGGGTCAACCATGCCAATAGTAATAACCGATCCCTCTCGCGCTAATGGCGAAATCTCATAATTCTGTGCCAAATCGTGAGGGAATATATCTAACACTGCCTTTGGGATTATTTTCCCCTCAAGATCTTCATACGCAATTCCGATAACCTCAGAAAATGCTCGTGCAAGTTTCTCATCTGGGACAAGTTTTTTTTGTGCAATAAGCCGCACCAACGAAACGCCAGTTCGTGCCCCTTCCGCACGAAGAGTCGTCAACTGTTTGTTGGTTAACAATTTTTTCTCAACTAAAACATCAATAACATCCTTTTGAGATGTCGTTTTCATTTTAGTGGCTACATCATCTGTTGGTGGTACGAATGGATCAGGAGTCATACGTTAAAGGGAAGAGAATGGATTGCCTCTGCCAATCTGGCCGATAATTCTGCTTGTTGATTCATTACCATTCGTATCAACAGACGTCAGGGTGTAATAATACGTTTCACCTTCAGAAATCCCCGTACTGTTGATATAGCAATCTCCTTCAGGAAGTGTCTCCGTATCTTGACTAAGCTCGTCGACGACGGTCTCGCGGTTCTTACATTCACCCACAGACTGGACATACTCTGAACGCGAATTTTTTATCGCATCACCCAACACGCCCTGAATTGACGATCGGTAAATCTTCACATAATCAAAATCTGGATCAAGAGGATTTGTCCAGCTAATCACTACGCTATTACCATCGCCAGCGTTTTGCACGAGTACATCAGTCGGTGGGGTTGGTGCCATCGAATCCGTTGGAGTCCCCTGGACTGCATTAGACTGCCCTGACGCTTTATATGTTGAATAGCCAACGAGTATATATATATCACCATCATGCGCACTAGAATCAACAAAAGATGAATTGCTAGTAATTTTTGATACATCATCAGGTGTAGTAAAGGTGGTAAGAACCGTGGTGACACCACTACGAATTCGCTGGACTTGCAACGCCGCAAGATCGCTCGACATCGCATTCCAACTAATCACTACATTATCCCCTTCAAAGGCATCGACACGGATGTTCTTGTCGGGATCCGACTGCCCGACAGTTAATTGCTGTGATGTAAATTGGGTGGCATTAAGCACTGACTGAACTCGATAATAATATATTTGACCGTTCACAACGTCGCTATCGGCAAATTCTGAAATAGTTGAAGGTAAAAGCGCGATCTGTTCAAATCCTGATACCCCATTTGAAGATTTAAAGAGTGCAGTTGAAGGATCGCCATTTTCCATACTCGAAACAGTCCAAGAGATAAGAAGTTTTCCGCCATACCCCGGGTTAAACACCTTCAAATCTTCTGGTAGGGGTAACATTGCACTTGAAGCAACGTCAACCAATAGTTGGTCCGTGTATGTTGTATTCTGTTTTATGTCTTGATTATCAGGTTCAGCAATCTCATTAAATCTGGGGTCAGAAAAAAGCTCTTGGCCAAAGTCGGTTGGGATAGATAGCTTGCTTATTGGTGTATTTATTGTTGTGGATGTTTTCGTTGAATCTGTTGAAGTAATATTTTGATACACCAAAAAAACAGATACAACAACTAAAATGCCAACTGCGGCCCAGAGGATGAAACTTGTTCGTGTTTTTTTACGCTTTTGGACAAGCATATGAAAAAAAGTAGATATGTTTAACTTTCAGAAAGATAGTAGGTTGTTAGGCTCATTGAAAAAGCTGATGACGAAACAGGATAATCAATACTCGAAAGCGTTAATATAGGACCAAAGCCCTCTATTGAAGTTAAAAATTGCTTGAATGAGTCATAGGTTGCAACCCCTTGAACCGTTATATTAATAGTCACTTCTTGAACCTCTCCTCCCGCTACTACGCCGGTCGCTTGCTGGGCGCTCTGGCTGTTACGTCGCGAGGTTGAAGAAGTAGTTGCTGCAAGTTTTTCATTAAAGGTTATTGAAGTTGCAGGAAACCCGCTTTGCTCGGCAAATTGTTGAATTTGTAAAAAGAGTTGTTGCTTGTCAAATCCTTTCGGGAGCACGGTTTCAAGACGCTGAATATCGTTGTAATCAATTTCTGCGTATGTATCCCGCATGGTTTTCAGTTGGGACAAAAACTTTTGCATCTCGGTAAGACGTGTTTGTTTTTGCTGCAACTCGAGGACACTCACGTCACGAATTTCTTTCCATGTTGGAACAATAAGAAAATAGGTGAAGAAAAAAATAACGATGATAACCAACCCTACGGCGAGGTAAGTAAAATTCTTTTCGACGAAATTGTATAATTCATTTTTCTTGACGAATGGTATGTTCATATTACTCTCGAGCTGATATCAAGTAATCTGCTACTAACTGAACTTGAACAGAAAAAATTGATTTAGGTGCAAGAGTTTCTCCCGGTGCGTTTTCTGATGGAAATACGAATAGTGAGTCCGAAGATGAAGTAGTTGATGTTGAATTTGACGATGAAGTCACGGGAATGCTTGGGGTTGTTAGAATGGAAAGCGACTGGATAAAGTCTGTTGCGCTCTGAAATACTGCTATCTGTTCAAAAGCAACGGCGACATCAGGCGCCTGCCCTTGTATCACAACCTGCCCATCGGCTTGAGCGGTGACCTTAGACAACGTCACGTTTTTCATCGTATATTTTTCAAGTGCACCAAAAAGTTTTGTCCAATGAATCTGGGAATCGAGAAGCTTTTGAATTTCTTCTGTGCGTTTCTGCAACACTAACGCGTCACGCTGGACTGGTGTCAACGCATCAATTTGTTGTTGGACCCGCGATGTTTCATCCTGAACTGATACAACATTACTTGACACATTCGTCTTATAAAAAGCCAAAATACCATACCACACAACGCACACAAATGCAGTTATCAAAACAACCACACCAAGCAAAGCGAGTCGACTCATTGTTCGTTTGCGCTGCACCATCTCATCCGGAACAAGATTTACATCAAATGACATTCCTAAAGCCCGTGGACGCAGATCTACTTGCGCCTCTGTCATCTCTGGTTCTTTCGGTTCAAGAGCCTCTTGCGCGGATTCTACGGGCTGTGGCGCCTTTGTCGACTCTTGAGAAACCTGTGCGACATCTTTCGGTTTCGTCGGTTCAGTAGTAAACGGATTAAAACGTGGAGGCGGCTGGGACAAACCAGAAGGAGTTGGGACTTTTGGGGTAGATTCTTGGATCACTTTTTGGCCAAAATCTTCCATATCTTTTTTGCCTGTCGACATCCGCGTTACAGAGGGTTCTGATTGCACTGTCTCACTTTTTTTATCCCGTGATTCAATATATGGTTTTTGAGGGACTGGAGGAAGGTGCGCTGGATGAGCAACTGGCGCTTTTGCTGATCGGGAAAACATTTTTGTCAGCCAACCAAAAATCGGCTTTTTTTCTTTTGTGCCTACATCCTTCTTTTTCGTTTCTTTTTTTTGGTATGCAATGACTGTTTTGGATTCGACTTTCTTGATATCATTATGCGATTTCACGATTGGCTCCTGTATTTGAGATTTTACTCCTGGCTTTGGGGGCAATGTCGGCATCGTCGGTGCTTTTGGAAAATCATTTGATGAACGCTTAAAAATAGAAAGAACCCCGCCATGTGAAGATTTTTTCTGTTGTTTCACACTTTCTTCTGGCTGGGTATATTCAATTGTACGTACTTTTTTTTCAGGCTTCTCCCGTCCTTTTTCGTCGTCAGGGAGAAAGTTAATGCTGGACATAATTTTTTACGAAGAAATTTGTCGCATAGCAAAACCGACGGCTACCGCAAAACGTGGTCCGATTTCTTCCCAAATAGGTTTAAGCTCGACCGGATACATGACACGAGCCCACGGATCACCGATGAATACCTTTGTATTAAAAATATTTTGCAAATAATCCGTCAGGTTCATAAGAAATGAAGATCCTCCGCATAAAATAATTTTTTCGATCGGCTTGCTGTTCCCCTGATTCTGATAGAGATTTAACACATACTTTATTTCATTCACGATATTCGAAATGACGAACTCAATGGTCTTTGGAACGCGCGAAGCTGAATTATTCAAAGATGATAACCCAAAATCACGTTTAAATTGTTCCGCCCGATCGTCGGATATATTCATGGAACGAGAAATAGTTTGGGTAATATTATTCCCACCAATATCAAGCGAACGAGTCACAAGTGGGATACCGTCAATAAACACCATAATATCTGTTGCTGTTGCGCCAATATCTACAATCATAATTGGCGCTTTATCGCGCCCGATCAAAGATCGTTCCAACGCAAACGCCTGCGTTTCAAGGCTCACGAGTTCAAGATCAGCCCCCTTAAAAATATCAACATATCGTTCAACGAGATTTCTCGGCGCTGCAGTAAGCAGGACTTTCATGTCTTTTTGGGCTGACTTTTCTTTCTCTTTGGCCGCCTTCTCCTTCTTCCCGTCTTTTGTGCCTTCATCTTCTGTGACTTCATGGTCCTTGATAATTTCCCAATCTAATATCATTTCCTCGACTGGCATTGGGACAAATTTCTTCGCCTCCCATTTGACTGCTGACATAAGCTCCTTTTTCGACATATTTGGTAAAGAAATAATCGAGCTGAATACCGTAAACGAAGGAAGACCAGTCAACACCTTATCTGTGGTCACTTGAGCTTCTTTCAGGATGTGTTTTAAAGCATTAATAATTGCCTCGCGGTTTTCTGGACTATTGCTTTTAAGGATATTTGTCTCAAATTCAACAAATCCGTAGGTCACAAGCTGCGGGCGTCCATTTACATCCTTAAGCTCAACAAGCTTAATAGATGAACCTCCTATATCAATACCAAGATAATTTTTTTGTTTGTTTCCGAATAAAGCCATAGTGTTCTTATTATAACAAATTTTTTGACCTGCGTCAATGACGAAAGCAAGCGCTTTGACTATGCAAAACTATTGAAAAAATGAAGAAACTCCCCCTCATTATTTTTTTACGGAACCGCTTGACTGATACCGGGCAATCCTGACGCCAAATCTTCGAGCCCTGGCGGTGGATTTACCACAATCCTGCCGTCGTAAATAAAGTTCTCTGACGGCTCAACAACATTTTCGTTTTCATCTTGGACATAATATTCACCGGATAGTATAAAATGACGAGCCATGACAAGTCCGTATACGTTCAATTGGAGATTTTTGTTTAACATATAGATAGACCAATACGTTCCAGCTTGACCTAATGGTTTCCAGGCTTCAGTCTCATCACCCATCACAATAAATGCACCGACACGATATGTTTTGAGCTCGGGGTAGAAGGAAATGTCATTATATCCGTCATAGTTTGAAGCACTGCCATTAATAAGCCAGGCCACTGACGCGATTTGATTCGTATCCGTTACCTTAATGCCGTTGGGATTGACTTCCGGATCGTACGCAATATCACTAAACGCTTTGCACGGAATTTCATGCAATCCTTGAGGGCAATATCTCATTGGGGTATTGAGAAAGAAAACACTACCTGGAATAACAAATGTAATTGCGCCACTTTGACCCTCTGAAGCATTATTAAATTGCAATGGAGTGTTATCAAAAACAAACGAGCCCTGCGCGCCTTCATTACCGTACATATCTGGAAGAACATATACCGTAGACCTCTCTGGATGGCTTCGGTTTGTATTCACTTTGTAAAATGGATTGCTCACTACTTCGGTAATTGTTTTCCCTGCGTCGGTTGCTTTAGTGCTTGTAGTCGACAATTGAAGTTCAATGTCTGTACTCGGACAATTTACATTTGTCGTTAATTTAGTATAGGTCACAGTATTCATGTTTGCTTCATCATTGCCGAATGTTATTTTTCCACTGGTAGAAACCAATCCCTGCGCTCCGTTCATGCACACATATAATTGGCCTGCACTGAAAGGTGCTGAAACGGATCCAGTAAAACCTCCCGAAAGTTCCCAAGCACATTCCGGGGGATTGAAATTATTCGAAGAGAACACGTCTGCTGATCGCGGATTTACAGCATCCGGAGCAGCTCGACACACAACCACCTGCTGGCCGTATTTATTCATACCCGTTTGCGCAAGGGAATTAATATCAACTTCGTCTACTAACTGCCACGCCTGTTTCCCATTACTATCTGAACACAGCGCATTGACATATGCGCTGGAACTACTGTCCCATCTTTGGCATTCAGACACCATTGTTGAAATCAAATCCAAGTCTGGAATTTTGCCAAGCGTGCTTGTGCTCCCCTGGTCTAACGTGATATCCGACGAATCAGGTGAACCAAACGAAAGAGTGCATTCCGTTTCACACTCCTCAACATCATTACACGCCAACAAACACTGTTGAAGCTGTCCCGAGCTTACTCCTTGTTGTTCATCGATATACTCGGTGATAGAACCATTTCTTTGAATTTGATATGTTGATGTATACTGTTGCGGATTAATATTATTATATTCTGGGCCAACCATCTCAATGTCCCCGCCCACATACAAATTTCCAAATAATGTTCGTAAATAGGGATAAATCTGTTCCAGTTGATTTGGTTGAAAATTGACCCAGCCAAATCCTGCGATATTGTCTTTATACCTAGAAGTAGTCAAATCTGGAGTCACGGCTTCGGTATTTGGTGCTGACCAGCCAAATCCTGCAAGCGTTCGCTCAGGCTGCGTATCACCCATCGGAATGATAAATGTATTATATGTCCCTGTTTCACTAATCTGTTCAATAAATACCCCTGTTTCCCAGACTCTTGCTGTTGTGTCATCAACACCACGCGTAACAAACTCAATCGTTTTTGTGGCCTCATCAACTCCGGAATACTCAATAATTTCTGAATTGGCAAGCGATGGGCTTGAATCCTGCCGGATGCGCAATTTTCCTGATGACAAAAGTCCGGAGACAGAACTTAGTGTGATCGTATCTGTATCAGCAAGAATTGCTTGCGTGAGTGTCGCTGTCCACGTAATTACCGATCCAGCGCCTGGCCGAGTGGTTCCAAATGCCGACGCCATATTGAATCCAGGACTATTAGCGCCTGAAGTTAACAAACCAGAATAACTCCACAAATAACTAGTTAAAGTTGGAATATACAGAAGTTCATTCTGGCCAGTTGTCTCTGGATTAGGATACCCGTCAACACTAGTTGCTTTCAGCTCATATGAATTGATGGCGGGCGTGGCAGCAACCGTTGCTCTGTGCACTGTTGACCAATTGCCGCTCAATTTAATCCATCCCCATTCTTTATCGCAGGGAGCAGCGTAACTTGACCCAATCTCAATAGCCGAGGTTAATGGATTTTTACAGTAATCTCTCTGGTATGTCGCCCACGACTCGGCCCTGGCCCAACCGTCAAGTTGATAACTTGAAGGATCAAAAGAGTTAATGCCACGATAAATATCATACACACCGCCATTCGCGCTTGTTGTCACATCACTGTTATTGATCCAAAACACTGGAGTTCCCGCCTCGTGGGCAGTTGTAACTGATTTAAAAGTTGTATTTGCAAGGTTATCGCCACGACGTATACCTGATGGTTGTCCAGATATATTTTGGGTGAAATGTATCACTTCGGAATCAACAATGAATGATCCGGGTTTTAATGTGACCGCGGCACCATTTACATCAATAAAATAAACATTGGTATCTGTCGAATCCGCAGAAAGATCATTTGCTAACAACGCGCATTCGCTGTTTGTCGCAACTGACGTAAGCACATACCCGCTTGGTGGATTTCCGCATGGATTCTTTGAGTACACCCCTGTTGATCGATTAAATGAAATATAGCCCGCGCGCTCACTCCATGCGGATCCAATAAGAGTGTGCAAAGACATGTTTGCATTTGTAACCGCGCGGACACCATAATAAAAACCTCCTTCTTTCGTCGTCCACGGGTTGTCGCTTGCATCATAACTTTTGTTGTAGCACGTATTCAGGTTATTGCAGGAAAGCGAAATCCAACCGATGGCCTCTGCCCATGCCCAGCCGCGAATTCCTGCCGTATTATATTCTCCCGAATATCCAACTGAACACCAATTCGTTGCGCTGCAAGCGGCCGAATTATTTTGCGATCTGCCAAAAAGCATCTGCGCAGAAAAAACATTTGACAACGTTTCTGGGCTTGGAGTTCCACCAGCAGCAATCGTTTGCGGCAAATAATTGAGCAATTTTGGTTGAGAAAAACCTTCGCTTGAAGTCGGACTGGAATTTAACGGTTGCGAATAAATTGTCGCATGAGGTTTATCCGGAGGCGAATCAACAAGCCAGCTCAATGATACGGTCTCGCTCCAATCTCTCACATCGGCATTTGTAGGCAACGATCCAGCCTGAATACGTGTGTATATGGCGGTTGTCGCGTTATCGTCTGACGACGTCGCCGGGACTGCGACATACGCGTACGTCTTTCCCCAGCCAATCGACGGCCCGCCTTTGTTTGCATTCACGTGCAGCAACTCGCCTGTCGTAGAATTTGCATCAACACCAAGACTGTCATTGTTCGTACTATCCGCCAGGACCAAGGCTTCCGGATTAGCCGATATTGCACCGGCGGTACCCATGTAAAATTTTATGTAGACGGGGACATATGCGCCACTTGCAAGCGTGCCGTACGCCGCAACATGGAAAACATTATGTTTGTCAAAATCAGATCCCGAATAGTTGGAATATTTTCCTGATGCAACACCAGAAACGGTTGATATTTTTTCTCCACTTGCAAGGGTGATTGCTCCGACGATATTTTGAATTCCCGAGTAACTGTTCTTGATGATTGTCGAAGGATCCGTCCCTTGCACTTTTTGCGACGCTGTCCACGCAGAACCGTTCCAATACGTCCAATTAAGCGGATACAGTGCAGAATTTGAGGAGTTGCTGTACGAATACATGATAATTGGATATTGCTTTAACAGCACACCGATTTTCGAAGAGAAAAAATTTGCGTCATAGGATGTCCCAGCACCCGACTGAGGCAAGCGCTGTAACGAAACATTATCACTAGTTGGAGTTACGGTGTTTACCGCACTAAGATCACCTGTTGATTGGTTAATCTTTACTTGTCTGACCCAAAAATTCTTTACATATCTAACTCCATCGGCATAATCCGCTAGATTCTGATCTTTACATCGATCCCAAGTACCGGTAAACGTAGGACAGTCTCCACCACGAAAAGCGGAATATGCTACCCACATACGCAACTCCGTACCAATCATCGTCGTACCAATACTTGGGTGATCAGCCCCCCATGCACCCCCATAACATATACCAACGGAACAACTATAACCGCCTAGCCCTGGAACCGTTGCGGCGCTTCGAGTTAAAGATCTTGTTTTTCCTATTTGATCAAATGAATAATCCGTGTGATCATACACAATGGTATCAATAAATACGGATCCGCTGGTTCTCGTCCCGTCACCTGCAAACTCTGACGGTGAGCTGCATTCATTCAAATTAAATTCGTCAAAGCTTGTAATACTCCCGTCGTTATACGTTACCGAAAAAGGACACGCGATAGTATGCGCGAGGGTAATATATGTTTTTTTGGTAGTTGAATCATAGACTGATGAAACATCAAACCCAAGAAAACCTGCACCGGAGTCCATGCCATTGGGCTGAGAGCCTTCCACACTATTCGATCCGGGAAGATGTTCGTCTACATACCAATGTCCTTTGTTGGTGATGGGCGGTTTTTCCCATGTCACTCCACCGTCTCGGGAATACTGCAATTCAATTTCGTACCGATTGAGTGTATTTACCCCATTCGCGCCATAAGAGGCAACGAAACGACCCACCAATGCGACCATTGATCCGTCTTGCAAGCTTAAAAAATTTGTTGCCGAAGCTTGCCCGGTAAAATATTTTGCTGTGCCAGAGACTAATGATGTTTGTCTTAAAAGCTCAACACAATTCCCGTCTCCTCCTCGAAGACAGGTCTCATCAGCGTGAGCAGGAATAGCTACGCCCGCAAAAAGCAAAAAACCGGCACAGATCCCCGGTATCACAATAGCTAATTTGTGCCAGTATGTAGTTCTCATGCGCAAGTTTGAGACAAAAAGATTACAGTGCGGCTTTCACGTAACTCATGACAGCGCGGACTTGATAATTGATGGTTGCCGACGTGTTTGTTAAAATCACGTTTTTGTTCGCATCATCATATTCCACTTTCACGTTCGACGCTGGCATAAATACCGCGCTATCCAGCTCTGCTTCCACTGCAAAAATTGAAACAAAGGTTTCGTCAGCTGATAGAATAGTACCACCGAGTACGTTTTTCAAATTAATACTAGAATTTTTTGGAACGGTGATCGTAGACACAACCCCGAAGCTCTTAAATGCAATTCCTTTAGATGTTGGTGTGGTTCCTTCTTGAAGGTTATAGAGCGACTGGACGCGATATAAATTTTCTCCATTGCCATTTAAGGCGCCGGTCACGGTATTTGCGCTTCCTTGGTCCGAAATCACGAAATCGCCACTAAAAAATCCTGCCGTGCCGTATTGCGTACAAAAACTCGAGAGCCCTCCGGATACCGTGCACGACTGGGCTTTCAATGCAATCTCATTGCTATCACCGTTTGCAAGAGCTTCAACACCGTAATATCCTTGTCCGTAGATACCTGCCTTGCCTGCAACCGACGTCTCACCAAACAATCCAACGCCTGTTTCCTGCAACACATCCACCGCCGCCCTGTCTGCGGTTTCCATAACGCAGAGTTGCGCATTATTATTCGGGCACGTCACCCCCGCGCCCCCGCCCTCGTCCGGACCTATAAGTTTCACTCGTGATCCTTGAATTGAAAATGTTGTGCCATCAATATTATCGGATGGAGTTTTGTCGATGAACACATCAGCAATTCTGCCTGAGCCGTCTTGTGGTTTTGACGTCGTACTCCCCTGCACAAACAACGTCACATTGCTTGGAATTTCAGCAATGGTATCTATCCCGATACCAAGTGCGGTATCTATGGCTTGCGCCGCGCTTGATGTAGAGAGTGGAACCGCAAGTGTCGTACCCTGCCCTGGTTCAACAAAACCAGTGGACTCGGCCATTACAGCAGCCGCACCAACAAACAAGAGGCTTGAGACAATGATGAGGATAAGTATATGGAAACTCTTTATCATAAAATCGTTTTAGAATGATCCTCCTGCTGAGGGTATGTCACCATTATCGACACAACAATACCCAGTCTTTGGATTGCACGTACATCCGCCTCCGGAAGACGTTGGATCAAGCGTAATAATTACTGTTTGGCGTGTATCACCCAATAATTTTGCTTTCAGCGTGCACAACCCTGTCCCCGAGGCGGTATAACTAAACGTTGAGTTCAAAGAACATATCTGCGTATCAGGATTACAAGAAGGATTTGATGTTGCAGGTCCCGTGAGACTGACTGTTCCGCAATCTCCCGTTAATCCGCCGCCGATAACATATGGTGTCCCCGCTGCAAGAGCCGTATAATCGACAACCTGCTCATTGGTGCAATCAAGTGTTGTGCAGAAGGAATATATGCGGCGTTCTGATTGGAACCCTAACACGGGTAAAGACTTTGCCCCCGTTGTTCCTTCAGTTTGCGTAAATGTAATGTTGTTTGCCGCGCCTGGGTATATTTGGATACTCTGATTGGAAAGCGTTGCTCCACTGCTTGATCTCCATGTTGCTACCACGGTTCTGCCAGGAAAACCCACAGTACTTGGCGCAGTATATGTAATAGTCGGTTGCGTTGCGGCAGTCTGGTTTGTGCCCGATCCTCCAGTTAACGTTGCCCCAGAACCACTCGGAGCCTGCAAAGACCAATTAAAATCATTTGCAAGTGGCGCAGGAATTCCTACAGCTGTCGCCCGTAATACCACCGTTTGACTAACTCCAATCGATGCCTTTTTTCCGTCAGGAGACGCAATTTCGGTCTCATTCACTTGGGCGCTTATCAAAATTTGCGGCAACAGCGTAAAAGATTTTTGTTTATACAATTCTGGATGCAAAGCAATCGCCGCTCGAACAGTCGATGTCCACGAAGATCCGCTATCGATTGCTGCGGGAGACGTATATATCCCTGTAGTCTCATTGATTGATCCTGACCAACTACTTGGCTGTACAGACCACGTAATCGGATTGGTTAAGCATTCACCTGGAGGGCAAGAAACGGTTGCTGAAAATGACAATGTCTGACCGCCGATCAAGACATACTGTATAACTTGCGGAGTGATAGTGATCGAATAAAGATCAATCTGTTGTATTGAATAAATGGTTGGATCAGCTGCCCACGTTGCTTTTAGCCACGTGCTATTACCTGAAGCTGGTATTGTAGCCGGAGGAATATATGTGGTTGTTGGCCCTGATTCTGCGACAGATCCGCACGTAGTACATATATTTGCATCGGTTGCAGATGGATCAGTATGCAGGGTCCACAAGAATTCACCACCCTCAAACTGGCCTCCACCGATGCTGCCGCGGAAAGTAAGCGGAGTTAACGTTCCCACCAACGCGCGCGCAGGATTAACGATATTCCCCGCGCCATCAAGTATCTGTGCGGATAATTCCTGATGGTAATAAAATAGAATAATCAAATTTTCGTCTGCGCTTCCTTTTTTCACGTTTAACGTATTGCTGCTTGTGTCATAAGAGATTGCTAAATATTTTTCATTCGTCGTGTCAAGCAATGCTCGGGTTGGATCATACGGAGACTCTCCAACCATGACGCTCATAGTGATAAATGTTGTTGATGATGGAAGCACGTCCGCTGTTGCGTATTGGCGTGGGCTCGAAGCATCAAAATCGGCATTCACGATATCGATTGTCTTTACCGAAATCCCTCGAGCAACATTAAGCGGTGTGCTGGCATCATTGAGCGTCCACGTGCGCACAATGCCTCGTCCATCGCCACGAATCACGCCGGTGACAACGACATTCCCGATAAACTGCGCTGCATTTCCGCACACGGCGATATCTGATCCTGGACAATGGTTTTGTCTAGCATAAATTCCAGCGCCGAGTTCATTCGTCGCTTCACCGCGAACACCGGAACTCACTGATCCGCCTGCGACCTGGATTGTCTGACCAAAAATTGCTTTTGCGCTTTCACTCAATGTCTTTACGTATATAGCGTTACTTTTGAGCGAGTTTGCATAAAGTGCGGGACCGGCGGTATGTTGTATCGTTAATTTGCCATTAGTCACTACCGTACCTGAATTGACGTGTTGTGGCGCTTGATTCTGAATTACCTGCCACGCTGGCGTTACTTGCCTGTCGAAATATGCGTTCCCCTGAAAATAGGTATTGCCGATAACATCAACCATTGGATCAGCTGACTGATTTGGAATTGCGCTTGACCCTATGCGTAATTTCCCAAGACGTGATTGAGATTCCCCTGATTCCGAAATGAAATCCAAAACATTATTTTTTGGAGCTTCTTCTGATGGTTCAATAAAAGTTTGAGCTTGCACAAAACCTGCAACGGCAAAAAATATGACCACGGCAAAAACCGTTGTTTTAAGTAAAGAAATTTTTTTGAATATTTGCTGCATAATGCCTAAACACCTCCCCCTTGATCTGGATCGCCAATAACGTAAATATCGCAACAAGAATCACAATGTTTTAAATCATCTGGGCATCCGCTACAGTTTGTGCATGTATTTGCTACGCAACCAGTAACTGAAACGGAAATATTTTTTTCTTCTCGGAGATCTCCTGGATTACGAACAGATAACGTAAACGGGCTTCCTCCGTTGCACGAATCCGAATTAAAAGTCACTTCTGACGTATTGTTGTTTCCAACTGATGTAATTGCTGTGACGCGCGCATTGCCGCCTTTTACGTGTAGGTTCAAAGAATAATCAGTGATAGCAATCGGAACAGTTCGGTTCAGTTGGTAGGCTATCGCGGGCAATTGCGACAAAATAGTAGCTGTATTTTCTCCGAAATCGACAGTTACTGGGATGACAATATTCGTATTGCGCGAGCCAGTTGCGTCTGACGCAACAAGTGTCGACACGTAAATTGTTTTATTCTTTACTACACTCAACTCCGGCGGATATCCTGTTGGTGGATGCCAGGTGATAGCAATGTTTCCGGCTCCGAGCGATTCTGTCTGGAATGCAGCTGGAAGATCTACTTTACCGGCGAAACAACCATCGCAACTAAGGGTGCCCTGAGGTGACGTATAACCTCCTATGATCGCATCCACTGTTAACGGTCTTGATACTCCCACCGTATTAGTATCTACACCATTTTGATCACCAGTTATGTATTTTGTAAGCACGGTAATTTCTGGTACAAGATACGCAGTCACAAGCTTCTTTACTTCTGGGTTTGTCGCGGGGTATAGAGCAATCGGAGCAGTTACGCCTCGAGAACCGAGCGCTTCACTATCAAGATTAATCCCAGGTGCCGTATACACAAGCACAGGAGTCCCATCACCTGCAACGGCAAGTCCGACACTTTCGTTTCCTCTTACTGATTCACTCTCTGGCACAACTACCTCTGCAGATAATTCGTTTATGTCCCCGGATCCTGATGGTGTTTTATAGGTAAATGGAATCTGTGTCTGCAATACTGTTCCGTTACCAGCGTTATATTGCGCAAGAATTGGAGCCGATGACACTTGAATATCAATCACTTTAATGGTGAATGTACGCGTCACATCCTCGGATCCGCTCCAGGTAACCTTTATCTGATCCTGCCATGTATTACCCGTATATGATGGAGGGAATTTATAATATACTGTTTCGGCATCGATTGGTCCGCTATTTGGTGGAACGCAATTCACTGCGATACCATCTGATTGTTTGTAGCATAACTGCCCTCTTGGTGACGATGTATCGAATTGCCATGTAAAGGTCGGCGATTGCCCTGGTCCAACGGAAGCTTTTAATTCATACAACCCTGAACCTGAAAACTGCACTGGTTGGACATTGTTCACAGCATACGCTGCGCCATCGCTGGTAATATGTTGGACGGTGATGCTTAGCGTATTCTCAATATGTGCGAAAACTTTTGCTTCATATTCAGTACCAGATGTGTTCACAAATGTAAGCGCGGCAGTCGTCATGCTTGCGGTAACCGGAAAAGCGCTGGTAAGCAACGAATAATTGCCACTCCCTTTCGGACGTATAAAAACAGAAAACGAACGGATTCGTTCTCCTGAAGTAAATGGAAATCCCTCTGTGACTTGTGTGGTGCTGGTGGCGCCAATCGTAATCGGATTTTTATTGCCCCACACACCAAGGCCTCTGCCTCCTTGAGATACCGCAAGAGACGCATCATTAATACTTGATACACGATACAGTCCTGACGCATTTCCTTGAATGTAGCCACCCGTCACAATGACGTTTCCCCAAAAAAGGCCAGCCGGTGCCGAACCAGTAGAATCAGAAAATCCAGAAACACCCCAGCTGTATTTGTCTATGGATTTGCCAAACACCGCAACCGAATATGGCTCAAATGCAATCCCGAAAATACCTGCCATGTTATCTGCTTGAGCAACTCCCCACACACCATAACTTGAGCTGCTTGTAGCGTAGAGTGCGCCATTCACAAATTCGTTAGCCCCAGAATATACTGACAATTTACCTTGGACAATATTTGTCCCGACACCAACGTAATGAGCATTTACATCGGCAACGAAAGTTGGATGTCTCTCCTCTGTGTTCGAAAATGCGCACGATGGTTCTAATACTGAATTATTATCACCGTCTGTGTAATTGCACACTCCTTGAGCTGCCACAAGCAAACTTCCACTTCCGTGCACATCACCAAATACCTCAAAAGATGAGGAAATATCTATGGTTCCGGCATTTCCAACACGAAAAGCGCCTGATTTTACTTGTTTACCGTCTGAATCACTAATCCGAATCAACTCAGAAATATTTGACGAATCTGTATCCTGCCCAGGTGCGCCTGTTTGCTGAGCGAACGATTGTAGCGAACATAAGCCAAAAAAAACGACTATGCAAATAAACAGGCCTATGACGCTCTTGCAGAAATGTTTCTGTATTTCTCCTCCCATGCGCATTTTATAGACAGTTTTACTATAGATGGTATACTAACGGTGGAAATTGAAAACGAGTATCTATATTCTAACACGAAAAAACACTTATGTCTACG
>Ga0265297_10005049_pt1 | contig 20678 bp, 23 predicted proteins | sample Munlanlwell13791_FD_192502 | JGI IMG/M metagenome (GOLD analysis project Ga0265297, IMG submission 192502) | Leachate microbial communities from a municipal landfill in Southern Ontario, Canada - Leachate well 137-91 | ecosystem: Engineered > Solid waste > Landfill > Unclassified | place...
TTCCTTCTTCAGTTAAATGGTATTTCGTTTTTTCTGGCCAAGAAGAAAGTGTGTTGGTAAGGTTACTCTCTGATTTGCCGTGACGGACAAAAATGTAGGAATTGTTTTTTGATTTAATCTTCTCTTCCAACTCTTCAATTCCACCGATAACAACCCTTTCTTTACATCCTTCACACTCCCAAATAGGAAGTGGGGTTCCCCAATATCGCTCACGAGAAATCGCCCAATCTTTTACCTCTTTTATCCATTCTCCAAATCTACCTGTTTGTAGGTGTCCAGGAATCCAATTGATGTGTTCGTTCTCTTTTTTTAGTTCCTCACGAAGTGCGCTCATTTCTATAAACCATGAATGTCTCGCATAGTACAAAAGTGGGGTTCCACAGCGCCAACAAAATGGGTACTCGTGTTTATATTGCTCGGTGCGTAATAGTGTATTTTGTGAACGCAATGCATCGAGAATTGCAGTTTCCGTTGTCTTCGTTTTCGCGTACATTCCAGCAAACATTGGAACTTCGTCGGTGAACACTCCCGTCTCCGTTACTGTGTGAACTTCTGGCAACCCAATTGATCTTCCTAGCCTATAGTCATCTTCTCCATACATTACTGCGGTATGCACGACACCGGTTCCATCTTGTGTAGTAACAAAGTCAGCTGGATATACTTTGTAAGCAAGTGATTTTGCCGATCCAGAAACAAATGCAGGAATTTCAAACAGTGGCTCATATGAAATACCGAGAAGATCCTTACCTGATATTGTCCCTAAAATTTTATATGACACTCCATCAAGCACCGATATTCTTGGTTCGGCAAGAATATAAATTTCTTTTTTCTTTACATCTCCAACCTCAACAATGGAGTATGTTATTCCCTCTCCAACTGCGAGTGCTATATTTCCAGGAAGTGTCCATGGAGTTGTCGTCCATGAGAGAATAAATGTTTTTGTGTCTGCAACAAAATCACCCATTTTTTCTCCTTTTTTGACTTGGAATTTTATATATACCGAAGTGTCTTCAACCTCTTTATATCCTTGTGCTAATTCGTGAGAAGAAAGCGCAGTTCCACAACGGGTGCACCATGGAACAACTTTGTGCCCTTTATAAAGGAGTTTCTTTTTATTAATTTCTTTAAAAATCCACCAAAGAGATTCTATATAAGTATTTTCGTAGGTCACATATGGGTGATCCATATCAAGCCAATAACCCATGCGCTCAGTAAGTTTTTCCCATTCATCCTTATACTTCCATACCGATTCTTTACATTTTACATTGAATTCCTTCACCCCATACTCTTCAATCTCTTTTTTTGATTTAAGTCCTAGCTGTTTTTCCACCTCAAGCTCTACAGGAAGTCCGTGAGTGTCCCATCCACCCTTCCTCGGCACAGTATATCCACGCATTGTTTTATATCTGGGCACCACGTCTTTAAAAGAACGCGCAAGCACGTGATGAATTCCCGGTCTTCCATTTGCCGTTGGTGGACCTTCATAAAAAACAAATTCTCCCTTAGTCCTCTTCTTTTTTTTGAGTGTTTCTTCAAAAATATGATTCTTTCTCCAAAAATCGAGTACTTTTTCCTCAACTTCTGGTAATGAAAACTGCTCTCCTTGCTTTAACATAATGTGTGTTTATTCTAATAAAATTCAGGGATTTTTTCCACTCACGTAAGAAAACACTACACCAGAAAGTAATAACGGGATATAATGTACCCACAATGTTAAACTTTTTGATTCTCGTTGCAATCGGAATACTTTTTTATTTACTTTCAAAATCTGCAGCATTAACGATCGACTCAATAAGAAAAATGGGAGTATTTTTTCGTATTCCCTTATTATCTCTTGGTTTTATTTTGGGGTTTCTCACTTCTCTCCCCGAACTATCGGTTGCAGTAAACGCTTCCGCGCGAGATCTCAGCGATCTATCATTTGGAAATTTATTAGGAGGAATTTCCGTTCTTTTTGGACTTATTCTTGGCGCATCAATTCTCTTTTCTCGACCTATTGCAACTGATGGGAACTATAAAACTATTCTTCCTATTCTTGGATATTCATTTCTCCCTTTTATTCTTGGCCTAAATGGAGAAATTTCTTTTTGGGAAGGGATTTTTCTTATATTAGTTTATATTATTCTTGTGTTTTTTCTTTTTAATAATACAAAAACGACAGAAAACACAGAACAGGTTTTGAGCCGTAAACCGGTTAAACAAATTGTTTTAGCGCTTACTGGAATTTTTTCGCTCATTCTCATCTCAAATCTCATTGTTCGTCTTACTGAGACAATGCTTGAATCATATAACGTTCCTGCATTTTTCATTGGCTTCCTCTTATTTTCTCTAGGAACCAACCTTCCAGAGATTGCCATAATTTTTCAATTAATTAAAAAACAAGCAACAGAACTTTCCACCACAAGTATCTTTGGGTCTGCAATTGCTAATTCGCTTATCGTAGGAATTCTTGCCCTTATACGCCCAATACCTATAGAACAAATTGGATCATATGTTGTTCTCTGCGTCCTTACAGCAATTCTTCTCTTTTTTGTTTTTCATTTTTACAGAACCCAAAAGAAATTCGCAAAAAAAGAAGGAGTAATTCTTTTACTTATCTACCTAGGGATAATATTTTTCCAAATAATTACGTCTTAAAAAATAATTTAAAAGCAAAACCGCTTTTCATGCCATCCCTCGGGTGGTGTGTTTTTTACATTGAAGAGACCCTCGTAACACCCAAAACATCAAGAAGATTACCAAGAACAATTTGTGTGGCAACAACAAGATCTCTTCGAGCATTTTTTGTATTTTCTTCTTCTCCCTCAATATGCTCATGTTCATAAAAATTATGAAATGCTCGAGATAACTCGCCAGCATACTGCGTAAGTTGATGAATTGCAAACGTGCGCGATGCATCTTCTAAAACATCGGGAAATTCACATAACTTTCTCAATAAATTCATATCTTCGCGAGTAGATAATATTGAATAATCTCCCGAACCGCTGTTTTTCACTTTTTCTAAGATGCTTGAAGCGCGCACAAAAGCATATTGGAAATAAAATACTGGGTTTTTATTTGATCGTTCTCGAGCGAGATCAATATCAAAATCCATATGACTATCAGGAGAAATCATTAAAAAGAAAAAGCGAGCAACATCAACACCAACTTCATCAACTAATTCTCCAAATGTCACAAACGCACCTTTTCGTTTGGACATTTTCATCTCTTCCCCACTCTTTAGGAGACGAACGGCTTGAGTAATAATAACCCTCGAATCATCCAATCCAACAATTTTTGCAGCGGCTTGAATACGTGAAACATATCCATAGTGATCAGGACCCAAAATTAATATCTTTCCATAAAACCCACGATCTTTTGTTTCTAAATAATGCCCCGCATCAGCAAGCAAATATGTTGGTGTTCCCTTACTCGTGATAAGGACGCGATCCTTGTCATCGCCAAACTCTGTCGTTTTAAACCATGTTGCCCCCTCATTTTCATATACAACCCCACGACCCTTGAAAAGGTTAAGAACCTTTTCCACATATTTTTTGTCGTGTATATCTTTTTGTTCTGATGTATATCTATCAAAGTGAATATTTGATTTCTTCTCTAATGCATCTTGTATAAGAGATAAAAAGTAGTCTGCTGCCTTTCTCCCTATATCCTCTGGTTTTTCAGCATTCTTTGTTATAAATTCTTTGTTTGCCTCAGCCCACTCAGCAACATATTCTCCTTTATAAAAAGTGTCTTCAAACGGAATAAGTCCACAATTTGCTAAAAGTGATTTTCCTAATGTAAGCACCTGATTCCCTGTATCGTTCACATAATATTCTCTTTCAACCTCAAAACCTTGGGATTCTAGGACATTTGAAAGCGCATCCCCTAAAAATCCCCCACGTCCATTTGCGAGCGTTAAAGGTCCTGTTGGATTAGCAGAGATATATTCCACCTGCATTTTTTTCTTTGGTCCAGCAACAACTTTTTTTCCATACTCATTTTTTTTATCAATTATCGTTTTTAATTCTTTATAATATTCCCCCTCTTGTATCCAAAAATTAATAAATCCAGGCGTCTTAACCTCTACGCGGGAAAATAAAGGGTTTTGTGAAAGTGATTTTAAAAGTGTTTCCGCAACTGAAAGCGGACTCGTCTTCTGGGTCTTTGCTAATTTAAACGCTACATTAGTACTATAGTGTCCAAATGTTTCCTGCTCGGGAACTGATACATCTATCTCGATTTCCTGAGAAACAACTTCTTTTATTGCTGAAATAACTCTTTCGCGCATATATCTAGATTAAACGAGAGTGAAAAAAATATACATATTGCAAATTATCTAAAAAGATAGTATAATATATTTGTTCATTGATATGGGGATGTTGGGCTTCGACAGAGTACCAACCAATATATGTGCAGGCGGAGCTTGTTATCTCCTTAATCTGACAACAAACAATAACTGACAACCAAAGAGTTGCAGTCCCTGCTTTTGCTTTCGCAGCATAACAGGGCTCCTACCTTCTTTTAGGTAGGCATCAGCTCCCAATATCTCATAGGGGCCCGCTGGTGTTATATATGAGATGCACTCACATTTGTTTTGAATCTTTCGGATGTGCTGTGTAATAAAAAGATTCGCAATCGTGTTTTTTACACTAAGCTTGTAGATCATATATCGGAAGTATTTTGGACACCGGTTCAACTCCGGTCATCTCCACACCAGAAGAATTGGCGGTGCTAATTCCTTCAAAAACCTTTATAGGGAGTGAATATTTAGCGGTTCCAAACCCCTCTTTTTTGTCGTATCTAGGATTTTCTAAAAACACCATATTCAAAATTAATCTTTTGTGTTCAAAATCTCCATTTTTCCACTCTAAAAGAGGGTTTTCTAATATACCAAGCACAAGAGATACTGCGGTTCCAAACTCTTTCTTGGTTTCTCCAACACGAAGCAGTCTCCCCTCGTCAGCTTTTTGAGTAATTGTCAGTTCTGCTATCGCATCCTCATAGATTTTTATAACGCTCGGGTTAGAGGCCGTAGTAATTTTATCAACAAGATTTTTTATTTTTCCTTGTGTCTTGTTAATTTCAAATTGAATTTCCTTTTTTATTACCTCTACTTCTTTTTGGATGTTGTAATACTTTTCAAAAAGTTTTGCTTTTGTATATTCCAGAAGAACCTGTTTTGGTTTAATAGAACCAAGAATTTTTTCAAGACTCGTTTCTATATCATTTTTCTTTATACTTTTGTTCTTTAGTAAGCACCCATTTTTATTACATCGATAATATGGGTGCCTCCCATTTCTTCCTGTGCTCCAACTTCCAGTCATTGTTCCTCCACACACAGAACAAGCAACAAATCGGCGAAGTGGAAAATCATTACTGTCATCAATGCGTGTTACATTCCTTTGCCTCAATCCAAGTTTCTCTTCTATCTTTTCGAGACAAGAAGTGGAAATTATCGCCTGGTGACGCCCAATCCTCCTAGACACCTCCCACTTCTTATATTCAATAAAGCCAGCATAAAAATGTGCTCTATATAAAAGATCCAGAGCACGCTGAATATGATTTTTTCCATCATTTTTAATAAATCTCCTTCGAATAAGAAATCTATAAACATCAACAACGCTAGAGAATCTATTTGAGGCAAAGCCCTCTAGTGCATCTTTTATAATTTCTGACTCTCCTCGTTTAACTATAAGAACTTTTCCCATTCCTGCCCTGCTCTCAGACCTATATCCGGGTGGATGATAAAATGGCCAAAAACCACTCTCAAGACGGGCTTTCATTTTTTGTACAACTTGTCTCTTGTTTTGGTTTCTTTCTAATTCAGCCTGAGCGGCAACAATAATCTGAGAAAAATCTCCCTCATATGTATCTACGAAAACAAAGTTTGGACTCTCCATTCTGGCACCACGTGAACGAAACTCCATTTTGAGCTTTAGAAAAAACATAGTATCTCTGGCCAACCTTTTCATATCATCAAAAATAACAATGTAATTTTTGTGTAAATTCTTATCAAGGAAATCAAGTAGTGAAGACATTCCTGGTCTTCTCATGAAATCTCCACCACCAGAAAAGCTGTCTCTAAAAACTTTCTCTACTTCATATCCATTCGTTTCTGCATACTGCCTACACCTATGTTCCTGGCTTTCTAGCCCACTTCCGTCCCTCTCTTGATTTACTGTCGACACGCGACAGTAAATCAATGCAGTTTTTTTGTTTGTTATTTTAATATTTTGATTCATATATGTTATTTAATAATTGTTCAGTTTTTTTATTTATGAGTAAGCTGATAACCTCATCGATCTTTTTAATTTCATCGTTGGTCAAATCATTCTGTATAAGTTGGACGACACAATCACTTAAGGTTTTGACTCCTTGCATTTCTGGAAATACATCATTATTGAATCGTCCTTTACTCTTTCTAGGCACCTCTTGATTTCTTTTTCCGACCATTTTCACAGACATCGTCCCAAAACGCTCTTAAAATGGCGTTTTTACCCACTTTGGTGCAGTCGTGGATACGATTTTTACTGCCTCTATCTTCTGAATTTGAAAGAACATATAAACTAGCTATAATTTCGCGAAGATCACCAAGTATATAATCTTGTTTTTCAACAAGTTGTAGAAACCAATAGGCTATTGTCCGTCTGGTATATCTCCTTCCTCTTATGGATTCTATAAAGCACAAAAATGTACTAGCTTGGGGAATTCGCTCTTGGGTCAGTATAAAGACCCTGTTAATGCTCCGCATGATATTTATTTAATTAGGAGGCGGATTTTTAAAAACGAAATAAATCTTGCAAAAGGTAGTTTGCAAGTGAAAATTTGAAGTAAAGGGTTTTTTTAGGGTTATTACGGGTTAGCCATTTTTCGACCGGCCGTTCCGCAGGGGGTTTAAGGGGGTGTAAGGTAATTTGTTAAAAGGTAATCCGCTAAACCGAAACTGAAAAAGCTATCAATGAATCTGTGATCCACACCGTTAAGAATCACCAAGGAATAAATCCTACTTAATTTATAAAAACATTATATCATAAAGCTAGTAGCGGGGGGTGTTTTCGAGATTTATAAAAGCAAAAAGGTACCATTGGATTGGTACTTTTTGCCTCGTTTTGTGCATATAACATAAATCCTCGCAGGTCAGGTATGAATTTTGCGGATTTATCCGAATTTTTTCCCATACTCCACTGATGTATAATTATTCAAATGGCTGGAAAGAAAATAACTGCCGCAGATTTCTTTGCGGGAATTGGAGGAATGGGACTTGGGTTTAAACAGGCTGGGTTTAATATTGTCTACTCAAATGATTTTGATGAAAGGGCTTGCGAGACATACAGAAAAAACTGTGGAGAAATAGACTGTAAAGATATAAAAAAAATAAAAATAAAAGACATACCAGATTTTGATGTTTTTTTAGGTGGCTTTCCATGTCAACCATATTCAATGATAGGAAAAAGACTGGGACTCGACGATGAGCGTGGTAAAATTTTCTTTCAAATTACAAGAATTTTAAAAACAAAAAAACCAAGGGCATTTGTTCTTGAAAACGTTAAAAATCTCGTTAATTATAAAAATGGTAGTGTTTTAAAGAAAATGACAAAAGCATTAGAAAAAATTGGTTATGGTTTACACCTTGAAATACTGGATTCAAAAGACTTTGGAGTCCCTCAAAATCGCAAGCGCCTTTATATAATTGGCCTCCTAAATAAAAAGAAAATTTCAGTCTCATACAAAAAAAAGAAAAAATCAAAATTAAAAGATATATTAGAAAAGAACGCACATGAATCCTACTATTTATCTGAAAAATACTATAAAGGTTTGTTGGAGCATAAAAAAAGACATAAAAAGAGTGGAAATGGCTTTGGATGTGCCGTTTTAAATATAGATGGACTTTCAAACACACTTGTTGCTGGAAACATGGGAAGAGAAAGAAACCTAATTAAAGACAAAAAGACAAAAAAAAATAAATTTGGGATTAGACGCCTTACAATAAGGGAATGCGCGAGGCTACAGGGATTTCCAGATTCTTTCGTGTTACCAGATTCTGCTACTACCGCATACAAACAACTTGGTAATGCAGTAACCGTACCAGTAGCAAAAGCCGTTGCGGTGAATATTAGAAAAATGTTGAAAAACTAATTCTAGTAACGTTTCCTCACCATATTGGCACCGCTAAGTTCTAGAAAACACTTCCTACATAAAGGGGCGAAAGGAATGCCAGCTAATTCTTTTGTTAAGTAAAAATCTTTTTTATATTTATTTTTTGCTTCATCACGGGAAATATTACAACGCATACATTTATTATTGTATTTAGAAATAAACTCCTCTCGTTGTTTACTTCTTAGACTTCCAAAACACCTTTCACAAAAACCCCTTCTCATATGAGGAACTTGTGTTGTTTTACAATCCCTACATCTTTCGTATGCCCTACTCCATCTCTTTTTTTTATGATGGGTTTCTACAATGTCCTCTTTTTTATAATAGGGAAAAAGTTTTTTAAAAAAGGTTTTTGTTATCTTATATTTTTTAATAATTTCATTAATAGAAAATCCAGAATCAATATCACTGGAGATTTTAATCTTTTCTTCTTCCGATATATTGTGAGAATTTATCAAATGTAATACTTTCTGTGATTTGATATACTCTTTAATATCAATTTTTAGGCCGTCCTTTGCTTTTTGTCCAATTTCTTTTATAAGAACATGCATAACTATCTGCCTTACTCTTTCTCTAGTAATCGACTCACATTTACCTATTTCTTCAAGGGTCATTCCAGTTCGATATTTTTTTAAAATTGTCTCTTCTCTTTCTGTTATTTCTAAATTTTTTATTTTTCTAAGTGCGTCGTCTGATGTTTGGAGACCGCCATCTCTGTTTACTTTTTGTTTAGGTAAAATGGTGGTCTGTAAGTATTCTATCTCTTGCCTTGTTATGTTGTTGGAATCTTTCTCAAAAATCCCCCCCTCCTCTACAAAAAAGTCTATTAGTTGCTCTACAAAAAATTTGAATTTCTCATCAGTTTCAATTTTCTTTGTAACTTTTTTATATGAATTTATTATTGTTGTATGATCTCTTTTTATTATTTTTCCTATAGCTGGATATGATATCTTATTAATTTTTCTCAAAAAATAAACGAGGAGGTGGCGCGCCCAAGCTACCGACTCTTGTCTACCCCTTCCCTGTATTTCAGTGATTGAGACATCACATGCTTCAGATACTTTTTTTATTATTTGGAAAAATGACAACATTACTTTTATTCTTCATTATCGATTGGTATGAACGACTCATCAAAAAAGAACTTTCCAAGATCATTAACCGCTAATGAATGAATCTGCATAATTTTTGTATCAAGAGCATTATCTACCGCGTCTGCCTTAAAGCCCTCTGGGTCTTTTTTTTGAAGTTCGTGCAATATTTGTTTTATAAATATATCAACATATCTTTGAAACAAATAATCCCTCCATCTTATTGAGTGATCTTCATATTTTGAAAGAATTGCTTTTGCAAGCGGACTTTGTGTGTTTATCCAATATATTCCCTCAGATACATCTTGAACCCTTTGATAAACAACTGGATTCCTTTCTGTTAAGATCAGCGTTCCACCAGGACTAATACCGAGTGGGTCTTTATCGGTGCCAGAAAGCAATACTTGTAAGGGTTTTTGTTTTTTCGAGCCTCCTTCTGAGTTTTGTTCAATAACACGGGCGCTTATTTCTGTCCTAAAACTACCAACTTCAGCAACTACTTTATCTTCGTCTCCAACTCTATCTCCAGCGATAAAGAAGTTCAGGACAGCAACACTTTCACCGAACCTTGTTAGGTGTATGTTTTCCCTTTTTATAATAATCTCTCTCTCAGAAATTCTAAGTTTTTTATTAACGGTGCGGATTGAAACTATGCTCCCTATTGGGATCAATTCTGGTGATAATGCCTTCAATGTTATTTTTTTCTCTTCATTAACATAAACAGTAGCTTCTGGAAAACTAAAAGAAAATCCATTTTCTGGGGCCTCTAATAACTTTTTTGATGTATTATCTTCTGGAATAAATGCGTCTTTAAAGCTGCCACCCCTACCAAGATCCCCTATTATCTTATTCATAAACTGATCCTTCCACTTATTTAGATAATCATTAAATGCTGCCGATATTTTCTTTTGCTCATTCATCTGCTCTGCCTTTTGTTTCGATATTATTTCATTAGAAACTTCATCAATTTTTGAAGATATCCACGAAATTAATGCCTTAGTTCTCACATTTTCAACCAATTTTGTTCTATCATTTTTTACACAATCCATCTCTTTGTCTTCTAAAATTGGACACTCACATTCTCCATATAAAAATGATGCCTGTGGAAATGTATTGACGCCAATTTCTAAAAATTGGTAAGAACCAATAACGCCAACCTCGCCTATAATATCTATCCTATTTAAATCTCCAAACCTACTCCCACGAATTAGTGCCTCTTCAGAAGATCTGATTAGCAACGTTCCAGTATTTTTGTAGGTACTGTTGCTCATTTTTACAATTACAACTTCTCCGTCGTCAACATAACTTAGTTCTTTTGGAATTTCAAAAACCCTAGGACTCTCAAATCCAGGAAGGGGCGGTAGGTCATCTGGTTTTAATAAAAAGTAATCCCCATTATTGTACGAAACCCAAACATTTATTCTAAGCAAGATTCTTCGTGTTTGTGGATGATTTCTAAGTTTGTTTATTAGTTTTGAAAATTTTATTTTTTTTGGCATTCCTTCTGGCTCAATACCCCTTACAACAGTGAAGCCACACTCACCAGAAAGAACTTCTTCTTTTTTTGTATCAGGAAAGAAAATATCACTAATATTTGCAACATTTATAGCTTCGATTGGGGTTATTTTTTTTGATTTAAATCCTTCAGCAAAGCCATATTTTCTTTTTTCATTAAATCCAAAAATATTTAGGTGTCCATTCTTATACGTAACAAAGTGTGAGGTCTTAAACATTTGTCTCATATAAAATTTCCCACCATTTCCGTGTCCGCCAGTAACCTTTTTGTTTTGCCCACCCCTTGCAGCATCTGGATCTCCCCATTTTTTAAACGCTCCCTCTATATCTTCATGAGTCATTCCACAGAAATCTATTACCTCAATAACAGCCCCAGTCTTTTTATTATCATTCATCTTGATGACAATAAATTGCTTGGAGTCTGCAACCCCTAGGCGGGTGTAAGCATCTGTAGAATTTTTTAACCATTCTGCTAAACCTTTTTCGTGTTCGAACTTAAAATCATTACCAATTACATCTAAAAAATGGTCGTGATATTTATTTTCTTCTTCAAGGATTTTTACTTTATTCATAATATAATAATTAATTTTTACTAAAAAAATCGACTATTGATTTAAATTTTTCTTTTATGAGGAATTTGTCATAATCAACGATTTGCATATTTTCCTTATTGTTTACGTCTCCAACAATGCTCGCAATAACCTCCTTCATAGTGTTTAACCTTCCCAAGAAATCATTCCGGGAAGTTCTAGGGGTAACGCCTAAGTATGTATAGAAATCGGTTTCGTTTATTTCTTCATTTTTTCCACGAATAAACAAGGAAAATCCTTCCGTCGTTTTCACTCTCTCAAGTTCATTTTCTACATATCTCGGAAGCCTGTGTGCACCAACATTGATTGAAATTCCATTTACTGTTTTATGCATTTGCTTTGCAAGATCAAAACCACGGCTAGTAAATGAAAAAATTTTATTATTTGCCTCTAAAAGTCCCTTTTTTCTAAGTTCATAAAGTGGTTTATGAACGACATCTCCAGAGTCTGGATAAAAATTATACCCCTTTAGATGGAAGTCGCCTGGAAAATCTTTGAAAGCACTAACAACTATGTCTTCAAACTTTAGATTTTTTTCTTTTTTACTCATTTCATACATAACCAGAATGAGTTTCTCTTTTCTTGATAATTCAATATTTTTTTTCATAGATTAAAGTTTAAATTTTTTCTGTTTTTTTATTTTGAACTTGGCTTTCGTGTGCCTTAATTCATCGTCAATTGCGCGAAATATCTTATTTATATCTTCTTCTGTGTAGGCATAACTACTCTTGTTTGAACAGTTGGCTAATATCCTAAAATCATTAAGAATCTTTTCTGTACGTTTTTCTGCGACCCTCTTAAATCTTTGTTCTCTATTTTCCATATTTATATTATATATTATACTATTTATATATATAGTTTAACAATGTATATAAATATGTCAAATAAACACACGTACCCATAATATGCGGCCCAATAAATGTAATAAATATCTACACAAATCAACCAACACCAAGATCTAATAAGATTTGGAGTGGAATATAATTTGCAAACAATTATAAGGGAAGTAAACTTGCAAAACTATCAAGATAATTTTCTGCCTCTTCGTCACTTATCTCAATATTAGCTTTCTCCTTCATATACTTCTTCATCCTTTCAATAAGATCTTCTGAGTATTTCATTTTTTCTTTTCTCTAAACAAAATAAATAGTCCCCCACCGAAAAAGAAGAGGGTCATTAAGACCCTCTGTATTTGCATAGAATAATCAACATCATAAGACATTGCTTTAACTGTCACCAAAACAAGACAAATCGATATTAAAATCAATGCCCAACCAAAAAACCTGAAAAGCTTATTTTGCCCCATGAATTAGTTTTATCCCTGATATCGCATTGTTTTTATTTTCTCCGTTTAAGTAGAATTCTAATCTAATATAGGCCTCTCCCCTGTTTTCAAGATGGAGTCTAGAGAACCCATTCTCATCAACGACTATAGATCCTTCTTCTTGGTCAACCCTATAGTCGTAAACTCTTTTAATCTTATAATTCAGTTCTACATTTCCGACATCTTTTACCTCATATATATTTTTGTCGCAATACTCATCAGACTCTTCAATGCTGTTATAGTGTTTATTTTGTATTGTACATCTACTTTTTAGTTGAAAGATAAAATCATCGTGTGAATCAAGCATGAAGTCTCCAGTTGCAGCCAATTTATATTTATCACCAACAAGGGCATACACCTTTCTAAAAGACATATATTCGTTCGGTTCTACATTTTTCTGTGCTTCTTTTGCGATAAGTTCCTCGAGTTGTTTTTGTAGAACTTGAATCTGTTGAATAATAAGTTGAATCAATGTATCACGCAGTTCGTTTTTCTGCTCCTCTATTGTCTTTGCGCTCGCAACATTTGAAAACAAAATAACACCACACAATAAAACTATAAATAATTTCTTCATAATTAATCTTTTAATAAATAATTTTCGACTATTATTATCAAAATTCCCGCCACGAACCAAACAAACCAGGTATCTTCCCAATCAAAAACATTAAAGCTGTTTATGTTTGCAGAGATACCAAGCGCACCAATAAATATAATTATCGGAACTAATATCGTCAGAGTAATTTTTTGTTTTTTGTTCATATAATTTTTATTTTTTGACCTTTTCTGGTGATGGAATCCTTGTAAACAAAAACCCCAGCACCAGGCGGACCTTGCGGCCCCATACAAGTTTCCCTGTATGACGCAACCAGCGATCCTGATGTGGGGATCTTTATACTGGTTGCGTTTTTGACCATGCCACTAAATTACTTCAATGGTTTAGGTCCGCTTTTAGCTATTTAATTGTTACTAATAATATAACACCGTTTTACAAATAATCCATGTTAATAATGTTATTATTATATAAAGGAAAACCCCCGAAGGGGTCCTCCTAATAACAATGCTACTCGCCATGTAGCAGATCGTTTAAAGAATCAACTCCCTTCTCTTCGAGAAGGGTTTTGAGATACATATCGGATCTTACTCCGAAATCTACCCCATATTGTTCTTCTATGGTCCCCACGTGAGTATCTCCTCGCTTAGCGCGAAGTGAACCACTCTCGTTTCTGGATCTACAACCTGCCATGCCGGGCGCATCATTTTTGCAATGTTTCGTCATTGGCTTTCTTAATATTTAAAGAAGGGCTCGACGATTTCCTTCTGATCGCTTTATTGCGATCTGCTGGAACTCGCTCACTCAATCAGAAGTGCACTGCTATCTGCATTATAATATTTTTTTATTCTAAATAAAGATTTTATAACCACGTTTTTTCGTAATAGATCTTGGAACTAAATATCACAAGTAATTCCCTTGTATGTCTTCTAACCTTTTCTAAATCTTTATCTATATCGAGATGCAAACAAACTTCTCTAAAAATCTCATCCATCTTTTTAGTGTCCATTATTCCTACTGGAATAAAAAATTCAAAGACTTCGCAAGCAACATAAAATATTCTCATCTCCTTTTCAAAGGCCACACCAGATAACAAGACTGCATGATTTGTCATCCATTCCTCATAACACTCGCTTTTTATATTCTCAAGCAATTTTTCTTGCATAGATTCATGTCTATATGTTTTTTTTCGACCTTATACATATGACACTAGAAATGAATACTATTGATAAAACCTACAAAAAACACCCCATACAGATATGGTTTAGGTAACCACATCTGTATACTGGCGTGTTTGTTTTTCTTTTATTACTAAGGTATTTTCTGTTTATCGGATAAACGCTTGTATTCCTCCTGAACTCTGGGAAACCATTGTATTACATAGTCTTCTAATTGGTTCCAATAATTTTCTTCTATCTCCACAAAAACAAGGAGCGTCTGCGCGACTATGTTTTTGTAGGATGCCGTATGTAATTACGGCGCCACAAAAAAACAAAACCTATCTCGATGATAGGTTTTGTTTTATATAAATTATTTTCTTACCCCTCTTTGTATTTCTCTTTCTGTTTCCCTCTTTTTTATCATTTCTCGTTTATCTGATTTCTTCTTTCCTCGCGCAAGTGCAATTTCAATTTTTACAAATCCGTGAGACACAAATGCTTTCAAGGGAATGAAAGAAAAACCTGATTGTAGTTTTCCAGTAATTTCTTCCAACTCTTTTTTTGATAATAAAAGTTTTCTTGTTCTTGATTCGTTATAGTCATCAGGTGCGTTTCCTTTTTGAAATGAATGAATTGATGCACCAATTAAAAATGCTTCACCACCACGCACAATAGCATGGCTTCCTGAAAGATCCATTCTTCCCATTTTCGCAGACTTCGCTTCGTGACCAGAAAGCTCTATCCCCGCAACAAATGGTTCTATAATCTCATAATCAAATCTTGCTTTTTTATTTTCAGCAATCATAGTCATTACTTACTAAAGTTATCATACAACCAAAAGAAAAAAAATCCGCTCATCGAGCGGACCTGCCATTTATAGCAGAATAGATAAGATCAATATAGTGCTTATAGAAACTTCCTATTCCAGAAGAAAGTTCCATATAGCTTCTTCCAAGATTTTCGTTCACAACCATATTGAAGTGGCGTTTTCCAAATTTTGCCTTTTTGTTTGCAATAAGAACCATTCCCTTAGTAATAGGAATGAGAAAATCAACAGATTTCGAGTGCGTTACATCAGTAACACACACTGGATTCTCCAAATCTCCTATTTTCTTAGTAATTTCGAAGTACCCGATAAGATATGGGGTTCCACGCCACAGCGCCCTAAAAAATAGAATATCGCCAGGTTGTAACGTCTTTCGTAACGCCTTATGACAACGCGTATAGGTTCCCTTCTTGAAATCGGGGTCTGACTTTCTGTACCAATCAACGCCCTCTATCTCGTCTTTCTTAATTGGTCTACGAATTGGATAATCGGTTCGCTTTCCATTAATAATTCTCATTGGGCTTGGAATAAAAACCTCCTGTGTTTCATCTGCAAAACACGAAGTAATAAAAGACCGTCCCATAACTCCTCCTTATTTATTTGTTAATATATGTAATCGTTATATTCTTTTTTTAAACTTCTCACAACTTATCTCCCAAAAGAATAAATATAGTGTTTGTAAGAGACTAAATCTCAAAAGTCTCTTACAAACACTATATTTATGAAATAAACTTATCCACAGTTACCCGCTTGTACACATTTTCGAATGTTGTATTATATATATGTACCTTAATTTATTAATATTTTTATTTTCAAGTTGGTACTTGAATTACTAAGGCTTCATTTTTAAGCCAAATAAAAGTTTCCCTATTATCGACCTCGCATATTAATATATTCCCGCGAGGTCTTTTTTTACAAAAAAATAAATCCCCGCTTTTGCGGGGCTTATTATACGATAATATTTTCTCTTGAAGGACAAAGCATATGTTGATTCGTACCTTCCTCAACAAGTACAAATCTTCTGAGTTGCAAATCAAAGGTTGGAATAAATTCTTTTTTAGGAGAACCTATTTCGCTTTCACTTAGGTTTACATACTTTGTTCCAAGTGCCGCGTAATAACTTTCTGCGGTTCTAAGGGGATCTGTTAACGCATTGGAATGAAGAAACAGTGAGAAGGATTCAATATCAGAAAGTGGTACCCTATTCTGTTCAGCAATGGATGATCTTGCAAACACCAAATTTGACTCAAAAAACTCGGAACCATCATTTACTGCAATAATAAAATATGGCTCGTCTATTAAGAGTTGATTTTCTCTAGTGGGGAGATTTTTAGGTAATGAAAAATCGAGCAAATGAAGGTGTTCTTCAATAGAAAAGAAGGTGGTTGGAACAATGGGAAGAAACGGACAAAACCCCTCACTGGGCCCATTTATTCCATTTTTACAAACAACCTCCCACAACTTATTCATTTTTTGTGCGAGGATAGTGAGAGCATTTTTAGGATATTCTAATTTATCCATTTTCTGCATCATAGTTCCAAACAACACAACAAATTCCTCATGTCTTATGTGTTTCATGATTCTTCTCCTTAATTATTAGTTTATATATGTTCTGATATTGTTAAAGCTCTTTTATTACTTTTTGTCAAACGGAATTGCGTTTTTTTAAATCTATGGTACGATACTACTATTCAGTATAGAATCAACAATCAAATAACTGCCCCAGAACTTCGTGTAATAACGGAAACAGGTGACAATCTCGGGGTCATGACACGAGATCAAGCGCTTCAGGAAGCACGTTCTCGAAACTTGGACCTCATAGAAATTGCCGCTCAAGCGACTCCACCAGTTGCAAAAATTATTGGATTCGACAAATTCCGTTACCAACAAGAAAAGGAGGAAAAAAAGAAACGACTTACACAGAAGACAAAGGATTTAAAACAAGTGAGAATCACACCAAGAGCAGGAAAAAACGATCTTCTCGTTAAAATAAAGAAGGTCGAAGAATTTCTCTCTGAAGGTCACAAAGTTGAAGTAAACCTTTTCTTACGAGGCAGAGAAAAAGGAAACAAAGATTGGGGATTAAAAAAACTGCAAGAATTTTTGGAACTTATCACTATTCCACACCAAATCACACTAGCCCCAAAACAGGGTGGAAGAGGATATGTTACTCAAATTGCAAAAAAATAATCATATGAATAAAACAAAGAAAAGCGTATCAAAGAGAATCAAGATGACAAAAAACGGAAAGGTGTCTCGACGCCCAATGTCACTTGGACACTCACGAAGTAATAAGTCGGGAGTACAAATGGGAAGAAAGAAAGGAAATCGAGGTCTTTCACTCCCTATGTCAACAATAAAGAAATACATTTAATATGACACGAGTAAAACGAGGAACTATTGCGCACAAAAAACGAGAAAAGCTTTTGAAGCTTACCAAGGGGTATATGTGGGGAAGAAAATCGAAGGAACGACTCGCAAAAGAAGCGCTTCTCCATGGACTCTCTAGGATGTTTAGGGGAAGAAAGGAAAAGAAAAGAAATTTCCGATCACTCTGGCAAACAAAGATAAATGCCGCAACAAGGACAGAAGGAACAAAGTATAGCGTATTTATATCTGCTCTTAAGAAAAAGAATATAAAACTCGATAGAAAGATTCTTGCAATGTTAGCAGAAGAACAACCACAAGTATTCAAGAAAATTGTTGAATTTGTGAAGTAGAAAAAATCCCCTTAAGGGGATTTTTTGACAAATAAATCGGTGGGTGTAATCTAAAAAGGACATTAACACACGTGCGGCTATAGTTCCCTACACTTGAGAGCCGAAAGACCGATCAAAGGTCTAAAGACCTTCTTGGGTGTTCAGAAGAACACCCTTGTGCAGAAGGAAACAAAAAAACACGCTCCGCTTTATGCGGAGCTTTTTATAAGACATTCCAACCAAATTTTTTTAAATCGATTTTTCCACCAATAATTTGCACCCCCTCACTAATCAGAAGTTTTCTTTTCTTTTTTACTCCCCCACCATATCCACCAAGAGATCCGTTTGATTTTACGATCCTATGACAAGGAACCACAATTGGATTGGGATTACTATGTAATACATTCCCCGCAGCTCTATATGCTCTTTTATTCCCCGCCACGCTCGCGATCCCTTGGTATGTTGTTACCTTCCCTTTGGGAATTCTCTTTGTTAGTGCGAGTACCTTTTTTTTGAACGATTGCTCCATATGCTTTTCTTAAATTTTGTTTTAATGTTGGAGACAAAAGAAGGCGTAATGCATCCTTATAAAGGAACCACCCATATCCCTCATGTTTTTCTCCATTGTGTGTTTCAGGGACGATTTTAATTTTGACTTCCTGTCGTTTTGTTTCAGCGAGATAATAAGTAACTGTTTTATAAATTCGCTCTTTATTTCTTGAATAGGTAAATTTATCCTGTACGCGAAACCAGGTTCTAAATTGTAATTCTTTTTCTAAAATTCCTGTCTCCTCCTTAACCTCGCGAAGTGCTGCTTTAAAATTAGACTCTCCATCGAGTTTTCCTTTTGGAAAATTCCAGTAGGGACCCCCATGATAAAGAAGCAAGAATTTTGGTCCTTCTTTTGTTTTTCTATATATTATTATTCCTGCCGAAAATTCCTTCTTCATCATATTTTTATTTCTCGTTATGTATCTGACTAATCAACTCATCTTTTTTAATTATTTCTTTTGGAAAAATAAGATGTGGAACAGAGAGTAGTGTAATAGCTCCAACAAATGAGAGAATCGAAGTAACAATAAAGATTGAAGTAAATCCGAACATTGAAGCAACGAGTCCTCCAAAAATAGCCGCTATTCCTGATGCCATTCCTATTGTTGTAGAGTCCAGCGACCAATCAAATGAACAATGATCTTTGTCTAAGTGTTTTGAAAACATCCCAGACCACGCTGGGGTATAAAATCCGAAAGCAACACCTTGAAGCGCCGAAACAATATATAACCCATCAACCGTACTCACAAGACAATAAGCAATGGCTGAAAAACCAGCAAGAACCAAGCTAGTTATAAGAGCATAGAAACTTGTTTGCTCTTTCTTTTTCTTATCCAACAAAACAGCAACGGGGAGCTGCACAAGTGATTTTGTTATAAGATAAATTCCTACCGAAACACCAACAGAAAATATTTCCGCCCCTTGAATTCTATCAAGAATAAAAATTCCAAATATTGGGGTAATAAGCCCCCAACCACCAAGAAGTAGTAGATCTGAAAGAATAAAATGACGTATAACTCGGTTAACAGAAAGATCTTTTAAATCAAATGAAATTCGTATCTTCATTCCTTATATTGTACTCCTTCAAATAAGATGGAATCAAACAAAAATCTTAAATAGATTTGCTATTCCAAACAAATGATTTTCCATCAAACGAAACATAAATTGTTTCTCCCCGCATTATTTCCCTCCTTAATACCTTTTCAGCAAGCACACTTCTAATATTTTCTGAAATTGTTTGTCGTAGTGGACGCGCACCAAATGCAGGACTATATCCTATTCGTGCAATCTCAGAGATTGCTAAATCATCAACTACTAAATCTATTCCTTGAGCACCGCTTAAGGTATCGGAGACTTCTTTTAATAAGAGGGCTGCCACTTGTTTTGTCTCATCAGGAGTAAGCGATCGAAATGCAATAATATCAGAAAAACGATTAATAAGTTCTGGTTTAAAATAGTCTGTTAATTTTTTCTTGATTTCTTCAGATATATCTTCACTCTTTCTCCCCTTTTCTATCTCCTCCTTAATATATTCGGAATGCGCGTTTGATGTTGCAATAATTATTGTGTTTTCAAATCCAACAACTCTTCCTAAATTATCAGTAAGTCGTCCATCATCAAAAACTTGAAGAAATAGATTTAAAATATCTGGGTGTGCCTTCTCGAATTCATCAAGAAGCACTAAACAATAAGGAGATTTTATTACTGCATCAGTAAGCGCTCCAGACGTTTCTCCATTTGTCGATCCAATAAATCTTGAAATACTCTGTTTATCTTGATACTCAGACATATCAAAGCGAACCATACTATCCAAACTTCCAAATTGGATCTTAGTAAGAATTTTTGCAAGCTCTGTTTTTCCAACACCAGTTGGTCCAACAAATAAGAAGGTTGCGATTGGCCCACCCGTGCGCGAGAGTCCACTTCTATATTCTCGAAGAGAGCGTGCAACAGAAGAAACAGCAGCGGTCTGGTTTACTAGTTTTTTATGAATTGTTTGTTCTAGGTTGAGCAATTTTTCCGCCTCTTCTGTTCCTGCTGTTTCAATTGGTATTCTTGTTTGTGTTTCTGCAATTTTGGTTATATCTTCTGCTTCAAGCACCCTCTTCTTTTCATCTTTTGCGGTAACAATTGCTTGTTTCAACAAATCAACCGCACTTCCTGGAAGGAGTTTGGAGTGAAAATACCTGTGAGCAATTTTTACGGACTGCTCTATAGCCCTGAACGTTATAAATATTT
>Ga0265297_10005050_pt1 | contig 20677 bp, 20 predicted proteins | sample Munlanlwell13791_FD_192502 | JGI IMG/M metagenome (GOLD analysis project Ga0265297, IMG submission 192502) | Leachate microbial communities from a municipal landfill in Southern Ontario, Canada - Leachate well 137-91 | ecosystem: Engineered > Solid waste > Landfill > Unclassified | place...
TCGGGCTTGGGCGGCAGTTTCGGCTTGGGCTTTTCCTTGATCGCGATGTCGGGTTTCGGTGGCGGCGGTGCGGGTTCCGGCTTCGGCGGCGGCTCGACAGTCGGCGCTGGCGGCACGGCGACCGGGACGGGTGGAGTGGCCGGGGTGGCAACAGCGGCCGGCTCCGGAACGGCGCGCACCAGTTCGACTTCGACCACGTCGGTGGCCTTGGTTTGCCAGCGCACGCCATAGAACAGGAAGGCCGCGAGCAGCAGGTGCACGGCGATCGCCAGCGCGATGGAAATGCGCTTGCCGGCCGTGTTGCGCGGCGGCAGGATTGGAGATTCGCTCACTTATTTCGCCGCAGCCGTTGGTTGCACCAACAGGCCGATCTTCGTCACCTGCTGCCGCTGCAATTCGTCCATGACGTTCAGCACCGCTTCGTATTTGACGCTGCGGTCGCCGGCGATCAGCACCGCCTGTTGCGGGTTGGCCGCCTGCGCTTCCTTGATCCGGGCGGCGAGGTCGGCGCGCATCACGAGTTGTTCCGGGCCGCCCTTGGCCCGGTCGCGCAGCGCCAGGGAAGAATCGGCCTTGATGATGACTTCCAGCGGCGCCACCGGCGGCTGGCTGCTCTTGCCGACGCTGGGCAGATCGACGCTGCCGGTCTGGATCATCGGCGCGGTGACCATGAAGATCACCAGCAGCACCAGCATCACGTCGATATAGGGAACGACGTTGATCTCGTTCATGAGCCGCCGCTTACGCATGGCTGCCTTCCTTGCGCCCGAGATAGTGTGCCTTCAAGCGCTCGAACAGCGAGATCGGATCGTAATCGGCATTCTTGTCGAGGAAATTGCGCCGCCAGAGTTCGTTCCAGAAGTGCACCGCGTGGGTGTTCGCCGGCAGCAGCGTCAAGCCCGAGACCAGGGCGGGAAGCTGTGACCAATCTATCGGGCAGAACACGTCCGGGGTCATCATGAAGCGGTTCAGGCCCAGTTCATTCACCGCCTGATGGAGCGCGCGGGGGCCCGTGCTGCCCCAGGGTGTGCTGGCATGGTCGGTCGCCTGGGCGATCTCGAGGGTGCGGGCGACCACCGGCGACCCTGCCGGCGCCTTGAAGATCCCGCTGGCGACCTGGATCTCGATCTGCCCGTTCTGCTGTCCGGGTATCCGATGGGTGGCGAAGAAGTATTCCATTTCGGCAGCAAACGCCAGGGGCTTCAGGCAGACAGAGTCACAGTCCGACCAGATGCCGCCACGCTGGAGCAGCAGGTGATAGCGGAAGAAGTTGGAAAAGACCGTCAAGCTGCCATGGGCGGAAGGCGAACGGTTGGTGAAGATCTCGGACTCCGGCAGGATGGCGCGCGCATCCTCCCAAACGGTCCCCTCCGGCAGGTTCGGTATCGGCTCGTAGGAAAAAAGCCGGACCGGATGGCCATGGTGCAAATGGGACGCGATCGAAAGCTGCTCGAGCCTGGAGAGCGCACCGCGCACCCAGAGCATCTGGATCTCAGGAAGGCTCATCGTGTCTGCCGCTGCAGGATGTTGGAGAACTCCTCCATGAAGCTCTCGAAGCGCACCGCAACGCGGTCCACGTCATGGGCAAAGCGGTTGTATGCGATCACCGCCGGAATCGCGGCGAAGAGGCCGATTGCCGTGGCGACCAGCGCCTCGGCAATCCCCGGTGCGACGGCGGACAGCGTCGCCGTGCTCATGTTGGCCAGTCCGCGGAAGGCATGCATGATGCCCCACACCGTGCCGAACAGGCCGACGTAGGGCGAGACCGAACCGACCGAAGCGAGAAAGGCCAGGTGCGCCTCGAGATCATCGATCTCGCGCTGATAGGTGGCGCGCATCGCACGTCGTGCTCCGTCGACCACCGCAGTGGGATCGATGGTCTTCTGCCCGCGCAGCTTGGTGAATTCGCGGTAGCCGGCCTCGAAGATGCGCTCCAGTGCGCCGGTCTGGTGGCGGTTGTTGATTGCGCTCTGGTACAGCGCATTGAGATCGCCGCCGCTCCAGAAATCCCGTTCGAACTTGTCCGTCTTGGTCCGCGCGTCGCGAATGGCGAACGCCTTGCGGAAGATCCAGTACCAGGACGTCAGCGATACCAGCGTCAGCAACGCCATCACCAGCTTGACCACCAGGCTGGCGTGGATGATGAGTTCGATGATGGAAAGATCTTGGGTAACGTTCATTGCGAAGGTCCCGGCAGGGCTGCCAATTGTTCATGAAGGATGCGCGGCATCCGGATCGGGCGACCGGCGGCCGGATCGATGCAGGCAATGCGTATTTTCGCATCAAGCAGCAGTTCGTGGTCGCGCCGGATGCGCTGGACGAAGGTCAGTTGCGCGCGACCCAGTTCGGCGATGCCGGTTTCGACCATGAGCAGATCGTCGAGCCGCGCCGGTTTGAGGAATTCGGCGCTGGCCGAGCGCACCGCGAAGGCGATGCCCTCCTTCATCAAGACGTTCTGGTCGTGTCCCAGCGCGCGCAGGAACTCGGTGCGGCCGCGTTCGAGGAAGCGGAAATAATTCGCGTAATAGACGATGCCGGCGGCATCGGTATCTTCGTAATAGATGCGGACGGGCAGGGAAAACTCCTGTTGCGACGAACGGGCTGTTTTGGTCATCGGAAGTCGTGATGGTTTTTGGACAAGAGCATGGAAGCACGCATCGTCGAATCGGCCGACGTCGCCTCGCGTCAGGGCAATATACTAGGCATCGTGAGAAATCGAATAGTCGAGCCGGCAGATCGCGACATCGCCTGGTGCATTCAACTTTACCAGAGCCATCCGGCGGCCTGCCTGCAACATCTCAGGACGCACTACCCGGATTCGCGGGTCGTGCTGCTCGTGGACGGGGATCACGGCAATCTGGCCCGGTATGCGGAGTTGGCCGATGAGTTCCGCGCCGAGCTTGAGGGCGGCGAGCATCTGATGGCGTTCTCCACCAGCCATCTTTATGTCGAGCGATTGCTTCGACAGGCCTTGCGCGGGAACGAGCGATTCTTTTTCCGCATCGATCCCGATACGCGGATCTGGCGGCGCTTTCACTGGCTGCCAGACCTGGCTTGCGCTTTCGGCACCCTGGAAACGGTGAGCGAAGCGCTCAAGGACCGCATCCGCCATCCGCCGAATATCCAGGGAGGCTGCATCGGCCTTACCCGCGAGGTGGTCGAGCGCGTACTGGAGTCGGGTGTGTTGTCCCATCAGCGGTGCGTCGTCGAGGCCCGTGCGGGATGGGTGCGCTGTGCCGATTGCGAGCATGTCGCCGGCAGCGGGTCGATGTTGGACGATTATGTCCTCTCATGGGCGGTCGATGCGGCAGGCTTTCCTGTCGTGCAGCATCCCGAGATTGGGTCGTACTGGCGCCGCGCGGTGCCGAATGACGCATTGAAGTTTGCCGTTACCCATCCTCACAAGGAGATGGAGGCGCAGGGCAGATCCCGGGACGCGGCAGTCGCGGAATAGCCTGCTGCGCTGCGGCGCGGACAGGAGGCGATCGACGAAGGGGCGAATGCCCTGACGGCCGGCCCAGCGCCGGGCCGCGTCATTCGTTCCAGAGTTCCTGACTGGCTTTCTGCGGCGAGCGGAGCCCGAAATGCTTCCAGATGCTCGCCGTCGCCACGCGTCCGCGCGGGGTGCGCTGCAGGTAGCCCTGCTGGATCAGGTAGGGTTCCAGCACGTCCTCGATGGTGTCGCGCGCTTCGCCGATGGCGGCGGCGAGATTGTCCAGTCCTACCGGGCCGCCGCCGAACTTCTCCAGCATCGCGCCGAGCAGCTTGCGGTCCATGACGTCGAGCCCGAGGTGATCGACGTCGAGCATGGTCAGCGCCGCATCGGCCACCTCGCGGGTGATGCGGCCGTCGGCCTTGACCTCGGCGAAATCTCGCACCCGGCGCAGCAGGCGGTTGGCGATGCGCGGCGTGCCGCGCGAGCGGCGGGCGATCTCGGTTGCGCCGTCTTCGACGATGTCGCAGTTGAGCAGGTGGGCCGAGCGCCGCACGATCAGGGCGAGCTCATCCGGCGTGTAGAACTCCAGCCGGGCGACGATGCCGAAGCGGTCGCGCAGCGGGTTGGTCAGCATGCCGGCCCGCGTCGTGGCGCCGATCAGGGTGAAGGGCGGCAGGTCGAGCTTGACCGAGCGCGCCGAGGGCCCTTCGCCGATCATGATGTCGATCTGGAAATCCTCCAGCGCGGGGTAGAGGATTTCCTCGACCACCGGGCTCAGGCGATGGATCTCGTCGATGAACAGCACGTCGTAGGGATCGAGGTTGGTCAGCATCGCGGCCAGGTCGCCGGCGCGTTCCAGCACCGGGCCCGAGGTGTGGCGCAGGTTGACGCCCATCTCGTGCGCGATGATGTGCGCCAGCGTGGTCTTGCCCAAGCCCGGCGGGCCGAACAGCAGGACATGGTCCATCGACTCGGCGCGCCGCTTGGCCGCCTCGATGAAGATTTCGAGCTGGCCGCGGATTTTCTGCTGGCCGACATAGTCCGCCAGACGCTTCGGTCGCAGGGCGCGCTCGAGCACATCTTCCTGCGTCGATTCGGTGCCCGCCGAGATCAGGCGATCCGGTGCGGGCTCGGCGAATTTGTCGGTCTGGATGCTCATGGCAACAGTTTAGCCGAGGCGGTTGCGGGCATGGCTCACGATGATTTGGAAAGCAGCTTGAGCGCTGCGCGGATGCCGTCGGAGACGGAGACATCGGCGGCCAGTCCCTTCGTGGCGCCGAGGGCCTCGCGTTCGTTGTAGCCGAGTGCCAGCAGCGCGTTCATGATGTCGGAAGCGGCGTCGAACGCCGTGCCGCCAGCGCCGACTTTGGAGCCGCCACCGGCCAGCGACTTCGGCAGGCGGTCACGCAGTTCGAGCAGCAGGCGTTCGGCGGTCTTTTTGCCGATGCCCGGCACCTTGGTCAGCCGTGAGGCTTCCTGCAGGGTCACTGCCTGCGCCAGTTCCGTCACCGACATGCCCGAGAGCACGGCCAGTGCCGTGCGTGCGCCGACGCCGGAAATCTTCAGCAACTGGCGGAAGGCGGTGCGCTCGTCGTCGGAGGCGAAACCGTAGAGGTAGTGGCCGTCCTCGCGCACGATCAGGTGCGTGTGCAGCGAGACTTTTTCGCCGGTGGCCGGCAGGTTGTAGAAGGTGCTCATCGGCACATCGACTTCATAGCCGAGGCCGTGCACGTCCACGGTGATGGACGGCGGATTTTTTTCGATGAGGGTTCCTGTGACGCGACCGATCATGGGTGAACTCCGGCGTTGATTTCGGCATCGGCCAATTCCTCGATGCGGGCGACGATATGGTTCATGACGGCATTCTGGTCGAAATTGGCGTACTTGGCGGCGAAGGCGCCGGCATTGGCGCGAAAGCCCGGGTCGGCCAGCACCTGCTGCAGCATCGCCGCCAGGTTGTGCGGCGGCTGTTCAGGATTCTGGATCAGCCCGGCACCCATTTCCTCGACCCGCCTGGCGAAGAGGAATTGCTCGAGGTGGCCGGGGATCATCAGCACCGGCTTGCCGGCCATCAGGAAGGCTACGGTAGCCGCCGGGCTGGCGTAGGTGACGGCGGCGTCGGCCTGGCGCGCAACCTTGTTCAGGTCCACCGGCACCGGCGAGAAGGCGATATGCGGTGCGGCGTAGCGCTGTGTCAGTTCGGTCGGCAGCCCGGGCGCATAGATCAGGACGCTGGCCCGAAGGTCGCGCAGCGCCTGGAGTGCAGCCTCCAGGTGGGGCGTCTCCGGTCGCAGGTAGGAGAAGACCCGCGGCCCGGGGACGGCGGGCCAGGCGCTGTCCGCAGCGACGGCGGCGGGCAGCATGCCCCAGTAGCGGGCCGGTCCGCGTGCCGCGTAGTGGTCGAGTTCGGGAAAGCTCAGCAGGCTGTCCTCGGCGACTTGGAACAGTTGCGCGAGGGTGTCGAGCGATGGCCTGTCGTAGCGTTGCAGCACCGTATTGACGCTCGCCAGCGCCAGCTGGTCCGTGACGAGCAGTTGCTCGGCGGGCACCGGGGTCCAGGGCCGCATGTTGGGCGTCGGGTGCACCTGGGGCGGGGTAAAGAAGCCGTTGCCGAAGAGCATCACCGGAATGTCCAGCGTGCGCGCGGCGAGGATCGCCGTCGGCGCGTGATCGGCGAGTACTACTTTCGCCGCGGTGAGCCGCATCAGTTCGCGCCAGGCGACGACCAGACCGAGCAGGTCGTCGGCATTGGCATAGCCGAAGCGCAACAGGATGTCCGCATAATTTTGCGGCGGTCCATCGCGTCGTTGTTCGGGCATGGCGGGGGCTTGCAGCCAGTCGAAGCCGGCCTTGGGCAGGAGTCGGGCGGCCTGGTGCGGATGGGTCACTGCCCAGTGCACCGTGGCGCCGCGATCGCGCAGTTCCCTGGCGATGGGCAGGAAGGTGCCGATATGTCCCAGGTTCGCACCGAACTCCCAGGCGTAGAGCACTGCGCGCACTACACGAGCCTTCCGTTGCGCATGCGTTTGCCCTGTGTCGAAAGCGCGCCCATGCCCTGTCCGCCGTGGGCGTGGGCGATCGCGCAGGCCAGTGCGTCGGCGGCATCGGGGCTCGGCGTGCCGGGAAGCCGGAGCAGGCGGGCGACCATGGCCTGCACCTGTTCCTTCGCCGCCTTGCCATGGCCGACCACCGCCTGCTTGACTTGCAGCGCGGTGTATTCCGCCACCGGCAGGTTCGCCGTCACCAGCGCGGAGATCGCCGCCCCGCGCGCCTGCCCAAGCAGCAGCGTGGATTGCGGATTGGCATTGACGAAGACGATTTCGACCGCCGCCTGCTGCGGCCCGTAGGTGGCGATGATCTCGACCAGTCCGTCGAGGATGGTCTTGATCCGCTGCGGCAGGCTGCCCGCCGCATCCGACTTGATGCAGCCGCTGGCGACATAGCTCAGCGTGCTGCCTGCCTTGTCGATGACGCCAAACCCGGTGCTCCTCAGACCAGGATCAATGCCGAGAATGCGCAGTGGAGTCGACGCGGGGGTTTTCATTTCCGCGCAAGATACACGCCCCAAACCGCGAGCGCCATGCCGACCAGCGCCATGCCGGCCAGTCGTTCGTCGAACAGCAGCCAGGCGATCAGTGCGGTGCAGGGCGGCACCAGGTAGAACAGGCTGGCCAGATTCACCGCGCTGCCGCGCCGGATCAGCATGTTGAGCAGCGAAATCGCGCCCACCGACAGCACCAGCACCAGCCAGGTCAGGGCGAAGATGAAATCGGGCACCCATTCGACGCGGAAGCTCTCGGTCAGGCTGACGACTATCGCGGTGGCGACCGCGGTCGGCAGGAATTGCGCGACGGCGCCTGTGCGCCAGTCGAAGCCATGACAAAAGCGTTTCTGGTACAGGGTGCCGGCCGTGATCCCGAGCAGGGCTGCCAGGGCCGGCCACAAGGCATCCAGCCCGAAGCCGCTGCCGAGCTTGCCCGACACTACCAGCGCCACGCCGGCGAAGCCGAGCACCAGCCCGAACCATTGACGTGCCAGCACTGCCTCCTTCAGCAGCCAGCCGGCGCCGACGGCGGTCAGCAAGGGTTGAATGCCTACCACCAGGCTGGCGACGCCGGCTGGCAGGCCCTTCGAAATGGAAATGAACACGCCGCCGAGGTACACGCCGTGCACCAGCAGGCCGGAAACGCCGATATGAAACCATTGCCGCGGATCCCGCGGCCACGGCGCGCGCATCGCCAGCGCCACCAGGGTCATCAGCGAGAGTACCAGCAGGTAGCGGATCAGCAGGAAAGTCAGCGGCTCGGCATGTGGCAGGCCCAGCTTGGCGCCGATGAAGCCCGTGCTCCAGAGCACGACGAACAACAGGGGGGCGGAACGGTTCATGAAAAGTGTGGTCCAAAATCCAGTTCGCAAGGGTAACCGATTAACGTGAAATAACTCGTTCGAAGCGACGGGTGATAGTCGAGCGAAGCGATCTGACCAATAGCCTCCCCGTGAGGGGAGGATGGGAGGGGCGGGCCATCAATTCGCCTTTCGTGTTTCATCATCGGCGGGTGACTATCGCTGTCATGAAAGTTAGTAAGCCCTGCGCCGCGCCGGCGCGGCGCTATGATGCGTCCGGACTGATCGAGGAGACACCATGATCCGCAAGCTTGCCGCAGCACTTCCGACCCTACTCGCCCTACTCGCCCTGGTCGTCCTGGCCACCCCGGCACGGGCCGAGGTGCCGGCCGTCGGCGCTGCCGCGCCCGCATTCTCGCTGCCAGACCAGAGCGGCGCGACGCGCCGCCTGGCCGAATGGCGCGGAAAATGGGTGGTGCTCTATTTCTATCCCAAGGACGACACGCCGGGCTGCACGACGGAAGCCTGCAGCTTCCGCGACGATATCTCCCTGCTGACGGCGCTCGGCGCGCAGGTGGTGGGTGTCAGCGTCGATGACACGCTTTCGCACAAGGCTTTCGCCGAAAAGTACCAGTTGCCCTTCCCGCTGCTCTCGGATGCCACGGCAGAGGTGGCGCGCCAGTACGGCGCGCTGTCGGACTGGCTGGTGGTCAGGATGGCGAAACGCTACACCTTCCTGATCGACCCGGCCAGCCGCATCGCCAAGGTCTACTTGACGGTCGACGCCGCGCGCCATTCCAAGGAGATCGCGGCCGATCTCAAGGCGCTGCAGGCAAGGGCCGCCGCCCGCTAGAGAGTTCCGGCGGGGAAGCCTATTCGTCCATCACCGCCGTGGTGTAGACCTCCTGCACGTCGTCGAGGGACTCCAGGGCGTCGAGCAGCTTCTGCATCTTCAGCGCATCCTCGCCTTCGAACTCGGTTTCGTTTTGCGGCTTCATGGTCACTTCGCCGAATTCCGGCTTGAAGCCGGCCTGTTCCAGCGCATCCTTGACGTTGGCAAAGTCGTTGGGCGGGGTGATGACTTCGATCGAGCCGTCCTCGTTGGTCAGCACATCGTCGGCGCCGGCTTCGATCGCCGCATCCATCAGCGCGGCCTCGTTGGTGCCGGGGGCGAACAGCATCTGGCCGCAGTGGGTGAACAGGAAGCCGACGCTGCCGTCGGTGCCCATGTTGCCGCCGTGCTTGGCGAAGGCGTGGCGCACTTCGGCGACGGTGCGTACCTTGTTGTCGGTGAGGCAATCCACCATCACCGCCGCGCCGTTGATGCCATATCCCTCGTAGCGGATTTCTTCGTAGTTCACGCCTTCGAGTTGCCCGGTACCGCGCTTGACCGCGTTGTCGATGTTGTCCTTGGGCAGGCTCTGCGCCTTGGCCTTTTCGATCGCCAGCCGCAACCGCGGATTGGCGCTGACATCGCCCCCGCCCATCTTGGCGGCGACGGTGATTTCCTTGATCAGCTTGGTGAATACCTTGCCCCGCTTGGCGTCCTGACGTCCCTTGCGATGCTGGATATTGGCCCATTTGGAATGTCCGGCCATAGTCGTTTCCCTGGTTGCGCGGCTTGCCGCGATGTTGTCACATACAATCCTAAATTTTAGCATCCCGGGAATCCGCGCCATGACCCAGCCCCTGCCCATCGCCAAGAGCGGCGAGACCGAACTCGCCCTGTTGCCGCAATTCGCCAACCGCCACGGCCTGATCACCGGCGCTACCGGCACCGGCAAGACGGTGACCCTGCAGCGCATCGCCGAGCAACTCTCGCTGGCCGGCGTACCGGTGTTTCTTGCCGATGCCAAGGGCGATTTGTCCGGTCTCGGTGCCGCCGGAGTCGCCTCCGAAAAGTTCCAGGCACGGCTCGATCGACTCGGCATCAAGGACTGGCAGCCGCAGGCCAGCCCGATCATGTTCTGGGACGTGTTCGGTGAATCCGGCCATCCGGTGCGCGCGACGATTTCCGACATGGGGCCGCTGCTGCTGGGGCGCCTGCTCAATCTCAACGACACCCAGGGCGGCGTGCTGCAGGTGGTGTTCTCGGTCGCCGACGACCAAGGCCTGTTGCTGCTCGACCTGAAGGACTTGCGGGCCATGGTGCAGCATGTCGGCGAGCATGCCGCGGAGTACAAGACCAAGTACGGCAACGTTTCGGCGGCCTCGATCGGCGCCATCCAGCGCGGCCTGTTGACACTGGAGGAGCAGGGCGGCGACAGCTTCTTCGGCGAGCCGATGCTCGACATCGAGGACCTGATGCAAACGCAGGACGGCCGCGGCGTGATCAACGTGCTGGCCGCCGACAAGCTGATGAACTCTCCGCGCCTCTACGGCTGCTTCCTGCTCTGGCTGCTGGCCGAACTGTTCGAGCAGCTGCCCGAAGCGGGCGACCTGCCCAAGCCGAAGCTGGCCTTCTTTTTCGACGAGGCGCATCTGCTGTTCAGCGACGCGCCGCCGGCACTGCTGGAGAAGGTCGAGCAAGTGGTGCGCCTGATCCGCTCGAAAGGCGTCGGTGTGTACTTCGTGACGCAGAATCCGCTCGACATCCCCGACTCCGTGCTCGGCCAGTTGGGCAACCGCGTCCAGCATGCGCTGCGCGCCTTCACGCCGCGCGACCAGAAGGCCGTCAAGGCCGCGGCCGACACCTTGCGTGCCAATCCGGCCTTCGACGCCGCGACCGTGATCACCGAACTCGGCGTCGGCGAGGCGCTGGTCTCCTTCCTCGACGACCATGGCCGGCCGACCGTGGTCGAGCGCGGCATGGTGCTGCCGCCCGCATCGCGCATCGGGCCGCTGACGGTGGAGGAGCGCCGGGCGGCGATTGCCGCTTCGCCGATCGCGGGGCATTACGAGAAGCTGCTCGACCGGGAATCGGCCTACGAAAAGCTGCAGGGCGCGGCGAATCAGAATGGCGCCGGCGCTGCCCCGGAAGTTCCCGCAGGGACGCACAGCGCTGGCGCTCGTGACACGGCGCCCGCGGATCAACAGGCTGCAGGCGGCGGCTTTTTCGGAGGTATCGGCGACACGCTGGGCGGCATGCTCGGCGGTGGCGCCCGTACCGGCACGCGCGGCAGGCAGACAGTGGTCGAAGCGGCGGTGTCCAGCACCGTGCGCGCCATCGGTTCCTCGCTGGGCCGCGAGATCGTGCGCGGGGTGCTCGGCTCGATCATGGGCGGCCGTCGCCGGTGACGCTCGCGGCCGGTTCGCCTGCCGCGCACCGCGCCGGAGTTGCACTGGCCGTTGTCGCGGCGTTCGGCTTCTCCTTCAAGGCGATCCTGGTCAAGCTGGCCTATCCCTACGGTGTCGATGCGATCACGCTGCTGGCTCTGCGCATGGCCTTCGCGTTGCCGGTGTTTCTGTGGGTGGGATTTTCCGCGTCGAGAAACGCGCCGGCCCTGGGTCGGCGCGACTGGCTCGCGGTCGCCGCACTAGGGGCGCTCGGCTACTATGGCGCCAGCATTCTGGATTTTCTCGGGCTCAAGTACATTTCTGCCGGGCTGGAACGGCTGGTCCTGTTCACCTACCCGACGCTGACCCTGCTATTCGGCGTCGTGCTGCATGGCCGCACCATCACCCGGCGCGAGGGCCTTGCTCTGGGGCTGTGTTATGCCGGCATTGCCGCGGCATTCGCGCACGATCTGCAATTTTCCGGCGACAGCGCCATGGTGTGGATCGGCGGCGGCTTCGTGTTCGCCTCGTCGGTCAGCTATGCGCTTTATCTTTCCGGCAGCGCCGGCATGATCGCGAAGCTGGGCGCGGCGCGCTTCACCGCGCTGGCCATGCTGGTGTCGACCGCCGCCACCGGCGGCCATTTTCTGGCGACGCAGCCGCTTGCCGCACTGGTGGTGCAGCCTTGGCAGGTGTATGCGCTGGGCGCCGGGATGGGAGTGTTCTGCACCGTGCTGCCGGTATTCGCGCAGTCGGCCGCTATTCGCCGCATCGGCAGCGGGCCGGCGGCGCTGGTGGGCATGTTCGGCCCGATCCTGACCATCGTGTTCGCCTGGCTGCTGCTCGATGAGGGTTTTTCGACGGCGCAGATGATTGGCGTCGCGCTGGTCATTGCAGGCATCGCGACCGTGAGCCGCCGCTGATCGCAGCGAACTGTCTATAATCCGCCGACCATGCCCTGCCGCCGCCTTCTCGCCGTACTCTCAGCGCCGACTTTCGCGGCCTTGTGCAGCTGCGTTTTCGCGCAGGAGGTTTCCGAAAAGGATTATTTCGGCGACCTGCCGGTGGTGCTCTCCGTAAGCCGCCTGGCGCAGCCGCTGGACGAGACGCCGGGTGCGGTCACCGTGATCGACCGCGAACTGATCCGCCGTTCGGGCGCGCGCGAGGTGGCAGAGGTGCTGCGCCTGGTGCCGGGATTCCTGCTGACCTACCGCAACGGCGCCAACCCGCAAGCCGCCTATCACGCGGGCATGGATACCTACGGCTCGCGGATGCAGGTGTATGTCGATGGACGTTCCATCTACTCATCCTTCTATCTCGGTGATACCCACGTCGGGCTGCGCGGCCTGGTGCTCGAGGACATCGAACGCATCGAAGTGCTGCGCGGGTCGAACTCGGCCTCGTTCGGCGCCAACGCATTTCTCGGCGTCGTCAATATCGTGACGCGCAATGCCGCCGACACTCACGGCGCGATGCTTTCCGCCACGATGGGCGACAAGGGCATCAACGACAACGTCGCACGCATCGGCTGGGGCGACGAAAAGGCCAGCTTCCGCATCACCGGCGCACGCCGCGGCGATCGCGGCTTCAATAACAACTACGACGACAGCCATGTCTCGCGTCTGCAGTTTCGCGCCGACCTCATGCCTACCGTCAAAGACGATGTCATGATCCAGTTCGGCGCCGGCGAAACCTCCCGCGGTGAAGGGGTAGGCATCGGCACCAATCCCTTTCGCAGCTCGATCAATGCAGACGCCCATCTGTTGCTGCGCTGGCAGCGGCAGCTGACGCCGGACCAGCAGTTCGAGCTGCGTTTTGTCCACGAACGCGAGGCTCCCAAGGACACCTTCATTGCCACGGCCGGTCCGATTTCGGCGCTGGTGGATACCAGCGGCGAGGGCCAGCGCACGGAACTCGGCTTGCAGCATTCCCTGCGGCTCGATGAGGCCATGCGCGTCGTCTGGGGCGGCGAGTGGCGCTACGAGACCGCGAGATCAAAGCCCGTATTTTTTACCTCGGATACGATTTCGCTGCATCAGTGGCGCGGGTTCGGCAGCGTCGAGTGGCGGCCCCACCCGCAGTGGCTGTTGCAGGCCGGCGGCATGTACGAAGGCCACAGCTATACCGGGGGCACCTTTTCGCCGCGGCTAACGGCGAATTTTCATGCTCTGCCCGACCACACGCTGCGCGCGGGAATCACCAAGTCGCAGCGCGCGCCGACGTTCTATGAGTTGCGCGGCGACAGCCGCCTGTATCTCCTGACGGCGCCGGCGACGCAAGTCGCCTGGACCTTCCTCGCCTCCGGCAACGTCAAGCCGGAGACCCTGATCACCCACGAACTTGGCTACCTCGGGCGGTTTCGCCAGATCAATCTCTCGGTCGATGCACGGGCCTTTGTCGAGCGCATGAACAATCGTGTCTGGTTTTCGGCCCGCACGGTGGGGGCCTTTACGCCCAACGATGCGGTAAATCGCCCCGGCTCCCATATTCACGGCGTTGAGTACCAGTTCGACTGGCGCCCCTTCTCGGGCACCCGGCTGATGCTGGCCGAGGCGATTACACGTATAGCCTCGGGCGATGCAGCAGAGGAGCGCGAGGCCCCGGATCGCAACACATCCCTGACATGGCTGCAGCGACTGCCCGGCGACCTTGAATTCACCGCGATCTCCACCGCTACCACCCCTTTCAAGTGGGCGGGCGGCGGTGACCTGATCAATACGCCGCGCCGCCTCGATGTGCGCCTCGGCAAGCCGTTCACCTTCGGCGCGACCCGCGGCGAGGCGAGCATTACCGTACAGGCGATCAACGGCGGACATCAGGTCTACAAGCTGAACCAGCGTTTCGATCGTCGCGCATTCGCGACCCTGCGGCTGGATTTCTGAACCATGCGGCGCCGGTTTTTCACCCTTCTCGCCACCGCCTGCCTATGTCTAATGACATATGGGTCAGCGTCGGCTGCGGGAGCGGTTTCGATCTGGGTGGCGCTGTCCGAAACCGGCGGCGCGCACGCCGAGGCGGCGGAGGCCCTGCGCGCGGAAGTCGAACAGGCGCAGCCCGGGCGCATCGAATGGCGCATCGCGCACTGGAGCCAGTTTTCCAGTTCGGTGCCGGAGCCGCACTGGATCGTCGCCGTCGGCACCGCTGCGCAACGCGGCATGCAGGAGTTGTTTGCCGGCGACCCCACGCCGCCGCCTTTGCTGGCGATTCTGGTGCCGCGTCTCGCCTTCGAGCGGATCGCCGATCCCGCGCGTTTGCGCGGCGGCTCCCTGTCTGCCGTATTTCTTGACCAGCCGCCGGCGCGCCAGCTGGAGTTGATCCGACTCGCGCTGCCCGCCGTGCGCAATGTCGGGATACTCGTCAGCGCGGAATCGAAAGCGCATGGGTCGGGCCTGGAGAAGGCGGCCAGGGAGCGTGGCATGCGCCTCGCAACTTCGCTGGTGGGACAGGAGGGATTGTTCCCCGCCTTGCAGTCGCTGCTGGCTGAAGTCGAGGTGCTGCTGGCGCTGCCCGATCCTGCCGTGTTCAACAGCCAGTCCGCCGCCAACATCCTGACCGCGGCCTACCGTCGACAAGTGCCGCTGGTCGGCTTTTCTCCCGCCTACGTCAAGGCCGGCGCCCTGCTGGCCCTGTATTCGACTCCGGCTCAGGTCGGCACGCGAGGCGGCGAGGTGCTGCGGCAGACACTGCCCGGCAAGCCCCTGCCGCCCCCGCAGTGGCCGCGCGAGTTTGCCGTGGCCGTGAATCAGGATGTGGCCCGCTCCCTGGGGTTTGCACTGGATCAGTCGCAGCTCGGCGAACAAATGCGGCAAAGGGAGCGGCCATGAAAATGACCCTGCGCAAGCGCATGCTGCTGGTGGCCCTGTTGCCGGCGACGCTGGTGGCGGTGCTGCTGACGGCCGTTTTCCTGTTGCATGCGATCGACAATCTCGAACAGGGGTTGCGCACCCGGGGCGCGGCGATTTCGCGGCAAATGGCCACCGCCGCCGAATACGGCATCTTTTCCGGACAGCGTGCCGGCCTTTCGCTGCTGACCGGGTCGGCGCTGCGCATCGATCCGGATGTGCGCGGTGCGGCGATCATCGATGAGCGCGGCGCCATCATGGCGAGCAGCGGCGATCTGAATCCGGGCAGCTGGCCGGCATTCGAGCGAATCGAGGGTCGCCGCCAGGGACAGGACGTGCTGTTGTTCGTCGAACCGGTGATGCGCCGGAGCGAGCCGGTGGATGACATCTACGCCGGTACCGAAGCCAGACCCGGGGCGGAACCGAAGGTCATCGGCCATGTCGTCGTCGAATTGTCGCTGGAGGAGATTACCGGCAGGGGCAAGCGGCACATTGCCGCCGGTGTCCTTATCGCCATGCTCGGCGCAGCACTGGGCGGTTGGCTGGCACACCGCATCGCGCGCGCGGTGACCGATCCCTTGCTGGAAGCCAACGAAGTGGTCGCCCGCATCGGCAAGGGCGATCTGGCGGCGCGCATGACGGCGGAGTCGGCCGGCCCCTTGCAGCCTCTGGCGGCGGGCATCAATGACATGGCCGAGCGCATCGGCGTGACGCAGGAAGACCTGCGGGCGCGAGTCGCCGAGGCAACCCGCGACTTGATGCGGGAGAAGGACGCGGCAGAGCACGCCACCATCGCCAAATCACATTTTCTCGCCGCGGCCAGTCACGACCTGCGGCAGCCCCTGCATGCGCTCGGGCTGTTCGTCTCGGGACTGGCGCAGTCGGAAGTGGCCAGGCATGAGCCGCGGCTCGTCGCGCAAATCCAGACGGCGGTGGATACGCTGCAGAACCTGCTGGACGCCATCCTCGACATTTCGCGGCTGGACGGCGGCAACATCGTTCCGGAGATCGGCAGCTTTTCACTCGGCGCCATGCTGGACCGGCTGACCCGCGATCTTTCGCTGCTGGCCGAACAAAAGGGCCTGCAACTCAAGGTGAGGCCGGCGCAGGTCTGGGTGCACAGCGACCCGAAGATCGTCGAGCGCATCCTGCTCAATCTGGTCGGCAATGCCTTGCGCTACACCCAGGCCGGTGGTGTGCTGGTGAGCTGCCGCCGCCGGCGCGACACCGTGCTGGTCGAAGTCTGGGATACCGGCGAGGGAATTCCGGAACACGCGCGCGAGGAAATCTTCGAGGATTATGTGCAACTGGGCAACCCCGAGCGCGATCGGGACAAAGGGCTCGGCCTCGGCCTGGCGATATGTCGTCGTCTTGCCGACCTGCTGGGGATTCAGCTCGGTGTGCGTTCGCGGCGGGGGCGAGGCTCGGTGTTCTGGATCGAACTGCCCGTGGCGCAAGCGGAGGCGCTTGGCGGCGTGCCGCCTGGCGAGCTTCCCCAGGCCCAGCAGGCGGTTGATGCCGCTCGCATAGCGGGAACCGTGCTGGTGGTGGAGGGCGACGCGCTGGTGCGCGCGGGCATGGAGCAGGCGATCGTCAGCTGGGGAGGAAGCGTGGTGCTGGCGGCCACTCGCGAGGAGGCCTTGCACCGCTGCCGCGAGCTCGACCATCCGCCGGATCTGACGATCTGCAATCTGCGCCTGCCGGGCGCGATTGGCGGCATCGAGCTGGTGCAGGAGTTGCAGCGCGAGTTCGGCCAGATGGCCGTGCTGCTGGTCAGCGCCGATGTCAGCGAAGAAGCCCAGGCGGCGGCGCGTGCCGCCGGCTTCGCCCTGCTCAAGGAGCCGGTGCCGCCGGGCCGCCTGCGCGCGGCATTGCGGCACTTGCTCGCCGTGAAAGCCTAGCGCCCCAGGCGGCGGCAAAGCTCCAATGTGAGCCCCGCCTGATTCATCGAGTAAAAATGCAAACCCGGCGCGCCGCGTTCGAGCAGGCGCTGGCAGAGCTCGGTCACCACATCGAGGCCGAAGGCGCGGATCGAGTCCGCATCGTCGCCGAAGCTCTCGAACTTGCGCCGCATCCAGCGCGGGATTTCGGCGCCGCAGGCGTCGGAAAAGCGCGCCAGCTTCGAAAAACTGGCGATCGGCATGATGCCCGGCACGATCGGCACGGCAACCCCGAGTGCCCGCGCTTCCGCAACGAAATGCTCGTAGGCGTCCGTATTGTAGAAATACTGGGTGATGGCCGAGCTGGCGCCGGCATCGACCTTGCGCTTGAAATTCAGCAGGTCTTCGCGCGGGCTTTTGGCCTGCGGATGCCATTCCGGATAAGCCGCCACCTCGATGTGAAACCGGTCGCCGGTCTCACTGCGGATGAATGCCACCAGTTCGTTGGCATAGCGGAACTCGCCGGCATCGGCCATGCCCGAAGGCAGATCGCCGCGCAAGGCGACGATGCGGCGGATGCCGTTCTCGATGAAGATGGCCAGCAGTTCGCGGATGCCCTCCTTCGTCGAACCGATGCAGGACAGGTGCGGCGCGGCGTTGTGGCCTTCGGCGGCGATTTCCATCACCGTCGCCAGCGTGCGCTCGCGCGTCGAACCGCCGGCGCCGTAAGTGACGGAAAAGAACTCGGGCTTCAGCACCGCGAGCCGGCTGCGCGTCGTGCGCAGCTTCTCCATGCCCTCGCCGGTTTGCGGCGGAAAAAACTCGATGGATAGTTCAAAGGTCATTCGGGTTTCCTCGATACGTGTCCCGCGCTGCGCTCATGAACGGCGCGAACCCAGAAGCAGTCGTGTCAGCGCCCATGAGATCACGCTGTACACCACCGAGCCGAGGACGCCGTTCCAGATCCCGGCTACCACGAAGCCTTCGAGCAGCCACGCCGCCAACAGGAACATCATGCCGTTGATGACGAAGATGAACAGCCCCAAGGTCAGCAGCGTGACCGGCAGCGTCAACAACAGCAGCACGGGCCGGATCACCGCATTGATCAGGCCCAGCACCACCGCCACCGCCAGGGCCGTCGAAAAACTCGCGACATGAATCCCCGGCAGCAGGTAGGGCAAGGCCAGCAGGGCAAGGGCATTGATCAGCCAGACTGCGAGCAGGCGCATGACAATCTCCCAAAGATTCAATGATATACCCGTCACCCCGGCGGAAGCCGGGGTCCAGGTCGTCTATTTCACTGGATTCCGGCCTTCGCCGGAATGACGGATTTTGGGTCAATCAGTGCTTCGCTAACTGTTGAACGACGCGGTTCCCAAGCTTAGTAGCGGTACTGGTCTGCCTTGTACGGGCCGTTTTTCGGCACGCCGATGTAGGCGGCCTGCTCGTCCGTCAGTTCCGACAGTTGCGCATTCAGTTTCTTCAACTGCAGGCGCGCCACTTTCTCGTCGAGGTGCTTGGGCAGGGTGTAGACGCCCACCGGGTAGTCGGCATTGCGCGTGAACAGCTCGATCTGCGCAATCGTCTGGTTGGCGAACGACGACGACATCACGTAGCTCGGGTGGCCCGTGCCGCAACCCAGATTCACCAGGCGGCCCTTGGCCAGCAGGATGATGCGCTTGCCGTCCGGGAAGATCACGTGGTCGACCTGCGGCTTGATTTCCTCCCACGTGTATTTCTCGAGCGAGGCGACGTTGATCTCGGAATCGAAATGGCCGATGTTGCAGACGATGGCCTGATCCTTCATCTTCGCCATGTGGCCGTGGTCGATCACATGCACGTTGCCGGTGCAGGTGACGAAAATGTCGGCCTTGTCGGCGGCGTAGTCCATGGTCACGACGCGGTAGCCTTCCATCGCCGCCTGCAGCGCGCAGATCGGATCGATTTCCGTGACCCATACCTGCGCCGACAGCGCGCGCATGGCCTGGGCCGAACCCTTGCCGACGTCGCCGTAGCCGGCGATCAGCGCGACCTTGCCGGCGATCATGACGTCGGTGGCGCGCTTGATGCCGTCCACCAGCGATTCGCGGCAGCCATAGAGGTTGTCGAACTTCGACTTGGTCACGGAATCATTGACGTTGATCGCGGGAATCTTCAGTTCGCCGCGCTCGTGCATCTGGTACAGGCGATGCACGCCGGTGGTGGTCTCTTCCGTGACGCCCTTGATCTTGGCCAGGCGGGTCGAGTACCAGGTCTTGTCCTTGGCCAGCTTGGCCTTGATGGAGGCGAACAGTACGGTGGCTTCCTCGCTGTCCGGCTTGTCCAGCACCGAGATGTCCTTTTCGGCGCGGCTGCCCAGATGCAGCAGCAGGGTCGCGTCGCCGCCGTCGTCGAGGATCATGTTGGAATAGCCGTTATCGGGCCATTCGAAAATGCGGTGGGTGTAATCCCAGTAATCGACCAGCGACTCGCCCTTCACGGCGAACACGGCCACGCCGTCGGCGGCGATGGCGGCGGCGGCGTGATCCTGGGTCGAGAAGATGTTGCAGGAGGCCCAGCGCACTTCGGCACCCAGCGCGGTCAGCGTCTCGATCAGCACCGCGGTCTGGATCGTCATGTGCAGGCTGCCGGTGATGCGTGCGCCCTTGAGCGGCTGGCTCTTGGCGAACTCGTCGCGGATGGCCATGAGGCCCGGCATCTCGGTCTCGGCGATGCGGATTTCCTTGCGGCCCCAGTCGGCCAGGCCGAGGTCGGCGATTACGTAATCTTTTTTGTCAGTCACGGCGTTCATGAAAGCTCCTTGAACTGTGACCGGGAGGGAGGCGAACTCACCCTGCCCGGTACGGGTTAGGTGAGCGCAGTTTGAAAATTGTCCGAGCCTGGGGGGTAAGTGAAAACTACCCTTGCAGCGCTCCTCGGAAGCCAACCATTATATCTGTTTCGCGCAATTGCGTTGCGCACTGCCGCAAATCCATCTATAATCGCCGTTCTCTGACGCGGGGTGGAGCAGTCTGGCAGCTCGTCGGGCTCATAACCCGAAGGTCGCAGGTTCAAATCCTGCCCCCGCAACCAACAAATTCAAGGGCTTGTCTTCGGACAGGCCTTTGTCTTTTGGTGGCCCCGTAGCTACAACGTAGCCGCAGCACCGAGAGCAGAATCCAACCGCGCAGCCGCAACCGCCAAGCTCTCCGGCGCAAGATGGGCATACCGCTCCACCATCGCCCCGGTACGCCACCCACCCAAGCGCTGAAGCTCATGAGTCGGTGTGCCCGCCTGTCGCTGCCAGGTCGCCCAGGTATGCCTCAGATCGTGCCAACGGAAGTCCTTGATGCCTGCACGTTCTAACGCAGCCTTCCAAGCCTTCGTATTGACCCAATTGATGGGCTTCCCTCGATAGGTAAACACCCTTATGGGATGCTTTCCTATCTGCCGTTCGATGCAGGCAATCGCCGTAACATTCAAAGGTACTGAAATAGGCCTTCGGTTCTTTGACTCCGTCCCCTTAACCCAAGCGTGACGCAGTTCAAGATTTACCTGTTCCCATTCCAGCCCTAGAACGTTGCCCTGACGAAGACCTGTTGCCAGTGCGAATAAAGCAAGTTCGCGCTGATGTTCCGGCAATTGCGCGAGCAAGCACCTCGCCTGCTCTTGCGTGAGCGACCTTTCGCGGATGTTCGTTACTTTAAAGAGCCTGACTTTTGGGGCTCGCTCAATCCATTCCCATTCGTCACGTGCTCGAAGCAGAATAGACCGCACCAGCTCCAGATACCGATTGACCGTGGCCTTGGACACTTCCTTCAGTCTTGCTGATCTAACGCGCTCGATCACATCCTGCGTGATCTGATCCAGCATCAAATCGCCAAGGTAGGGATGAAGCCAGATCAGCTTCTTCTTGTCTTCCTTGTGCGTTGCCTTCTCTGAAGTCTCTTCCAGCCAGCGAACAACCGCCTCACGCCAAG
>Ga0265297_10005051_pt1 | contig 20675 bp, 17 predicted proteins | sample Munlanlwell13791_FD_192502 | JGI IMG/M metagenome (GOLD analysis project Ga0265297, IMG submission 192502) | Leachate microbial communities from a municipal landfill in Southern Ontario, Canada - Leachate well 137-91 | ecosystem: Engineered > Solid waste > Landfill > Unclassified | place...
ATATCCATCATTTCCAATGCTTCTGTCAACAATTCATCTTGTCCGATTCTTTTAAAACCCTGTGTCATAAAATCGGCTGCAACTACCTGTCTGATATCATCAAAGCGCTGGATAGCACGCCGGATATCACCGTCCGTAATAATCCCGACAGCTTGCTGTTCGTTATCATAAACTAAAGTCATTCCAAGCCGTTTGTTACTCATCTCATGCATAATATCTTTGAAAAGCGTGGCTTCGAATACTTTTGGAATTTCGGTCACCATTTCATCTTTTACACGGGAAATCAATCGACGTCCTAAAGCCCCTCCCGGATGATAAAGAGCGTAGTTTTCGGCTTTAAATCCGCGACGTTCCATTAGGCAAATTGTCAGCGCGTCGCCCATGACCAGTGCTGCAGTAGTTGACGTAGTAGGAGCCAGACCCAGCGGACAGGCTTCTTTTTCGACACCAATGTTTAATATCAGTGTTACCTCTTTGGCTAAGACCGAATTTGGATTTCCAGTCATGGCAATCAACGAACAACCGATTTTTTTTAGTGGTGCGATCACATTGAGAATCTCGGATGAACTGCCACTATTTGAAATTAGTAAGGCAATATCGTTTTTATTAATCATTCCCAGATCACCATGCATTGCTTCGGCAGCATTAATAAAAATGGAAGGTGTTCCTGTTGAAGCTAATGAGGATGAAATTTTGTGACCTATAATGCCGGTTTTCCCAACACCCATGATTACCAGTTTACCTTTGCCTGCAAAAATCAATTCCACCACTTCATTTATTTCCAGACCTATCCGGTCGGATAGTTTTTGAAGTTCGGTTATTTCCGAGTTGAATATTTCTTTACTTCGTTTTACGAAATCCATCTTGTCCAATTTCTTAATTTACAATTCTCCTTTAGAAATTATCATCTCCACAAATTCGCGGACACAGCCTTCACCCCCTTTTTTCTTCATCTGAATGATGCCGGGAATGTTTTTTATTGAATCGATGGCATCACTCGGGCAAGCCGCCAATCCAACGGATGATAGTAATTCAAAGCAATTCACATCGTCGCCTATGTAAGCCACTTCGGCAAGCGTAATTCCTTCTTTTTCGCAAATTTCCTTCACTGAAGCCAGTTTCCCGCCTTCCCGCCTTCCCTGATACAAATAATCCAATTTCAGTTTCAGAAAACGACGTTCTACTATGTCAGTAGTTTCGGATGTAATAATCCCGGTTTTAATTCCTTTATCCCGAATGATTTGCAAGCCCATTCCATCGTGTGCATTGAATTTTTTTGCTGCATCGCCGTCCCTGGAATAATACATACCACCATCGGTTAAAACACCATCCACATCAGTAAGAAAGAGTTTGACTTTACTCCCAACCACTCTCTGTGAGGATTGAATTGTAATTTCAACTTTCTCAACATCTTGATTCTTGGTTCTTGGTTTTTGGTTCTTAATTCCTTTTGTAATATTGTCGATGGCAATTGCCTGTTGAAGAATCTCTTTAATATCGGAAAGATACAGTTGATTTGGTCCGTCTGAAAAAGCATGATCAGGGTCGGGGTGAACTTCAGCGAAAATTGCATCGACACCAACTGCCAAGGCGGCGCGCATTAAATAGGGTACCATTTCACGGTTTCCTCCGGTTGAAGTTCCTTGTCCGCCCGGTTTCTGAACGGCATGTGTGGCATCAAATACAATCGGGAAGCCATAATTTCGCATTTCCACCAATCCTGTCATATCCACCACCAGGTTGTTATATCCGAAACTTGATCCGCGTTCGCAAAGCAAAATGTTCTCATTTCCAGAATCGCGTAACTTATCCACGACATTTTTCATATCCCAGGGAGCCATAAACTGCCCTTTTTTTACATTGACAATTTTGCCTGTTTTGGCAGCGGCAATCAATAAATCGGTTTGACGGGAGAGAAAGGCAGGAATTTGCAGCATATCGGCCACTTTGGCTACTTCGGCACATTGCCAGCTCTCATGAACGTCGGTGACAACAGGCAAATCAAGTTCTGATTTCACACGTTGTAGTATTTCAAGTCCGCGTTTTAAACCAACACCACGTGGTGCTTTAACGGAAGTGCGATTGGCTTTGTCGAATGAGGATTTGAAAATGAGATGAATATCCAGTTCTTCGCAAATTTCTTTCAACTTTGCTGCGACTTCCATAGTCATTTCTTCCGTTTCTATAGCACAGGGACCGGCAATAAGGACAAACCGGGTGTTCCCGCCAATTTCAAAACGATTGAGAACATTTATCTTTCGGGTTTCGAGCATAATTTAAATTTTCAATTTATTAATTGCCAATAACCAATTATTGGACGTAAATAAATTAGAATACGGACATTAATTTGTGTAAACTCTTACCCAATCAACATCCAGACTTCCTGCACTTCCTCTTTGCTTTTCAGAAATGAATGAGTTGAATGCCAGGTACATTTCTTCTTTTGGTATATTGCTGACCGTGCGATAGACTTCCAGATTATTGATCATCCAGATTAATTCTTTTTCTGTCCAGATCAATGTGTAAATAAAGTAGAGTGCGGGATTAATTCCGGAGATGTTAATCCCATCAAAAAGATTTTTATTGGCATTTCCCAATGTTATTTTTTTACCATTGAAATGAAATACCTTAACATTGGGCAATTTGTTGTCTGCTCCTAACCAAAATACGTGTTGAACGTTTCCGGTGCATCTTAATTTTGCCCGGAAAACGCCTTTCTTTTGGCGGAAATTATCAGCAGTTTGAAGAACATCGGATGTAAAACGGAATTCTTGTTCAATAAATCCTTTTTTCTCGTGCCACGCACGGGCAGTGGCATTTTCGTGTTTCGTGGCAATCTTTAATATCCCTTCTTCTACAGAAATATTCTTCCCTGAATTATTAGCTTGTTTCTCATTGGCAAAAGAATGATCACCAATTAGTTCCGGGCTTTTATAGTGAAAACCGAAATTCCAGTGCGATTTATCCAATGTATTCCATTCAAATTCGTCCTGAAAAGATAATTTCAACGATTTGTATTTTTCGAACCGTTCGGGCTTTTCGTTTTCATAAAAAATAATATCCGGATTTTTTGCTAATTCGTAAAACCTTTGTTGTTGAAAAAATTCCGGTGTCGAGTGCCATCTGTCCTGATTTGCCCAGAAATCATTCGCCTTAATAAATTCGGGGGTAGCAATTTTGATTTTTAAATCTTCAAATTCCCTGACGATAAAGGAATCATGAAAACGCATAAAATTTTTATAGGCCTTTGAATGTTCGAAATGCTTTAGTTTTTTTAGAGTCTCTGATTTTTTTATTAATTTCTTATCCCCAAGTTGTTCGAACTCGGGTGTTGCTTTGAAATTTAAATATTGTTTTAAATCATCAGAACCCAAAACCTGATAGTATAATTTAATTCCATAAGAATTTTGCAGTTTATTAAACTTACGGCTTGCGTCAGAATATTCCGTGTCTTTGTATTTTCTGTTCTTTAGAATTTTCTTGTTTTCCTGAAATTTAGCTGATTTTATTATATGAAATAATGTTTTATATTCCGCCAGTTCCACCGACTTCGCAACTTCAGCATACCGATGCATGTCCTTTATCAGTTCGGCTTCATTTTTTTCAAGTTTTGCAGTTGGAGTAATGCCTCCAAAAAGAATTTTCCAAAACAGATTCATGATAAAATCGTATTATGAGTTTTTATTCAACAGGTTTATTAACTCTAAGCATTGATAAATGTCTGATACAATTAGCGGTTTATACTTTTCTACGGCAGGGATAAACTGCTCACTGCGCATAAAATCTGTTTGAATGAGAAAAGAATCGTAAAAACCATCCTGATTGACCAGAATAAGGGGTTTTTTGTGTTCTCCAACAACTCCTGAAGCAACAATATCCAACATTTCATCTAAAGTGCCGTAACTTCCCGGAAGTACAACGAAAACATCAGCCATGGATTTCATTTTTGCCTTTCTTTCGTTCATTGTTTCAACGCAGATTAAATGAGTTGATAATGTACTCTGACGATTCATATTGATAACCGCTTGGGGAATAACTCCAATAATCAGTCCGTTTTTACTATGAGCACCTTCGGCTACCGAGTCCATCAAACCACCGGTTGCACCTCCAAATACAAGTGAGTTTCCATTTTGTGCTATTAATACACCAAGTTGGTAAGCTGTTTGTTTGTATTTATCGGCAATGTGATTACTCGAAGAGCAGAAAACGGCTATATTCATCAATTTAAATTTTCAATTCATCAATTTCCAATTTCCAATTGGAATCATTGGAAATTGGAAATTAAAAAATTGGTCTTTTATTAAGCGTCAATTTTGGCGTAAGTCGCGTTTTGTTCAATAAACTGACGGCGTGGAGCCACATCATCGCCCATAAGCATGGAGAAAACGTGATCGGCTTCTGCAGCATTATCAATGTTTACCTGACGTAACGTACGGTTTTCGGGATTCATGGTGGTGTCCCACAATTGTATTTCGTTCATCTCTCCCAAACCTTTGTATCGTTGGGTATGAATACCGCCTTCGGATCCTCCGCCGAATTTTTCGATAAATGTCTGACGTTGAAGTTCTGTCCAACAATACTCTTCGTTTTTCCCTTTTTTACATAAATACAAAGGAGGAGTGGCAATGTACAAATAACCCTGCTCAATCAATTCCTTCATATGACGGAAGAAGAATGTCATAATGAGCGTGGCAATGTGGCTACCGTCCACGTCGGCATCGGTCATGATTATGATTTTGTGATACCGGAGTTTAACCATGTTCAGCGCTTTGCTGTCATCTTCCGTTCCAATAGTAACGCCCAAAGCGGTGTATATATTGCGTATTTCCTCACTTTCAAGCACTTTATGTGGCATGGCTTTTTCCACATTCAGGATTTTACCACGTAATGGTAAGATAGCCTGAAACTGGCGGCTACGACCTTGTTTAGCTGTTCCACCGGCTGAATCTCCTTCGACAAGAAATAATTCGCATTTTTCAGGATCTTTATCGGCGCAATCAGCCAGTTTTCCGGGTAATCCACCACCCGAAAGAGGTGATTTGCGTTGTACCATTTCACGTGCTTTGCGGGCGGCATGACGTGCGGTTGCTGCCAGAATAACTTTCTCAACAATAATGCGGGCAGCTTTCGGATTTTCTTCCAAATAATTTCCAAGAGCCTCACCTACAGCCATATCCACCGATCCCATAACTTCGTTATTGCCGAGTTTGGTTTTGGTTTGTCCTTCAAACTGAGGTTCCTGAACTTTAATTGAAATTACGGCAGTCAATCCTTCACGGAAGTCATCGCCACTGATTTCAATTTTTAATTTATCGAGCATTTTACTGTCCTCAGCGTATTTCTTCAATGTACGGGTCAGTCCGCGACGGAAACCAGCCAGGTGAGTTCCACCCTCGATAGTGTTGATATTATTTACATATGAGTGAATATTTTCGTTGTACGAAGTATTGTACGTCATGGCAATTTCCACAGGTGTGCCATTTTTCTCTGTTGAAATATGAATGATATTTTCAATCAGCGGTTCACGGGCTTCGTCAATGTATTCAACAAATTCTTTCAATCCTTCAACTGAATGAAATGTTTCCGTTTTAAATGAGCCATCTTCCTCTAAATGTCGTTTGTCGGTAAGTGTCAGTGTAATACCGGCATTCAAAAAAGCTAATTCACGTAGACGGCTGGCCAGAATATCCCATTTGTAAACCGATTCGATAAAAATGCTGCTGTCCGGTAAAAATGTAGTCAGGGTTCCGTTTGTAGTTGAAGTCCCGATTTCTTTTACAGGAAATTGAGGAAATCCACATTTGTATTCCTGCATGTATAATTTACCTTCGCGGGATACTTCTACACGCAAATATGTTGAAAGTGCATTCACACACGAAACACCCACACCGTGCAAACCTCCTGAAACCTTATAACTTCCATGGTCAAATTTACCACCGGCATGTAGCACGGTCATAACGACCTCCAAAGCTGATTTGCCTTCCTTTTCATGAAAATCCACAGGAATTCCACGACCGTTATCAATAACTGTTACCGAATTATCTTCGTTTATAAAAACCTGAATATTGTCACAATGTCCTGCCATCGCTTCATCGATGGAATTATCAACTACTTCGTACACCAAATGGTGTAAGCCTTTAACGCCAATATCACCAATATACATGGCAGGGCGTTTGCGCACCGCTTCCAGTCCTTCCAGCACCTGAATACTGCTTGCACCATAATCGGCACTGGCAGCAGCAGCTCTTGCTTTTTCTTCTTCGCTCATTTTTATTTTAAGTTATTTGTTTACAGTTGTTTGAAGATAGATTTGTTTGATTGCTTATTGTTATTCGTTCTATCCAAAAAAACAGACAAATATACAATAAATATTTGACATAAGAGCCATGAATTAAAGAGAAATTCGATTTCAGAAATACGCTGGATGGGTTTATTTTAAATGCGTTTTTATATGATCAAAATTAAGTTATTTGTTTACGAAGAAGAGACTTTTAATATCAATTTTTACTTTTGTGAGGTATAACCTATAATTATGATTTATTCATGAATTTAAATCATTTAAAAATGAATGAACCGAACGTTACCGCCCGGTTCATCTTTGAAAATAAAGAAAATAAACAAAATTATTTTGAAATCTTTTTTAGGTCACTATGAAATGCTATACCTTCTGTAGTGGCATTTACATATTTTTTACGGATAACAAAATCACCAAACCGCTCACCCGTGTTTTTGTTTAAGGCATAATCGGCCAGGATGGGTTTTAATGTCGCTAGTATTTCATCTTCCGATAAAAGTTCCGCATATAATTTATTCAACCTGTTCCCTGTAAATCCGGCTCCCAGATACAGGTTGTATCTACCGGGCGATTTGCCAACCAATCCTATTTCTCCCAGATAAGGTCTCGCACAACCATTCGGGCAACCCGTCATGCGAAGCAGGATATCATCTTCCTGCAGATTAAGATTAACAATATCTTCTTCGATTTTATCCACCAATGATGGTAAATATCGTTCTGCTTCGGCAAAAGCCAATCCACAGAGTGGTAATGCAGCACATGCCAGGCTATTCCTGCGTATACCGCTGAAATGTTTATTCAGTTTCCATTTTTCAAGAAGTTGGTCAATTTTATCTTTATCTTTCTCTTTAATATCGGCAATAACCAGATTCTGATTTCCGGTCAGAATAAAATTCCCGTTATGGTTTTGGGCTATTTCCTGTAAAGCTGTTTTAACTTGGAGTTTGCTGTCATTTTTTACTTTCCCACCTTCGACAAACAAGGTATAATACCATTTGCCATTGAATCCTTTTTTCCAGCCGTAACTGTCGCCGTTACTATCGAAATGAAAAGGTTTAGCCGGTTCCAGTTTATCTCCTAATTCGGATTTAATTGCTTTTTTAAATTCGCTCAACCCCAACCGGTCGATGGTGTATTTCAAACGCGCATTTTTACGGTCGGAACGGTTTCCATTTTCCCGTTGCCATATGACTATGGCTTTTGCAGCTTCCACAGCATTTTCGGGTTTCACAAATCCGATCAAATCTCCTAAACGTGGGTAAGTGGTTTCAATTCCGAAAGTCATACCCATTCCACCACCCGCCAGAATATTATAGCCAATCAGTTTCCCGTCTTCGGCAATAGCTATAAGTCCTAAATCGTTGGCATAAACATCCACATCATTTCGTGGAGGAATAGCAATGGCAATTTTAAATTTCCGTGGTAAATAGGTTTTACCGTACAAGGGTTCAATATCCTCCTTTTTTTCTCCACCGGATACTAACTCATCATTAAGCCATATTTCATGATAGGCAGTAGTTTGTGGAGAAAGATTTGTGTGTAATAGCCGGGCATCGTCGTATACCTGTTGGTGAATCTCGCTTTCCCATGGATTGGCAGAAGTCATTACGTTTCTGTTTACATCCCCGCAGGCAGCCAATGTGTCCAGTAAAGTCTGATTGATACCTTTTATCGTAGCTTTAAGTTTTCGTTTTACCACGCCATGTAATTCAAAAGCCTGCCGGGTGGTAAGTTTTATTGTTGGATTACCATAGGTGTCAGCCAGTTTGTCAATATCTAACCATTGCCTGGCCGTGGTAATTCCGCCCGGAACACGGATGCGGATCAGAAAACTGTAAAGCGGTTCAAGCTTTTGTTTTCTTCGTTCATCGTCCAGATCGCGATTCTGTTGTTGATAAGCACCATGAAGCTTTATAAGTTGCTGATCATCCGCACTTATACTCGCAGTTATCTGATCGGTCAACCCTTCCTGAATGGTCCCACGCAGATAGTTACTCTCTGTTTTAATCCGTTCTACATCGGATAATTTTATTTCGGACATAATTTTATTTTTACATTTTAAGATTTACTTTTTTAAAAACAAAGGATTTAGTAAACGTCTGTTTGATAACGGTGCTGTTGTTGTAAGTTCAAAACGTATTCTTCGGCTGCTTCCGGTTTTAATCCGCCATGTTTGCTCACGACTTTAATAAGTGAATTATGTACATCGTGTGCCATTTTTTTCATATCGCCGCAAACATAAAAGTGAGCACCGTTTTCAAGCCAGTCGAAAAGTAATTTTCCTTGTTCCTGAATATGATTTTGAACGTAAACTTTATCCGTATAATCGCGGGAGAAAGCCACATCCAAACGTGATAACGAATTCTCACGCAAATGTCGCTGCCATTCAAGTTGATACAGGAATTCACTTTCAGAATGACGATTTCCAAAAATCAGCCAGCTTTTTCCGCGTTTTTCATCGAGTTCGCGATGCTGAACAAATGCACGGTAAGGTGCAATTCCGGTTCCGGCTCCCACCATAATAATGGGTGTTTCCGGGTTTTGAGGTAAACGGAAGTTATTGTTTTTCTCTACAAAAACAGGTACTGTATCGCTTTCTTCGATTCTGTCGGAAAGAAAAACGGAACATAAACCTGTCTTATTCCGGTCATCATTTTTGTATTTTACAACCCCAACGGTCAGATGAACTTCATCGGCATATGCTTGCGGGCTCGAGGAAATGGAATAAAGCCGGGGTTGTACAGGACGCAATAACGAAATAAACTGATCTGCAGATAATTTTTCAGGGAAATGAGTGAATAAATCCACCAGATCTTTTCCATAAATAAATTCTTTTACCGTATCCTGTGATTGAAGGATTTCTTTAATTTCATTGTTATCAGTCAGTTTTGCATAGCGATTCAACACATCGGGTGTAATGTGTGTCAGTTCGTAATTTTTGAGAAGAGTTTCACTCAAAGTTCTTTCACCGGTTTCTGAAATTATTTTATCGTTGGGCGAAAGATTCACCGTCTGAATCAGACTTTCAACTAATTCCGGTGGATTGGATGCCAAGATTCCCAATGAATCGCCGGGTTCATAAGTTAATCCGGAATTTTCGAGCGAAAGTTCAATGTGCAAAGTTTGCCGGTTGCTGTCCCGTCCGTGCAGAAAAGTTTTTTCAAGTACTAGTGCCTGAAACGGATTGTGTTTTCCAAAGGTGCTTGTAGTCTCTGAATAGCCGTATCTAGATTCCGTTTGTTGAGTAGTCGTTTTATTATCATTTAATTGCAACAGACTATCCGTAACCCATAGCAATGCCGAATCCTGAAAATCAACATCACAATCAACCCTTGCTGTAATCCGTTTTGCACCCAATTCTTCAAACCGGTTATCAACTTCAATTCCCGTTTGGCAGAATTTCAAATATGAACTGTCACCTAAGGCCAGAACGGAAAAATTTACATTGTCAAGTTTCGGGGCACGTTTGCTAAAGAGAAAATCGTGGAACGTTTTTGCCTGAAACGGAGGCTCACCTTCACCATGCGTGCTTACTATAACCAGTAAATTAGTTTCATTTTTCAAATCATTGGTTTTATAGGTTTCCATGTTTTTGAGTTTCGCATCGAAGCCTAATGCAGTGGCCTTTTTTTGTGCTTGTCTGGCTATTCCTTCTCCATTTCCGGTACGCGAACCGTATAATATCGTTAATGATTTGCCATTTTGGCTGGAACCTGAATCATTTTGTAAGGTAGTTGTAAGTATTGATTCAGTGACTTGTTGAACCTTCACTTCCTGAACAGAAAGTCCCGCAAAATACCCTGAAATCCAGTTGATTTGTGTGGGCGTAAGCGAACCCGAGAGTTCCGTAAGCAGTTTAATTTGTTCTGCCGATAAAGGAAATAAGCTGTTGTTAGTCATTCTGCAATATGGATTTGAGTTATTGTCCGGCAAAGTTAGAGCTAGTGTCAAGGTTCGGAAATACCCTTGTTGATGTAAATTGGATACCATAAACGAGGTAGAATAAATGACCATACAAAGGGATTTCTGTAACGAAATGAATTATGGAATTTTGCAAAGTCAAATTTCAAATACAAACTACGAACTGAACATGATTAAAAAAACATACGTAAGCGAAAAGCCCTATCGAAGTATAGTTAAAGCTATTTCGTGGCGCATGATTGGCACAATAGATACGGTTTTTATTTCTTTTTTAATTGTCGGAAATATTAAGTTTGCTCTTTCAATAGGTGGTGTTGAGCTATTTACTAAAATGTTTTTATACTTTTTGCACGAAAGACTTTGGAATAAAATAAAATTTGGAAAAGTAGAACAGAAACCGATAGATTACCAGATTTAGATTTTTATAATAAGCAATTCAACCAATGAATAAAGCAGATTTACAATTTTTACCCATCTCATTAAATGTTACCGGCAAAAAAATATTGTTGGTTGGCGGTGGAAAAATAGCCACTCATAAAGCAACGATTATGAAGCGTTTTGTGGATAATGTTACGGTTGTTGCGCCTGATATTACCCCGGAAATAGAAGCATTGGGTTTTATTTTATTGCGTAAAGAATATGAAGCTTCTGATTTAGATGGATTTTTTCTGGTTTATGTTGTTACTGACAATCATGAACTAAACCGACAGATTAAAAAAGATGCCGAAGAACGTGGTATTTTAACCAGTGTGTGCGATGCACCTTTGCTTTGCGATTTTGTCTCGCCGGCGATTCACAAAGAAGGATATATCACTGTTTCTGTCGGATCAAATGCTCAAAACGTTTATCAATCCGTGGATATCCGAAATCAGATTAAAGTATTATTCGAAAATGGAAGTATTCAAGTTCGTTAAAATATAGGGTTCGAATCATGACAACAAATTATTTTATCATTCCCGGTTATGGTGGTTCAGGGTCGAATCATTGGCAAACCTATTTCGAGAAAACCCAAACGAATTTTCAGCGCATTAACCAGAAAGACTGGGATAATCCGAATATTGATGAATGGGTTGAGAATATTGATAAAGCAATTGAAGGTTATGACCCTGAAACGGTTGTGTTGGTAGCTCATAGTCTGGGCTGTCTCACGGTCGTTGAATGGGCAAAACAGTATCACAGAAATATTAAGGCGGCATTACTGGTTGCACCTCTCGATACGGAAGTTATCAAAAGAAAGATTGAGAAAAAACTTTTTGAAGTGGCACCAATAATTAAATTTCCATTTCCAACCACACTCGTTGCAAGTACGAATGATCCCTGGGTAAGCATTGAGAAGGCTGAATTTTATGCCCGAAGTTGGGGCTGCGGTTTTATCAATATTGGAGATGCCGGACATATTAATAATTTATCGGGATATGGCGAATGGGAGCAAGGACTTGAAATCCTGAAAGCCTTGGTTGATTAGATTTTATAAATTTAGTATTTTGTAAAACAAAGAAAAAATGTCTTATAATAGTTCAAATAGAATTCCTGAATTTTCAATGGGTAAAGTAACTCTGGTGGGTTTTGGTCCCGGTGATCCGGACTTGCTGACTATTGCCGGAGAACGTGCCATTGCTAATGCCGATATTATTTTTCATGACGATCTTGTAGATATTGACTTTCTGGATAATTACAAGGCGGAAAAAGTTTATGTTGGAAAGCGTAGTCATTGTCATAGTTTTGAGCAGGAAGCCATCCATGATTTAATGCTCGAAGCGGCTCGAATAGGTAAAAATATCGTGCGATTAAAGGGCGGCGATTCGATGGTTTTTGCACACGGAGGCGAAGAAATAGAGTTCTTGAAAAGCAAAGCTGTACCGGTGAGTATAATCCCGGGAATTTGTACGGGAATTGCTGTTGCAGCTCTGACTCAGATCCCATTGACTTTGAGAGGAATTGCGAAATCTGTTGCATTTATAACCGGGCATACTTCCGATGTGCAATTGCCAAATACCGACACACTGGTGTGCTTTATGGCAGGTTCTACCATTCACAAAATTGCGGCTAAAGCCATTGCCGAAGGGCGTGATCCCAATACACCTGTGGCTCTGGTGTACAACGTTTCTTTACCCGATCAACAGGAATTTTTGTCTACATTGAAAATTTTGAGCCGGACCGAAGATAAATTTCCGACTCCGGTTATCATTATCATTGGAGATGTGATTTCATACAGACAAAATCTCATTCAACTAACTCAGGAAATGCTTTTGAGTCTATAAAATACGCTCAGCAAGTTCTTTCCCTTGTTTTATCCTGTCTGCCATTCCAATTCCATCACGCAGATTTCCGCCAATTTGCAATCCTGTAAATTGTGTTTCGAGTGTTTTTATGGTTGAAAAACGATCTCCACTTTCAACTCCATATTGGGGTATGGCGTAATTGTGGCGGACAATTTTAAACAATTCAGGATTAAACTCGTCCAAACTCATCAACTCTTTGCATTCCTTTTCAACAATTGTCCGAATCTGATCGTCGGTTAATGAAATAAGATCCTGGCGTTTGACCCCTCCCATGAAAATGGATAACAATGCACCACCTTCGGGAGCTCTGTTTTTAAAGAGTGACGACATGTAAAGTATGCCCAGCAAATCGCGTTTTTCAATGGATGGAATCAGACCGCCAAAACCATCAAGCCTGCAACCCTTCCACGTTTTAAAACCAACCGAAACTTCAATCACTTTGGTGTAAAGGAGCGAATTCAGTTTTTGCATGGAAACAGCATCAATAAAAGGGAAAATCGAATCCAATGCATATGCTCCAATGGTGCTGATTACATTTTTTGCGTAGATTGTACAGGCTTCTTTTTGTGCATTTGTATACTGTACTTTGTAGCCGTCTTCAATTTTGGTTACAGTAATATTCTCAACTCCCAATGTGAAATTTTCAACGCCGGCTGATGCATACAAACTCTTTGTCAATGTACTTAATCCGCCTTCAAAAGAGAATACTTTTTTACTTACCTTTTTTCCCTCAGGAATTTTCTTTTCAAATCCTTTTCGAAACGATCCGCCGATTAAACTTCCGTATTTTTGTTCCAGATTATACAGTTTTGGAAGCGCATATTTGGGTATTAAATAGGTTGGATCGCCAGCATAAACTCCTATGATAAATGGATCGATGGCATAGTTTAAAAAGCTTTGTCCGAGTCTTCTCTTTACAAAATCCGCCAGATTTTCGTGAGGGTTTTTCCCTGCCGGACGGAACGGTTCGCCCAACACACGAAATTTATCTTTAAGGGTAAAAAGTGGTGTCATTATGGCTTCTCTTGCTCCCAACGGCAAACTTTCCCATCTTCCGTTTTTAAGAATAAATCTTTTTTTTACATTATCATCGGCAACTTCCAACCCGCATTTTCCCGCTAAATCCTCGAAAAGTTCTACCACCGTTGTATTACCTACCACGCCTGTATTCGGACCATTTTCAGTCAGAAAATCATCTTCTTTTTTCGATTGTATCACACCACCAATCCGGGTTTGTTTTTCAAGAACAATAAATTTTTTATTGAATTTATTTAAGTAATGTGCCGTTGTAAGTCCGGTTAATCCGGCTCCTAAAACGACTACATTAGTCGAAATTTCGTTGGAATTTGTTGTCATGATTTTGCTAAAAGTTGTTTGAATACGGCAATCAAAAGTGGGTGCGATGGGGGGATTTCAACCCGGCAAATGTTTTTAATACCCAATTCATTTTTGCCGTAAGGTACTATTTCGATGCCCTGATCGTAAGCTGTTTCCAGATTTTCGTTTACAAAGCTGATGGGTACCAGCATGATTTCATCAATATTTTCAGCTTTCATGGCTTTCAGGCAATCTTTTGTGTCAGGATCCACCCATTTTACCCGACCAATTTTCGACTGAAATGCAACGCGGTATGGTAAACCCAGTTTGTCGGCAATCAACTTTGCAGAAGCATTTATTTCGTCAACATACGTGTCGCCTTGTTCCACCAGATAAGCCGGAATGGAGTGGGCGCTGAACACCAATGTTGGATTTTTATATGACTGTTTTTGAATAGCTTCCTGAATAATATCCACCCAATAATGAATGAAATTTTCATTCTCACCATAGGTTTCAGATTCCGAAATATGGAGTTCAGGATATTTTTCCCGTACTTTGTCGAGATCGGTTTTTACACTTTCGGTAGTAGAAATACTCGAATGCGGATACATGGTCATGACATTGATTTCTGAAATGCCTTTGCTGCGTAAGCCTTCAATTTCAGTCAGAATACCCGGTTTACTGTACGAATAAGCTGTTGTAACCAGATAGTCTTTTCCAATCTCCGAAGCAAGATCATCAGTAATAGTTGCCATTGAATCCTTTAACTTCGAGCCACCAATTTGCTGGTATTTTTTCCACGAACCTGAATGTCTGAATGTACTGATTATCAATGCAAGTAAGGTCCGCTGAAACTTAGGAAAGGGTAGAATGGCTTTGTCACTGAACATATTAAACAGAAATTGCCTCATTTCCTTTTTGGAAAGCGGCGATCCCATATTGATTAATAATACGCCTGTCATACGACTCTCGAAAATTTGGACTCGGTAATTCCTAAATTCGGATCAAACAGCATGGCAATATTCCGAACCACAAACATACCGTCAGCACTTACATGTATTTTGTCATCAACAATTTCTACCAAACCATCTTCAATAAACGGTTGAAGTTTTGACGGATTATAATTGGTAATGGTTTTTACTTCTTCTGCCGTTATTTTCAACCGTCGGGCAATAACATCAAAATCGAGATAACCGTTACACATTACTTCATTAATCACTTCACGGATAACGGTTTCTTCTTTCGTCAGGCTATAACCTCTCTCGGTAGCCAATCCGGTTGCCTCAATGGCATCCATGTATTGATGCAGGTTTTTGATGTTCTGTGCATACGTTCCCCAAAGCTGCGAAATGGAGGAAGTCCCGAAAGCATATACCTGTCCGGTAGTTTCGCGGGTACAATATCCCTGAAAATTACGGTGTAGGTTTTTATTATGCTTTGCAATGGCCAGGTCATCAGTCGGTTTTGCAAAATGATCCATCCCGATTGCTTCATAGCCGTTTTTGGTCAGCATATCATAAGCCAAAAGCAGCATATTTAGTTTTTCTTCAGGACCAGCCATTTTATTCTCATCCATTTTCATTTGCAAAGAATTTACCCAGGGTACGTGGGCGTATGAAAATGTTACAATTCTGTCGGGAGAAAGAGCTATGGCTTTTTCAATATTTTCTTTGAAAGATTCCAGTGTCTGCAGTGGCAATCCATAAACCAGATCAAGGTTTACACCATCGAAATTATTCTCGCGGATTCGTTGAATCACTTGCTCGATTGGATGCTTCGATGGTTTGCGGTTGATTGCATTCAACACATCCAAATGAAAATCCTGAATACCTATACTCAAGCGGTTAAATCCAATTTTTGCCAAACGGTCAATATGTTCCAATTCCAGATAGGCCGGGCTGCATTCGATGGCAACTTCACATTTTTCGCTAAAGCTGAAATGAGATTTTATTTTATCAATTATTTCTTCAATAAAATCATAATTTATTGAATTTGGAGTTCCACCGCCCCAGTGAATCTGGCTCACTTTGCGTGATTTGTCGATATGTTGAGCCACTGTATCAATCTCTTTCAATACACAATCGATATAACGTCTTACTTTGATAGTACTATCAAAAGCACTGGTATTGCAACCGCAAAAGAAACAAAGTTGTGGACAAAAAGGGATATGAATGTAAATAGAAATGCTTTCCGGATATTCGTCGTTCGATTTTATAACTGCAGGCACAAATTCGGCAGAAGTAAAATGGGTACTAAAGCTTGTTGCCGGTGGATAACTGGTATATCGGGGACCGGTTTTATTGTATTTATCTAAAAATTGAGGGGTTATTTTCATTGATTTGTTTTTTGTAAAAATGCAAAATGGTTAGTTTCTGTTCCAATTAGTTTTCTTTACCCAATCTACCACGAATTTTACATTTTCAATCTTATTATCCGGGGATAAACCATGCCCTGCATTGAAAATCCAGTTTTGGTTCAGTTTTCCGAATTCAAGATATTTTTCGAGTTCTTTTTCTAATTGTATTTTATTGTCAATAGCTAATATGCGCGGATCGAGATTGCCTTGCAGGCCGACCTCACGATCAACCAAAGCTCTGGCATCGTTCATTGACATTTGCCAGTCGATACTGACAAAGTCGGCAATGTCTTTTTTTATACTTGAAATTCCTGCTCCGATTCCTTTCGGGAAGAAAATTACCGGTGTATTTTTATTTCTCACGGCGTTTGTAATTCGTTTCACGTAAGGAAGGATCCGTTCGATGTACAAATCGGATGGAATCAAGCCGGCATGCGTTTCGAAAAGTTGGAAAACATCAATGCCATGTATAGCCTGAGTTGTAGCATACTCGATGGAAAGTTCGGTGATTATTTCCAAAATTTGAGCAGATAATTCAGGATCATTATAAAACAGTTTAATGGCATTGGAGAAATTGTGATTGGCACTGTTTCCTTCTACCATGTAACAGAAAGTGGTGAATGGTGCTCCGCAAAATCCGATCAAAGCAATATCAGCCGGTTTTTGTTGTTTGATAATGTCCAGAGCTTTGTAAATATGTTCAAGCTTCGAAGAGTCAGGCTTCAGGTTTTTTATTTGGGTGTGAATATCCCGAAGAGGTGATTCGAAAATAGGACCTTTATCGGTAAATTTCAACTCCATTCCCAGGGCTTCTGGAATAACAAGTATATCTGAAAATAAAATAGCAGCATCAACACCTAATTCATTTACAGGCAATAGGGTAACTTCGGCAGCAAGTTCCGGCTGTAACATCAACTCGCGAAAGCTATGTTTCTCGCGCAATTTAAGGTAGGAAGGTAAAACCCTGCCTGCTTGCCGCATAAACCAAACCGGGGGTCTTTCTGTTTTAATGCCTTGGAGTGTATCTGTAAATATTGAATTGGACATGTTGTTTTTTGTTCGTGAAATATGATTTAGGATGTTTTTTTAATTTACAGTTTCATCATCGCTTGTAAGCTTGCTTCTATTGTTTTTTCAATATCTTCATCGCTATGTGCATTGGAAATAAAGGCAGCTTCGAATTGCGAAGGAGCTAAATAAATCCCTGATTCAAGTGCCAACCTGAAATACCGTGCATATTTTTCCTGATCCGACTGCATAACCTGTTCGAAAGATTCGATTTTTTTCAAATCAGTGAAAAATACGGTCATCAACGAGCCAACCCGGTTGATCACTGCTTTCGTTCCTGTTTTTTGCAAATTTTCTTTCAATCCTTTTTCCAGTTTTGCTGCTTTCCGTTCGAGTTCGGTATAAATGGACGCGTTATTTTTCAATGTTTTGAGCATTTCAATGCCGGCAGCCATTGCCAGTGGATTTCCCGATAATGTTCCCGCCTGATAAATCGGTCCGACCGGTGCCAATTGTTCCATGATAGCTTTTTTCCCACCATAAGCACCAACAGGAAGACCTCCGCCAATAATTTTTCCAAGGGTGGTAATGTCGGGCATCACGCCGTAATATTGTTGCGCTCCACCGGGTGACAGTCTGAAACCGGTTATCACTTCATCAAAAATCAATAAAGCACCCTGTTTCTCGGTAATAGTTCTCAGGCCTTCTAAAAATCCTTTTTCGGGAAGCACCACGCCCATATTGGCTGCAACCGGCTCAACGATGATCGCAGCAATTTCTTTTCCAAATTCAGCAAATACTTTTTCTACCGATACAATGTCGTTGTAATTTGCCGTGAGTGTGTCTCTGGCAATGCTTTCGGGTACTCCCGGACTGTCTGGCAATCCAAGTGTCAACGCTCCTGAACCTGCTTTAATCAAAAAACTGTCACCATGACCGTGATAACAACCGGCAAATTTCAAAATTTTATTTCTTCCGGTAACACCACGAGCCAGCCGAATGGCACTCATGGTGGCTTCCGTGCCGGAGCTAACCATTCTCACCATTTCAATCGACGGAACCATACTGACAATCAGTTCTGCCATTTCGGTTTCCTGCAAAGTCGGTGCACCATAGCTTGTTCCAAGTTCCGCCGCTTTTTGAATTGCTTCGACGATAGGCGGATAAGCATGACCCAAAATTAATGGTCCCCACGAACTGATAAAATCAATGTATTCGTTTCCATCAATATCCGTAATTTTAGAACCTTTACCTTTGCTGATTAGCAATGGTTGTCCGCCCACACTTTTGAAAGCTCTGACTGGAGAATTTACACCTCCGGGAATTATTTCGCAAGCCTGTTTAAAAGCTGTTTTGCTATTTTGTATGTCCATGATATAATATTACCCCTAGCCCCTAAAGGGGAACTAAGCATGTTTCATTTCTGAAAACTTAGTCATGTGGGTGTCTCTGTATTGATTAAAATTATTTTTGTTTATAAATGGGAATAATGAAGACGAACTTGCATAGTTCCCCTTTAGGGGTTAGGGGTTTATTTTCTATTCAACACTTCAGCTATTTCTTTTGCAAAATAGGTAATGATTATGTCAGCACCGGCTCTTTTTATTGACGTAATAATTTCCATCATGATGCGTTCTTCATCGATCCAACCGTTAGCTGCTGCTGCTTTCACCATCGAGAACTCTCCACTCACACTGTAGGCTGCAATAGGAATATTGAACGTATCTTTCGTTCGGCGAATAATATCCAGATAACTCATGGCCGGTTTTACCATCACGATATCAGCACCTTCTTCGATATCCAACGCAATTTCGCGCATAGCTTCGTCCGAGTTTGCCGGATTCATTTGATAACTGCGTCGATCACCAAATTTTGGAGCCGATTCGGCAGCTTCACGAAACGGCCCGTAAAAACCGGATGCGTATTTTGCTGAATAAGCCATTATGGGTGTATGGCTAAAACCATTTTCATCAAGCATTTCGCGAATTTTCTTTACACGTCCGTCCATCATGTCGCTCGGAGCGATGATATCGGCTCCGGCCTGAGCCAGTGACAGTGATTGTTTGGCCAGTGTTACAAGCGTAAGGTCGTTGTCAACATCACCATCTACTATTGTACCGCAATGTCCGTGTGTGGTATATTCACAGTTACAAACATCAGCAACAATAAGTATTTCGTCACCAAATCGTTCTTTGATAGCACGAATCGCTTTCTGAACAATGCTGTTGTGACCACAGGCTACTTCTCCGGTCTCATCTTTACTTTCGGGAATTCCAAAAAGTAAAACGGATTTTACACCTACTGCTAGTATTTTGCCACATTCCTCAACAAGTAAATCAATAGAAAGTTGAGAATTTCCGGGCATGGAAGAAATCGGATTGTTTACATTTGTACCCGGGCAAACAAATAAAGGCATAATTAAATCATCAACACTGATTGATGTTTCTGAAATCATATTCCTGAGAATAGGATTCTTTCTTAAGCGACGAAGTCTTGTTACTGGAAATGACATATCTTAATTTTTTGTGTTATTGAAAAATCGTTCTAATTCATTGACAAACGTTTCTCCATTTGACCTCTGAGAAACAAATAAAGGTTTGCAATTGTTTTTCAACATTGCTTTTTCAGTTGTTACACCGATACAAGCAGTTCTGAAATCAACAATTATTTTGTTATCACTCATAATTTTGTTGAAATATTGTACCCCTGATGGGCTTGTAAAAAGAATAATATGGTAATTGTCTTTCTTTATTCTTTCAATTATTTCTGTTGAAATCATATCCGGTTGTACTGTTTTGTAGACATTTATCCGGGTAATTTTACCAGAATTGACTAATCCTTTCTCAAAAGTATCTTCAGCCAATTCACCAAGAGCAAGTAAAACTTTTTCTGATGGTTTAATTTTTTCGACAAGTTCTTTTAATAAATCAGCAGAAGTATTGCCGGATGAGATTAAATGTGGGCGGCAGTTATTTTTCAAGACTTCTTCCGAAGTCATTTTTCCAACAACCGCAATTTTTATTGACGAGAGCTCGTCTGTTTTTATATTCAACCGGTTTAACATCTGAAAGAAATAATCAACGCCATTTTTGCTGGTAAATACAATCCATTGATAAGTAGCAATTTGCTGAAGCCTGTCTTTTATTTCACCCGTCAAATCAACTGCACATATTTTTATCATCGGAAAATCCAGTACAATGGCCCCTCTTTCAGTTAACCGGTTTTTAATGGAATCATTTACGGAAAGCGGTCTGGTAGAGATGATTATTTTATTTTCTAAGGTGTTCACTTAGTTCGTTTAATTTAGTATACTTGTACTTTTAAGTTCTTCTTATTTGAAGTCCCCGGTCAGCGTCTGAAAGAAGATTTTCAAAGAATTGAAATAATTTCTATCCCCAATTCTCCTGCTTCAATAATTATTTTTTTAGCCAGGTTTATCCCCAATTCTTCAGCTTCAGCAATGGAAGCCCGACCTGAAAGCCGAACGATTTGCATG
>Ga0265297_10005052_pt1 | contig 20674 bp, 21 predicted proteins | sample Munlanlwell13791_FD_192502 | JGI IMG/M metagenome (GOLD analysis project Ga0265297, IMG submission 192502) | Leachate microbial communities from a municipal landfill in Southern Ontario, Canada - Leachate well 137-91 | ecosystem: Engineered > Solid waste > Landfill > Unclassified | place...
ATCTACAACTTTGATTTTGTGTTTTTCATTAATGATATTAAGAAGACTTATGAGCAATTGAGCATCGAATGCATTTTCAATAATCTTGTTATTTACTTTTTGCTGCTTATTTTTTTTCGATTTATTGTATTCAACAACTTTTAATTCAATATTTTTTGTTGTTAGAGCTATTGTTGTTGAAGCTTCTTTATATGAAAAGAAACTCTCTTGAATTTGTATAGTTTTACTTATTTCTATTAACTGAAAATGCTCTCCAATAATACACTCATATCCTCTATTTGTTTCAATCCATTCAACTCTATCCTCGTTTGTTGCATTAATTAATAGAGTCAAAAATTCATTTATCTGTTCTTTTGTTAAAAGTTGTCCGTCCATTTATTTCTCCCTCCCCTTTTACCAATTTAGTTGCATAAAATAATCAGCGAACAAATGAAGCCCTCTATCAATTTTATTGAATTTTTCTTCAATTTCTCCACTCCATTCATCTTTCTTAATTAATTCAAAAGCTTCAATTATTTGATCAAGAATCTTGTTCCACAATTCTTCTGTCATTGACTCTACGCTATGTGCAACATTACATGGAATTGCGCAACTAATTTCTTTGAATCTCTTGAGTCTTGGAAGAACAAATGATACGATCACTTGATCAAGCCACCAAGTTTCTGAATCATCGAAGCCGCGTGTTATTCTCTGTTTTTTAAATTCTTCAGATCTCTTTTTTAGTTTAGTGTCTTGTCGAATACTTCGCTTATCAACAATGTCCATAAGAGTGAAGCAAATATTCTTATGGCAGAACAGTTCTTCTGGATCGATTTTTTGCTTTTTATTTTTGTTAGTAGTCTTCATCTTCTTCGCACTTTTCTATGGTTATTCCGTTAAGATCATTTACGGCACAAACTTGAACTCTATTACAATAATTGAGTAATAACCCTAAATATCGATCGAGCATATTCTGTTTTTCGAATATCTCTCTTGGACAATTAATTTCGCTTGTAGCTACAATTTCTTTTGCATGTTGTTCATTTTCAGCTTCTAATAATCCAATTGTAAATTCACTTTTTCTTTGTTTCAGCCACAAGAACAACATTTTATTTTTTTCCAATGAAACACAAACATCCATAATGAGCTTGTGGCGCTCTTGATTCAACAATTTTACTTAACAATGGTTCATACGACTGAAGTTGTTCATTGCAATATTCTTCATTAATTCTTATTGGGTGTCCCTGATCTTGATCTTCTTTTGGACTTGGATCTTTTCTTTTTTCCCAGTCTGTGAGATCTTGACCGAGAATAAATAATCCACCGCTTTTTAGAACTCTATAAATTTCTTTGAAGCATTTGTCAACATTCTCAACGTGATCTAGAACATTAATGCAAACAAGAAGATCGAATGCATCGTTGTCAAATTTTAGTTTTTCTAGCCGACTATCGTCAAGAGTAATGATTCTATTCTCAGAATGATTTTTAGAATAAGCATAACTATTCTCTTTTACCCAACAAGTTGGAAGTTTCAGATATGATAGAATAAGAGGGTCTGAAAGATAGAGACGAAGTTCATTCTTATATTGAAGAACTGACTCAATAAGGCGCATATTTGTGAAAGGACCACAACCAACTTCTATTGCTCTTATATCATCTGGCAAATTTTCTTCGAGTATCTCATAACCATCAAATTGATTTTTCCACCAATTGTTCCAGTCGTCTTGTAGAGTCCATGCGTCTTGCCAACACTTTTCTTCAAATTCCTGTGCTTCAATCCATCGTTTATGGTCAACATAAGTTATCTGTCCGTTTTCTATATACTTTGAATCATCCCATTCGTTTTTATCGTTCATTTTGCTTTGCTCTTTTCATTTTTTCTAATAATATCTTCGCCTTTTATTGCCCAACCAAGAGCGAGACCAACACTTAGACCAATTAGAAACGAAGCGGTGAACATTTTAAAATGCCTCCATAACCGTTTTGTCTGCCCAATTAATAACTTTTCTTAGACGTTCATTAAATAACTTATAAGCGTTCTCATACGATAGCCATGCGAATCTATCATGTTCTGGCTTTCCAAGTTCTGGATTTATTTTTAATTCTACATCAAGCGAGTCTTCATATGAAACATAACACAAATAGTATCTTGCTATTTTCTTTTGTTTGCCATATGGTTCTGTTTCAGTAAAAAGTTTATTTCCATTCTTTATAACGAACGCAATATGTTTTAAAGATGTCTCTTCTTCTATTTCTCTCTTTGCTGTTTCAACAAAATTTTTATCATTGAAGTCAACAACACCCTTTGGAAAATCCCAATTTGCATAAGCTTTGAGTAGTAAATATTCTATATCTTTACCACTTTTTCTAAAGATGACAGCTCCACATGAACGTATCATTTAAGCTCCAAATAAGATAAGTTTTCTTCGAAGTTGTCAATCATTTTGTTCCATGAAAAATCTTCCATTACAGCTATTCTTCCAGGAACAGCACGACATTCATACCACATGTTATCTGTTTCTGTTTTACTTTCAAGATATTTAGTGGTTACATACTTCATAACTCTGTATGTGTTTTCGATGTCATTTGGGTTTATGAAAAAACCATTACTTCCATCTATTATGTAATCGTTTGTTCCAAAGTGTGTTACAAGAGGAACTGTTTCGCAAGCCATAGCTTCGAGAGGGGGAAGAGGAAGACCTGCAAGAAGCGATGGGTCTACAAAGAAATGAGCTCTTCCATAAGCTTTATGCATTTCTTCTTGTGGAATATTTGAAAACATAGAAAGTTCAACTTTGTCTCCAAAATCCTTCTTTAGTCTCTCAAAGGCTTCGACTCCTATTTTTACTCCTCTTAATGGTTCTGGTCTGTTAAGCATACAAAAACGTACTTTGTCGCTTTTTATTTTTTCTCTGTATATATCTGGATCGACTTTAAATATTTTGAGATCGACGCCGCCTCTAACTAGTTTTGGCAATACTTTTTGTTTGAATATGAGTTCAAGAAAAATCTTTACATAATGACTTGTTGCAATAAAGTTAATGTTACTCAGTTTATATGATTCAATTGCTTGTTTTAACCAAGCTGTTCCATTATGTTCAAATCCACCCTCAAATGTATGAACCCAGTGTATTCTATGTTTTGCCTTCATACACTGAGAAACTCTCTTAGCTGTAGGAGAATATGGACTGATTAATATTCCATCATACTTTTCTACTTCAGAAGATGGATAAACAGAAAAATCAGACTTTAACCATGTTGAATCAAATGGTGGATAGTCGACAAAAGCGCAAACATCATATCCGCGTTCTTTAAGGAGGTTTAGGAAATAAATTATGCATCGTATTCCGCCACTCTGAATTGGACCAAGAGCTTCAGTATATATCGCTACTTTTTCTTTCATTTTGAATACTTCTGTCTTATAAAGTTGCTCTCTATTATGTTGACTTGACTAGCGCCACTTTCTGTAGTAGACGTTCCACTCTTGTTAAAGAGATAGAGACCCAATTTTTTGTTAAGCTTCTTTAGATTCGCTCCAACTAATGTCATTCGAATCCACATATCCCAATCTGCTGCACTTTTAAATTGCTCATTAAATAAGCCTGTTTTGAATAAAATGCTCTTCTTGAACATAGGATAATGACCACAGAAGCACATCTTTTTTAGAAGTTCTTTGTCATATTGAGGCCAAACGAGCTCACCAGTCTTTGTGTGTTTATCAAAAGTTTCATTCTCAATTTCAGTCACAAACGAATCTGAATAAACAAGATCAACATTTTCTTTTTCAAGAAACTCTTTCAGTTCATAAATAGCAGTTTCAGAGAAGCGATCGTCTGCATTCATATTAACAACTAAGTTCGCACTACACTTTGATAACGCTCTGTTCCAACCTTTGTAAATTCCTATTTTCGACTTCGATTCGAATAATCTTATTACATCCTGTTTTTTATTTGAATCAATAAAGTTTTTTATTTCATTTACAGTTCCATCAGTTGATCCACCATCATAAATAACAACTTCATAACTTACATCTTTGAATGAAGAAACATTTTCGAGATATCCTTTTATGTATTTCTCTGAATTGAAAGTAGTACAAAAAACTGAGACATCTTTCTTTTGTTTATTGAGTTCACTTAAAATATTGTTCTTAGCACAACTTATTATTGTGTCTATGTCTACTTCTTTATCATTCCACCATTTTTCCCACGTGTAACCAACTAGTTTATTCGTTATGACTCTTTTTCCAAGAACTTTAGCTTCAAAAGCAAGTCGAGAAGCTGATTCTGCAAGAATTGGGAAAAATATTATTCCCTCACTATTGCTAAGTGTTTCAATATAATCTTTCCACTTTAGACCTGAAATCAAAATATATTTTAAGTTGTTTTTCTCGGCATAATCGATCGCTCCCTGAGTATTTTTATGAGGATATGGAGATGAGAAGATTATAAATGAACCGCTTGATTTATTTTTCTTACATTGTTTCAGCCAATTTATTTCTTCTTCACACCATAAATTTGAACCAACATTGATAGTATTACAATATACATTTTGATCAATGATATTCTTATGGAACTCTGTTTGACAAAATACAGCTTTCGCAAAAGTATAAAGCATATGAACTTTTGAGTTGTAATCGAAGCAGTTACAAACTAGTTGCTTGTTATGACGAAACGGATTTCTATAAACACAATACTTGTGATCATGTTCCATCAAGAAATACTCTATTTGATTTTCGATGAGTGAGTCTATGAATGTTGGAGATAATTGAGTGAAGTTCGATATGATATAAGTGTGATCTTTATTAGGAGTTTTTGCGTTTATACACTTGATTTTTTGAACGTCGAATTGAGAAGAGAGAAACTCAATTATAGCTTTATCACAAAGCTCAGCGCCGCCCGTCGGTATTTCGTCAGCAAAGAAGTCAGAAACATAGATTAGTTTCTTCATAAGCCGTGATCATTTCACAACTTCTTCAAGATTTGTTTCTCCAAAGATTGAATCAACAATTTCATTTTTCTTTTCTATATCGACATCAGACATAAAGTTGTATTTATTAAAAACGTCAAAGTATTTATTTTCAACTGACTTTATATTAAGTTCTTCACGGACCTTAATTCCGAGATCTTCGGCCCATCCTTTTGGAATCGACCAGTTATCATAAATTTTTAGCATATGTCTTTTTGTTTCGCTTAGATCGACGTTTGCCCAACGAGAACCTGGTTGGAAAAGATCATTTTGGAAAGTTATCTCTTTGAGTTCATAAGGTAGTTTTATCCAGCGACCGAGATTGAGAAAATCAAGATGACCGCTCCAATTTGTAGCCATGATCGGTAGATTGCATGCTGCAGCTTCGAGAAGTGGAAGTCCGTACCCTTCACCCTTAGTTAGAGATACGAAACACTTAACTCTTGAATCTTTATATAGACGAGCGAGTTCTTGTTCAGATAAAAATCCATGAATGAGATAAACTCTCGGAAATTCTGGAAAATCTTTTATGATGGACTTGATCTTCTTAAGTGTATAGTCTTCATCAATGAGCGAACCTGTAATTGAGTTTATTCTTAAGATCAAACCAATGTTTTCTTTGTCTTTGTGATCACTAAAAGCTTCCTTAAAAGTCTTTATCAAGAGAGCAATGTTTTTTCTATCAATGTCACCGATTCCCCATTGACCTACCGTTAAGAAGTTGAATTTTGTTGTGATTTGTGGAATGTCAAGATCTTCTGTTTCTTTCTCGTTAAAAATAGAAGTGTCAACAGATTCTGGAACAACTTCTATTGGAGTATTTAGCCTCAACATTGAACCTTCTGGTGTCTGATACATAGTTCTCTCAAAACCCTGTTTAGCAAATTCAGATGGAACTATTACTAGGTTCATCTCATTACATTTTATTAACCATTCAGGTTTTACTCTGTCGACTTCAATACCAGCTGTTATTCCAATATTAACTGGAACCATAGCTTTCCATTCATTAGGAACTGTCACTTGAACAGAAAAATCAGGATTTATCTTTGACTGTTGCCAAATATATAGTTTTCGAATTGATTCAATAATAAATTGTTTCTCTGGTGTATCGTCAATAATAAATGAGTTCTCACCCCACCTTAAAGCTTGAGACGCTGTATCAAACTTTTGAGATAGAGCATATAAAATTTGCCGCGAATGAACTCCGTAACCACATTGAGCAAGGACTTCTGCACTTAACAGGCACCGTTTCATGTTATTTCTCCTTTAATCTTTCTTTGATGTCTTTTACTGTTAAATCAACAAACGAGCCATTTCGTTCTTTTTTAGTTTGAAATGACGGAGTCAAATTATTTTTTCTAGCATATTCAAAAAGAGATTCAGCTTTATCAAGTGCATTTTTGTCTATTATTCCTTTTATCTCTAAAAGACATTTTTCTCCATTAGTTTTTTCTACTAAGAAATCAACTATAAAATGACAGTTTTTGTTCTTTTGTGAATTAAAATACTTTATTATAACTTCGTTTTTTAACCAGCTTTTTACTAATTGATCATTATCAAGTTCTATAAATTTTTCTAACTCCCAACTTGATTGATAATATATTTTTTTTTCATTTTTATGAGAGTAATAATATCCTTTTTTACAGCTTATGAAAGAATTTTCTTGAGAATGTTCACATATTCTCTTTTTTATCTCTTTTACTTCACTCTCATTCTTTTTAGACCAATGTGTATATTTTCCAGTTTTGTAGCCATCTTTTAAAGTTTTGGATGTTTTTGTTTTTATACTTTCACGATCAAGTTCGGGGTGGTTTGACCAAGAACAAGCTTTATTTCCTTTGTTTATTCCTAGGTGACTTTTCGATTCTTTTTCTCTAAATTCTTTAGTTCTATTTACAACTTTTGGTGAGCAGCCTCTTGCGAAAGATAAAAAATCATGATTATGAAAATTTGTTTCTTTACCACAACCACATTTACATTTTGGTCGCTTGTCGTCATAGAAATAGTGTAATATATATTTTTCTAAAGAGTTGTAAATATGATTGTCAGAACGCCGTAAATGGTGACCAAGACTTACATAGCTAGAGCATTTTTTTCCACATTCTTTACAAATAATAATCATATCTTCGTCTTTAGTTATAGAACATGAACTCTCCAGTTTTCAAAATGATGATATTTTTCTTTATAGTTCGTTATTACGTCTGTAAACGTTTCATCCCATGTCTTAATCATATTTTCTACACCAAAGTTTTTCATCGAATGCTCTCTTGCGAGGAGGCCTCTTCTCTTTCTCTCTTCTCTATTTGTTGTTCGATAAAGATGCTCAAGAGTGTCTACTATTGTTTCAATATTTACTCTCTCTTCTTTAATATATGCAATTTGCTGTGAACCAACTAGAGTTGTATTATCTGGTCCGATTAACCAACCCCATTTGTCTTTTTCTTCAACCGTTTCATCTATTTGATCTTGCAGTCCCCCAGTTTTATTCGCAATAACACAAGTTCCTGCAGTCATCGACTCGAGATTTGAAAGCCCAAAACCTTCTGCATATGCTATATTTAGTGTGACATCTGAAATATTATAAAGCACATTCATTCTATCGGGTGGAACTCTTTCAGATGAGAAACTAACAAAATCTTTAGCGTTCATCATTTCAATGTTATCAATGAGGTTTGGTCCTTCTTGATCAAATGGGTTTGTGTGCATGAGCAAGACAGCATCATTATTTATTCTCTTGTTTAGTTCAGAAACAGCGAAAATTACATCTGAAGGATTTTTGCGTCTTGCATTTCTATTGTTCCAGAATATTACGAATTTATCTTTCTTGTCTTTTAGAATTTGCTCTCTTTGTTTTTCGCACTCTTCTTTGTCAAGTTGTTTGAAAATATTGTGATCAATAGCGTGCGGAACATAACTCGAACACTTCTCATGATTAAGAGATTTCATTATGTGATGAGTTAGTTTTGAAATACAACAAGTATAAGTTGTACTTCTATAAAAGTTATCATTGAATCTTGGAACTGGAAGATTATCCCATACGTGCCAATATAAGATTGGACATCTAGGAAGAATCTCGTCAGCCATTTCCCAGACCCAAACGAAGAACCTTGGATCAGTGAACAACATTACTGCATCTGGTTTTTCAGTATCGAGAATTGAACGAAGAAACATCTTATCGCCAAAACCGTCCTTGGGAAAAATTATGAAATCGTCACCATATGGTTCAACTTTTATCGGATTATAACTTGGGTGCTTAATTGCTCCACCAATTTCTCGAAATGTATATTTTCCTGTTTTGAGAAGTCCTTCAGTGAGAATTTTAGCCTGTGTACCGACACCACTCGGTACCAGACTTATATCGTGTATTTTTACGATCTTAAACTTTTTGCTCATTATTACTCCTTAACAAGTTTTTTAAGAGAATACATTTCTCTAAATACTTCTTTCTGTTTTGATAACTTAGACTTGCGAAAAGAGGAATATCATCTATTATTACAAAACTATTTTCAAACTTTGTAATAAATAAATATGTTGCATTACTATTTTGTTCTTTTACAGCTTTTTCTTTTTCTATAATTTCTTTACTGTTTTCATCATCAATTCGTCCTTTTATTTCAACTATGAATGGCTGATCGTTTATTTCAAATAATATGTCGGGATAATATTTTTTATTATTAGAATATTTTATAGACCCTTGATATCTTGACCACTTTAAGTTGTCTGTTTGATCTAATAATAAAAATACTTCTTTTTCCCAAGACGACTGATAATGATATTTAGTACCAGATTTTTTAGAAGTATACCAACCATTTTTGTACCCGTGTGTTAAGAATATTTTATTGTCGTAAAGTCCTCTCTTCCAGTTATAAGATACTTTCTTACCTATTTTAGTCTTTGTTTCTTCTGTTTGTTTTCTTCCTGGTCTTCCTTTTAAAGCTCTGCTTATATTTCTTCCTCTTCTGTTAACAGTTTCATCACTTTCTTTTGTTTTTCCTCGACCATTATGACCAGTTCTATAATCTCTATATTTGTGTTTAGTATTATCCCACAATACATCTTGTCCACAACCGCATTTACATTTTGGAACAGTTTTATTAAAAACGTATTCAGTTATATAGTCTTTTGTTTTTATTTTATGAATTTTTCCTAGATGATTTGCTAAACCAGCATATGTATTAAAACTTTTGACTATGCTTGTTTTTTTGCACTCTTCACATAAATAAACACCATTTATCATTAATGATTCAATATTCATCTTTGATTACTATAAACTATTTTTTCAAGAAAGAAACAACAAAAAGCTAAAAAGATTTCTCTCCAACACAATGATCTGTGTTGTTAAACTCACACCACTTACAAACATATTTATTGAAAGACTTCAAGAATTTTTGCTTCTCTATGCAATTGATTGAATAGTTCATGTTGTTGACACATCTCTGTATAGCTATTGGTCCTGAAGAAACAGGAAACAACTCTATGTGTTCGTTTTCTCTTGCTTTTTTCTTCAATATCAGAAATGCCGTTGATACATCTCTTATTTTTTCGAAGTTGTACTTTTTTGTCCAGAAAACTTTATATAGAATAGGTTGAGATAATATTGCGATGTTACCCTTTTTATCTATTTTCCAAGCACTTTTAGCAGTTTTTATGTCCCAAATTTTTATTTTGTTTTCAACTCTGAATATCAAGTCAAGTCTACCAGAAAAAACCCATCTTGGGTTTATTGTTTCAACAAGTTTTTCTTCAACTGCAACATCTTCAACTTCTTTTAAATCAACGAGTTCAGAAATATCAAAGTTATCAAAGATCGAATGAGCATCGAGAACAAGCTCATCTATTTTATCAAAGTCTTTCTTTTTAAGATTATCTTTTTCTTTTTCTATATAATCTGAAAATAGTTTATAGAACTCTTGTACTCTTTCTATGTTTTTGTCTATAAATGCATTTTGAATTGCTTCGTGAGCAGCTTTACCAAAGAGAAAATCGATATTTGTTTCGAATTTAGAGAGCCTATCAACATAAATTAGTTTCCATTTATGAGGACATTCTTCGAAAGTTATTATTTCAGACGGTGAAATTGATCGTCTTTTTGCTATATCTGTAAGTTTATTTTCTGATAAAAAGTTGGTTTTATGAAGAATTGACTGCATTTGTTTAATATTCTATCACCTATCACTATAAATGATTTTTCAAAGAAATCTGAAGTGTTATAATTAATATGTGAAAATAAAAACAGTATCAATTGATGTTGATGGAGTCTTACGGGATTTCGTCTATAGTTTAATATTCACATATAAAAAACACTATCCAGATCATAAAGTTATAGAACCAGTAACGAGTTTTTCACTTGAGAACTTCTTTCCAATAAAAGAGAAAATATATGATTTCTTTCGTTCTAATGCTAAAGAGATATTTCTTGATAACGCACCAGCAATTAAAGATTCTTATAAAGGTATAAACTATCTTAGGAGTATGGGTTTCAAGATAATCATTACAACTTCTCAAAAAGAAGAAACTATAGGTCCAACAATAGACTGGTTAAAGAAGTTCAAAGTAAAGTTTAGCAAAATATATAATACGCATGATAAACACTTGGTTGACTTCGACATACACATAGATGATGATCCAAAACAAATAACAAACATAGTTAATGCAAATAAGAAAGTCATAATCTTCTCTACTCTTCAGAACAAAAAGATAAACAAGAACATTGAAAATAAGTGTATCAGAGTTCATAGTTGGAATGATGTAATAGATTTATTCGAAGATGTAACAAAAGTAGAAACTCACATAAAGAATTTCGTTTCATTTCCAGACAAATAATATACAATAAGCGATATGCTAGTAGTAGTAACAATAATTGCTATCTGCTTACTAATACCGCTTTTGAGTATTAGTGTATTAATCAACATTAGACTTATTAAAGAATATAGTTTGCTGACTGATTTTTTTGCAAAGATGGAAGAAGAAGTGCATGATAACTATATGTTTTTTGATAAAATGTGCAAAACAAATTTACTAATGAACGATCCATATGTTGTTGATCTGATAGATAGATTGAAGAACACAAGACTTCAATTTGAAAGCTATTTAGAAACAATAAGGAAAAACAATGGCTCTAAGTTCGCTAGCTCTGATAAAGAGGAAGAAACAAGCGAGAAAGCATAACATCAAACAAGATTATTTTACTAGAGAAATTGACGAACATATTTTAAAATTTATAAAAACAAAAAGTACTTCAAAGAGAAATGAAATTTTTGAAACACAAATTAAAAAAGCATTCACTGCGCTTGTAAACAACTTAATCTTCGTATATAAAGCTTCTGATCTAGATTCTGTTTCATCTTTACGAGATGATTGCGTTAGATTTCTCTATACAAAAATAGACACATATGATAGCGAAAGAGCATCAAAAGCTTTTTCATACTTCAATGTTGTTGCTAGAAATTGGTTGTTTCAAAGATTTAATACGAATAAAAAAGATGAGAAAAAATTCTTAGATATAAGTGATCTTCAAGTTACAAATTCACTTGTTTATAAATCAAAAGAAGATTATGACAGTGAACAGTTATCTTTCTTCGAAAAAGACTTTATAGATTATATCGTAGAAAACTTATCAGACATAAAACTATTATTCAAAGAACGAGAACAAGTTGTTTTAGATGCAATTCTCTTGCTTCTAAAAAATCCAGATTCAATAGATATCTACAACAAAAAAGCAATTTTCATCTATATAAGGAACATGACTGGTTTTAATGCAAAACAAGTGGCTTTATCTATTAGTAAGCTTAAGTCAGAGTATTATGAGCTAAAGAGGATATGGATAAAAAATAACGAAAAGAATAATTAGTTCATGGACAAGAAAGAAAAACTCGACACTCTTTATGAAAACATAGAAAATGATAGAAAAATCCTCGAAGACGCTGCAAGAGATCTAAAATCAAAAATAAAAGATTTAAGCGAACATGCTCTCGGTGGGCAGGTTCTTGCACGCTATCTTGATGTTTTAGTAAAAATAAACGATCAATTGATAGAAGTTGAAAAACTTAGAATCAAAGCTGATAAAGAAAATGTAGTAAAACAAAGCTCTTCTGAATGTATAAAAAAAGAACTTGAAGAAGAATCTCTCATTGGAACTGCAATGAAAGTAAACTGATGTGCCAACTGTATCTGCAAGATTTCCAAATAGAATATTAACAAATTCAATTAAGCAGTCTGAAAATACTGATCTTCAATATATAGTTTGTCGAGCAATTGTTCTTGATGTTGATACTGTGGGTGGGAAGTTTAATGATGGAAAGTCTCCACAGAATTCAATAAAAGCAAAGATAATAAAACCAAGCGTAGATACTTCAGATTATTCAGAAACAGTTTTGTGGCCACTGAATGATTATATAGTTAATCCAATTTTCCCAACAGAACAAGTTTTATGTATATTTGAAACAAGTACTCTTGATTTCGGATATTGGATTAATCGATTTCCAAATATAGATAAATCTTATCTCACAGCAACATCTTCTGTAGATACAGCTCCGCAGAATAGTTCTACTACAGCTGCTTTTGGAGTGCCGACACAAGAACAAGACTTAACTATAGATGATCTTACAAGATCTCGGGGAAACTTACAACAAGAAGTAACGAAGTATAGTAAGTTCAAAAAACAATTTAAGTTTGATAAAAGGTTTCAAGATACCATTGTCGCTTCAAAGAATACAGCGAGAATTGTCTTAGGAAGTGATCGAGTTGATTCGAAAGATTCAGGAGCTGATGAAAGTGAAGCCATAGATATTGTTGTTGGTGTTCAGAAAGAAAATGGAGACCCAGACTTCATCAACGATAAGAGTCGATCATATATTTCCTCTAAGAGTGATAATATAATAGAGGATCTCGGTAATCAAGAAGATGAAGCTCTTTGGTATGAAATAAGTGACAACAATGCGATCATTGCTAGAAAAGACATATTGATTCAGTCAAAAGATGGTGAAACTAAGATAAAATTTAATAGAAATGGTTCAATAGATATTGAGGGTAATCAAAAAGTAACAATTCATGCTAATAATGTTGTTGTTGATGGAACTACAGTTATTGGGGGAGCTTCGGGAACCAATAAAATTCTTACAACAATGGGGCCGGATATTCCTTCTCTTTTGGAACAAGTTGCAATATTTCTAGATGCCGTTACGTTTGCTGATTTCGCTCCTTCTGGAGCACCTCCTGTCTCAAAAGCGGCGTTGTCAAATGCAAGTGCTAAATTACATGAAGTTGCGGCGGCAATACAAGTTGCAACTAAATCTAATGCGGTTTAGGTTGTTTATTAATTCAGAAGCGGCGAACTCTGATACAGCTTGATGAAGCTATATATAATATATCCTACCGGACAGTGTCCTATTTTATCACATTTATTTTTCAATTGTTTCTTTTGTTTTTTGCGCAATAAAAAATATTAGATTTTCGATAATTAAGTAGAAATGTCAACAATATCGCTTAATATATCTCGTCCACTAACAATAGGAGACTATGGAGCGTTTGATTCTGACTCAGACATTTCTGGCGTTATTAGGCAGAACTTAAAGAATCTACTTCTAACAAGAAAAGGTGAAAGGGTACATAAAAGATCTTTTGGTAATGACATTCATAGGCTCTTATTCGAACAAAAAACAGAACAATTAAAAATATCAATTGCTGAAGAAATAATAAAGTGTACGTCTTTGTGGATGAGCTTTATAAGTATAAGTTCAATAACAGTTATTTTCTCTGGCGAGTCTGTTCCAGACAAGTTTAGATATATGAACGATCTTAAAGACAATGAGTGTAAAATTATGATAGAATATTCTTTCAATACTTCTTCTAAAACAATAAAGGACATTCTCGATCTTTCTGTCGAAATAGAGGATGATCAATGAAAAATAAAGAACTTTGGTGCTTAAATGAGTAAAGAAATTAAATATTTTGCTGCTGACTTTGATAGTTTTAGTAATAGTTTTAAAAACTATTTGAAAGCATACTTTCCAAATCAATGGCGAGATTTTAGTGATGCAAGTACTGGAACTGCACTTATAGAACTTCTCGCATATTCATCTGATGTTCTAAATTTTTACCTCGACCGTTCAGTAAATGAACTACTGCTTGATAATGCAGTTCAAAAAGAATCGATCTATGCTATCGCTAAAGCTCTTGGCTATAAACCGAAGAAGAGAGCTTGTTCTCTTGTTGAGCAGTCTGTTTACGTACAAGTTCCAGCAACATATGATACTGGTATTGCTCTTCCTGATTATCGTTATGCTTTTATTTTCAAAAGAGGATCAAGTTTCTTAGCTCAAAACGGAGTATTTTATGAGTCGCTTTATAATATAGATTTTTCACATTCTACTGGTTCAGATATGTATGCTCCATCTCAAATAAACAGTTCTACATCACGAGTTGAATGGTTTTCTCTAAAAGGAACTTCTCTTGCAATGTCTGCTCAAACAAAGCTGAAATCATTTTCTTTAACTGACTTTGTGCGCTATAGAAAACTTGTTATAGATGATACTGAATCAGTTGATATATTTGATGTTATAGACAACAACGGAAATCGTTGGTATGAAGTTGACTACTTAACACAAGATACTGTTTTCGAATCTTCTGTGAATACAAACTACGACAACACTCTCGTTCCATATGTAATGAAGCTAAAGAAAGTTCCAAGAAGATTTATCACTGAATTCGATTATAATACAAACTATATCAATATGGTTTTTGGTTCTGGAAGAGAAGATACTGATGATAATGTTTTAATACCAAATATCTCTGAAGTTTCTATTCCTCTATATGGTAAAGAATATTTTTCAGATTTTTCAATTGATCCACAAAATTTCTTGAACACCAAAACGCTTGGTTTATCTCCTTATGGAGTTGTTCTCGATGTTTATTATAGAGCTGGCGGTGGATCAAACTCTGTTGTTAAATCGGGAGATATTTCGAAGATAGATAAAGCTTTATATGAATGGAAACATACAGGATTATCTTCTGCAATACAAAATCAAGTTATAAACTCTCTAGCTACAACTAACTTACAGCCTTCTGTTGGTGGTAGAGATGAAGAAACAACATTTGAAACAAAACAGAGAGTAAAAGCATTTTTTGCTTCTCAATCAAGATGTGTTACGAGAGAGGATTATCAAATTCGACTTCTTAGTATGCCAACCATTTTCGGTTCATTCTGTAAAGTGAATGTTAAAAAAGACTGCTTGGCTTCAAATACGATCGAAGTTGTTGTTTTGTGCTATGATGAAAATGGAAATTATTGCGATCCAACAGACACTCTAATAAAAAACGCCAAAACATATCTACAAAAATATGCGCTACTAACCGATAATATTTTTATAAGACCAGCAAATGTTGTTAATTTTACAATAGAATATGTTATTATATGCAATGAGAATGCAAACAGAAACACTGTTCTTGCTTTGTGCACAAATGCTCTGATAGCATACTTTAATAAAGACAAGATGTCAATAAATCAGCCAATAATTAAGTCTGACGTCATTAGAGTTCTGCAAAATATAAATGGTGTTTACTCAGTTTCTTCTTTGAATTTTTCATTTACGAACTCTTCAATAAGTGAGCAAAATGGAATTTTTTATGTACCAAATGACGATTCTATTTTCGAGGTTGACAACTTTGCAACTGACGTCAAAGGTATGGTTATATGATAATCAAAACATATCCAAGTAAAGATTCTACAATCGTAAGCGATTATGCAAACAATTTCAGATCTCGCTCAGAAGATGCAAACCTAGGAGCATCACCATATCTTCAAGTTTATGCTAGAAAAGACCATACAAGTGCTTCGTTATTAAGTGATAGTTTCGGAAGATCATTACTATATTTCGATCTCAGTCAATATCATGAGACGATGAACTACTATAATCTTGCATCGTCGTCAATTAATTGTTCACTTAAAATGTTTAATTGTCCTCATCAAGAAACCGTTCCAACTTCATTTGACATATATATTTATCCAGTTTCTAAAAGTTGGGATGAAGGTACCGGAATAGATTCTGATTATTTCAAAGACGCGGGGTTTTGTTCTTGGCTTAGTGCAACATCAGTAAATTCTTGGTCATCAACAGGCTCTGATTATATTAATTCGATATATTCTTCTGTTCACTTCGATCGTGGAACTGAAAATATAGATGTTGATATTACAGATACGTTCAACTACTGGTTAGCTAGCGGAAACTTTGGTGTTCTCTTAAAACTATCTGATACTGAAGAAACAAACGATACAGATTATTACAATAAGTTGTTTTATTCAAGACACACTGATGAAAAAGTATATTTGCCGTTTATTGAAATAAAAGTAAACGATTTCACAAGAGACAAAAGAGGTTCTGTTGTTCTTGGACATTCTAGTTCTATTTATTTGTATAATATAGTAGATGGTCAGTTTGAAGACTTAACAGCTGGTTCGTCTTCAATTAATGTTGATGTGTATAACTCGGTTGTGTCTAGTTCTATGTCGTTTTCTTCATCATTTACATCCTCATATGTTTCTACTGGTATATATGTGACAGATATTTATATTCCAACATCATATACAGGTTCTGTCTTATACGATGTTTGGAGTTCTGGTTCTGATCAATTTATGACTGGAACAATAAACGTTACAAGTTCTATTCCTGCTCAAAACTTTAAAGCTCCACAAATTTTTGCATATTTTGAAAACTTAGAAGAGCAATATAAGAGAAGTGATAATGCTCGCTTAAACTTCTTCATAAGAAATAAAAGATGGAACTTAAATCAATACTACAATAATGTTACAAATTTACCAACTTTAATATATGATGATGTGCGCTATGAAATTGTAGATTATGTAAACCAATATACACATATTACAGCATCAGAATATACAAAGTGCAGTTATGATAATGAAGGAATGTATTTTAATATACCGTTTAGTAACTTTGTCGAAGATTGTTTTTATGAAATAACTTTGAAGGTTAGAAGAAACAACACATATGAAACATTAAGAGATTCTTGGAAGTTCAAGGTTATACAATAAAAAATGGCAAGATCATTTCAGTTTCCAAAGACTCTTTCTGATCTTTCATCTTCATATGAAGCTTCAGCAATTGTTAGTAGTTATCTAAGAGATTCTGATCCAGGTGAGAAAATAGATTATTCTGACTTTTCTAATCACGTCTTTTTCAATTCTGCATATAATAAATACTCTATCTTTTTGTATAAGTTATACAACTTTTATGATAGAACATTTTCTTGGGAAAAATATCACGAATGGTATGACGATCTGTCTCCATATGAGAAATATTGTTTACAACAATTTCCTTCTTATAGAGGATACTTTCAGAACACTGGTAGTGATGCAAACACTTATATAGAAGGAAAAGATTATGAAAACAAAATGTCTCTCACATCGTCAGATAGAGCTTTGTCAATTGAGTTTTGTTGCTCACTTTCAGCTTCAGCGAACACCGGTTCTAACGCAAATCAATACATAATACAAAGAGGAGAAGCTGATAAATACTATGAAGTTTTTCTTTCATCATCTAACGAAATGGTTTTTAGAGTTCAGTCAGGCGCTACTATATTTTCTGCTTCGTGTGAGTTTTCAAATTCTTATTGTGGAGCTGGTCATCACTTCGCCTTCTGTTGGTCTTCGTCAAGTGCTCAAACTGACATTTACTTAGATGGAGTTTTTGTTAATTCACAAAGCGCTTTATCGTTCGACTCACTAGTTCTTGAAACTGGCTCTGTGTATATAGGTTGTTCATCTAGTCAACCACCACCGGGTCCACCTAAAAATTATTATTTGACTGGATCTGTTGACGAATTAAGAGTTTGGAACTCTTATAGAAATTCTGAACAGATATACGAATATTATGATAGGCACTTACGTTCTGAACCTGAGCTTATATTCTATTTGAAATTTAATGAACCTCACTACACAATGAGTAATGGAGCTTTTTATGATAAAGTGCTCGATTATTCTAAGAGACCTATAGATTGTCAGATAATAAATTATTTTTCGTCAAGTAAACAACCAGGGGTTCTCTTAGATTCAACAGGTTCAAACATCATAACTGACGACTATTACGATCCGATGATTTTTGAAGATCACAGTGATGTTACATACTTTATTCAGACTATTTGGAATACAGCATCTGAATATGATAAAAGCAATCGGAACATAATAACAGATCTCGTTCCCTATAGTTACATAGAAGAAGAAACGATAAACGGGACATACAATTTAATAAATATGCTTTATGTATTTGCTCGTCAGCTTGATGAGATGAAAATACATATTAATGGACTAAAGAGTTTCTGGAAAAGAAGCTATGATGATTATAACGTTATTCCATATAACTTGTTAAAAGAAGCAATTGAGCTATTCGGTTTTTCAAGTTTTGACAGTTTCCCATTAGCAACTATCGATTCGTTTTCAAAAAACTATAACATAAACGAAACAAACATTTTAGCGATAAAAGAAGTTAATGAATTATTTTGGAGAAACCTATTAGCAAACATCATTTACATATACAAAACAAAAGGGACTAAAGAATCAATAAAGAGTTTCTTCCACTGTCTTGGAATTGATGAAAACGTAATCTCAATTAAAGATTATAGTTCACAGTATTCTTATCCGATTTCTCAGTCGTATGTTAACAAGTATAAGTACCAAAAAGTTCTTGATTTTATGTCACAAACAAACACTGGATCTTATGTGCTCGTATCTTCCTCGCAACTCCCTTATTCTTTAACCGGCTCGATAACTATAGAAACTCTTTGTAGTTTCAAACCATATACTTCTTATGAATCAGGCACATTTTATGAAACCATAGTAACAAGTCAACCTTATGTGACGACGGGTTCTATTTGGGGAATAAATCATAGTAACGATCCAATCACTGGATCTGGAGAAATTGGTCTCTTTTATACTAGAGAAGCAACATCTTCTTATGGTAATGTCTATTTGATTACGAGTGGAAACTATGAAGAAGTAACAACGAGATTAAGTGCAGTTAACGTTCCAATATTTGATGGAAACTATTATAACATTTCATATCGACGAGACACTGATGGTGTTCCAATTATTGTTGGTCCAACTTCAATAATGTCAACGTCTCACTATCTCGATATAAAGAAGCTAGAAAGTGATTACATAGAAAATATATATTCAGGATACTGTTCATTTATCACAGAATCAAATGCTCTAGGACAAAAACTAATATTTGGAGCATTCACTGGAAATCATATATATCAGAATGTAGACACAGAAACAAGACAAACTGAAACGAGGTTATGGAACACATTTATATCTTCATCTGAATTAAACGAACATTGTATGAATTTTTCTTCTATTGGTATAGCTGATCCAGAAAGCAGATATGTAAAACTCGTTGGCCACTGGATTTTCGATGACGGTATTGTCAGCGATACAGCTGGTACAATTTTACCCGTCACAAATTACTCTTACTATAAAGAACAACTTGATGCTACGGGATCTTTATTTTTGACATCAAGTGAATCAAACTTTGCATATGAGCTGTTACCATACAACTATTTATGCCCAGATATTTCTTTAAAATGGAACACGAATAAAGTACAATATATTTCAGCTCCACAAGATTACATAGACAAAGACAGAATCAGTATTTTTAGTGTCGAATTTAATGCTGTCGACTCTCTAAACGAAGATATTATTAAAATGTTTTCTGATATGAATAAGTTTAGTAACTTAATTGGTATTCCTATAATGAAAAATAAAAGTTCGTATGATCTCGAAAGATATATGAAAGAATTGTATGCAACAAGACTTAGTAAGAGCATATCGTTCCTAAATTATTTTAAAAATTTGTCGTGGATAGACAAGTTTTACTTTAACATAATTGAAAAACTTATTCCAGCAAGACTTTACTTCATTGGTGAAGAAAAAGTTATTGAGTCGCATCTACTTGAAAGATCAAAAGTGCTTGGACAAATCGCAAAGGAAACAACCTGCTTTACTGGTCTAAGTTCTGGAATTGGGAGAACATAGTAGTGACTTTAGCAACAAACAGTTCTTCTTTTGAAACATCTTGGGATGCAAGAAAAAACGCACGTGTAACAAAATATGGCAATGGATTGTTTTCGATATTATGTCACAAAGTTGATGATAACTTAGCGTCACTCACACCAACTGACATCAATGCGATTATTGGTGAAGATGCAACAAAAGATGCACACTATCATTATAATGAGATTCCATGGTCTCAATATACAACATCTTCAAGGGAAACTCCATTTGTTGATGGATGTGATAAGCTTTATAAATATTCACCAAGAGGAAATCTAGCTTTTCGATATGAGCAAAAAAATCAAAGAGGGTATTCGAGAGTATATAGGAATTCGCCGCAAGATTATTCTGATGACAATTGGGCTTCTGCATCAATACAACAACACAAAGATTCAACTTACTACACATCAAGGTACGGATATTCTGGAAGTGAACGTTATCAAACAAACAGAGAGCATAAATCAAATAGATTCTTTTCAGAAAACATTGGTGAATATCAAAACGCTTTCTACAATTATTGTTCAGGAACAGTATCAGCATCGAATCCATTAACAGCGTTTACGTCAGATTATTACTTAAGTGCAAAAAGATCAATCTTAAGTGGTACATCTACAACAATTTCACATAATGCTTTATATGGCGACGCTTATGATTCATTAATAAGTGACT
>Ga0265297_10005053_pt1 | contig 20674 bp, 22 predicted proteins | sample Munlanlwell13791_FD_192502 | JGI IMG/M metagenome (GOLD analysis project Ga0265297, IMG submission 192502) | Leachate microbial communities from a municipal landfill in Southern Ontario, Canada - Leachate well 137-91 | ecosystem: Engineered > Solid waste > Landfill > Unclassified | place...
GACTCGACAGTGCCAACTCGATGCTCAATCGTCAGGATGTCAGCCATGCGTCACCCCGTTCTAAATGTAGTAATCCACCAGATAAAGTAAGAGGCTCGATACATCGGTGTTTGATACCTTCCAGTAGATTTTTCTGTCTGCATCGACAGCGCATTCCCAAGAGAAATCCTTGGTTGCACCTGCCACCGTATAACTCTTGGCATACACAATAGTATCTGCGGCGTCTTCAAGTTGAACCGTTCGTCCGGCGGTTGCCGATACAAATGTCCCCCACCCGCTGACTTTCTTAGTACCCACGGGAACGTACGCCGATATGTCGAGCGTTTGCAAGGCCGTAGATGCCGGGTCAACGTTAAGAATAATCCCGGGATGGAAGTGTCCCGTCCCCAGGCTCGGCTCCCCCGCGACCGGCTGCTGCCATGAATTTCCTGCCATAATGTGCCTCCTTGTTATCTCGCGTAGTGATAGATAGTAACGCCAGCAATCGCGCCCAAGAAGAACGCGATAAGGCCCCAAACTAAATCGAACAAGCCCATGGACTCACCCTGCATAATGTGTATTCGTCCCCCCGTCTAGGAAGTTTTGGCTGTTGGTATTTGCCAACCCGGTGTCGGCACCGTTGTCGTAAGCATAGTTATTAGCTACACTGCAATTGGTTGACGCCGTTGTAATTTTGATTCCCACAGTCTTCGACGTTGTGGCGACATTTCTACACCCCGTTACACGGTTGGAACTTATGTTTACGTTGTTCCCAAGGACGTTTATTCCATACGAGGTTAACCCAGACGCCGTACCGATTATGTTTGACACCTTGTTATTTACAACGTCGCAGTCAAACCGGTTCCCTGAATTCTGAACAAGTATTCCTATGCCCTGGTCAGAAGTCCTAACGTTCTGTACGATATTTCCGTGTATGATGTTGCCGAGAGATGTTGAGGCATGCAGGAGGTAGATACCATAACACGCCGCCGTTGACGTAGCGCCTTGATAGTCAACAACGTTATTGATTACATACGATGTGTCGCAGTTATCACAAAGTATTCCACCGCCCCACGGACTGAACAGGCGATTACCAACAATCCTTCCAGACTCAATACCCAAGAAGTGAATGGTATATTCCGTGGCGTTCGTTATGCTACTAGCAGTATCAAATGAAAGGTCAACAACATCAATATTGGAAACGCTGCTCGCATCCACCGATGCAATATCGTTTGCGTTTTCTACAAGCGTCGTCCCGGCACCGCTACCCTTAAGCGCAATATCGTCAAGCATTGTGATTGCGCTTGTCAGATAAAACTCACCGTTGGTTAATCTTACGGTACCGCCACCCGATTGGCTCATGTATTCTATCGCGCTGTTTATCTCCGACTGGTCGTCCGTGCCGTCGCAATAATAGTCGGCATACCCACTATAGTACTGCGCCGCCACCGTAACCACGTTGTTGTTGGTTCTCCGCGAGAAGTCCCCCGCCGCTATCTGCCGCGCCACCTCGTTGCTGTCAAACTTCCAGCTTTCCTCCACCTCACGGAACGCCACTGACGTACTGGGTGCCCCGCCGGCCGCAAGCGAACACTGCACGTCGAAGCACTCCACGGTGCTGTCGATGTACTCGGCTTGCCCGGCGCCGCCTATCTGTAGCGTGTACCACTCGCCCGGCTCGAACCACGTCTGCATACCCACCAGCGACAGGGAGTATATGTGTTTCTTGGTTTTGTTCAGCTTCCAGTAGTAGTCGGCAAGCTGGTTAACCTGGTCGGCCGTGACTGTGAAGTTGTTGCCAGTCTCGAAGGTGCGCTCGCCGTTCTTGGCGATGGACTCGTAGTCAACGAACTTGTCGTGCAGGTAGCCACCACGAGCTCCTTGCATTCCACCGCCACCTCTTCCCCCCGTTGTCATGGGGCGCGCGGAATCGCTATACCGCGTCACCGGCTTTCCGCGTATCCATGCGGCGATGATTACCTTACTCGCCCCCGTTGAGTTGGTGAGGAGTATCTGCGCGCTGTCGGCCCGGCTCGTCGTGTCGAATATCGTTTCCGTCAGAGTGCCGGGAACCGAGTCCGTGGTGATGTGCGTGAGTATCGCCGACGGCATGCCTATGATTTCAACCGACTTACCATTAGGCTTGTATTTGCTTTTCAGCGCCTCTTCATAAGTCGCCTGGGCCCTTCTCGCCCCTAGCCAAGCAGCGCGGGCGGCCGCACGGCCTCGTGGCATGTAGTTTGAATAACTATCGTACCCTGTATAGCCCATCAGGTTACCTCCCCGTAGGAGGCCCAATACTCATACGACGATACCGACGTCGGCCAAGTTGCACCGATACCCACCGTCTCGCGTATCCAGCTATCCCCGTCCTTGGTGAACGTGCCAGCCGCCGCCGCGTCCCACACTTGCCGCAACTGCGTATCCTTGCGGATGGTGACGCCATGCACCATAATCTTGTTGGCTTGCATGACGTCCAGCACGGTGTCTATCGTCTGCGTGGCGTCTACCGTGGCAAGCGCCGTGGGGTCGGCGTACGCAGTCTTGAATATCGTCCGGTATTTCAGCGTACCCGCCGAGTCCATCCCAAGGTACCGGGCCGCCGTGGCGTCGGCTATCTGTGTCAGGTACTCCCACACGCTTTCGCCCTGCTCCACCCTCGCCCACGGATGCACAATCATGGCGTCGTCAACGTCGAACCCCATGGTGTCGTACACGTCGGAGTCAGCATCGGCGGCGCTCTCAACCCCGGCGGCCCCGTCGTTATTGTTCAGCACGAACCACGGTAGCGACCGGTTGTTCTGAATCAGCATGGCGCAGTCAACGTTGAGGGTCGCCGTGGAAAGGGAATGCAACCTACACTGGAGAGACGCCGTGGCCGAGGTGGTGATGGTTACCGTCTTCTCCATTTTCAACCACCCGCCGCCCGCCGCGAACGCTGCCGTGGCCAAGGCGTTGGTGGTAAGTGCAGTCCCGCCAACCGCAACCTCGTTCAGTTGCAGCGTGCAGTCAAACGCCGTGGCGGCCTTGGCGTACACACTGTAGTTCCAGTTCTGCCCAACGTTCAGCTTCTTAGTGCCCGAGTAAGTAACTGTCTGAGTGAGAGTAGCCGATGCTCCCGGCACCAACCAGTCGAGCTGATACGAACCGTGAAGACCTCCAGCCGCTCGAGTAACCGTAGAAGAAGAACCAACCACCGCCCAGGAATTGGCGGCCGTCGTGTTCTCGAAAGAGGAGTTGGCGAGGAAGTTGTACCACTCCTTTTGCGATTCCATCTTTGCGATGGTGTGGAGGAGCGAGGTGCTGGACGTTGTGGTGTTCGACAGCTCGTAGTTCTCATAATAGCGGCCCCTCTGGCGCACACGCCGCTTCATCTCTTCCACCCTGTCAGCCGCCCCGATGCTCACCCGCGAGATATCCCCCACCCCGCTCCTGCGCCTGAACAGGTCGTCGTCTATGCGCCCGACAAACTCAGGCTCGTACAGGTTGCCGTACCACGTCTCGACTTCGATGGGGCACCTGTTCTGTAGGTACTTCTGCGCGCTCGTCCCGTTGTACACCTCGTTAGCCGGGTCGAACGCTGCGTACTGGTCGTCGGCGAACTCACCCGTGGGCGACATCAACTCAACGCCCAACCGGTTCTCGCACGCCTGCCCCCGTGGCGATTCGATGGACCGACCGATGTCGAACCCCGTAACCCTGGTGGACACGTTGCACCGGGTATGCCCCGTGCCGTGCCCGTTAAGCGACCAGTACAGCTCCTCCTCTTTGCGTGCGCCGAAGTTGTTCTTGATGTCTTCCTTGAGGTTGGGAAACATACGAACATAATTTACAGTGATTGACCCCGGCACGGCATTCTCTGCACGTATCTCAAACTTCGGGTAGTAGGTTGTGCGCGCAACAATGGTGTCATCCCACTGCTCGTCAACCTTCACCCCGTCAATCCACAGCTTCGACCCATCCTGCTCGGCCGACCCCAACTGTAGCGTGGCGCCGATAGTCGTCCATGTCTGTAGCGCCGTGGAGTCTGCGTAGGTATCTGACACCATCACCCGCGCCGTGCTTCCCTCGGCCCACGCCACGACGTACTGGGAGGAGATGTAGTAGCACGAGAGATAATGCGACGGCGTCGAGTACCAGGACCATATCGTCTGCTTGGTGCTGACGTTGTAGGCGCATGTAGGTTTCACCAGCGTCGAGATGCTGATAACCGATGTCAGGTCGTACAGGTACGAGGTATACCCGCTCGTCAGGTTGTGTGACCCTGGTGCGTTGTCAGCCTCGGTCACCAGCGAGAACACCCCCGAAGCGGCAAGCGGTGGGTACTCAACGTTGCGGAAGTCGATGTATACCCGGTGGTCCTGGGGGTACGTCGTGTTGAGGTATGTTTGCCATGCGGAGGATATCCACTTTATCGCCACGCTACCACCTCGCCTGCTCGCGTGCGATGGCCACGGCCAAGTCCTCAGTCTGCCAGATGCTCCCCTGCACAATCACGGTCATCCCGCCACCACCACCACGCCCCAACGGAACCACGGCCTCGGGGCCCGCCTCGCCTATCATGGCCAGCGTAGGCTTGGTGACAATACCACCCGCTGCCATGCGGGGAAGCTCGACGGTGTGGCCACCGCCGTACCCAGCGCCCATGTCGGCCGACCGTACCCCGGCGCTAACCCCCAGCGTGATACCACCGATGGCAAGGAGTGCGATGCCAAGGGGGATGTTGCCGGCAAGCAACATCTTCAACCCAGCCGCGATAGCTTCCTTGGCGATGAAGTCAAGAAGGGCCGCCGTCATTTCCTTTATCGCCGCGAGGTAGTCGCCGGTGACGAATGCCTCGCCAAGTGCGGAAGACATGGTGACCACAAGGTCGGCCACGGTCTGCCACTCAATCGACAGTTCCTTGGCCGCCTCGACCGCGTTCTCGGTTTCCTCGGCCGCCCCTCGCGTAGCCCTCCCGACGCTGCGCGAAGTAGCCCCACGAGAGCCACCCCTAGAACCCCTCGATACACCAGACGCCTCAGCCTCGGCGGCGTACACCTGGTCCATGGCATCCATGTAGTCCTGCGCCAGTTCAAGACGCTGGGCCTGCAAGCCAACGTTCTTCGCCAAGTAGTCGAGCATGAGGCGCTCGGAATCGGTTACGTCAGTGATGGGCTTTACGGTTTCCTTGGCTGCCTCGACGCTAGCGGCAAGATATTCCTTGATGTTGCGCTGTGCAACCAATGACGCCGCTATCAATTTTCTGTTTGCGTCAACGGCGGCACTGGCTGCATTCATTGCCGCCAATCCAGGTATCGACGTTGCATCCTTACCGGCTGCGTCAGAAGAAAGACGAGAAAGCTTATATGCCTCTTGACCCTTTTGATATTCTTTTTGTCTTTGTATTAACTCGGCTTCAAGCTTGGACTGTTTGAAAACAGCATCGTTGTATGTCTTGGTGGCTTCGGCGAGTTGCCTAAGTGCATCTTCCCTGTCCTTGTACTGCTTGCGTTCCGTGGTAAGGTACTTGTCCGATATCTCCTGCATCGCCTTTTGCAGTTGCCTGAGTTCATATGTAGCAGAACCTATCGGGTCGATAAGCGATACGAACGCCGCTCGAATGGGGGTAAGCACCGCCGAAACCAAAGCGCCCTGATTAGCCTTGGCATTTGCCATAGCGTCGTTCCACTGCCCAAGCGACCCAACGGCCTTCTGACTCTCCGGGTGCAGCTTGGCGTAGGCTTTCTCCATGTCGCCTACGGCCTGCGCGATCTTATTGATAATCATGGCCGCCCCACCCAGCGCCATGATGCCCTGCACCACTTGCATGAAGTCACGGAGCGGCTTCAGCGCCGACTTCATCTTGTCGGTGAATCCCTGCGTGTTTGCGATTATGTTGACGTATACGTTGTCAGTCGCGCTTGCCACGCATCTTCTCCATTCTCGCGTTCTCTATCGCCACGGACTCGCCTTCCACGGCGTCAACGATATCGAAGTGAACGGCCGGCTGTTCTGCCCAACCGCCAGCGTACGCCCACCCGTATCGCTTCCACCGGCTCCACAACCCTATCGGCTGTAGCACCTCCATCGTCACGAGCTTCTGCGGGCACCCCCACACCTCGTGCCTTCCAACCTTCCACTTCCTGCTCCCGTCGCATCCCCGCACCACCTTGTCCCGTGCGCTGCACTCGTTACAGTCGAACTTCTCGCCCTCGCTCAACCAAGCGAAGGCGACTACAAGTTTTTTGTGTCTTGCCTGCCGTTACGGGACGCAATCTCCCCGAACACCTCGAGGAACAACCCGTCAAGCCCGGGCCGCGAGAGGATGTCCACGGCCTTCGTCAGGCCCTCCCCGTTCACCTTTAGGTTACGAATGCCCGTAACCGCCGTGCGGAACATGGCCTGCCGGTCAGGCAACACCGTAACGTTGCCAGTCTCGGAGACGCTGTACCCCATGAACTTGTCGCGCTCCCCCGTGGAGAGCATGCGAAGTTCAAAGATGATGGGATTGGCGTCCTTCTTGTTGTCGTGCCATTCCGGCGTGAACTCGTAGTTCCTCTCAATAGTCAGTTCCATTAGAACCTCGAAACCGTTCCGCTAAGTTGCAGGGTGATTGCCTCGTTGTCGACCTGGCCAACGGCCATCGACGGCCCGAAGCTGGTGACGTATCCCTTGCACCAGAACCCAGCACTTGCGTTCTCCCAAAGCTGCACCACCACTTCGTTGCCACTGTTGATGTGCGACCAGAACTCCGTGTCGGCGTAAAACCGATTGATGGTCAGGGTCGCCCCCAACTCAATCGGCGTGTACTGTTTCCACGAGTCGCCCAGGGCCGTTGTCTCGGCAGCATTCTTGCCCATGCCGAGGGACCACGACACCACGGAGGCCAGCGTTGTCATGGTCAGATACGCACCCGTGACGGTCGGCGTATCCTCCGCCGTCAGTTTGATACGGCCCGTGTAGTAGTCTATCCCGGCGTCCATCCACGTGGTGTCAACCGCCGTCCCGGCCGAGTGCGTGACAACCACGGCCACGGCCGGGTCAAACACCTGTTTGTCCGTGTCACTTACCTGATACACGTTCCCTGCCGACGAGGTGGTTACCTCGTTCGTCATGGTCGTGGAGGTGGAGTGCCAGTAGATGAACCCGGAGGTGGCCTTATTGATAGCCATGGGCTACCTCCTTAACCAGCGGTGTACGACAGCGTCCCGTTCCCCATGAAGGTAACCGAGAAGGTATCGGCAGAACCAACCGCCGCGTTCTCGCTGTAGTTCGTGACGATGGTGTCACCCGAGAAGTAGCAGCTCGCCGTCTCGTACATCGTGACGCTCGTCACGACGCAGTCCCCGGTGACAAACTCGGTGCGCAGGCTGGAAGCCGCCGCATCCGTGTTGTCGTACTTGGCGCTGACCGTGAGCTGCCAGCCCTTGGCGAGCGTGAGGTACTTCTTCCACGAATCGCCGAATGACGTCGACTCGGCCGAGTCCATGGACACCGTGAGTGCGGCGTTGTCAACGTTCCCGATGGCAGTACCGCTCGTGCCATTCAGCTTCACGTTCGCAACAGTGAAAGTCTTAATCGCCATGCTTAGCCTCCATCCGCATGATTGTAGAGATAGTCAATTTGGAACTCCTGGTCGTGTATCGAGTAGTTATCAAGCGTGCCTTGGTCGGTCGTTACTTTCGTCGGCCTGATGTCAAGCACGTTGCTGATTGTCGTCATTGCCGTGGCGTTCATTATCGCCTTTTCGATATCCCGCAGCAGGTCGCACCGCGAGGAAGCCGTAACCCCCGTGCGCGAGTACAGGTAGGAAGTCACCAGCACCGTAAGGGTAGACTTCATGTCCAGCGCCGATGTGTCGGGCCTGAACGTGAATGACTCCTTCGTCTCGTCGGTGTCGATTGGGAACAACGCCGGGAACTTATCGGTCCCAAGCTCCTGGAAGCTCTTCATGTTCTCGCTCACGTACTGCACGGTCGAAGCGTACCCGTTCGTCGTGGTGATGTTGGTGAGTGAGGAAACGACGGCTGTCATGATGTTCTGGCGTATGCTACTTGCCATAGGATTTTACAAACGCCTCCCGTATCATGTCGAACACCTCGGGCCTCTTCTTCTCCAGCGACGGTCGAAGGAACGGGCGCTCTGGCAACCCCTCCAACCCGAACTCATGCTTGCGCGCATACGACACGTTCGTGCCCACCTGTGCGCTGAACTTCCCGCTGTTCTTGTCGGCCATCACCCGCAACGCTATCGAACCCCTAAGCCGTCCCGTGCGTACCGCCAATGTGGCACGGTACGGATCGCCCACGCCCCTCGGCATCTTCGGTCCCGACAGGTGGTTGGCCTTCACCTCGGACCGAACTATCTCGCCGCCCTTACGTAGTACCTTGGCAACCTCCTCTGGCGCCACCCGTACCCACCGCTCGAGGCGCTTCCGCAGCTCGTCTACCTGTTTGGCGTCTACCTTGGCGACATCACTCATGCCACGTATGCCGCCCAGTTCCTGTAGCGCCTGAACGTCGTCAGCACCGAGGCTGGCATGTCCGCTTCGTAGGACACGCTCTTGTCGCCCACGCTTACGCTGGTAACGCCAACCCGCTTGTCCGTGTTGCGCTTGTACCAGAACGCTACCAATTCCTTGATGGCCTGCTGCAAGTCGGCGGGGGCATCCGTGTACCCACCGGTGTAGGTAATCTTGATGCTCTTGTTCCCCGTGGCGAACAACGCCCCGTCCGTCCGCACTACCCCCGACGCCTTGTACGACACGTAGTCGTCAGAGTCCACCAGTTCGTTCGTCCCGTAGTCCCGGTCGGGGTCCACGTAAATACTCGTCACCGTCGTCAGGGGATAGGCCAGCACGTTTAATGTGTCGCTGCCGTCCCCGTCGTAGTACTCGGTCCTCGACGTGGACAGGAACCTCGACACCCCGTTGTCGTCAATGCCGCGCCCGCAGAACTCGGCGGCCAACCGTGAAGCCGAGTTGATGAGAAGGTCGCACTCCGACTCCTCGGTGGAACTGGTTGTTATGCCTAGATAGCTGTTCATCGAGGTCGTCGATACCAGGGCCACGTTGGAGTCGTAGTTCGTGCTCATTTCGTTTTCACCTGTTCGGGTCGCACCATCTTGTCCTTGGGCGACTTCTTCAGCTTACGCTTCCACCAAGGGGGGGCGAGGATTTCCCCCGCCCCCGAAACAACTACTTCACTCATTAGACGTTGATGTACCCGTAGGTCACGTAATCGACGGTGGCCGACAGCGACGCGGCGGCGTTGATAAGACCAACCCGCATGGGCGCACCCTTGAACTTGCCGAAGAACAGCCCCGGGCTGCCGTAGGACTGGTTCGTGGTGACATCGTTGGCGGGCTGAATCTGCGCGTTACCAGCAGTGCTGTAGAGGCCCAGGTCGTACATGACGCCAGTGGTGATATCGTCAGTCAGCGCCGAGGAAATCGGCACGCTCGTGGTAGCGGCGGTCGAGGCGACCGTCAGCCACTGATACGAACCGTTGTCCAGCACGACGACGACCGTGGCGCCGGTGGCGGGCGCCGTAGCAAACGTGGCCACCGTAATCGTGGTAGCGCCGCTCGCGGCCGATGCGATGTTAGCCGACTGGAGGCCGGCCTGCACATAGCCGACGGTGGCGGTTCCACCGAGGCGCGGGTTCAGGCTGTAGGACTGGATGGCCAGGCGCTTGCCGGGCTTCCCGTCGATGCTGACCCACGCGCCAGCCGCAGTCGTGCCGGCGGTATAACCAACAGCCCCGACCGCTTCAAGATAAGCATTAAGACCCATTTGTTACTCCTTGCCAGTATTTCAGGCTTGCCAGTGTTTCAGGCTTAGGAGGCCGCAGTAGCGACACTCACGAAGGCGTTGGCGATGGCAACCGCGAAGCCCCAGCGAACGCGAGCGCGGAAGAGGATTTCATCATACTCAACCGCGTGCGAGGTCTGGTCGAAGACCTTGAACTCAAGGCCCATGCGATTGCCCCAGAGGAAGTGCTGCGGGTTTCCGAACGCGATGAACTTGGTGCTCGCCGCGCTGTCAGAAGCCGCAACCATGCCGTCAGTCAGGATGTACGGGTACCCGCACAGCGTCCCGGGCTGCCCAGCAGCGGGGGCCTGGTACAGGTAGTTGCCGTTCGCATCCTTCACCTTGCGGAGGATGTCAAAGATGGTGGTATGCATGATCCACTTCGCACCCACCCGCTTGTTGGCCGTGGTGAGTTCAGCGACAGTGTCATACAGGTCATCAAACCCGATGTCCGCAAAGGCGGTCTGCCCAGCGCCGAGAACCTTGGCGTTGGAAGCCGCATGCAGGATACCAGTGAAGGGGTCAGCGTTCGAGGCAGTGGACTGGTAGTCGAACTGGTACGCAGCCTCCTGCCCGAAGATGTCGCGGAAGTACGCGGCGAGGGGAACAAGCGAGTCCTCAAGCAGCTCGTCGGAAACGCCCGTCCACATCGCGCCAGTGTACGCGGTAAGCGTGGCCCGGCTGAAGGTGGGGTTCGTCTCGGACTTCGCGCTTGACTGAAGCGCCTGCCACTTCATCGTCGCCATGGTGTCGCCGGTCGGAACGTACTTGGTCACGGCGCTCATGGGAATCTCGCGCACCTGGCCCATCATCTGGGACGCCTGCTTGGCGACGTACATCACCTCGGCAGCGTACTCGACGGGGACCACGTAAGAACCAGTCGCGGCGTCCGAGTAGATGGGCGTGCCAAGGTCGGCCTTCTCCACGCGGTCCCACGACTTGGACTGGTCGGTGCTGAGGTAACGGCCGCCCTTGCCGTACTTGTTCAGCAGCTCGGGGTCATGGCGAATGACACCCTTGATATAGTTGCCGAAGTTGTAGAGCGTCTCTTCCTTGGTGTTCTGGGTGCTGTACTTCTCCACCCAGTTCTTGGTGGCCACCTCGGCCATCTGCTCTTTCATTTCGGCAACGGCCTTCTTTGCCGCCTCCTGCTCGGCCTTGATTTTCTCGACCTCGGCGTCGCGGGCCTTCAGGGCCGCAATCTCGCCGTCCTGTTCGAGAATCTTCTTGTCAAGGTCTTCCTTGCTAGCGATTGCCATTTTCGTCTCCTTTATTTAGCGAACAGTAACTCGAACACCTTGTCACTCTGCGCTTGCCCGCTGTTTTCGCTGGCAACAAACAAGGCATCAATACCCTCGATGACCGGTGCCGGATCGGTGCTGGTTTCGCCCCGGTCCTCAAACAGGCCATCGTAAAGCGACTTCTTCTCAGGCGGCTTCTCTTCCTTCGGTGCTTCGGGCTGCGCCTCGGCCCGCACGGCCATGGCGTTGGGGTTGCTCGGCACGTTACAGATGCTGAACTCCATCAACTCGCTCTTCCTGTGAATCAACTTCGTGCTGTCCTTCGGGTCGTCCACGAACTCAACCTGGGTGGGCTTGAACCCGATGCTCCCCGCGCTGATGATTCCCTTCTTCACCTTCTGGCCAATCATCCACGCGAACTCGTCGGTTTCCTTGTCGTCGAACTCCACCTTGCCAACCACCTTGCCGTCCTTCACCTTGGCGTTGGCAATCTTCCCGATGGCAGGCCGGGTGTAGTCGTGCGCCCACAGCACCACGGGGTTACGCTTGTAGTTCTTGAAATCCATGCCAACAGGGTCCACCCGCTCCTGGTCCCGGTCGAGGGACATGTCCGACATCACCCACTCGACCGAGTCTTCCTGCTTCTCGACGTTGAAGTCGGCCTCAGCGAACAGGGTGATATCGGCAGTGACGGCGCCGTCCTTGCTGTTGTCCTTGAACCACGCCATCACTTCCTCGCCGTCCATGTTGCGGTCTTCCCACACCCCATCGGAACTCTTGATTCTCACGTGCTGCATGTTGTTACTCCTCGAATACCGGAAGCGTGTCGCACCGGCAGTTGATGACGTTCCCCGGGTCGCCCGCGGGGTCATGCGGCATGGTAAGACCGCAAGGGAACGTATCCCCTATGGACCGCACCGCGCCCTCGGACGATACGTGGTCATACTGGTCACCAGGGTCACGCCCGCGCACAAACACGTCCCGCGCCGTAAGCCACTGGTGCTTCTGTACGCCAATCTCCTTGAACCCCTCGACCCTCGACTCGTTGATGACAGCCGCTATCTCGGTACGTGCAATCGTGGGCGCCCTGTTCTGCGGGATGTTCCACTTGTCCCTGAGCACGTCAGCCGTCTCGTCAACCGACCACCCGTTCTCGATGGCGGCCGACAGAGTATCTCTAATCCCGCCACGCTGGGTCTGGTCTACGACTCCCTTGATGGTAATCAGCCGCCGCTCCATCAACTCCTTGGCATGGGCATCCCAGATATCCCACGAGATGCCAACATCAAGGCCAAGGTCGTTGAACAGGCCCTGAAGCTCCTTCTGGGTCAACTCAATACCTGCAATCAGGTACGGCCTCGACAGGAACTCCAGCCGCTTGGCGTACTGCTCCCACAGTTCCTCACGGGCCAACTCGTCAATCACCGCCTGCTGCACGGCCGCCTGCCCACCGTAGGACATGAGACGATGCATCTGGTCCTGGCGCATCTTATAGAACTCGGACTTCAGCGCCTTGGCGTACCGTGCCTCAATAGCCTCGGCAGGGTTGAACTGCGCCTTCCAGCTATAGTCAAGGTATTCGGGGGTGTACAGCGCCAGCCTGTTCTTGGTGACGGCGAACAGCCCGCCGACCGACTTGTCCTCTTCCTCCTCAGATTCCTCTTCGTCCTCTGGTTTCTCTTCGTCCTCTTCGTCTTCCTTGGGTGGGTTGTTCTGCCCAGCGAAGGGTGCCAACGCATCAGGAACGGGCTCGGGCTCCTCCATCACGTCAACCAGCCCCATGGACTTCCACCAGGTATCGCCCCAGTCAACCGGGTCCATCCCACGCATCTCGCGTGCCTCGTTGATGGTGAGTACCCCGGCGGAAACGTCCATCCTCAACCTGTTGGACAGCGTCTCCTCGTCGGTCTGCATCTCCCACAGGCTTGAGGTGTCGAACTCGCACTCAAGGTCAATCCCGAACCTGGCGAACATCTCGTCCTTGACCTTCGCCTCAAAGAACCGGCACTCGGGTATCAGCGTCAGGTTCCAGAACGCCTTCATCTGCTCGGCTGTGTCCTTGCCCGACAACGTCCCGCCGTTTTGCAACCCAACCACCGCAAGGGGTACGCCGTACTTGGCCAGTACCGTCTCGCGGTTCCAGTTCCTCATCTCGCTCGACTGCATCTCCTCGGGCGACAGGCTTATCTTCTGGTACGTGGCGCCGCTGCCAAGGACGGCCACACGCCCCGCCCTGTTGATGCCCCGGTGCTTGCGCTCCCATTTCTCTATTACTTTTTGCGCCTGCTCCTCGGTCATCTCGTCGCCCGGGATGGTGATGATGCCACCCGGGATGGACTGGTTATTAAGTAATTTGGCCGTTCCCCTTGACATCAAGTATTCTTGGTTCAGTTCGTTTAATACTGGCGTCAACTCGGGCAGGCTGCGTACCATGTCGTACGGATTCCACATCGGGAAGTGGACGACTTCCTCGGGCTTGAAAGGAATCTTCTGCGTCCCGTTGTACACCCACAGCATGACCTTGGTACCCGTGGGGTCGAGCTTCGCCTCCATCATCGAAGGGTCAACCACCACAATCTGCTGAGGGATACCAAGTACCCGTGCCGCACCACCCCAGTTGAGAATCCAGATAGCCTCGCCACGTATGCACCGCCACCCCTCGGTGGACTCCCACAGCGCAGCCCCGTGCTTGCGGAACAACTCGTAGACGGGGCCGTCCTCAACCTCGGTGTCACCCTTGTACAGTGTGAACGGCGCACGGGCCAGATTGCGTGCCCTGGAGCTTATGGCGATGTTCACCCATGCGACAGTCTTGTAGGCGTTGGCGATGGTAACCCCGCCAGCGGCACTGTCCTCTTCCTCGGCAATCTGGAGGAAGTTCAGAAACCAGTTCGCCCCACCCCCGGACGTTTTGCGTCCAGTGATGAAGTCGCCAACACGCTGTCGTATGGTTTTGTCAGGCATAAATGAAGACCTTCTTGTTATCAATCTCCATTACCATGTACCTGAGTGCGTCCATGGCGTGGTCGTTTTCCTTCACCGGCTCTTCCTTGTCGTTGCGCCCTTCTTTGGTTTCGTTCCACCGGTACGACCCGAACTCCCGGAGGAGGTTGACGCACTTCGGCGAGATGGTGAGGCGCGGCCTTCCGTCTGCTTGTAGGGCAAGGCGCGCTTTGACTTTCTGGATGCCCCGGATGACATCTTTCTGGGCGGGTCGGGTGCTAACTCCACAATGAGATAGCTCGGCAGAATCCTGAGCGTCATGATCACTAACCGTAAAGCGATAGCTTCCCGCACGGCGTTTGATAGCTTCCGCATGCTCGCCGATAAGCGTCTTACCACGGTAGTGCTCGTCGTAGATATGTAGCCTATCATCCTCGTCCAAAGCGCCCCACAGGCAAACAAAAGGATTTGTATACCCATAATCAATGCCGCGAACGCGTCCCCAGCCCTCTCGCAAATCGTGCTCCGCAACGTTGACCTCCCTTGAGAACTCGGGATACACGAGACCTTCAAACGCCACAAAGTCGCCATCTATCTCCTGCTGGGCAAACTCGCCCGTGTAGTTCGACCGCAAGTCAGCAACGTACCCGGGTGGCAGGAACGTGTTCTCGGGTGAGGTGGCATGTATCAGCTCGTAAGCCGGGTCACGCCGCTCCACCCAGTTCCTATACACCCAGTTAAACCCGGCCGGGGTTGTCGTCACCCACGCACTCGGTTCGCCCACGCGAAGACGCCCCAGGACCACCTTCCACGTCCGCTCGCTCATGAGCGCAGCCTCGTCAAGGTACGCCCAGTTCAGGTTAGGACCTCTCAACCGCTCGGGTTGGTCAGACGACCTGAACAGCACCACCGCCCCTGCAATCTCGGCCTTCTCCTCGCTCTTGCTGAACGAGTACCGAATGTCCAGCCTGTCAGCCCATTCAAGGAACGTTCGCTGCACGACATCCCGCAACATCGGGTACGTCGGCGCTATCACCATCCCATCCATCCCAGCGTCAAGCCGTAACAGCGCCCTTAGGCACCCGCTGTACGTCTTGCCCGACCCAACCCCGCCTATGAAAGCAGGATACTTAGCCTTGCTGGTTATGAACCGCTTCTGTTTCGGCAGAACCCGTATCGTCGTCGGTTCCGTCATCCAGCCTCACTCTCAGTACCTTGCTCTCGCTATGCTCCACCCGTTCTTTCGGTTTCCCGTCCTGCCTGTCGGTGATGTACTGCGCCATCTGCCTGTCACCACCCTCGGCCTGTTCCCACATGATGCGCGCCAGCCTCTGCGCCCTCGTCTCGCCAGTCTCGGGGTTGACAACCTGCTCGCCAACCTCCCGTATCATGGCGGTGATGCTGTACGCCTTCTTTGGCCTGCCTCCTGGGTTACCGCTTTCTCCGGGCTTGAACAACGCCATCCTGTTTCCGTCCTGCTATCAGCCTACGTTTACCGGTCCCCTATAACGCGAAAAGGCGCGAACAGTATTCCCCCTCGGGAAGAAACCGCACGCGCCTCCTGTTTTCAGGTCGGCATATTCCCTTTCGGGATTGTCAAAGTGTAGGCACTTAGGTCGTCTGTGCCTACGTTCTGTTTCGGTAAGTTAGCACAATTGATGCTTTACCGAAACGGTTCTGTCAATCACAACAGGAAAGTAACGAAAAACGCAACCTTCCCGCACCCAACCCCACCGTATCAAAGTGGCCGGCTCCATGGGTGGGAGAACGTGGAACCGGCCGGAGGAGGAAAGGGTGGGCGGGTATGCTCGTACGGCCATGGCCGCCTACTGGCCCGCCCATATATCAAAGGGCAATAGCCCTCTCAACCTATCTGTGCACGTCAAGTCATGCGCGAAAACGGTATTTCATGCCCCCTGTGGCGACGTTCTCGCTCATAGGCTGCGTGGATGGCCCTGTACGCCTCTTGGTGTATCTGCTCCACACAGCACCCCGAAGTGAGAAGGAAAATGCGCGCCCACGCCTCCTGCTCGAAGTCAGACCTGTCGTCCTCGTTATTACAGTGGCGCTGCGCCTGAAGACAGATATAGTCCCTAACTGCACTTGTGTTATACCACCCATTGAATACGCGTTCAGTCACTCATTTATTCCCCGCCGCCCCTCCGTCTCCGGTCGGTTTGGATGCCTGACTAGTACCAGCCTCCGCGAGCGGCGGTCGGCCCTGCAACGCATAGCAACGAACTAATGGGCCAATATCTTCCATGGCCTTGACAATAGCCTCGTCCTTCAACCACGGAACGGTTGCCGACATTGCGTCGAACAGAACACGCGCCATCATCCTGTCTTGTTCTTCATACCCGTTACTTGTAGCCAAGGCCACGCCATCCCCACGCCTGAACACAATATGAACAGGCATGTTTTTAGTTGTAGCCGCCCCGTCGAATTCCCTCTCCTCTATGAGATACTTGAGAAAGTAGTACATGGCAAACCTATACTTGCCAGTCATCTCGCCCTCGGTCTGCTCAAATGATTTGTTGGTGTACTTGAAGTTATCATCCCACATCATCTGCAACGCCTTGGCGCACCGCTTGACAGCCTTGTGCAACATCTCCCTACCCTCGGCCTGCACTGGGCGCTTAGTGAGCTTTTTGTACGTTGCCTTTGTCAGCTTTCCCTTCATCTCCCCCCTCTTTCAGTGGTCTTCCCACAACCCGTATCTTACCATCTCCGTTGATGGATGTCCAGCCACAGTCCGGGCAGAACACCGCCGTCTTGCTGTTCCTCACCCGCCTCAACTCTACAGCGTGGCACCCGGGGCATTTCATGTCCTATCGTCCCTTTCCCAATTCCACAGCGGCGACGGTTCGCCTTCATCGTCCCCACCCTTCAGCCCCGTCAGGTCGTCGATGGTACGCCGTAGCGCTCGCACCTGCACCTGTAGTTCAACCACCCTGGCCTCAAGCGCACGGCAGCGCGGACAGTCAGTCACGGCTAGCCCCGCTTACCAATGGCAACATGGATATACACGACAACCTCTTCGCCTATTTCATATCGCCACGCTATATCCTTTACCCTGTAATCATAACCGGCCTTCCAAGTTATGAGGTCAACGGGTTCCAGCTTTTCACGCGGCGGCCAGTCTATGGCGTCTCCAAACCGCGGGACAAATGATGCATCCTTTACGATTAGCCTTTTGCCTCGCTCGGCCATGCTCTCGGAATACTCGGTGTCGAAGAAAACCAGCTTCATTTCTCTTCCCCCTTGTAGCACGTAGACGTTATCGGTACCATACTCGCCCTCGGGTCGGGACGTGGGCTGTACCGTATCCTCGTACCGTCAGGCAAGACAAACTCAGCGTAGAGAACAGGTGCGTTGGCCAGCCCCACACCGATAGCGTCGAAGGTGGAGTTGATAACCACGCTATGCGTAGAATGGGAACCACTCAACCTTGAACCTCGACACGTCGCCACCGCTTACCGTCATCTCTATAAGCCAGAATCCGGCGTGATTGGCCAATCGTTTGGAGCGCATCCACCGGCTTTGTGTGGAGAGTGCCCCTCCGGAAACACAATGGATGTGCCTTTCAAAAAAGTACCCTTGCTTATGCGTGTGGCCAACCAGTAGAACGTTAGGCTTGTCGCCGCCCGTATATGACTCCACAAGCTTCTGGATTCGATATGAGGTAGCATAAGAACTACTATCCTCCCCGTGAAAGAGCCTGAGCTTGATACCGTTGACATCTATATCCCCCTCGTCGTGGCCCAGGAATACCGCGTCGGGCAACTGGCGGCAGATGTCCTCGACGATTACCGCCCCGTTGCTCTTCAGGTACCACCGGTCGTGGTTGCCGTCTATACAGTATAGCTTGCCTTCCCACTTGCTCAGTTGTTCGACGGCATATCGCAGTTGGGCGGCATAGCCAATGTGGGTGAGTTCGTAAACATGCCCGGGTCGGCTAGACAAGCCCTCGCTAACATCCCCAGCGATGACGCCAAACTCTGCTCCAAAAGCCTTCGCTTCTTTAATGAGCGCGTCAAGAAATGCCTCTTGATATACCTCGCTCCCGATATGCGGGTCGGTCGCAAACCAGAACCGCACCGCCTCACCACTAAAATTGATGGACACCCTTTCTCGTTTGTGTTCACCCAGCCCCCTTCCTTTCAGGATGCTACGCAGCTCACCATCGCTGTACTTCTCGTGCAGTTCCCGCAGCACCTTGGTGACGGGTACCGAGTCGCCTACCTTGACCCGGTACCTCGCCAGTGAAACACTCGACAACCCGAATGTCTTGCACGCCTCATCGTCGCCATGCTCGGCGGCGTACTTCAGCACCTCGTGACACCGTTTGTCGGATACCATCTCTCCTCCTAATCGCCAGAATCGCCGTTGAGAAGTTGCAACGTGAACTTCCCCTTGATGGACGTGGTGCGTTCGATGCCGACGACCTGACCGTCGTGCAGCTTGAACTTCAGCCCAACCTCGCCAAAGGAGGTGTGCTGTATCTCGTCGCGCAACCAGCCGAGAAGCTGGTCTATCTCGCCGCTGCTAGTTGCCAGTGGTTGCATCGCCCGCCACCTGTTCCTTGAGCCACACGAACCGCTTGATGTTCTTGTCCAAGTCAATGCGCGGCTTGAGCCCATGGTCCTTCAGCCCCTGCGCCATTGATGTCATGTACCTAAGCACGTCGTCCTTCCAGTCGCCACGCTGGTGGCTTTCGAGGATACGGTACGACTCGCGGCCCTCGGCGTCAGGCTCGAACCGAAGAACGAACTGGTTGAATCTCGCGAGGTACTTCTCGATAGTGTCGTTCACCTCGTCGCGCGTCGGGTACCGGTCATCGAACCCCAGCCCCTGCTTGGCCACCACTTCCTCAATCGGCACCATCGGCATCTCGCTGATGATGGTCTTGTCCGTGGTTTGGAAACACTTGCTCCCGTCGATACGCCACACGCACAGGGTGCTACGCTTGTAGAACACCTGCAAGGGATCGCTAATCAAGCCGTTGGCCGACTTGATGCCCTTGTTGTTGAATATGCCGTGCGGCTGCGGGTCGCTAATCCACTCCTTCTTCTCGTGGTCGTACCTCCACCGACAGAACCGGTCCGCGAGGAAGTCGCACCCCACGAAGAACAGCGGCGAGTACCCCATGGCGTGAGCGAGGGACATCTGCGCCGCGACGCTGCACGAGAACAGGAACATATGCGACGGGATAACGTCCCCGTAAGCAACCGGTAAAACGTTGGTGAAGAAGAAGTTACTCGTGTCCATCGACTTGAAGTAGCAGCGCCGGCCTGGCCAGTGGTCGATGGTGCTGGGGTGCATCCCGGGGTGTGTCACCAGAACGGTACGCCTGCCGGCCCACTTGTCGGCCCAGTCAAACTCTGACGGGGTAGTATTGATGTCATACGCCACCATGTGCGTAGGGTCGGCCCCGTAGTACACGAGTGTGGACCCCTGCGAGGTGGAGCAGAAGATGCCGCCCTTCCAGTCCTTGAGCAACGGAGCGGCCTTGTCGAACGAGGGACCGCTGCCGATGATAAGCGCGGGCTGGGGTTCCTTGAGCACGTTCTCGGGGGCGAACACGTCAGACCCGTTGCGGGCCTTGATGTGCTTCATAACCTTGCGCTCAATCTGACCCTTCTTGTTCTCGCGCTTCTCTACCAGCTCGTAGCCTACAATCTCCGGGTCGGTCTTCATGCACTCAAGGTAAACGGGCAGATGATTGAAAAACGAGTTGCGGTACTCAGCGGGCAAAAGGTTCTGCTCGACGCCCTTGTTGTAGCTGGCGGCGTGCTGCTCGTAGCCGTACTCCGACAGCACGAACTCCTTGTAGTCAGTGTACGCCTTCTCGCCCTTGCCCTGAAGGATGTTCTTCTCGAACAGGTGTTCCGAGATGTCCCAGTCCTCTTGCGTGTCGATGTCAAACCGTTGCCACAACGCCACGGGGAAATGCCGATAGTGCAGCACCTTGAGCGATTCCTCGGGCGTCAGGGCGTGGCCATCCTCGGCGAACGAATACTTTATGTACTGGTCAGGGTTGCCAACCCACACGTTACCGATTCCCTCCCAGTAGTTCCCCCACAGGTCAAGGTGCCTTGGTTTGATGGTTCCCGCGTCGTCGGGCGTGTACAGGGTGAAGTCCTTGTAGTTAACCGCCGTTATGACGGGTATCTCTTGGTGCTGAAGCCACAACTCAATGCACCCGTCGATGTCACCCGGCTTGCGAAGAACCTGAGTTGGAAGCAGCGCGACAACCACGTCAAAGGTTCCCGGCTTCCAGCCGAGATTCTGCGTCTTGCCGAACTCCTGCGCAGCGTCCAGCCCAATCTTGAAGGCATACGGCCCGCCCATCTTACCCTGGTTGCCGTACTCCTTGTGTACCTCCTCAATCTGTTTTGTCTCCTGCCACGCCACATGGAAATGGTACTTCTCCGCGAGCTTGGCCTGTTCCTCGTCGTCGGTTACCAGCCAGTAGTCGGCAATCCACCTGCTAGACGTAAGCTGGAGCATCGTCCATTCCAGCAGGGGCTTTCCGCAGAACATACGCATGTTCTTGCCGGGCAGCCGCCGCGAGTTTTTCTTTGCGATGGTGATTCCTACAGCGTTCAAAATCTCACTCCTTTACACCGCCGAGTGTTACTCCCTCAAGGAAGTATCTGTTGGTCCACAAGTACACGAACAGCAGGGGAAGGAACGCCAGCACTCCTACGGCCATCGC
>Ga0265297_10005054_pt1 | contig 20670 bp, 13 predicted proteins | sample Munlanlwell13791_FD_192502 | JGI IMG/M metagenome (GOLD analysis project Ga0265297, IMG submission 192502) | Leachate microbial communities from a municipal landfill in Southern Ontario, Canada - Leachate well 137-91 | ecosystem: Engineered > Solid waste > Landfill > Unclassified | place...
GCAAATGTTGTTGTTAAAGGTACAATGAATGGAGTAGCATCACTTGATAACGGGGAATACGTTCTTGAAAATGTAAAAAAGAATGCAGTCCTCGTTTTTTCATCAGTGGGTTTTGTAGACCAGGAGATTCCGCTTAATGGAAGGACAGTTGTTAATGCTGTCTTGGTGCTGAACTCTCAGTCACTTGATGAAGTAATGGTTGTCGCCTATGGTTCTGTTAAAAAAGGTTCCTATTCAGGTTCTGCAACACAGATTAAACAAGAAACATTTAAAGATGTTCCTGTTGTGAGTTTTGAGCAGGCTCTCGTTGGCGCTGTACCAGGTGTGCAAATTTCGCAAAAATCAGGTCAACCTGGGTCTCTTCCTGAAATTCGTGTACGTGGTTTTGGTTCATTCAATGCTGGTAATGAGCCTTTGTATGTTATTGATGGTATTCCTGCTACAAGTGGTGACTGGGGCTCGGATAATATTTACACAAGTTCAATGAATTACTTAAATCCGGGAGATATCGAATCTATTACAGTACTTAAAGATGCGGCAGCAGCTTCACTATATGGCTCACGGGCATCAAATGGTGTAATTTTGATTACGACCAAAAAAGGAAAAGTAGGCAAACCAATTTCAACCTTCAAAGCTAATGTTGGACTTTCGTACTTTGCAGTTGACAACTATCCTCTTGCTACGGAAGAACAACAAGAAATGTTATTAAGAGAGTCTTGGACAAACTATGGTACCGACAATCCTGTAAAATGGGCATCATATGGTTCACTTTCATCATATGTTGATGCAATGGCAGAAAAATATTTTCCTTCAAAAAAATCCGATTATATATATGTTGACTGGGAAGATGTACTATTCCGTACAGGTGTTACTCAAACTTATGAATATAGTATTTCCGGAGGAAGCGAAACCTCAAAAGTATTTGCTTCTGTTTCCTATGATGATGAAAAAGGTGTGAATGTTATTGAGTATCTTAATAGATTGACAGCCAATATTAACGCTGATACTAAAATAAATAAAAATATTACACTTGGCGGTTCATTCCAATTTTCAAATCAAAGTCAAAGTGGACACCAAGATGGAGCAGCAAAAGATAACCCCTATTACCTTTGGAAAGTTCATTTGACAAGTCGTTGGCCATATCAGAACGCTTCAGATGGATCATATTGGATGGAATCGTATAATGGTGGTTCACAAAGAAATCCTGTAAGTCAATTTGATCTTCAGATAAATGATGCCACTCAATTGCGTTTGTTGTTGAAAGGATGGGTAGAAGTAAAATTTAATGATAATTTTAAGATAAAGAGTGTTATAAGTGATGACTACCTGAATGTACATGATCGTTTCGGTTGGTTATATGGCCATGTAAACTTTAGTGCTTATGGAGATGGCTATATGTCAGACAGATATCGTTTTGTTAATAAAATTGTAAATTCTACGACTGCAAATTTTAATAAGTCTTTTGGCAAGCATAATGTGGCAGCAATGATAGGATGGGAGTCAGAAAAAGAACATTTCTTGTATACTAGAGTTGGTATGGTAGACTTTGCTAATTATGGTGCTACTCAATCTGCTTTAGCGACAACTCTTGATGAGGCATATACTTATGTAAAAGATTCCAATCTGCTATCAGCAATAAGTAATTTTAATTATGATTTTGATTCTAAATATTATATTACAGGTACTTATCGTCGTGATGGATCTTCAAGGCTAAGCCCTGAAAACAGATGGGGTGACTTCTGGTCTGTATCGGGTTCTTGGAGACTTAGCAATGAATCATTCATGCAAAATATCAATTGGTTGAACGATTTAAGAATTCGTGGATCATATGGTACCAGTGGATCCCTTCCATCCGATTATTATGGATATATGTCCGTATTTAATTATGATACATACGGTACTTCCGGTGCCGGATATCCTGATAATCTTGCTAATTCTGATTTGACTTGGGAGAAGAACCTTAACTGGAATGTTGCTATTGATGCCAGACTTTTTGATAGAGTTGATATAGTTGCCGAATATTATAATAAACTCACTACTGATTTGTTGTTGGATGCTACAGTTCCATCAACAACAGGTTTTCCGACTGCTTTGACTAATATCGGTTCTATGGTTAATAGAGGCTTTGAACTTGCTATAAATGTTGATATTATTAAGACTAAAGATATGAAATTGTCGTTTGGCGCCAACTGGGCTAAATTGCACAATGAAGTTTTGTCTCTTTCTGAAGAAGGGGAACAAATTGTAAGCCGACCATATATTTGGAAAGCAGGTTATTCTTATGTACAATATTATACAAGAGAGTATTATGGGGCTGACCCTGAAACAGGTCAACCATTATACTATTCAAATAAGATATTGGCTGACGGAACAAGAGACAGATCTCTGGTGTCAAGATCACAAGCTTCTTCAACAATTCTTGAAGGTATGAGTGCTATTCCTAAGGGATATGGTGGGTTTAATGCTACTTTTTCATGGAAATCTTTGACAGCTTCAATGGCTTGGTCTTATAAATATGGCCACTATGTTTGGGATAATGCTACGGACGACATAGAAACAGACGGTTATAATTCTTATGCAAATATTGCCTCTTCACAGTTAGACCGTTGGCAAAGTTCAGGGGATGTATCTTATCTTCCTCGCCGTATAGCCGGAAATACTGGTGGCGGTTACTATGATTCAAGTCGTTTTTTAGAGAAAGGGGATTACTTAAGATTAAAGAACGTAACTATTTCATACACTCTTCCTAAAAAATTCATGGATTTTATGAAATTATCTAATGCTAGAATATTTGTTTCAGGTACTAATCTACTTACTTTTACAGGTTTGGATTTTGACCCTGAAGTACAATCTAATGGATATTATAATTTCACTTTACCTGCATTAAGGACAGTAACCCTAGGTGTAGAAGTATCACTTTAATTTAATAAACACTTGTTGATATGAAAAAATTTATTCTAAATATTATAGTTGTCTTGGGGGTGATATTCTCATTTTCTTCTTGTCAAGGCTTCCTCGACACAGAACCTACAAATGTAGTTGTTTCTGGAACGGCAATGCTTACGCTCTATGATGCTGGTATTGTTGCAAATGGTCTATATGTAGATATGAAATGGTATGACTATTATGGAACTTATATGCAATTAATGGGAGATGAAAGGGCAGATAACATTCAGCCTCGTACCATGTCTTCTGGATGGACACAAATTTATACACTAGGATATGACTCTGAGTCAAATACATATTTTAATATGTGGTCCAAATGTTATGAAACGATAATGAGGTGTAACACTCTTCTTGAAAATATTGATAATCTGGATATTGCTAATGATACTGAAAAAGCAACCAGAGATGATTATAAGGGACAAGCATATGCCGTAAGAGCTTTAAATTTCTTTGACCTTGCAAGATTGTATGGATATCCATATTCTAAAGATAATGGTGCATCATTGGGCGCAGTTCTCATTACTAAGGTGGTCTCTTCATCAGAGGCAAAACAATCAAGAAGCACTGTTGCTGAAACTTACAGCCAGGTACTATCCGATCTTAATAATGCTTTATTATTATTATCAAAGGATAAAAATACAGGTCATTTTAATTATTGGGCAGCAAAGCTTTTACAAGCAAGAGTATACCTATATAAAGGAGATTGGGACAATGCATATACTGCAGCTTTGGAAGTTATAAACGATTCACCTTATTCTTTGGTTTCCAACGAAAATTATATTGATTATTGGAAAGAAGAAGGTGCAAGCGAAACTATTTTGGAATTATTTGTGAATACACAATCTACAATTGATGATGATGGTGGTTATGCCTCTATGTACCATAATTTATGGCATGGTGATGTATCTGCAGGCGCTTCATTAATTCCAACAATAAGCTGGATTAATCTTATACAATCGGAACCCGGTGACGTTCGTGCACAATTTGTAAGGACTGATTCTAAATATGAAGCTTCAAAGGCTTGGTTATGCAAATTCCCTGGAACAAACGGAGATAACTTCAGACTTAATAATCCTCGCATTTTAAGACTGGCGGAAGCATATCTTATTGCATCAGAAGGTGCTCTTAAGGGCACTGCTGGTGTTACAGCGGCCAGCAATTATTTGAATGTTATTCGCAAAAGAGCTAACCCTTCAGTTTCTGTGGTTACAGCGACTGACGAACTGATTCAAATTGAGAGAAGGAAAGAATTTATTGGTGAAGGTCATAGATTTTTTGACCAAATGCGTTTAGGTAATTCTATTGTAAGAAAAGATAGTGACGGTTACAATTTTGCCGTGTCTGTAGGTTGCCCTGAAACTATCACATGGAATTATGAAAAGGTAGTTCTTCCTATTTCACATACTGAGAGACAGACTTATCCTGAGCTTGAACAAAATCCTGGATACACTGATTAATTTGTATCTAGATTGATAATTTAGGCTGTCTCATTATGTGACAGCCTATTTTTTTGTATGTGTATCAACTTTTTTGTTATATTCGCGACAAATTGTAACTATTATGAGCGTTTTTAATATAGATGATAAGATTCATTGCCTTTCAGATATTAAAGTATTACTTGAATATGATTGTAAAATAGTACTTGGAGAAGAGGCAAAACAGAGAATAATAAAGTGTAGGAAGTATTTAGATAATAGAATGAAAACTCAGGTGAGTCCGATTTATGGAATTACTACAGGTTTTGGCTCATTATGTAATGTTTCTATAGGAAAGGAAGATTTATCCCAACTTCAGGAAAATCTTGTTATGTCTCACGCATGTGGAATAGGAGATGAAGTTCCAGAGGAGATAGTTAAGCTTATGCTTGCTTTTAAAATCAAGTCTCTTTCATATGGTTATTCCGGAGTCTGCCTTGAAACGGTAGAGCGTCTTGTTGATTTCTTTAATAACAGAATATATCCTGTGGTTTATCAACAGGGATCGCTAGGAGCATCAGGTGATTTGGCTCCACTTGCAAACATGTCACTTCCTTTGATAGGAATGGGAGAGGTTAATTACAATGGAGAGAAGTATTGTGGTGAGGAAATAAATGAAATGTTTGATTGGACACCTCTTAAACTTGCATCAAAAGAGGGGTTGGCTCTTCTTAATGGAACTCAGTTTATGTTGGCACACAGTATATGGTGTATATATCATTCAAAACGTCTTTCAGCATTGTCAGATAAAATTGCTGCATTGTCTTTGGATGCATTTGATGGAAGAATAGAGCCCTTTTTTGCAGGAGTGCATGAAATTCGCCCTCATATGGGACAAATATCTACCGCTGAAATGATAAATTTTTATCTTGAAGGGAGTGAAATTATAGCACAGCCTAAAAAACATGTTCAAGATCCATATTCATTCAGGTGCATTCCTCAAGTACATGGTGCCTCAAAAGATGCAATAGCACATATAGAAGGGGTTTTTACTACTGAATTAAACTCTGCCACCGATAATCCTACAATTTTACCCGATGAAGATATGATTATTTCGGCCGGTAATTTTCATGGACAACCACTTGCTATTAATCTTGATTTTCTTGCTATTGCAATGGCTGAGTTGGGAAGTATTTCTGAGCGTAGGACATACCAATTGATTTCTGGCAAAAGAGGCCTGCCTTCTTTTCTTGTAGCTCATCCTGGACTCAATTCTGGGTTTATGATTCCGCAATATGTTGCTGCTTCGGTAGTGAGTCAAAATAAACAACTTTGTACTCCTGCCTCTGTTGACACAATAGATTCGTCTCAAGGGCAGGAGGATCATGTAAGTATGGGGGCGAATGCTGCTACAAAATGTGTAAGGGTTGTACAAAATGTAGAAAAGATTCTTGCAATTGAGTTGATGAATGCTGCCCAAGCAATAGAATTTCGTCGTCCTTTGAAGACATCTCCAATACTTGAAGATTTTCTTTCAGATTACAGAGATGTTGTCCCATTCATTGAGGAGGATCAGGTTATGTATAAGCATATTCAGCATTCAATATTGTTTTTAAGAAATCAGTAATAGGTAAGCATATGGCCATATTGATAAAGAACATTAAAAAACTTGTTCAAGTTGAAGATGAAATAATCCCCGTTAAAAGAGGTACGCAGATGGCAACACTCAAATGTATTGACAATGCTTTTCTTTTGATTGAAGGGGGCTTTATATCCGATTATGGCCATATGTCGCAGCTAATGTCTGATGAAAAAAAGTATGAAACAATTGATGCCTCAGGTAAAATGGTTTTTCCGTCATATTGTGATTCTCATACTCACATAGTATATGCTGGAAGCCGTGAAAAAGAATTTGTGGATAAGATAAGGGGATTTTCATATCAGGAAATAGCAAAGAGGGGGGGGGGTATCCTTAATTCGGCAAGACATTTGCACGAAACATCTCAGGAAAAATTGTATTTTCAGGCATTGGCCCGTGTTAAAGAAATGATTAGTTTTGGTACCGGAGCGGTTGAAATAAAGAGTGGGTATGGTCTTAATACCGAGGATGAGATTAAAATGCTGAGAGTTATAAAGCGGATTTCTGAGGAGACTCCTATTACTGTTAAATCCACCTTTTTGGGAGCACATGCTATCCCTGAGAGATACAGAGAAAATAGAAAGGGGTATGTAGATGAGATAATAAATGAGATGATACCTGTTGTTGCATCTGAAGAATTAGCCGAATATATTGATGTTTTTTGTGAAAAAGGGTTTTTTTCCGCTGAAGATTCTGATAGAATTCTCAATGCAGGTCTGAAATATGGATTGAGAGCAACTGTTCATGCAAATCAGATGAGTGAATCTGGTGGGGTTGAAATTGGCATAAAGTATGATGCAATATCAGTTTCTCATTTGGAATTCACTGGAGTAAAGCAGTATGAACGTTTGGCAAAGTCTGAAACAATTGCTACCTTGCTACCTGGTGCAACATTTTTTCTTGAGATGGATTACCCTTCAGCAAGGATTATGATGGATTATGATATTCCGATAGCTCTTGCCACAAATTACAATCCAGGTTCATGTCCGTGTGGCGATATGAAATTTATATCGGCACTTGCATGCCTAAAAATGAAGATGACTCCCGAAGAGGTATTTAATGCAACTACAATTAATGGGGCATATGCTATGGGATTAGGTGAAACACACGGTACAATTACCCGCGGAAAGTGTGCAAATATTTTTATAACAAAAGAAGTACCTTCATACGAATTTATTCCGTATGCTTTTTCAACCCCACTTATTGATACGGTTATTTTAAACGGGAAAATATATGAATAGTTACAAAACCCCAATTGGTGATCTTCAAGTAGAAGTATTTGGACACTCATCAGTGTTATTCAGATTAGAAAATAAAAGGATTTATCTGGATCCTTATAGTGATGTATGTAGCTTTGTTGGTAAAGAACCTGCAGATCTTATTCTGATTACACATAATCATTATGACCATTATGATAAAAAGGCTTTTTCTAATATTCAGACTTCTAAAACTATTTTTATTGTAAGCGAAGATGTTCCAAAAGTTGATAACCGTTATATTGTTCTTCGTAACGAAGAAGCATGTGAATATGAAGGGATACATTTTAAGGCTGTCCCTTCATATAATATTAAGAAAAGAAGAGCGGATGGATCCCTCTTTCACCCACGTGGACTAGGTAATGGCTATATAATGGATTTTGGAGGATATAAAATATATATTGCCGGTGATACTGAATTTATACCGGAAATGAGAAATATAAGCAATATTGAAATTGCTTTTCTGCCCAAAGATTTACCTTATACGATGTCGGATGAGGAGTTTATAATGGCTGCTAATATTATAAAACCAAGATATCTGTATCCATATCATTATTTTGATTTAGATGTAACAAAACTTAAAAAATTTCTCGACTTGGGAATAACTTTGATTGATAAATAGATGATAAGAAAAATAATAGAATGTGTTCCTAATTTTAGTGAAGGACGCGATATAAGAGTGATTTCTCAGATTACTGATGAAATAAAAAAAATAGAAGGAGTAAAATTGCTTAATGTTGACCCTGGTGCAGCTACAAACAGAACTGTTGTCACTTTTGTGGGAGAACCTGAAAAAGTCCTTGAAGCTGCTTTTTTTGCAATTAAGAAGGCAGGAGAAATCATAGATATGCGTCACCATCATGGTGAACATCCGCGCATGGGGGCCACAGATGTCTGTCCAATAATACCGATTTCTAATATTACATTGGAAGAGTGTGCCATGTTGGGTAGGGCACTTGCTAAAAGAGTAGGAGAAGAACTGGGCATACCAGTTTATTGTTATGAGAGCTCAGCATATAAACCTGAGCGTCGCAACCTTGCTTCATGTAGATCTGGCGAGTATGAGGGACTTGCCAAAAAATTTGAAAATTCTGAGTGGAAACCTGATTTCGGACCGACTCAATTTAATGATTGTATTGCCCGGACCGGATGCAGTGCGATAGGCGCACGTGATTTTTTGGTTGCCATCAATTATAATCTTAACACTACTTCAGTTCGCCGTGCAAATGCAATTGCGTATGATGTGAGGGAGAAAGGGCGTAAAAAGAGAGAAGGAGATTTGATTACAGGTAGCGTGATTAAGGATAATGAAGGGAGAGAGGTTTGGATACCTGGTACATTAAAAGGATGTAAGGCTATTGGATGGTATATAGAAGAGTATGGAATTGCTCAAGTTTCAATGAATGTTACAAATATTTCCGTCACGCCGGTTCATATTGCTTTTGATGAGGTATGTGCAAAAGCTCAGGCTCGTGGATTAAGAGTTACCGGATCTGAAATTGTAGGCCTTATACCTAAAAAAGTGTTGATTGATGCTGGAAAATATTATTTGAATAAGCAACAGCGAAGTTTGGGAATTACTGAGGAAGAAATAATCAAAATTGCTGTCAAGTCAATGGGACTTGATGATCTTAAACCATTTAATCCTCATGAAAAAGTCATAGAATACCTTATGGAAGATGGAAAGAAAAAGTGTCTTATAGATATGACCTGTAAAGGTTTTGCTTATGAAACAGCCAGTGAATCTCCTGCACCAGGTGGGGGCTCTATATCGGCTTATATGGGAGCTCTTGGAGTTTCACTTGGTACAATGGTGGCAAATCTTTCTTCACATAAACCTGGATGGGATTCACAATGGGAAAACTTTTCATGTTGGGCAGAAAAAGGACAAATTATTATAAATAATTTACTTCATTTTGTTGATGAGGATACAAATGCCTTTAATAAGATTATGGAGGCATTTGGACTTCCAAAAGAAAACACAGAGGAAAGTGGCATTAGGACAGCAGCTATTCAGGAGGCTACACTATATGCGACACAAGTTCCTTTAAACACAATGAAAGAGGCTTTTTCCGGTTTTGACATTGTTGAAGCTATGGCAAAAGAAGGGAATCCTAATTCGGTTTCTGATGCTGGTGTAGGTGCTTTGGCTTTGTGGTCGGCAGTACAGGGTGCATGGCTTAATGTTAAAATCAATGCAACTGGATTAAAAGACAAGGATATTGCCGGTAAATTTCTTGATCAAGCATCAAAAATTGCTGCAGATGCGGATTTAAGACGGGATTCTGTGCTTGAAATAGTAAATAATATTATTAAAAAATAATAGTTAAGGTTTTTCCTATTGCTGTGAGGTATAATTAATTGTTGGGCGCAGCTAAAAAAACTATATTCCGACGCATTGCGTGTATTTGTGAAACGTTATAATATAGACTTGTATATTAAAAAGAGGGTGACTGAAATTTCAGTCACCCTCTTTTATTTAAGTTAATTTGGTATTATAGAGTACCGGCTAATCTCTTGTATGTGTTCAATCTCCATTTTGCAAACTCTTCTGTTTTTGCAAACAATTCCTGAGCTTGTTCAGGGAAAGTTTTAAGTAGAGATGAATAACGAACTTCACCTTTAAGGAAATCCATAAATTTGCTCCAATCAGGTTCCTTACTATCTAGTGTGAAAGGATTCTTTCCTTCAGATTCAAGGGTTGGGTTGAATCTGTAAAGATGCCAGTATCCACACTCAACAGCTAATTTCTCTTCTTTTTGGCTCATGCCCATACCAGCTTTTAAACCATGATTAATACATGGTGCATATGCTATAATAAGGGATGGTCCATTATATGCTTCAGCTTCTTTAATAACATTTAAGAATTGTGCCTGATTTGAACCCATAGCAACTTGTGCAACATATACATATCCGTAACTTATAGCCATCATTCCCAAGTCTTTCTTACGGACTTTCTTTCCTGAGGTAGCAAATTTAGCTACGGCACCTGCAGGAGTCGATTTTGATGATTGACCACCGGTATTTGAATACACTTCAGTATCAAGAACCATTACATTAATATTTTCTCCGGAAGCAAGTACGTGATCAAGTCCTCCGTATCCGATATCGTAAGACCAACCATCACCACCGAATATCCACTGTGAGCGTGCAGGAATGAAGTTTTGAATTTCAATTAATTGTTTGCAAATGTCGCATTGGCAATCCTTCATAAGAGGGATCAACTTATCAGCAACTTCTCTTGTTATAGCTCCATCAGAGCTATTTTCAAGCCATTTAGTAAACAATTCCTTTATATCTGATGAGCAGCAAGAACACTCAAGACCTTCTCTCATAAGACGCGCAACTGTAGAACGTACTTTATCGGAACCCACTTTCATTCCAAGACCAAACTCAGCATTGTCTTCAAACAATGAGTTTGCCCATGCTGGACCATGTCCATTTGCATTTGCACAATATGGTGATGAAGGAAAAGAGGCCCCATAGATTGAAGAGCAACCTGTTGCATTTGCAATCATCATATGGTCTCCAAACAATTGAGTAACAGCCTTAATATATGGGGTTTCACCACAACCTGAACAAGCACCTGAGAACTCAAACAGTGGTTGTGAGAATTGAGAGTTCTTGACGTTTTGAGCTTTAGGGGCTACAGTATCTTTATATCCAACATATGAATGCAGATAATCAAAGTTTTGTTGTTCATTATATTGTGTCTCAGCCACTTTCATTACAAGCGCTTTTTCTTTTGCCGGACATACATCAGCACAATTGCCACAACCTGTACAGTCCATAGGTGAAACTTGTATTGTGAAAGAGTACTCTTTGAAAGCGCCATTACCCTGAACTTTTTTGATTCCGGCAGGTGCATTGGTTTCCTCTTTGGCTGTCATAAGGAAAGGACGGATTGCTGCGTGAGGGCAAACGAATGAACATTGATTACATTGAATGCAATTATTAGGGTTCCATTCCGGAATTTGAACGGCAATACCTCTTTTTTCAAAGGCAGCAGAGCCACAAGGGATAGTACCATCAGTCATTTCACCGGCAAATGCGCTTACAGGAAGATCATTTCCATTTTGTGAGTTGACAATGTCTGCAACATTTCTGATCCATTCGGGAGCAAGACGATTATAGTTTGCGTGAACAAATTTACCTGTAGCACTCTTCCATTCTTCAGGAATTGTAACTTCAGTATATTCAGAACCGCGATCAACGGCTGCATAATTCATTTTAACGATTGTATCACCTTTTTTACCATAACTTTTGTCAATCGCCTTTTTCATATACAAAACAGCATCTTCGTAAGGGATGATGTTGGTTATTTTAAAGAATGCAGATTGAAGTATGGTATTGGTTCTACCACCAAGACCTATTTCTGCCGCTATTTTAGTAGCATTGATGATAATAAGTCTTATTTTTTTTGCAACTATTTCTTTTTTAATGAAATCCGGAATTCTCTTGAATGTCTCTTCTGTGTCCCAAAGACTATTCAACAATAAAATACCGTTATTCTTAATTCCTTTTAAAACATCATATTTTTCTAGATATGAAGGTACATGGCAGGCAACAAAATCCGGTTGAGATACCAAATAAGGGGCTTTGATAGGTGCGTTACCAAATCTTAAATGAGAGCAGGTATATCCGCCTGATTTCTTTGAGTCATAGTCAAAATAACCCTGACAGTATTTTTGTGTATGGTCACCGATAATTTTAATAGTGTTTTTGTTTGCACCTACTGTTCCATCTGATCCTAATCCGTAGAATTTGCATTCATATGTGCCTTTTTTTGCTAAAGAAATTTCTTCTTTCATAGGTAAAGACTTAAATGTAATATCATCTACTATACCGATAGTAAAACCGGTTTTAGGTTCGTTAAGTTTAAGATTGTCAAAAACGGCAACAATCTGTGCCGGGGTAGTATCTTTTGAAGAAAGGCCATAACGTCCCCCTACAATAATAGGAGAATCATTTTTTTCATAAAGTAAATTTCTTACATCAAGGTATAGAGGTTCTCCCATTGAACCTGGTTCTTTTGTCCTGTCTAATACGGCAATTTTCTTGACACTCTTTGGAAGCGCGCGCAAGAAATATTTTGCAGAGAAAGGTCTGTATAGACGAACGGTTATAAGGCCTACTTTTTCTCCATTATTTTCTATTAAATAATCAATGGTTTCTTTTATTGTTTCGCAAACAGAACCCATGGCAATTATTATATTTTCTGCATCCTGAGCACCATAATAATCAAACGGAAGGTAATGACGTCCAGTTAGTTCACTTATTTCACCCATATATCTTGCAACGATATCCGGAACTGCATCATAATATGTATTACATGCTTCACGAGCCTGAAAATATACGTCAGGGTTTTGAGCAGTACCTCTTGTTACAGGCTTGTTTGGGTTAAGTGCTTTTTCGCGGAATTTTGTAAGTGCTTTATCGCTTACCATTTTTCTTAAATCTTCTGTTTCCAGAACTTCAATTTTTTGTATTTCATGAGATGTTCTGAATCCATCAAAAAAGTGAATGAAAGGGATGCTAGATTTGATAGTTGAAAGGTGTGCAACTGCAGCTAGATCCATAGCCTCTTGTACGCTTGATGAGGCCAAAAGTGCGAAACCGGTTTGCCTTACACTCATTACATCAGCATGATCACCGAAAATTGAGAGGGCATTTGCAGCTAAAGATCTTGCTGATACGTGGAATACCGTAGGAAGAAGTTCCCCGGCTATCTTATACATATTTGGAATCATCAACAGAAGTCCTTGAGAAGCGGTAAAGGTGGTCGTTAAACTCCCTGCTTGAAGTGAGCCGTGAACTGCTCCTGAAGCACCTCCTTCACTTTGCATCTCCGTTACTTTAACAACTTCACCAAACATATTTTTTTTACCGAATGCAGCCCACTCATCAATGTATTCTGCCATTGTTGAAGAAGGTGTAATAGGATAAATGGCCGCATGCTCACTAAATAGGTATGCTACATGAGCAGCGGCATAATTGCCATCGCAAGTGATAAGTTTTGTTTCTTTTGCCATTTTATATTAGATTATATTATAATTAATTGGTTATCACATAAAAACCCTAAAATATTATATCCCAAAAATATAGATAATATTTGTGATTTAAAAGTTTAATTTGCTATTTTTACGCATTGCTAATAAAATGCCACATTATGAAAAAATTTATATTTTATATTTTATTTTTCTTTTTAGGAATCCAATGCTTCTCTCAGGAAATACGCCACAATGTTAAAGACGATCTTGCTGAATACATACTTGATAGTGTAAAATATGTAATGAAAGATTTTAGTGATGGTAATGTTATTTTTCAAAACGGAGAGATGTCTAAAGGATTGTTGAATATCTGTGTAATCGATCAAACTTTGCGATTTTTATCCCCCGAAGGAGAAATTTTGAAAGTTAATAATGAAAATACGGTAAGCAGTGTTTCAATTAAAGGGAGATCTTTTTTAAAGAATAGGTCACTTTATATTGAACTTCTTGAGATGTCTGATGATATTGTTCTTGGCGTTGCCAGAAAGATTACATTCCTTGAACAGGAAAAGGAAGGAGCTTATGGTAAAGCCTCTCCAACCACATCTGTGTCAACAATGACTACGTATTCCGACGGCGGAAGAACAGTAAATCTAGGGGAAGATATAGTGACACCATTCAGATATAAAGAGATACCTTATTTGTATAAGAATGGTATTTTCTATGTTGCAAAAAAGAAATATTTTCAAAAATTTTTCCCCGAAAAAAAGAAAAAGATTGAAAGCTATATAAATGAAAATAAGGTGAATTTTGACGAAATGGAAGATGTCAAAGCCTTATTCCTGTTTCTCTCACAAAACTAGGATATTCCTGATACTGAAACATCGGGAGCTGCTTTTTTAACTAGCCCCTGTAACACAGAGCCAGGGCCTATCTCGGTGAAGCAGGTTGCTCCATCTGAAATCATATTTATCACTGATTGAGTCCATCTAACTGGAGAAGTAAGTTGCATCAACAAGTTTGCTTTTATTTCCTGTGGATTTGTGTGAGGTTTAGCATCCACATTTTGGTATATAGGGAATTCTGGTTTTCTGAAGTGTGTATTTTCAATTGCATTGGCAAGCTCCATTCTGGCCGGTTCCATTAGTGGAGAGTGGAAAGCTCCACCAACAGGAAGGACTAATGCTCTTTTTGCCCCCTCCAGTTTGAGTTTTTCACAAGCTATATTAACTGCTTCAATTTCACCTGAAATCACCAATTGGCCTTCGCAGTTATAATTTGCGGCAACTACTATTCCCTCTACTGTTTTTAGTACTTTTTCTACAGTAGTATTATTAAGTCCAAGTATAGCTGCCATTGTGCCAGGTACTTTTTCACATGCTTTCTGCATGGCCATTGCTCTGATATAAACAAGATTAAGCCCATCTTTAAAGTTTAAAGCATTGGCTGCCACTAAGGCTGAAAATTCTCCTAAAGAGTGTCCTGCCGCCATATCGGCTTTAAATTCATTCATGCATGTGGCTAAAATGACAGAGTGCAAAAAAACAGCAGGTTGAGTAACATTTGTGGCTTTAAGTTCTTCGGCCGTTCCTTCAAACATTATACTGGTAATATTAAATCCCAAAATTGAGTTTGCTTCTTCAAACATCTTTTTCGCAGTGGTATTAGACAGATAAATCTCTTTTCCCATTCCCGTAAATTGTGAACCCTGTCCGGGGAAAATATAAGCATTCATATTAATAAGGTTTTATTGGTATTAGTGCTGCAAAGATAATAAATAGTTGTATTTTTGCATTCTTAAGTTCCTGCTCCCGTAGTTTAATGGATAGAATTTAAGATTCCGGTTCTTAGGGTTGGGGTTCGATTCCCCACGGGGGCACAAAAAAACCGCTTGTATTTTATTCCAAGCGGTTTTATATAAAAAGTTGTAATATGATTCTTTAAAAAGGTTATGAGAATGTTTATTCAACAAATGCGAGAATTTCACCTTTATCGACTTTATCTCCTTGTTTTGCGCACACGGCAACAATTCTTCCTTCAAAACCAGTTTTAATCTCTTCCATACCATAGTATGCCTGAACAAAACAGACAATCTGGTCAGCGTTTACTTTATCTCCTATATTTGGGGATTTTGAAGCATCAGCAACATCGTATTGCCACATTACCTGACCTTTTACATTTGATTGTATAGGTTTTGCGTTCGGGTATTTAGCGATAATCTGCTCAACATTTATTTTTGGCATTTCAACTACAGGCCGAATAACGATTTTTGGAGCATTTGCCTTCTCTTTAGCAGCTTCAAGTTCTTGTTCGAAACGTTTTTTTGCAATACCACTCTTGTAATCTCTATATTGTCTGTCATGCATTGCCAGCTCAAGTAATTCCTCATCGTCTTTACCGAAGTCCCAGTTATTCTCTTTCATTTCCTCTCTGTACTTGTCAAGTTCATTAGGAAATGCATCCTGAGGATTACCGGTGTAAAATTCAAGATTCTTTTCTTTAGCAAGTTTTATTATTTCCGGAGCGAGAGGACCAGGCAGTGTACCTGTTTTTCCTAAAATCATGTTCCATGTATCTTTGTCTATTGTTGACCAACGTGGTTCTCCTTTTAGTGTGTGCATAAGATTCATCAGTGCTGTGTTTTTTACATATTGGCTGAACGGTGTAACCAATGGAGGATATCCCAAACGAGGCCATACATATTCAACTTCCTGAAATAATTTGACTACCAATTCGTCTATTGTAAGCTCTTTCTTTCCTTGATTTCTTAATGATGAATTTATTGCTTCGCGGAATCCTCTCAAGTCAGCCATCATAGAACCCATCATACCTCCAGGAAGTCCGCAACCGACAAGAAGTGAGGACATTTGAGAGTTGCCAGGATCTATGAAGTATCCCAAATAATCATCAATAAATGATTGAGTAAGACTACGCGCTTCCATGTATGCATCCATATTGATGTCTTTTACAAGAAATCCTGCATCTTTCATCATTTCTTTTATGGTAATTACATCAGGGTGTACTTTGCCCCAAGAAAGTGGTTCCATAGCAACGTCAAGGTAATCGGCTCCTGCTCTTGCAACTTCCAACATAGATGCCGGAGAGAATCCGGGACCGGTATGTCCGTGATATTGAACGATTATATTTGGATATTTATCTTTTATGGCTTTTGTTAATCTTCCTAAAAATGCCGGACGACCGATGCCTGCCATATCTTTAAGGCATATTTCATCACAACCATAGGCAACTACTTTGTCAACTATGTCCATATAATACTCTACGGTGTGTATGGGAGAGTGAGTAATACTTAATGCAACCTGTGAAATCATTCCGCCCTTTTTTGCAAATTCAACTGACAATTTAAGGTTCCTGTGATCGTTCAATCCACAGAAAGAACGGGAAATATTTGTTCCTTGTTTAGCTTTTACTTTATACATCAGTTCTCTAATATCTGCCGGTACAGGATACATTCTAAGAGCATTCAGACCTCTTTCAAGCATATGTGTTTGAATACCAGCTTTATTAAATGGAGCTGTCCATTCACGAACTGCGGTATTAGGATTTTCACCGAAAAGCAAATTTACTTGTTCAAAGGCACCGCCGTTTGTCTCAACACGGTCGAAACATCCCATATCAATTATTACCGGAGCTATTTGTTTAAGTTGGTGTACCATTGGGACATATTTGCCTGATGATTGCCACATGTCTCTGTAAACGAGAGAAAATTTGATTTCACGAGCCATATCTATCTGAATTAATTATATTTATAAGATTTTTTTCAAAAATTTTCAGTGGATAAAGATAAGGAAATATAATTAATTGGATTGTTTAATCTTCTCAAAAATTGTTTTCAAAATAATAATAAATATTTCTCTAAATATTGAATTATAAAAATGATTATTTATCTTTGCAGCCCGTTTGAATAACAAGCGGAATATGGTGGATGTAGTTCAGCTGGTTAGAGCACCAGATTGTGGTTCTGGGTGTCGTGGGTTCGAATCCCATCATCCACCCCAACAAAGAGCGTCTTGCAATGATTTAATTATCATCAAGATGCTTTTTTAGCTTATACTCTTTAAGATGTGATTATTTATAAGTTACAATACGCCGGAATACAAAACTGTCCGAAAAACAGAACAAATTTTTTGAAACTAGAATATTGTAAGAAACTTTATTCAAACAGAAATGCTGTAAAAAATTATATATCATCTTTTTCTTATCTTTGTATATTAAATATTATTTAATTGTTGAAATATGAAAATTTTTAATAGCCTTTTTAGTCCGTCGTATGGTTATGTTAGATCAATTGCCGGAATAGTTTTAGGCGTAGCGATGCTAATATGGCCTGATGTGGCACAAAAAACGATTGTTCAAGTAATAGGATGCTTCATGATTGCAGTAGGTACAATATCTTTTATTCTTTCATTTAAAAAGAGCAAAGAGAAAGAGAAACAGCCGGTTGATATTTTGGGCATAAACGGTATATTTGATGTAATACTTGGAGTAATCCTTGTTCTTGTCCCTGATGTTTTTGTTGTGTTTCTAATGTTTATTTTAGGGTTGCTTTTGTGTGTATTAGGTATAGGACATATAATAAGCTTATGTGTAGCGAAAAAAATATCTACAGTATCTTATCTATATTTTATTCTTCCGATACTCACTACTGTTTGTGGTATAATATTGATATTTAAACCATTTGAGGCAACAATTACGCTGTTTATTGTATTTGGTGTGGCATTGATTATTTATGGTGTGTCCGAATTGTTTTCAACAATAAAATTAAGTAAGGTTAACAAGGTAAAACGTTCTTATGAATATAGAGTAGAAGATGCAAAATACGAAGAAGTTAAAGACGAGCAGTAAATTTCCCCCGTTGGATGTTGCTCGTTTTGATGTAACACAAGAGCCACGCAGAGTAAGTTGGTATCTAAGACCTATTACTTGGCTAATTAGTTTCCCTTCTGTATGGAGGCATAGGGTGAAAATAGATAGAGTAAAAATGGAGGGACTTAAGGCTCCATATCTTATGCTCTGTAATCATAATGCCTTTTTTGATTTTATGGTAGCTACGGCTGCTGTATTTCCTCATCAGCCGTATTATATTGTTGCTGTAGATGGTTTTGTCGGTAAATCTTGGTTAATGCGCCGTGTAGGCTGTATTCCAAAACGCAAGTTCACAAATGATGTAAGGTTGGTTCGTCAACTTCAGCGCGTATCCGACAGGGGAAAAATAGTTGCATTCTATCCTGAAGCAAGATATTCTTTATGCGGAACAAATGCAGTACTTCCTCCATCATTGGGGAAGTTATCAAAACTTTTGAAAATTCCTGTAGTTACTTTGATAACAAACGGCCATCATATCAATTCTCCATTCTGGAATCTAAAAAGCAGGAAAATCAAGACTCATGCAAAGATGGAGCAGATTATTACACAGGAAGAGATTAATGATTTGACATATGAAGAGATAAATAAAAGGATAAATGATGCTTTTGTATATGATGATTTTGCATGGCAAAAGCAGAATAAGATTCGTGTAAAATATAAAAACAGAGCAAAAGGGTTGCATAAAGTACTTTATCAATGTCCTCATTGTAAAGCAGAATATAATATGGATTCTGATGGAATAAGGTTATGGTGTAAGAAATGCAATCATACATGGGAAATGTCCGAATATGGAGAGTTAACTTCCGTTGAAGGGGAAACTTATTTTTCTCATATTCCTGATTGGTATGAGTGGGAAAGAAAGAATGTGGTAAAAGAGATAGAAGATGATAAATATTACTTTGAGTCTGAATGTCGTGTGCATTCTCTTCCTAATGCAAAAGGTTTTGTAGATATTGGAGAAGGGCATCTTGTTCACACTATGGAAGGTTTTGTTCTTTCCGGAGGATATAGGGGACAGGAATATACACTTAAAATACCGACGCAGGCACTATATTCATGCCATATTGAATATAATTATCTTAAATGGAAGAGAGATTGCATTGATCTGAGTACACTTACCGATACTTTTTTTATTTTTCCAAAAGGAGATGATTTTTCAGTTACAAAGATTTCACTTGCCACAGAAGAATTGTTTATACGCTCTTCTGGCTCTAATACAGCAAATAACCGGCAATCCCTCCAAATAGAATAACTAAGATAGGATTAACTTTTCCCCACATTGAAACAATAAATGCTAAGCCAAACAGCAACCAGCTTTTCCAGTCTATGAAGTTTTCCGGAGTGATCAAAAGTATTGCTGCAGCACCTATAAGTCCGACAACGGCAGGTTTAAGTGCAGAAAGAAGTGTATGAAAAGTATAGTTATTCTTAAATTTGGAATAAAGCTTGCATATCCATAGTACTATCAGAAATGAAGGAAGAACGACCGCAAATGTAGCGGTAAGTGAACCCATAAAACACCAGAAATTAGAGTACCCCAGATTTTTAATTACCGTATATCCTATATATGTTGCACTATTTATGCCTATGGGACCTGGAGTCATTTGTGATACAGCTATAATATCTGTGAATCCTTGTAGGTCTATCCATTGGTGGTTAGTAACAACTTGATTTTGAATTAAGGAGAGCATAGCATAACCACCACCAATGGTAAACATGCCGATTATAAAGAAGGTCGAAAAGAGTTCCCAATATATCATTTCTTTATCTCCTTGTTTTCTTTATATTTAGCATAGAAGACCGCACATACTGCAACTATAAGCAGAACATAAATTGGTGATACCTTTAAAAAGGATATTAAGATTATGCTTATAAGGGCAATAAAACCGGTATAAATGTTAAGTTTACTATTAATTGCCATATTTATCATCGGTACGGCAATCAATGCAACTACTACAGGTCTTATTCCTTTAAATATAGCATTTACTGTATGGTTGTCTTTAAAATTTGTAAAGAAGATGGCAATCAAAAGTATCATTATAAATGATGGAAGGACACTTCCCAATGTCGCTATTATGCTTCCTTTTGTTCCTTTGAAGCGATATCCGATAAAAATGGAAATATTTACAGAAATAAGTCCTGGTGCAGATTGTGAAATAGCAAGAACATCAAGGAATTCATCTTCATTTAGCCACCCTTTTTTTTCTACCACTTCTTTTTTTATTAGAGGTATAATTGCATAGCCACCTCCGATAGTGAAGGCTCCTATTTTTGCGAAGCTGAAGAATAATTCTATATAAGGATTCATAATGTCGACAAAAATACAAATTTTATTAAATATTTTTTGCCTGATTAAAAAAAGAAACATATCTTTGCAGCCCGTTTCTCTGAAAAAGAAACGTTTGGGAATGGGAGTTCATTGAAAGATTGGAAGACAAAGTACAAGCAAGTACCAAATTTAACACAAATAAATTTAGATTAGAGTAGAGCGTTAATTTCAAAAAAGGAATAAACAAGTTTCGTGTCGAGAGACAAGGGAC
>Ga0265297_10005055_pt1 | contig 20657 bp, 28 predicted proteins | sample Munlanlwell13791_FD_192502 | JGI IMG/M metagenome (GOLD analysis project Ga0265297, IMG submission 192502) | Leachate microbial communities from a municipal landfill in Southern Ontario, Canada - Leachate well 137-91 | ecosystem: Engineered > Solid waste > Landfill > Unclassified | place...
GGAAAATAACACCGCACCAGGTGCGAAGAAGTGTCTGGTATATTGCAGAGTATCAGACCAGGACCAACTCAAAGGTTTATCACTAGATGTGCAGAAAGACAACTGCACCAAATGGGCAAAAGATAACAAATATAAATTAGTTGAAACCTACATTGATGAAGCTAAATCTGGGACTAAAACGGCAGGGCGAGATGGCCTTGAAGACACTTTAATCCATTGTCAGAAAGAACATATTGATGCGATTTTGGTTATTGATACAGACAGATTTGCGCGGAACGAGGAGGACCATTTTGCAATTAAGGCAATCTTGAAAAAGCTAGGGACTAAAGTGATAGCCATAAACCAGCCAATGATTAATGACTCAGCGGAAGGCATATTGTTTGAAACGCTTATAATCGGTGTTAATGCTTTTTACTCCAGACTTACAGGTAGAAAGGTAAAAAAGAGCCTTGAAAAGAAGTGGAATGACGGTTGGTGGCCAGGTTGGGCACCTTTGGGGTATAAAAATATAAATATTGGCACCGAGGAACACCCAATAAGAATTGTTCAGCAAGACCCAGAAGTTGCACCTATTATTAAATGGGCATTTGAACACTACGTCAAAGGAGGTTGCTCAATCATTAAACTGATAAATAAACTGAACGAGAAAGGCATAAAAACAAGAAACGGTAAGCCAATAGCCCACTCAACCATGCAACAGATACTAACAAACAGCTTTTATTATGGTTTGATGAAATGGAATAATATGGAGAAGATGGGTAACCACGAACCAATAATTACCAAAAAACTATTTGATACTTGCCAGTTGATGCTAGCAAAACGCCGCAATTTTGTTACCAGAGAACGAAAGTATGACTTTCTATTAAGAGGGGTGGTAACTTGTGCACAATGCGGACAAAGATACACAGCTGAGTGGCACTTTATTAAATCTCAAAACAGGGATAAAATCGCCTATTACCACTGTGCAAAACTGCAAAGATGCCAGTCTAAGTATGTTGAAACTGAGGAGCTGGAGAAAATGGTAGCTGAAAGACTTAAAGGCATTAAGTTCTCAAAAGCCTTCACCAACGCAGTAACAAAACAGGTGAGGCGATATCTTAAAAACAACGACAAAGTTGTGGATAAAGCTAGAAGGGCTTGCCTAAACAAAAGAACAGCCTTAATTGCCAAAAGGAATGTGTTGGAAGATAGCTTATTAAGCGAAACCGTTGACCGAGATACTTACAAACGCAAAAGTTCTGAATTAAGGGCGGCAATTGAAAACATTGATACTGAACTGACCAACTTGGAAAGTAACCGCAATTTTGACTTTGATGTGTTAGAAGAAATACTTGCTTTAACGAGAAATATCCCTAAAACCTATAAAGAAGCACCTGATTTCTTAAAGAAAAAGTATCTCAATTTCTTCTTTGACCAGATACAAGTAAATGACAAAAAGATTGAAAATACCGTCTTTTCTCCTCTCATAACCGAGCTGATTGAACAGCAAAAGGTTATATTAAGGAGTAACTGGCTCCCCGGGTAGGATTCGAACCTACGACCTTAGAGTTACACTTTACCTGTATGTTTCCACACAGAGTGGACTATATCATCTCCGATTAAATCGGAGTTGGGCGCTAAATGGTGTAACCACCTAGTCTCTGCACCTGCCCCGCCAAAGGCGGGGATTGGCTCAGGATTGCCATGTCCCAATTTACCTATCGGGATTTAGGTTTCCCTGAATTCACCCAATTTTTCCATCCTGCATTGCTGCAGGAGGCTGCATTTATTTTAATGTGTCTACAGCTCTCCGCTCTACCACTGAGCTACCGGGGATAGCGTGAGTAATTATATCAAGCTTCGCAATTGGCTTCCACCCGGTGTTAAAATTCATTCATGAAAGCAGTCAAAATAATAAACACCTTTGTTAAAAAGGAAAACAAGCTTTTAGCCGTCAAAAGAAGCGAGAATGACAAATTTTTCGCAGGTATGTGGGCTTTACCTGGCGGTCAAATGGAAAAAGGTGAGACAGCATTCCAAACAGCCCAAAGAGAAGTAAAAGAAGAAACTAATCTCAACTTAACTGCTATCGACACAAAACCTTGTCTAAAAGGCAAACTCAATGTTGCTGGTTATCCTGTTATAATTTTTGTCCATAGAGCCAAAACATCTGGTAACAAAATAATTCCTCACGATTTCGAAATAAAAATGGTCGGGTGGATAACAGCACAGGAATTTCTCAATTCTCTCAAAAAAGGTAACTATCCCAATAGCGAAATAGCAAAATTGAATGGTTTTTTTCTGGCCGAGGGACTAATATAAACACTATAATAAAAATAATGACCACATTCTCTCAAAAAGTCTATGCGCTCACCCGAATGATACCAAAAGGCAAAGTTGCCACCTATGGCCAAATTGCCGCCCTTGCAGGCTCTCCCCGCGCCGCCCGTGCAGTCGGCGCCCTCATGGCTAATAATCCCGACATGACAACAACTCCTTGCCACCGTGTCGTCGGCGCAGACGGAAGTTTAATTGGATATTCAGGCAGTGGGGGAGTAGCAGCAAAAATGCAAATTCTTAAAAAAGAAGGAGTACACTTTGAGAAAAACAAAGTTCACTTAACAAAATCCCAATGGAGCCATTGACAACCACCCAAAATCCTCCTAGAGTTTAATTGGTATGCCACCTTCAATAAAACGCTTCTTTAAGGTGTCTGCTGCTGCAATGTTTGTTTTCTTACTCTCTTTCGGCATAGCCAACGCACAAGTAGTAATAAACGAAGTGAGCCCGGCTTCTTCACCCGAATGGGTTGAGCTTTATAAAACAGCAGAAGGAGAATTCTCTTTTGATGGATGCACACTCTTTTTACATGATGACGAGTCAACAACCCAAAAAGTGACCTTTAGTACCTCTGACCTTTTTGGAGCAGATGAAAAGTATAAACAAGTTTCTTGGACTTCATCTTGGCTTAATAACGGCGGCGATACGGTAATCTTAAAATGCGAAATACAACTTGATAGAGTTACTTATGGTTCAGGTATAACAAGTACCAAATCATATGGCAGGATTCCCGACGGCACGGGTGATTTTACTATCTTGGACGAGGCCACGCCAGGCTCATCAAATTCGCCATCTTTACCCACTCCCACCCCAACCCCCACTCCCGAACCCCAACCGACGCCAACCGAAACCGAACCAACCCCCACAGATACTCCCACTCCAACTCCTACCCCTGCCCCCAACGAAGCCCCGCCTGGCGGAGACGAAGTGAGGCCCGGAAAACTTTTAACCTGTAAACTCGAATATAAAACACTTAAAGTTCTCTTCACGCGCATCCAAATCCCCAAGCTTAGGTGCACCTTCACCAGTTAGTTTACCAATAAAACACTTATAATACTTGTATGTCACTCGTCCAGAAATACAGCCGCATTGGCAAAAAGATAACAATCAAAGGGAAAGGGGAGTATCAAATTTTTCGTGAAACGGTCAACACTGATAATAAATCCAAAAATTACGTAACTCTCACAATCGGCTTTCGGTTTCGCCTGCTTGGGAAAAACCCGCTTCTTCACGGTCTTTTTCAAAAACTCTGCATATTATCTTTGCCCTTATGGGCATTTTACCCCGGCTTTATTCACAAACTATGGTTGGTTGACCCCAAAACAAAAAACTACGTTGGGCTTTACAAATGGGATACTCCCGCCCACGCCGAAAGCTACCGCAAATATCTGACCAAGATGCTTAATTTCACCTGCACCCCCGGCTCTATCTGGTCACATCTTGTTAATAAAAATATAAATTCTACAATCTTCTGGTGAAACACTCCATTACTCAGAAACACGAGTTTGGCTGCGGAGTGGCCTGCACCGCCTTTGTTTCCGGAAAAAGTTACTCGAAAATTGTTTCTCTTTTGGACAAGAAAAAAGCTGGTTCAACAGGATTTTATTGTAAAGATTTAATGAGTATCCTTTTAAAGCTTGGTTTCAAATATGAGTATAAATACTTAAAACCAAAACTAAAAAGAAAAATATATAAGGATGGAGTAATAATTTTTGTTAAAAGAAGCAAAAAATATCCGAGCGGACATTACTTAGTTCGTTATAAAAGTCATTGGATGGATCCTTGGATAAATTTTAGAAAGAATGCCAACATTATCAATGCAAAGTCAGGTTTCAGAAAGCGAGTTCCGGGAAAAGCTGTTTATGCTCTGTTTCCAATTGGAGTATATTAGTTAAAGGAGGTGATAATTTTGAAAGGTTTTATGACATTTGTTCGAGAGCAGGGAGTAGTTGGCCTGGCGGTTGGCTTTATTTTAGGTGGCGCCGTTTCCAAAGTAGTATCATCTTTGGTCAGCGACATAATCAATCCCGTTCTGGGTGTTGCTCTTGGTGCTGCCGGCAATCTTAACGAAGCCTACTTAAGCATTGGCCCCGCAAAGCTAATGTGGGGAAGCTTTGTCAATACCATAGTAGACTTTTTGGTTATAGCCCTTGTGGTTTACTTTGGTGTAAAAGCCCTCGCCCTAGACAAGCTCGACAAGAAAAAATAGACTTAGCGTCAAGCAAGTTTCCTGGTTGCTTCTCGGTAAGTTAGTCCTGACATCTGGTCTTTGTATTTTTCTGCAAACTCGGCGACAATTTTAGGCTGCTTAACACTCATCTCCCGAAGAGTCCAACCGATCGCTTTTCGTATAAAAAACCTCGCGCGTTTTCTGCTTTCTGCGTCTTTATACTCCTTATCAATCCAACCTTCATCAAACTGGCTTTTTGCCATTTCAAAAAACAATTCTCTGTCTCCATTGTCATCCTTCCTGAAAAATAATAACTGTGCCAAAAGAGCGGAGCGTCTCACCCAAAAATCTTTATCGGCAATCCACTTCCTCAAATAGTTATAAGCCTTTTTATTTTTACGGATGACAATTGGCATAAAAGGAATTATCAAAGAATCCAAAAAAGCCCAGCCGCGCGCCTCTCGCATCATTTTTTCAATAAGCGGCATGTCTGATATATTCAAACTGTCTTTATGCACATCCAATATTCCAAGCGCCATCGCCCTTTCCTCGAAGTAAGGCATTGCCCAAAACTTTTTTACCAACGAAAGTGCGTCTTTTTTACTTAATCTCTTGATATCTTGATTAACTTTCTTACCGTACTTTCTTCTTTCCCAAACAGAAACCCCGTAATGTTTGAGATCAGAATACAAATACCTTTTCTCCTGTCTCGCCCGCTCGGGGTTACTGTTTGACTTAAGAAACTCACGATAATCTTTTATGAATTTCCGGCTGTCCATTAATTAGCCTCTCTGGGCGGTCTTGCCTCATCTACGTTTATCGCACGTCCGTCTAGCTCTTTTCCGTTTAGCTCCGCCTTTGCCTTTTGTGCCTCTTCTTCCGTAGCAAATTCCACAAAACCATAACCCTTGCTCTTTCCGGTGTATTTATCTTTAATAACTGATGCAGATACAACTGTACCAACTGTAGAGAAAAAAGCCTTCAAGCTGTCATCGGTCGTAGCCCACGCAAGCCCCCCAACAAATAATTTAGCTGCCATAATGTTTGCTCACCTCCTTTATGTTTCCTACAAACATTATTCTGCTCTGACTTTAACCCTTGGGGGATAACTCAAGAAGCAAAAATAACTCTGTAAAGAACTCTCCTACCCTCAATTATATATCATTTCTTGCTATAATCAACAAAATGTCCATTTATGATCGTTTTATCATAGGAAATTAAGTCCAGCCCTTTTATCTCATCTTCTCCAAACCAATTCTCTCCATCATCCTGCAGCTCAATTTTATATACCCAAAATTCCAAATCCTTTGAAAACTTTTTACAAAAAAGAAACTCAATTTCTTTTGGTTTTATATTAAGTTCATCTTTATAGTCCCCATTTTCCAGGAGATCTTTTTGCCGACTCCGCTCTTTTTTGCAGCAAGACTTTTTTCGTTTCAGGATTATAAACCACCGCCACCACAAACTTTCTCATACACAATTATACTATTGACACATACACCCCACCTTTTGTATAATCCAGTATATACATGAAGGTTTTTAAGAAACCACTGGAATTTAGCTGGGACAAGGGAAACATAGGTAAAAATTTAAAACATAATGTAACGGACAAAGAAGCAGAAGAATCATTTTTTGATAAAAGGAGAAAAACATTTAGAGACAGATTACATTCAAACGGCGAAGAAAGATTTAGAATTGTCGGAAAAACAAAAAAAGGAAGATTGCTTTTTATAGCTTTTACAATGAGAGGTAAAAAAGTAAGAATTATATCAGCAAGAGATATAAACAAAAAGGAGGTGTATTTATATGAAAAAAAAGCTTGAATTGCCAAAATTTAAGAACGAAGACGAAGAAAGGGAATTCTGGTGGAATTTGGACTTATCCGAGTATTATGAACCATCAGATATGGAGTCTGTAAGTTTTCCAAACCTAAAACCAACCACTCGGCCAATTTCAATTAGGCTACCGGAATATTTACTAGATAGGGTTAAACAGAAAGCCAACGAGATGAATATTCCTTACCAATCTCTTATCAAACAATACATCCATAAAGGGGTATTCTCACCAGAATAGCTTCTCAACTAATTCTCAAACTTGTACTATACTATACTGCCATGAAGGTTCTGGTGGTCGAAGACCAGCCCCGTATTGCCAACTACATCAAAAAAGGCCTCTCACAAAAATCTATGGTTGTGGACCTTGCCTATGATGGGGCTGAGGGCTACGACTTTGCCTCCTCCGAAGACTACGACGTTATAGTTTTGGACATTATGCTTCCTGTGATGGATGGCATTGAAGTTTGTAAAAAGCTGCGAGCCGAAGGCAACAAAACTCCAATTCTGATGCTCACAGCCAAAGGCTCGGTTGATGACAAAGTATCGGGGCTCGAAGCAGGCGCCGATGATTATCTCCCCAAACCCTTTGCTTTTGCCGAGCTTATCGCCCGCATTAAAGCCCTATCCCGCCGCCCCAAAGACCTCAAAGACACAACTTTACAAGTAGGGGACTTAACTCTGGATACCAACACCTACGAAGTAAAAAGAGGCGAACAAATAATAACTCTTTCCAAAAAAGAGTTTTCTCTTTTGGAGTTTTTAATGCGCCACCCCGGCCAAATTTTTAGTAGCGATCAATTGTCCGAAAAAGTCTGGAGCTATGATGCCGCCGTCACCCCCAACAATGCCCAAGTCTATATAGGCTATCTTCGCAAAAAAATCGACAAGAGCTTCAAAGACAAAAAACCTTTAATTCACACTATCCGTGGCTTTGGATATAAAATTAGTGATAATAATTAGAAATTAGATCAATTAGGTCAATTAGAAATTTTTAATATGTTCCAACAGGCGCGTCTAAAACTAACAGCAGTTTATTTAGTACTCACGCTTCTTATAAGCGGGACTTTAAGTTTCCTTCTTTACACTCGCATCTCCGCCGTTTTAGACGTTGAGTTCGCCCGAATCCAGGAACGCCTGCAGCACCAGCAAGATATGCTTTTTCCCCTTCCTCGAGCTCAACAGCAGCTGCTGCGCATCGAAGAGGAAGATATCTCCCTTGCCAAAAGCCAAATTGTAATCCAGCTACTATACATAAACGCCGTTATCGCCGCCGTTTTTGGTGTTGGCGGCTATTTTCTGTCAGGCAAAACCCTTGAGCCCATCCGCATTGCAATGGACGAGCAAAAGCGCTTTATCTCCGACGCAGCCCACGAGCTTCGCACTCCAATTACAGCCCTCAAAACCAGCCTTGAGGTCAATCTTATGGACAAAAGGCTTACCAAAAAAACCACCAAAATCCTTCAGGAAAACCTCGAAGACGCCCAAAACCTCGAAAATTTAACGGAAGCCCTGCTGCTTCTTTCCCGAGGCAAAAACAAAGACGCATCATTCAAAAAGGTTTTGCTGCATGACGTGATTCAAAAGGCAGTCAAAACAGTAAGCCCGCTGGCTGCCGCCAAAAGACTAAAACTCAAGTTCCCCAAAAAGAAAAACACCACCAAAGTCATGGGGGACAAAGACTTATTAATCCAAATACTTGTCATATTTCTCGATAATGCAATTAAATATTCAGACCGCGGCACAATTGAGGTCAAAACCAAAAAAATACGTAGGGGAGTCGAAATCTCTGTTTCAGACCAAGGCATCGGCATTTCCCGGCATCACCTTCCCTATATTTTCGACAGGTTCTATAGAGTTGATGCCGCCCGCACCAAAAAGGGCACCAACGGCCACGGCCTCGGCCTCTCAATTGCACAAAAAATAATTTCGGAGCATGGCGGCTCGGTTTCAGTAGCCTCCCAAGAGGGGCAGGGAACCACTTTCACCATTAAGCTTCCCACCTGCTAAATCCCTCCGTTTTTTCATACTCTTCTCAACTTAATTGGGTATATCTTATATTACAAAGAAAGGAGGTGAGCCACATGTCTAAAAAAATAATAATTCCATCTTTAGCTCTAGCTTTAGCGGTTCTAGTCGCAGCGGGAGTTTCTCAAATTTCTGCTCAAGAGTCAGATTATAACTTTCCTCCGGCGATTGAAAAGCTGGTCGAGCACTTCGGCCTCAACGAAGAGGAAGTTCAGGGTGTTATAGACGAAGTCCGCGCAGATCACTTTGCTCAGATGCAAACCATCCTTGAGGAAAGACTAACCGAAGCGGTAGAAAATGGCCAGTTAACAGAGGAGCAAAAGGTTGCCCTTCTTAACAAGCACGAAGAAATGCACCAAGAGCGCTTTATGAATCGAGAAGAGCTGCGCACTTGGGCCGAAGATAACGGCATCGAACTAAAGTACCTGTTCCCCGCCATGGGTCAGGCTCATCATGGCAGGTTCATGCACCACATAGAAGAGTAAGTATTGGCAGGTTTTTTCCAAACACCCCTCCTTCCCAAGGGGTGTTTGGTCATTTCTTGACAACAACACACACACGGTGTAATATGAATACGTATTCATAATATGTTTAAGGAGGTGATAACTTATGCCAAGATTTGATGGAACGGGGCCTCTTGGAATGGGCCTGGCAACCGGCCGAGGCTTTGGCCCTTGTGGCCTAGGTCTAGGTTGGAGAAGAAGATTTTTCAACTGGGGATGGCCCGATTCAAAAGAAGAGCAAAAAAAGGCTCTTCAGGACTACAAAAAGGCTTTACAAGAAGAGCTCGAAGACGTTGAAAAAAAGGTAAAAGAGCTTTAAGCTTTTTGCAATACTATGCCAAGACCCAAAAGGCCGCGCTGCCTGCGTTTTAATCCCGGCGTACTATATTTCAAGCCTCGGGGTGTTCCACTGCGACACCTCGAGGAAGAGGTATTGCTGGCCGAAGAGCTCGAAGCCATAAAGCTTTATGAGCATGACGGTCTAGACCAAACCCAAGCAGCCCAAAAGATGGGTATTTCCCAGCCAACCTTTGCAAGAATTCTGGCAAGCGCCCACAAAAAGCTTGCAAGTGCTATAGTTGAAGGCAAAGCAATCAAAATAGAAGCAAAATAAAAAAATTCCATGAATAAGCACTTTTTTAAATTTATTGTTTTTTTTATTTTATTATCTTTTGGCCTGGTTTTACCTCATCCGGTATCTGCTCAGCGGGAGGAAGAAACCCTTGAAGCAAAAATAATCGAAGTTTTGGAAGAAGATGAGTCTTACCAAAAACTCAAGCTTTTGATTACCAAAGGCTCTCTGAAGGATAAAGAAATTATTGTCGAAAGCGGAGATATCTCTTTTGTAAATATCCCTAAATACGAAGCAGGTGACAGGGTAATTGTTGCCTACGGCAAAGACTTCGAAGGAAACGACTCCTTCTATATCACGGATTTTGTAAGAAGACAGCCGCTTTTTATGCTTTTCGCATTTTTTATAATAGTAACCGCATTGGTTGCGGGCTGGCGCGGTCTCACCTCACTTGTCGGTATGGCAATTTCATTCCTGGTAATTTTTGTATTTATTCTCCCGCAAATTTCAAAAGGTGCGGATCCGGTAGCAATTGCAATAATAGGCTCTGTTTTTATTATCCCGGCGTCTTTCTATCTATCCCATGGCTTAAACAAAAAAACGACAATTGCCGTAATAGGCACCTTAATTGCATTAATAATAACAGGCCTTTTGGCAGTGCTTTTTGTCGATTTAGCCAAATTAACAGGTTTTGCTTCCGAAGAGGCCGGGTTTCTGGAATCCGCAAAGCCCGGAACAATAAATACAAAAGGAATGCTTTTGGCGGGAATAATAATTGGCGTTTTGGGCGTTCTTGACGATATTACAGTTTCCCAGTCGGCAATCGTTTTTCAGCTCAAAGACGCAAATTCTAAGATAAAGCCCGAAGAAGCTTTCAAAAGGGCAATGAGTGTGGGCCGCGACCACATCTCCTCAATGGTTAATACGCTTATTCTCGTCTATACCGGCGCAGCACTTCCGCTTCTTATCCTTTTTATCGACAGCCCCCACCCTTTTGTGGAGGTAATAAACTATGAAATAATTGCAGATGAAGTGGTTAGAACATTGGTAGGTAGCATCGGTTTAATCTTGGCCGTGCCCATTACAACCTTTATCGCGGCACTATCGCTGGAAAAAAGACAAAAATGAAACAAAAACATCTCGCCTTGCAGGTAAAAAATCTATCTGTTGAGATAAATAATCAAAAGATTATTCAAAACCTAAGCTTCGATGTCAAAAAGGGCGAAACCTTGATTGTTCTTGGTCCCAACGGAGCGGGCAAAACAACTCTTCTTCGGGCAATTCTTGGGATTATTCCATACCAAGGAGAAGTCACCTGGTCAGTCAAAAACACAAGCTATTTACCTCCCAATGAGCTTCTGCAAAGAAAAGAAATCTTGCCCCTTACCGTCGAGGATTTCTACTCAATAAAGGATGTTTCAAAAAGCGCGGTTTTAAGCTCTTTAGATTCCGTCGGCCTTGGCCCGGAAATCTATAACAAGAGAATTGCGCATCTTTCCACCGGCCAATTTCAAAGGCTCTCTATTGCCTGGGCGCTGGTTGATAACCCCGACACGCTTTTGTTTGACGAACCAACCTCAGGCATTGATATTGGGGGAGCCGAAACAATCTACTCACTTCTTCACAAATTTTGGGAAAAGCAAAAGCTTACAATTATTCTGGTAACCCACGATTTAAGCGTTGTGTGGGAGCATGCGGATAATGTTCTTTGCCTAAATAAAAAAGGCATTTGCTATGGTGTACCCGATAAGGCTCTCACAACTGAAAGTCTCAAACAGCTTTACGGAGTAGGTGTTAAGTACTATCGTCACCACAAATCATGATGGACACAAAAATCTTACTGGCAATACTAATGACCGCTTCAATCGCAGCATCAGCGGGCTACTTGGGGACTTTGATGCTTTCCAAAAGAATGTCTCTTGTCGGCGGCCCTCTGGGCCATCTTACTTTGCCCGGGATCACTCTTGCCCTTATCTATGGCTTTGACGTCTCAATCGGCGCCTTTGGTGTTTTAGTTTTGGCAATTATGGCTATCTGGTTTTTTGAAAAAAGAACAAAACTGCCGTTGGAAACATTAACGGCGGTTGTTTTTTCCTCATCCGTCGCCGTCGCCTTTTTATTTTTACCTCACGAGGAGATAGAGTTGGCACTAATTGGGGACATCTCTCAACTTACGCCGACAACCACCTTTTTAAGCGTGACCTTTTCGTTAATAGTATTTTTCATTGTTCACAGAATCTATAAAAAGTTGGTATTTATTGCAATCTCCGAAGATTTAGCAAAATCGGAAAAGATAAAGGTGGACAGACTGAATTTAATTTACCTTTTTGCCGTAGCTCTTGTTATCGGCCTGGGGATAAGAGTAGTCGGCTCGCTTCTTACAGCAGCAATAGTTGCCATCCCCGCGGCAACCAGCAGAAATTTAAGCGTTAATTTAAAACAATACGCCTATGGAGGGGCAATCGCCGGAGGGATCGCCGCGGCATTAGGGGTAGTTGGTTATCAGTTGTTTACCATTCCGGCCGGCCCTGCTGTAATAATTGCAAGTGCCGGTATGTTCTTGGTATCTGTTATTCTTAAAAGAAGCTAGAAAGGCAGGTGAGAATATGAAAGTACTTAAATTTGGAGCAGTTTGGTGCAACGGCTGTCTTGTCATGAAGCCTCGCTGGCAAGAAATCGAGAAGCAAAATCCTTGGCTAGAAACTCAATATTTTGAGTTTGATGACGAGCCGGAAGCCGCAAAAAAATATAATATAGACAAAGATGGTTTGCCAACCTTTATCTTTCTGGATAAAAACGGCAAAGAGTTCCTAAGAATGTCTGGCGAAATATCCAAAGACAAACTCGTTCAAATTATTAACGAAAACAAAGACAAATAATGCTCAAGAATCTTTTTGCAGGATTATTAGTGACTATCTTATTATTGCCTTTTTTGGCCAATTCGGCCGCGGCGCAACAAAATGTAACCCTTCACTTTTTTTATTCTGACTTTTGCCCCCACTGTGCCAAAGAAAGAGTATTTTTGGACAAACTTGAGGATAAATACCAAGAGCTTGAAGTTAAAAGCTATGAGGTCTCCGGCTCTTTGGAAAATCAGCTCACTTTCAAGAGTATGGGGGACAAGCTGGGCGCAGACACTTCGGGAGTGCCGTTTACAGTAATAGGTGAACGCTACTTCATAGGCTATGCGGGTGATCAAATCACAGGTGCAGCCATAGAAAAAGAAATTAATAAAATTTTATCCGAGTCTTCTTCGGACCAGGATGCTCCGGGTGAAATCAACCTGCCCGTTTTCGGCTCGCTTGATTTAAAATCCGTATCCCTTCCGGCCCTTACCATTATCATCGCCTTTCTGGATGGCTTTAATCCCTGCGCCATGTGGGTCCTTTTATTTTTAATAAGCCTTCTTTTGGGAATGAAAAATAAAAAGAAAATGTGGCTTCTGGGTGGAGCATTTATTTTTACCTCCGGCCTCGTTTACTTTCTATTTCTTGCTACTTGGCTTAATCTATTTCTTTTTATAGGCTTTGTTAGTTGGGTGCGTATTATCATTGGAGTTATTGCTATTGCTGCAGCAAGCTATTATCTTTGGGATTTTTTCAAAAACAAAGGTGTCTGCAAGACCATAGGAAGCTCTTTCAAAAACAAAGTCTTTGACAGGCTCAAAAAAATCGTTGCCGAAAAACATATTGCAGTTGCGCTTGTTGGTATCGTCGCCCTTGCAGCTTCGGTGAATGTAGTTGAGCTTGTCTGCTCTGCTGGCCTTCCCGCCGTGTTTACAGAAGTCCTCACTCTTTCCAGCCTGCCCGTCTGGCAGTATTATATGTATCTTGTCATCTATATCATCATTTTTATGATCGATGATCTGTTTGTCTTTGTGGTTGCCATGCTTACTCTTCAGGCAACGGGCATAAGTACTAAGTATTCAAAATTGTCCCGCATCATTGGCGCAGTGGTGCTATTTATTATCGGCATCCTAATGCTTTTCAAGCCCGAGCTCTTGATGTTTGCTTAATTACTCGCCCCAATACCCATCAAAAGAAAACACATCAGAAGCCGTTACCAAATTCTGCAAAGTCTTTGCCTCAACATCCAAAAGACCCAACCCGGAGGTTTCCACTCCATTATACAAATCCATCCCGCATTCATCACAAGGCTTCGTTGTTGTAACCAAAATCTGTTCATTGGTCAATACCTCCCGCGGGATCACGCCATCATAAACCTCACTTACTTCATTAGTATCCAAACTATAAGCGTAAACACTTAGACCCTCTCCCGCTTCTTCCTCTGTCAAATAATAAACCAAGTTTGTAATGGTAACAGCCTGAACGCCAAGCCACTCGATATCAGTAGCAGGTTTTTCTATAGTATCAGTAGCCACATTTACCCGTATCAAATCAGACTGTCGTGCCCCATTAATAGTCTCTTTGGCCACAAATTCATTCGCACTCACCCAGCGCCCAAATGTAGTCCACGCTCCTGGGTTATCCCAAATCCGCTCGCCGTCCACTGCCTGATATACAAAAGCAGTCCCTTCGTCTTCATCTATTGCCGGGTACAAAACCGTATTCACCACAAGTACCCTCTCATCATTGGGAGAGTAGGCTATATAAACCTCATCATCAAGGCTTCCCCCTCTTCCCGCAGTCGGCGTAAATCTTTCAACCAACACCGGCTCACTCTCTCCAACCTTATATCTATATAGCACAGTGGTGTTTTCAAGCGTCCCATCATCATTTGGCTCATCCACTAAATAATATAATTCCGTGTTTTTGCTATTCCATCCATACTGCCTTATCTCCGCCCCAACCTGGAAATTATTCGTATTGGCACTGCTTGTATTGCTAAGTAGTGTCTGTTTCTCATCACTTGCAAGGTTATGAAGTATAAGCGAGCAGGTGTACGGATCTTGGTTCGTGTCCCCGTCTCTCTCGCACCTCATATAACTTATCCTCTCGCTGTCCAATACTTTTGGTACACCATACCAAACTGCATTTTCTTTCGCGTCGCTTGTGGCTCTTGTTTCCTTACTTTGACCGGCATGATAAGTATAAACATCTGAATTCTTTACATATGCCAATACCACACCCTTTTCTTTTTTCACCTCGGGAGCGGCCGTTATTTCAACAGCAGGCTCCCCAACCTGCTCTTGCTGGCTGGTTTTTACCAATTGATAAACAACAAGCCCGGCAAGCACCACGAATAAAACCACAAGCACCCCAACCACTACCCACATCAGCTTCCCTTGCTTTTTGCCCCCTCTGGAAGAATCACTAACAACCTCTTGGCTGGGATCGCTCTCCACAGGGGGAGTAGTTTGTACTTCCTCGTGTTTCATAAAGCTCGGCACTTCAACCTGGCTGCTTGTTTCCTCCATAGACTATTAACATCTTAAGCACTCCAAAGAAAAATGTAAACCAGATGTTACCAGAGCTATAATATCAATAATGGTAAGAACCAAGACAGAAAAAACACTAGATGGAATATATAAGTTTTTATCCGAATCTTATCGAGGCAACTGGGTCTATAGATGGCAGAATACTCCATACCTTAAAGATGCTCTTAAAAAGAGAAAAGCGGAGTCGGTAGTAGGCCACGTCTGGGGGACAATGGAGTTTTGGTTTCATTTGAGGCGCGTTTGTCCAAGCCTCAATTCTTTGGTCAACCCAATCGAAGTCTACGAAATCCTTCTTAATCATGATTTGGGGGAAACCTATGCTGGTGACTTACCTCTATATATAAGGGTCACTCAAAAGAAAGACAACGCACACAATGAGAGAAAATCTTTCTTGAAAATTATAAGAAATACTCCAAAATACAGAAAAGAACTTTTGGCCAATTTTGATGAATTTGAAAAAGAAATAGGAAAGATAAATAAGCTGGAAGTTGCAGTAGCAAAGTGGATTGATAACCTCCAAGGAAATCATTGTGTCCTTACTTTCGGGACAAATCTACCTAAGTATTCAGATGCAATTAACAAAATCCTCCAGATTCGCTTTATAGTCTATACAAACAGGCTATTGGAAATCTTAGAAAAAAATAAAGCAACCAAAGCAATTAGAGAGGTAAAACAAGTTGCCAAACATCACGCAAATATCATTAAAAAAGCAGGCATCAACTTTGACACAAGCGGGCTCAAATGTTAGTATTGACAACATATTGTACAACATGTTACATTAAGTTATGCTAAAAACTTATCTTTATATACCAGAAAATCTTGGCGAAGAGATATCTGTCTTGGCACAAAATCTAGAAACCAGTAAGGCCGATGTTATCAGGCGGGCTCTAAAGGAAGGAATTACTCAAATAAAAAAGCAAAAGACAGGCTCTCTTGACGTATTAACACGCATTGCCGAAATTGCAAAGAATTCAAGAGCAAAAGGTCCTAAAGATCTATCCACAAATCATGATAAGTACCTTTGGGATGAGTATGGGCAGTAAAGACAGGCTAACTGTTGTCGTCGACACAGACGTAATAATTGCACAGGCGTATACAAAAGACCTTCATCATGAAAAAACACTCAAACTACATCACAGATTACTTAACCTTAATGCTTATGCTCTTTATCCAGCAACCTCAGTTGCCGAGGCTATCACAGTGTTACAAAGGAAAATAAGTGACAAAACACTTGCATATAAAGTAGCATTATCCTTCACACATCCCAATGCGGAAATATTAGAAATAAACCAAAAAGTCTTATCCTTAGCAGTTAAAAAGTACTATAATCACTTAACAAGCAAGAAAAACACACTTTTCGACTGTATCGTTGCCGCCTCGACAGATATCTACAAAGCAGACGCAATCTTTAGTTTTGATAAATTTTACAAAAAACAGGGCTTTAAATTAGCCTCTGATCTATGACAACAAAAATCAAAAAAGTCTATCTTCCCAAATGGCAGCGCTTCTACGTTATCCCTATAATGCTCGGAATATGGGTACTCATTACTTATATGGAATTTTTTAACCCAGACAATCAGGAAAAAATGGGGACAGTGGGTTACCTAATCATGTCTGCAATCTTTCTCGGCGTCTCGGCCATTCTCTGGCTCATGACCTCCGGCAAGCTCCCAGCCTATATTATTAAGGAAGAAAAAAACTAATAACAAGGAGGCTGTATAAATTTTTGAAGCAACATCAGTTTGCACCTCTCAAATAATGCAGGAAATTTCCCGGCTTACAAACAACAATTCCCAATTCACTTTTCATCTTTTCGCTTTGATTTTGTCCATAACTCTCTTCTAACTTCTCTAATAGTTTTTTGTATTTTCGCTAAGTTTTTCTCGTCTTCTTTTTGTGCCCTGTATATATCATCGTCCATTCCTGTGAATGCGAAAGAAATTGAGGAAGCAGGTATCCTATAAACCTTGCCAAGTTTTTTGGCCGCAATTTCCCCGCTTTTTATAAGCTGATAAACCGTAGCCTTGGAAAGCTGTAGAATTTCAGCAACTTGTTCTGGTGTGTAAACTTTTGGCTCCAACATAACTTGACTACTTTACACTAAATATCACCGGATTTGTCAATACTGAATTAAACACAACGAACATACTAAACCCTCAAAGGTTGTATAATGGTTCTCATGGACACCAAAGCCATTACTCCGGAAGCCCAGTATCTAGTGGATTCCTACCAAAATTACTTTGATAAAAAAACCTCCAATTCCACAAACACCATCAAAGTCGGCCAGGCATTTGGCGCAGTTGCCCTTTTTTATGAACGTTTCCGTAACACCCTGGACTTTAAAGGCACGCACCTTCTCCGAAGAAGTGCCATCGAACGCATAATCCGAAGAAAACTTTGGGAGAAAAAATCAATAACCAGCGACAACGTTGCCCTTTCAGTTATCAAAGAACTCACCTGGGCCCACTATATTCAAAATAACACCGTAGCCGGGGACACAATCGATCAAATCGCAAAAATTTTAGACAAATACCGCGCCCTTTACAGCCACGCTCCAAAACTAAAAGAGGTATTGCTGGGCATCATCTCGTCGGAGATTGAGGAGCTTTTAGACCCTTCTCTTTTCTTCAACGAGATCCTTTCAGACAGTATGTTTGTCTGGTTCAAAAAAAACTTCAACTGGCAGGATGAGCTGGACGACGAAACCAAAGACCTGCATATTTATATGGCAATTGAAAGGAGCCTCCCAAAGTCCGACCGCGCCCGCATATACTTTCATCTGGTACGAAGGCGTTTCCCAAACTTCTCGTCTCTTGATGCCCACTCCGCCTCCAAAATTCTTCCGGATTTAACCAAGCTTCTGGAAAAGTTTGACACAATCTTTGACTCACCTGCTCATCTTAAGCTATTTAGGATTATCCAGAAACACAACCCAGCCTTCCAAGTCTTAAAAGAAATAGTGGAGCAAAACCCCGACCAAGCCAAGCAAATCATTTCAAACCCGAGCCTTCTTGAAAAAGAGATAGAAAAGGTATGTGATAGCCGCTACGACCAAATCGGCCAAAACATCAGAGTAGGGATTGTCCGAAGCATCATTTATATCTTTGTCACCAAAATAGCAGCAATTTTTATTATCGAAATTCCTTACGAAATACTTATGACAGGAAAAATAAATACGCTATCATCCTCAATTAATTTAATTGCCCCAATTTTTTTAATGCTTCTAGTAGGCTCTGCAATCAAAAAACCCGATGAAGACAATACCAAGCGCATCAACAAGATGGTAGAAGGCTTTGTATATGGCAAATCCCCAGATGAAAAGCAAACCTTTTCTCTGGATCTCCAAAGAAAAAGGGGGACACTGTATCGGATTTTCGCAAGCTTCTATGCCTTTTTGTTTGTGATTATTCTTGGGACGGTTGCCTATATCCTGTCCCAAATCGGCTTTAATTTGGTCAGCATCTTTGTCTTTTTTGCTTTTATCTCGCTTGTTACCCTGTTTGGCCTTCGCGTCCGCTTCACCGCAACCGAAATGGACGTTGAGGAAAAAGACACCGGCTTTGTATCCCATATGCTCACAAACCTCACTCTGCCGTTTTTGGATCTTGGCGTGCTACTTTCCAAAGGGCTAAACAGCTTAAATTTCGTAAGCCTTCTTATGGATTTTCTCATAGAAGGCCCCATCAAAAATTTAATCTCCGTATTCAACGAATGGTCCCAGTTTGTTAAAGAAAAAGAAAAAGAGTATATAGAAGTCCCTTCAAGCTAAACCGGACCCGGAAATTATAAAGTTAAACATATAGTGTATTACTATCGCAATAATAACTCCCAAAACAACCCACCACCTACGCGAAAATGTATAAATAATAAAATATGTCAAGACATGCAAAAGCCCAACAATTAAAAGCCTTGCAAAAAACATTTGTGTAACACCGTCCTGTGCTACATTCGAAAGATACAATCCCGATTCGGAAAACGTAAATAAAATTCCCCCAAAAAACACAGCCTTTAATTGTCTTCCCGTCTGCTCGTATGAGCGAAAAAGATATATAACCACCGCTTTCGCCACCTCTTCAACAATATATGGATATGCCAAAAACCACTCAACCGGGACCAGAAAAAGGGGGAGTGCAAAAGACATTAAATAAAAAAGTGGCTTATTCATTAGTGTCTGTACCAAGCACGCTTTTTTCGCCCTCAACTTCGATTTCGTCTGCTTCATATTCTGCCTCTTCTTGGACATAGTCGCTAATAACCCAGCCTTCGTCGCCACCCTCCAGAATAATTTTTATCCAGACCTCATCTTCAATATCTATTCTTTCCACCTCCTCAAAAATATCTCCCACGCTGGCCTTTGTTATCACATCGTCTTTTGTCGAAGGCCCGCTTCGAACGTTTAAGTATCCCACGCCGGTTTCAATTATTCTGACCGTTTTCTTTTTCTCAACTATTGTTGGTGTGGGGCTGGGTTCCTTTTGCTCCGGTTCATCAGAGCCGGTACCCCCCACATTTCTCCGCGAAGCAACAAAGGCAATCAGCAAACCCAGCAAAAATAAAATAATAAGGGCTAAACCGATATACTTAAACCTCCGAGTATTTTTGTTGATTATCTTGGCTGCTCCGGTCAAAGCGATTTTAGGTTTTAATTTAACCTTAGCCAGTATGCGGGGATTACCGGTGCGGATAAACGAAACCATAATCACAAATCCTCCCACAAACAAAATTACTATTCCCCACATTGAAACTGTCTGCACGCCCCCCACAAATCCCAAAAAAGATCCCGCAGAGCCAGCCGAAGAGGCCAAGCTTTTAAGATCGTCAATCTTTCTTTTCGCGCTCTCAATCTCAATCTTGGCCTCCCTGAAAGCTCTAATTTTAGCCTGCGGGGTTTGGACACTTCTTTGATATTCAATTGCTCTATCACAAGACGCCTCGATATCAGAAACAAGCGTTGAGCCTTGAGCAAAATAAGAAGTCCCCTTTAGCGGTTTTGCCAACTGGACCGCCTGCTTTCTAAGGCTTTCAATTTCGCTTTCTTCAATTATCCAGATATCGGCAACCTCCACAGATAAAATTTTTGTACCTTCCGTCTCGAGTGTAAACTCTCCATGCACAAAGTAAGCCTCTTCCGTGGGGTCATACTCAACCTCTAGCCCGTCATCAAGTTTAATAATATCCTCGCGTTTAACCTCGCGCGGCAAATAATATTTCAGAGGGACAGTCTGTGAGGTAACGCTTGATGGGTTGGTAACCAATGTTTTAAATATAATGCTGCCCTGCTCAAGCCATGTTTTGATAACCGGCGCATTCACGCTTTTTTCCAAAAGTATCCTGTTAACATCCAAAACAGCCTTCATGGCAAGCACTTTATTCATCAGCTCATCACTATCGGTGGCATTGCTCTGGGCAAGGGTAAGAATCGAAGATACATTAGACACGGTATTAATTGCCGAAATATCACTTGACAAGTTTTTCACCTTATCGTAAATATCAGTTGCGGAATAGCTTCCCCATTTGGCCACAAGCGCATCAATGTTGGTATCAATAGTGGTAATCTGGTCCACGCTTTCCTGTACAGCCGCAATCTTGCCAAAAACCGTGTTAGAAGAAGAGGTGTCTGATGACGTGCCCACGTTTGTTTCCAGCGTGTCAACATAGCCGATAATGTCCCCCAAATCGTAATCATTTAAGGTTTTAATAGAGGTGACAGCAGAGGTAATCTCTGAAGAGGTGGCCAAGCTGCCGATGTCTGTGCCCAGAATAAAAGTTTTTTCAAGATAGCCCGTGTCCCCCGAATTATCACAGTAAACAAGCGCCCGATATAAACCCTCGGGTG
>Ga0265297_10005056_pt1 | contig 20650 bp, 26 predicted proteins | sample Munlanlwell13791_FD_192502 | JGI IMG/M metagenome (GOLD analysis project Ga0265297, IMG submission 192502) | Leachate microbial communities from a municipal landfill in Southern Ontario, Canada - Leachate well 137-91 | ecosystem: Engineered > Solid waste > Landfill > Unclassified | place...
TATACGACCATCAATCATCATCTTCCATTGACGGTTTTCCATTATCTCCGTCTCTATCAGCTCCCGTTTAAACTCCGGCCAATGGACGAAAAATTTCGACTTTTGAAAATCGGTGGCAATTTTATAGAGTCTGAAAATCTCGTCGATGTTATCAATAGTGCTGTTTTTGATACTTATTGATTTCATGATGCCCTATACGCTAAAGTAGCGAAAACCAATCCCATAGATAATGCAAACGGGGTATATACTCGGGTATCATAGTATGCAAATTCGGATGATTTTATTTTTTTTAACAACCCGACCGCATTAAACTCACCGATACCTCGGAGTGTAAATATCCCCGATAGAATCCACCCGCTAATGATGAAATAATCCCGATAGTGCGACGAAGATAAATCATAAAAATAAAGGATATAGGCGACAAAAGCGAACCCGAATAAAGCTGTCCCAACCATCACTGTCGCAACTTTTCCGGGATTAAGTAATGGCTTGCCATCCTCTGTCGGAATGGCTTTTTCCAGTCCGATCACTCCACCCAATGCCCAATAAAAATGGAGTAATCCAATCAGGCTCAACGCGACAATAGCAAGAATGGTTATAACGCTCATCATTTATACTACCACCTGATTCATATCGACTCCAATCCAAAATACTCTTTTAGCGCACTTTCATACTCCACTTCGAGTTTCTCTAAATTCCCCTCTTCGATAAGTTTGAGTTCATTATCCACGAGAATTTTACGCCCATTAGATGTTTGCATGATCGCCAGTTTTTTCTGCGTAAAAATCGTGTCAGGATGGGTGGCGTTAAAATAGTTCGCGAGGCTAAACTCGATCCATTCTTGGCTCTGCAATGCGAAACCGTATTGTCGTTGCCACTCCCCCTGCACGAGAGAACTGAGCACGTATTCGCCATCGATCAGCTCCATGCGGAAACGATCGCCGTCCTGCACCGCTTCACTCTCCACGATCTCCATCGGAGCACGCAAACCGTATCCGCCAAATCCCGTGTCACAGAGGTAATCTCTCCCCTCGGTACGGACAATTACCACCATATGAGTCTTAGGACGACGCATAGGGTAGAACATCGGACGCGCTCCGGCGAAATACCACTCAAATCCGATGGCACTCAATGCCATGGCAAAGATTCCGTTGATCTCATAGCAGTATCCACCCCGTCGGTGAGTAATGATTTTTTCAACAATATCTTCGGCTACCATCGAGGGAATACGTCCCGCCTGTACTTCGGTATTTTCAAACGGGATGCTTCGAAGTTGTTTTTGTACCAGTTGAGTCAACGTCGCAACATCGGGACACACTTCCCCTTCATAGCCGATACGGGAGAGGTAGTCGGTGAGTTTAAAATTTTCGGCTTTCGTCGGGGTTCCTAATATCTAATGATTGGGGAATTTTGCTCTTTTTTCGCTTTGCCTGCCGTTAAAGTGTTTTCGAAAATTATTTTAAGAAAAACGGTGTAACTTGTGAATTTCTGGCAAAATGCTATCAATGGTTAGTCTACTGGCTGATATAAAAATACAAAGGAAAAGAAATGACAGCGATACAGATAATCACATTTGAAACAGAAGAATAAAGAGATTGCTGATATTTTAAATGTTACTAATATCATTGAATCATGAATAAGACGTGTAACATACGAGGCGTTAAATGTTAAGGGCTAAATATCGTATCAAACCCTAAAGGATTTCACACAATGACGGAGAGGAGGTTTTGAGGTATAATATCTCATTACAAAACAGGAGGGATCAGATGGTCGATATCGAAGTATTGAAACATGAAATCGTCGAACGTCTCAAACCACTCGATCCCGATAAAATCATCCTGTTTGGTTCCTACGCTTACGGAACACCTACCGAAGATAGTGATATTGATCTGTTTTTGGTCAAAAATGGTCTGAGTGACGATGCATACGACCAATATGAAATAGAAGCTAAAATGAATCTACTGGGCTTGATGCGTAAATACAAAACAAACGGTATCGATTTATTATCCGCTTCTAGTAACTTCCTTAAGAGCAGAGAAGACTATTTTTATAAAGTTGATATTTTGCAAAATGGAAGGGTGTTGTATGAACGAAGTAGCAGCTAAAGAGTGGTTAACAAAAGCGTGGCATCATTACAGTTCTGCGGCTCTTTTGTATCAAGTTCAACATTATACGGATGTCATTGCCGTTGATCTTCATTATGCAGTTGAAATCACACTAAAATCCATTCTCGCGTATGAAAATAAAAAAATACTCAAAACTCATGACATCAACGAACTGGCAAAATTATTAGAAGAAAACTTATCTTTTTCCGAGGATGAAGAACGCTTAATGGTCTTGATAACAACGTATCATATCAAAGGTTCTTATCCCACTCCCCATAGAAAGCTCCCTTCCAGAGACGAAATCAAAAAAGTGTTAGAATTTGCCAATCAACTCTTAGATCGTGTCTGCACGCTACTCAATATCTCTACCCACGAGATTAAATTAGAGCCGAACTGAACATACGGGTTTTAGGTGATACCTATAACCTCTCGTTAGCAAAATATCTATCTCCCTCTCTTATTTCTAACTGCCACTTTTTTGATAGAAGCAAGAGCCTCTTTTCGTTTTTATCGTATCATCATCTTAAGCGTTTTATATTAAATTTATATTTTAAATAATCCCTATTTTTAGGTACATGTAGAGTTTAAAATTCTAAAATATACACATAAATTGTTTCAAACTACACCATTATAATTATTTCTTCATATTAAATAAAATCACCGCTGCAAATGCCATCAAACATCCAATGAGCGTGGAGATTGCTAACGTCTCACCATATACGACCCAGCTCGATACGATCGCTCCCACTGGAACGATAAACATAAAAACCCCTGTCCGATGAGCTCCCACTTTCCCTGCCGAGAGAAAAAAGAGTGCAGTACTGAATGTACCAGGAACGAGTCCGACAAAAATGATCGTTTCCCAAAACGTTCTGTCATAGGCAGTGAAATCAAACGGATGGTGAGGAAGAGCGAAAAGCATGTTAATAAAGCCTGCTACAGCAAATACAACAAGGGTATAAAACATCGGATCGGCTCGCTTGGTCGCTTTTTGAGACACGATCGTTACCAAGGACCAGACCAAAGCACATCCTAGAAAATAGGAACTCTCGATATTTAAGAATGCAAAACCCTCGGATGGAATACGCAGTAAAATAGATGCTCCAAAGAGTCCGATGGTCAATGCGATGATTTGTCTCGTTGTTATTGTTATCCCGAAAATTACGATCGACATAAAATAGGTGAGTAATGGAGCAAGTGCTGTCACCATTGTCCCGCCGTATCCCGCCTGACCATGCGAAAGCCCGGCAAAAAAAAGATAGTTAAACAGGGATGTCAAAGCCCCGGCTGCGATCATATACAAATATCCGACTTTGTCACTTTTTAACGGTGTTTTGAGATACCAAATAACAGGAATAATCGTCATAAACGAGATAGCATAACGCCAAAATGCCGCTACTTCAGCATTCGAATGTTCAGCCGCAACTTTGCCCGCCGTCCAAGCCACACCCCAAAAGAGCATAGCGACAATCATCCCGATATAATAGCGTGCAGTGGTATTTGACTGAGTCATAAAATTAGATCTTTTATATTGTTTTGCGGAAGTCTATCCCCTATTTACTTAGAGTAAAATCGTTTGTAGGATTTCTCAATTATTGTTTATCAAATTGTTGGAAGTCGATCCGAGTGAGAGATGGCTTCTTCTGATTTTAAGGGGTATCTCCGCACTCTTTTTCGGACTAATCATCTTTGCCCATTCTTCTAAATTTCGTTGTAGTAAGGTGATATAAAGAGGTGTTAAACCGCATCAATTCAAATGTTCCCTCTGCAGACTAATGCTATACACTCCCAAACTGGAGCTTGGGAGCGAGTAAAAGTTTTATTATATATTTTATTCAAAAATATCATTTAAAACTCTTTCAGCATCTTGTGTATGGAAATAAATTTCTCCAATAATAAAATGCGGGAAATTGTTTTCTATTTCATATTTATATGATGTATCAAACTCTATGTATTCTTCTGATGTTAATACAATGTTTAAACTTTTTAGTTTTTCATATACTTTTACTGAAAAGTTAAAGATTGCAGGATTTATATTGACAATATTTCCATACCACTTAAAAGTTCTTTTTATTATTTGAATGTGTATATCTTTATATTTATTTTGAATATATTCATATGATTCTTCTACTAAATGACTTGGAATCAAACATAAATATATTAAATCAGTAGTGATTTGAGGAACCATATCTTTTGGAATTATTTTTAATTCATTAATTACATCATTTTGATGATGAAATAAATTGCGTATCGCTTTTAGTGAAATAAACTCATCATCTTGAAAAAAATTGTCATTTAACCTATTATTTAGTATGTCATTTAAACTATGCATTGCATTTAATAAATTAAACAATGTGTCTAAATCTGGTTCAGTATTGAACCTATGATACATTCTAAAATATCTTTCACTTGGTGCTAATACACTTTGCAAGTCTAAATCCTTTTGTGTAAATAACGCTTAAAATGAGCAATCAAAAAGCCTCTCGTGGTTTTTTGATTGCCTCCACTGAGTTGTTAGTTTTGTCCAGTAACATACTTCATCATTGTTCATTAAAGACACCAATAATAACTTCAAGTGATTCATCGCAATTGATACAAAGTTTCTCAAAATGCTTTTTGAAACTTCCAAATTCAGTTAATGACTCTTTTCTAATTCTTTCAGCATCAGATCCCGCAGTATGACCCTTTAATATTGAACGTAAATTATGCACATTATGTAATGGTGACATAATCTCGCAGGCATGATCTTCATCAAAACCTTTTGCACCAAGGATCAGTTCTACTAATTTTAATGGTCTTATGCGAGCATCTGGATTACAGCCTAACTCTTTAGCTTTTGCACGTAACCACCTTTCTTCTAATCCTTCAACCAAGAGCTGATCAAGATTTAATATTTCTTCAGCCCACTCATCACGAGAAGTTGTATATGGATAATGAACTTTATTTGGAGCATCTGGGTCTCGAAGTTTCCACCAATGAACACATTTGGTATGAAGTAAATCAAGTTTTCGCTTTAAGCTCGGCAATGGATCATATTCCTCATACCACTCTCCATCGAAGTCAGTTTTTATTGCTCGTTTAGAAAGTGGGGCTTTAGGCTTTTCATTAAACTGTTTCCAATGAAGTTGCTCCTCATATGGTAAACGACTCAAATAAATTAAGTAAGTATGTACTTGCCCCGCAGAGTTAATATCAAATGTTTCTAAATGCCAAGCACCTCTACATCCAACGGATCTATCACCTAGCTGATATTTGGCTCGATCACTTTTATATTTTGATAACACCTCTGGTTTGAAAAATGCTGGAGTAATTTCAAATGGTAATTCAGATTCTGTGAAATAATTTGCCAAGTGGGATGGATCACAAGATATTTCTGAGATCACCTTATTTTTCCAATCTTGCGCGATATAAGAACAGTATTGTTTAATCTCGACAGACTTTGGTCTACCCCAAATGTTGTCAATCACTTGTTCTTTTGAGACTTTAATATTTATGAGTTGAAATCCTCTAGAATAACTCCCGGTTCCTGATGTAATTGATAACGTACCGAAAATATTCGTTGAATTACTTAAATTTGAGTTTGTACGTTTATCATTCCAACCTAAAAAGTCATCAGATTTATATCTAGTAAAGTCGAACATTCGAATTAACTTTAGATTATTTACACCTGCGTATTCACCTAGTACCTCTTTTTTAACACATATGATTGTGCCTGTTTCATTTCGAGGAAAGCTATCAATTTTAATTATCTTAAAAATATCATCAATATCTCCGTGTTCATCCAATTTGCACCACGCATTTTTCTCTGGAACAAAATGAGTATTAAGCACGTGAGCAATTTTTTGGTTTAACTCAAAATATGTGCTATTGCTTGAATCACCATCAAATGAACGAGCAAATATTATTTGTTCACCAGATTGAAGGATATCACTGCCTGAATTGGAAAGAGGATTTTCAATCCAAACATTATCAGCTGAACAAGTAAGTCCCCACGAAGAAAATGGGTTACAACTCCACTTTAATAAATCACTAACAATATGTTCTTCTGGATTAATATCAGGAATTAATGCTGCATACAAATATGTATGAGGTAAAGAAGCATAGATAATAATGTATTCATTTCTAACTTCACTTTCCAAATATTGAACAATATCTTCTTGCAATATCCAATTGTTATAATCGGTATTATCTTCTGGTTCCAGTGTCAGTGAATTCAATTCATCAAAATTATATAAATTCATACTTTTTCCTTGCCTTACTAGTTTATACTCTCCTGAGTGGAAAACTAACGCTTTGACTTAGGAGGGTACAAGTGAAAAATAGAACAAGTTTAGTCACTAAATGATAGGGACTAACTCAACTATAAATTCTGCATATTCATTGTATCCATCTAAAAACTCATCCAATTGTTCTTGTGTCGGCTCACGAACTACTTTTTTTGGATTTTCTACTAAAGGAATAATTGTTGTGAGGCGGTATTTTTTCTTATCATAAGATTCAAAATATTCATCTAATTCATGCGGTGTAATGATTTCTTCACTTATAATTGTTCCTGTTGTAATTTGATCTTGAATGTCCCAATAAAGATTCTCTAATAATTCAATACCAAGTTCAACAATAGTTTTTGCATCATCTTCTGAAATATATTCACCATGAATTGCTCGATTACAAATACTAATTACTTCTCCTAATGATTTTCCAGTTTGAGCTGTGATTATCTCATGATTTGAAAGTTTTTGGACAATCGATCCTAATTGAAGTTTTTCGGTTCCAATTAAAGTCATCCGTGCTAAACGAGTTAGTACTTTTTCAAGTTCAATTCTAACCTTAGCCAATGCAATTGCAGGATCAGACTCCGCTAGTACTCGTATTGCATCTGTAGCCATGTATATTTCAGGACGGACTTCATTATCACGCCTAGAGTCTATATTTTTTTCTACATTATCTTTAATTTTTTGAACTTCATGAGAGTCAATTTCTGCTTCAAAATCTCCATATTTAATTTTTTTTATAGCAAGAATAAATGGACTTATTAGCATAATTATTAACAACAATATTGATGTCGAATCTACATTTATACTTTTCACATTAAAACTATGAATAACCAATAATATAAAAGCTATTATGAAACTAACCCACCATAAATTTTGTGCAATATTTTTCTTCATTATATATTTACCATGACCTAAATCTTTTCCCCACCCTCATCAATCTCCCTCTTCAACGCCTCATTCTCCACCCGATCATAAATCACAATATCGAAAAAATACGGTAGATTAGTCTCCTCTTCGAGGATGTAGCGAAGTTTTGTGAGAGTATCTAGCCCTAGATTTTTTCCCTTGAGAGCGAGATCAACATCGGAGGATGGTCGGTGTGTTCCGCGTGCGCGGGAACCAAAAAGGATTACTTCGGAAATATCGCTAAAGCGGGAGAAAGCGTCGCGAAGAGTTTGGAGCTCCGAATCCGAAAGTCCGATCATAGCCGCTCTTCGAGAGAGATTCTGAGCGCTTCCATCATCGGATAATAGGTGTGAGTTATCAGCTCTTCGAGTTCATCGAGGATTGATTCATCATAGGTGTGGGCGGCGAGGTTTCGTTTTTCGAGTGCTTCGAGCCATTTGGCTCCGTCTGCGATCAGTCCGTAATCAAACGCCGTTTTGATCGCTTCGCGGGGGCTTTTGACATCATACCCCTCGGTAATGAGATAATCTTTCATCACTTTCCATGAGAGTTCAAACGCTACCTCGAAAAACTGGATCAAACCCGCTTTTTCGATCTCGTTGAGGCTCTCTTTTTCGACTGTGGTAGCTAAATGGGTAAGCGATTTGGTGTAATTGACCATCCGTTGTCGGCATCGAACCAATCCATCACTCATTTTTGTACCTTTAACTATTGTTTATGGCTCTATGGTACTCTTTTACATCTAAGATTTTCATTAGCACCAACAATAAATAAGGCGATTAAAAAATTTATACAGTAAGCTGTGCAATAAGCAGCGCCGCTCTCACCGATGCTTTAAACGCTTTCATTTTCTCTTGGGTGATGATTGCCATTGCCATTTCTCGCTCTTTTTTAATCTGGGCAAAAAGTGTGGCAGATGGAGCGGTACGGGCTTCTTTAATAAGCGTATAGACACTCTCATCAAATAACTCACTTTGGTTAGATTCAAGCGCATCATAGAGGGCCATAAAAACAGCACGTTGTTCATCATCCATCTTACACGAATCATCGCTTATTTTCAAAGCAACCGTCACCGCACAATCTCTGCCAAAAGTGTCGAGTCTGGCGGCAACTTTATCAATGGGACTCATCATCCCACTTCTTGTAAATCTTCGGGTTCTTCTTGAACAATTTTACCGATACCACGATATTCGTTGGGGATATCTTTACGATATTTTTTCTCTCTAAAGGCGGGAGATTTCGGAACACCGTTTTTCTCTCCAAGTTTGTACATTTCACCATTGAGAAAATGTGAATCAAACTCTTTGGTAAAAGGCATATCCCACGTAATGCATCCGATACTCGGACAAATCGCGGCACATTGCGGATCATCATACACACCGACACACTCGATGCACTTCTCCGGCGCAACGTAATAGCGTTTATTTCCCATAGGGCTACTCATGTCATCCACGATTGCGTTGACGGGACATTGTTGTAAACACGCATCGCAGGTGATGCAGGTATCATCGATAATTACTGACATTTTTTTATTCCTTATCTTTAGACGTGTGAACAATACGCAGCAGCCATGGCGGCGGATTGCCCAATAAAAGCTCTTGAAGTTTCACGATTGCTTCATCGATTCGTTCATTCTCTGCAGAGCGCATCGGATAAATTTTGGCAGCTAACACCATTTTTGACGCCGTCGGACCGATTTGGGAGCAAAACATGATGTCTGCTTCTTTTACCGTCCCGATTTTATACGCCAATTTTTCGTGTTCGTCTTCGATCGCGTCCTGGGAACTATCAAGTGTTTTGATATACTCAGCTGCCTCTGACGTGACACGATACAGCTCAAAACTCTTCGACCACCCAAAATGTTGATTGACAGAGATTCCATCCGATGAAGCAAACGCGATTAACATTTAGACGGCTACCGCTTCACGTGATTGGCGCTGTGCGATAGAAACATCATCACGGAACGTTTGCGGAGAAACTTCCGGAGAAAGCAATCCGCGTTTTTTGCTCGAACTGATGACATAATCGCTACTGTTGACATAATAATCATTATAATCAGCGGTATACGGCATATCCCAAACAATACACTCTTCCGTAGGACAAGCAGCTGCACACGCAGGAACTTCGGCATGACCGACACACTCGATACATTTTTCCGGTTTAACGTAGGTAAATTCCCAATCATCACGCGGTGAATCACCCTCGCTTGCGATTGCCGCTACGGGACACTCATCGATACACGCGTCACAGTTAATACATAAATCGGTAATCATTACAGCCATAATAGACTCCTTAAGAGATTTGATATAATTTGTCTTTGCATTTTTCGTACGAGCTAGAATCCAATACGGGGAGCAGTTTGATATCGACCGCTTTGAGCAGCAATGTCACCGCACACCCCTCGCAAAGCTCCATCCGTTCAAACGCATCGGTAGTGATAAGTGAGTTCATTATGCCGCATGGGGTATCGACACTCACTTCACTCAGAACCAAACCCTTACGAAAATGTTGCAGTTCACCTGAAAGATGATTTTCAATCGAAACACTTCCCTCTTTGGCTCCCGTACACAGTGATATTGCCGCCTCTTGGATACGACATTCCACCTCATCACCGATACGGAGCCATTTAGGTGCTTCGGTTTTGAGAAGCTTTAAGAGCGTCTCTTTTGTACGAACCGTAATACAACTGAAAAACTCATCACTTTTAATTTCTTCCACATATGCCGGAAATGAGTTCATACTAAACTCCTATTACCAAAGATAGATAACGATTCTTTTATCAATGACATTTTCAAACTGCTCTAATATCATCCCCGCCGTCGAGGTAGGTCCCAAATGGCATCCCGAACACGCACCCAAATAACGAAGCCAAATTTCAGGAGTATCACCGCTTACGTAGTTGACCAATTCAACTCCGCCACCGTCACTTGCGAGGATGGGTCCAAGATTATTAGAGATTACCGATTCAACTTTTTCTCTTTGCGTCCCTTCATCCAACATTCGAAATGCGACATTTATGTCGGTTACTGTCGTTTGGTTACTAACATACGTGAGGAGAGAATGTGCTTGCGCTTCTCCCGCATGAGCCGCTTTTATCATCCATTTCATCGAGTTTAACACATCATCATTACGGAGTAAAATTCCAAGTTTTAGCTGTGCCGTTGCCATATTGGCCTCTGCCGCTACCGTGTAATGACGAATCGACTCGGTCATATTTGCCGTGACACCGATTCCGTTTTCGTACATACCGCCCAGATAAAACGCTGCTGTTTCATGTCCCAAAGATGCTGCACGTTCAAATAGATCATACGCCTTATGGATATTCTTTGGCATACCGAACCCTTTGACATGCATTGTTCCCAGATTGACCATTGCGTTACTGTTAGATTCACCAAGAGATTCCCAAACTGCTTTTGCACTCATGTAATCTTTCGCATCGTAGGCTTTGATCGCCTGTTGCATCAATGTCTCTTCTTCCATGGTCACTCCCTATTTTTACTCTATATTATAAAGACCATTGCAATTGCTGTTCACATACAAAGAATAAAAAATGCATAAGAGAAATTAATCTATATATGAAGAGAACCAGCATGGAATACATCATCACCTCAGAGATGGAAGAGATACGTCATCTCATCGCCCAAACCGCCGCCAAGCGAAATGCTCTCAAAATCGAGATGGAAGAATGGTATGAGACCAATAATAAACGCTTTAATCGTACCAATGAGCTCATCACCGTCGATTCAACCCTATCCGAGCTCGACAGCCATTACAAACGGCTATGGGATTATCACAATGCAAAAGTATCTTAAGGAGTCACTATGAATGAAAATCTAAAAAGCGAAGTGCTTAAACACGCCCGCGCGGCATTTGAACAAGCCTGTACCCTGCGCGACAATGAGCGGCTGGAAGTCTATATCTACGACGGAAGCGTCAAATCCTCTGAGGTATTGAGTGAAGATCACACGATCATCTATACACCTAACCGCATTTTGTGTTATCAGGTATGGGGTCATGATTACCTAGAGGAAGAGATTCGTGCATGGATCGATCATGCCCGTACAGAAATCAGCCCCAAACCGCTCGAAGAGAGCATCGTCGAAACGCTGAATAAAGTTGCCGCTTCCAAAGGGCTCACCCCCGATGAGATCAACTCATATGAAGTGTTTGCCAACCTGCGTATGGAGCAAATCGAACAGATTGAACACGCTATCATCGAATACTGGTGGGATAACAAAGAGGTTGAAAATGCCAAGTCATTGGCATTGGCACAAATTAATGAAGCGTTGCGGAGTATAGACGGATAATTGGGATCGATTCTCTTTATACAAAGAACCAGATCAGAAATGCTGCACCAATAGCAAGATTAAACCAACTTCCCCCCTCTTCGAACATCATGACCAAGAAGTCAAAATAATATTTTTCAACGGTTGAAGGGGCATGGAGTAATCCCTCTTTGGCATACGCGGTAATTTCGATTCCATAGATAAAAGCAATGATCTCAGGAACGATTAGAAAAAGTACGATTCCAAAAAATCCCCAGACCGATTTTTCCGGCTTCATGGCGATAAAGGCTTGTTTCGTTTTTGGACTTTGGGCGATTTGACGGGCTTTGGCGTATAGTTTTTGTTTCATACCGGAATTATACAATGCTTTTTACGTATCAAAAATCACCAACCCTCTCCCAAAAGGCACCTTTGCTTTTCGTGAGAGCGCCCAAAGCACTTCGTAATTCGGAGGTATTCGTGGAAACGACCCCTCTCCGTCAGTAAAATACAACAGCATCGTCGTCATTGGCAGATTTGCCTCGACATAATCGAACGTCGGGCGATAATCGGTTCCCCCTCCCCCTTTGAGTTTAAAATCCATCCGCTCGCCCCCTTGGAAAGTGTGATGGGCATGGACTTTGGCATCGGCGATGATGAGTTCGATTTTGACGGAGGGGAAATTTTGCATGATAGTCTTGAACTCTTCCATAAACGCACCCAACAATTGGTCATCGATAGAACCGGAGGTATCGACAGCGACACAGAGGCTTAATGTATCACTGGTGAGAGATGGGAGTGCAATACCGCGATGGATGTGCTTTTTGTTTGGTGGCATGAAAGCGTAGTTGTTGCGCATGTGGCGATTGACGGCATTATAGAGTTCGAACCTCCAGTCTACATCGCTGGGCTTGACCTTTTTACCCAGTCGCTCTAATCCTAATGGCATTGCCCCTTTGCGTTGTGCTACTTCCTGTGCGATCGAGGCGGCGTATTGCCATTGCAGTTCATCTTGGGTGTCGAGTTCATCGGCGATACCGTCAATGTTGCTGAAACTTTGCGAATCATCTCCCTCTTGTTCCATCATGGAAGTTTCAGGGGCACTGTATTCAGCCTCACCAAAGGCATCACCACTATCACCAAAATGGACCTCTTTGAGAACATCGTAAATCTCTTCAGCGTACATCCCCTCGTATTCTTTGTTATAGTTTGCCCCTATTGGGATGGCTAAACCACTTTTAGAGAGAAGATTGTTGATGGCGTAGTCAGTTGCTAACTGCCACAGTTTTCCCCGTCGGTTCAATCGGCGTTGCTGATGGGAGAGGACATGGTGCATCACGCAGTTTGTGAGGATAAACATCACCTCATCGACACTTCTACGCTCTAAAAAATCGGTATTATAAAGAAAACGTATTCCATTGCTCGCATATCCTGAAAGGGTGTCGCTTGGTTCATGTTTGAGGCGTGAAGCGAGCATCCCGAAATAAGGATATTTTACGGTCAACAAACTTTTGGCCCGTAGAAGAAGCTCTTGGTGCGACATTATCGTAGCAGTGTATTGAACTGACGCATCCACAACGGCCAGCTCTCGACGTGATCAAGTTCTATTTTTCGGGCTCGAAGGTCTTGGACAATCATCACAGCAAATTCTCCTGGAAGTTTGAGAGAGTAGCTGATGAGGTTATTGAGCTTTTTGCTTCCCGTGTAGTCGTTTACACGCATGGTGAGTGCCGTAGAGAGAATGTGCAATGCCGATGGGTCAGTGGGAACATCACTGCATCTCCCCTCCAGTATCGCATCTAAATCGGGTAATTGTGCTGCAACCAGACGAAAGCCCAGATACGATGCAGCAAGTTCTTCCCCAATCGCCCCCGAAACCATCGGCATCACCAAATCCTCTTCGGGATTGGACGCCATAATATCATGTACATACGCCCATGTTCGAGGGGTCGCAAACGATCGGCTCTCGGAGTTAAAAACGAATAGTGCATCCGGACGGTGGGAAATGTAGGCGATGATCGAAGGCTCTATCTCCGCACCTATCGCCCACTTTCGCCAATCCGCCACATTTGCTTCCATCTCCAAATGGACAAATCGGTTTGCCAGCGGTGCCGCCATGCGAAATACCACACCACGATCGCTCTCACGATTCCCTGCGGCGATGATCGCCCATCCCTCCGGTAATCTGTATTCGCCGATCTTACGATCTAATATTAACTGATATGCAGAGGCTTGAACCATCGGTGCGGCGGTGTTGAGCTCATCAAGAAACAATATCCCTTTTTCCTCACGACCATCGGGCAAGAATGCGGGAGGTGCCCAAATCGCTGTGTCATTTTTGGCGTTAAAGAACGGGATACCGCGCAAATCAGTCGGATCGAGAAGCGAAAGACGCAAATCGATAAATCCTATCCCCGCTTCACGGGCAATTTGTGCAACAATGGAGGATTTACCGATTCCCGGAGGTCCCCATAAAAAGACGGGGACTTTGCGCTCACACAAATGAGCAAGGGATCGTTTGGCACTCTGAGGGTTCATGCTATTCCTTTAGGCTATCTAGTATTTTATGTTACACACATTGAGTGATTTTCTTGAGAATTCAAAAATGCACAGGCTAAATGACATAAAGAAAACGCACCGCCAACTCTTAACGAATGAAGTTTAGAGTTGAATTTTCAAGAAAATCACTCAATGTGCATATCTACGTAATATCTATAAGGAATGCAATTATTGTACGAATAACATAGAATAAGAATTGTATTGACTTGATTATACAAACCCAAAGGACCCCCATGTCAATTCAAGACTATATCGCCGAAAATAAGCTAGAGTGGATGATCGTATTCAACGGCAAAACTGAATCATACAACTACGCCTATCGTGGATGCCTCATCGTTACCGAGGGTAAAGTTATCTCATCTGAAAACACTCTTCCTCCAAAAGAGATTGTTAAACAAGTGCTACTTGCAACCAACAATGATACCATCGATTTTTTGGCGTGTGAACTTCCTACGATTAACCTATTCGAAGGATTTGTCGCAAAATACAAAGAGTATTTGACTCCTGATGGAAAATACCTTCTCTTTATCTCTGATATTAACGGAAAAGGTAAAATTGTCTACGAAGGAATCACTTTCTACATGTATGCGCTCGATGAAAGCTCTGTTTGGAATGAAGTCATCGATTACGCTGATCTTTCCAAAGGAGATTTGAAAAAGTTGTCGGATAAAGAAAAAATCGACACTGTCTGTAATGAGATGAAACGTACAAATCTTCGTCTCGCCGATAAAACCTACGAAGAGATCAAAGCATCTCAAACGGCTCAAGGCAAACTTGCTTTCGGAGCAGTATAAATCACTCATCCCCTTTTTTGGGGAATTGCTTTCTCAACTAACTCCTTTTATCTTGAACTAACACTCCGCTAACACTCTTACCGTAAACTTCTATTATCTTAAAAGATAAAGGATAGCCAATGAAAAAAGTAACAGCTTTATTGCTAATTGTTGGAGCTTTAGCTTCTAATGCTTTTGCACATCACCCTTCACCATCTGATAATGCAGGTGGGAATATGAGCTCGGATTCAGGACATTTGACCAATAGTTATCCTGCAGAGTTATACGGAGATGAGTACCTATGAAAAAAGCACTACTAGTATTCGTAATGATTGCAGCAATGGCATCAAGTGCATTTGCGCATCATATGGCACAATCAGATACTGCGGGTGTTAATATTGTAGAGTGGTCTCCTCATTTATTGATGGAGTTTTAATCCGACTCTTTTTCTAAACTCTTGAGAGCGTAGAATATATTTTATTCTGCGCTGTTCGTTAATAAATTTTTTCCCTCATTGTACTTTTTTCTCCAATTTGTCACCCATAAAATTGTGCAGAGATCAAAATAATCCAAAAACTACAAAGTTCTGTAAATTAAGTATTACCTAATACGTAATTGCGCCATCCGCCTAAGTGTGTGATCTCTTTTGTACCCTCTATTGCGTAGCTTTCACACAAAAAACCTTTGACCATTTTGCCATCAGCTAACATGAGACTTCCCAACGCCAGAGGTGAAGGAATCCCGTTAAAAAATGAACCAAACTGCTCAGAAGGGATTTCCCACACTTCAACATCAATTGACCCTCCACCCTCACGCACGTGAACAAGACCGGGACGTGGCGGTGTAAAACTTTCCAGTGCAAAAAATCGGTACACTGACGCTGTGGAAGTTTTTTCCAACAGCTTGGCACCTCTGCTTGTCAATTCATGATTAAGAGGAAGCCCTGACATGTGTGCCCCGCAGACAGATAAAATGACCATTTCGGGTTTAGTTGTTTCAGTATACCCGCTTGCGTATCCTGTTGCAGAGTGCATCTTTGCGCCGATACCTAAGAGTGAATGTTCACTCCATGCAGGAGCAGCCAGTGTTATCCCAAATGGCAGTCCATCGTGAGTAAACCCTGCGGGAACCGCACACGCTGACAGATCCAGCAAGTTCATAAAGTTGGTGTAATACCCCAAATTGGTATTAAGAGCAAGCGGATTGTTACGGATTTCGTCCCGAGTGTAAATCGTTCCCGCCGTTGGAGTCACTATGAGATCGATGGAGGCCATAATCGCATCACTCTTGCGTTTGAGTTCTGAGAGACGGTAAAATCCTTCAAAAGCATCCATCGCGGTGGGCTTTGTCCCTGATAGGACAATCCCTCGCGTCACTTCCAGCATCGCATCGCTTTGCGTCATAGCAAACTCTTTAATCCCGCAGTAGCGCTCCGCAATCCATGGCCCATGATAAAGCAATCGTGCCGTTTCCATAAAAGGGGTAAAATCAATCTCATGACGTACGCCCCCTAAGGATTCAAGACGCTCAACACTCTCCCAAAAAAGGGTTTTATACGCGCTGTTTCCAAAAAACTCCAACTGGTCAGTACGGGGGACTCCGAAGCGAAACGTCCCTCCAAAAGAGCGGACACAACTTTGTGAACGGGAATACGAATCATCTGCATCAAAAACAGAACACACATCATAAACACGCTGCGCATCGTCACAGGATTGTGCGAAAATAGCGACGCAATCCAAACTTTTGCATGCGGGGACAACACCGCGGATACTCAGTGCCCCCCGTGTCGGTTTTAGTCCTACAATATTCCCAAATGCTGCGGGAACACGCCCCGATCCTGCCGTATCGGTACCCAATGAAAAAGGGACAAGTGCCGCCGTAACCGCCAATGCGGAACCCGAACTCGAACCCCCCGAAATGTACTGGGAATCAAACAGGTTAATCCCCTCCCCGTAAGGGCTTCGAGTACCAACCAGCCCTGAGGCAAACTGATCCATATTGGTCTTGCCAATAGGAATAGCCCCGGCATTGATCAACTGTTCAACGACAAACGCATGCTCAGTTGGGACGTAGGAAAATTCGGCACATCCCGCCGTGGTAGGTAACCCTGCGACATCAATATTGTCTTTTACCGCAAAAGGGACACCGTAAAGGGGTAATGACGAGGGATTGCATTGTTCCAATCGTAAAAAATAAGGTTCTAAGAATGATGCGTCCGCTTTGGTAATCCAAATGTTCTTGTCATCAAAAGAGTTTGATAAATCAAGACAATTTTGTACGACTTCTCTTACACAATGCCCTTGTACTCGATAACTGTACAAATAATCATTGATTGTTTTTAATGTTTTCACCCTATACCTCCTTGAGAACTGCGCTCAGCCAAATGTAGCCCAATGACCCCAAGCCCGATGAGTCCGATACTTGCCAGTTTGAATCCATTGGAAGATTCACTGAAATAGGCTATCCCGATAATGGTCACCATTACCGTTCCCGCACCCGTCCAGATCGCATAAACCGTGCTCATCTCAATTTTCTTCATCACAAATGGCATCAAGACAAAAGCCATGGCGTAAAAGACAAAAATCATCACCGTCGGAAAAACTTTCTGCATTCCATCGGAAAGTTTCATAGATGTAGTACCGGCAACTTCGAGCAAGATTGCCAATCCCAGTAATAGCCAACTGTTCATTACACACCCTCTGTTTTGAGTATCACGAGGGTATTTCCAGTATGGACGGTGTCCCCTTGTGCGCATAAAATCTGTACGACTTCCCCATTTACAGGGGACTCGATCATCACTTCGGATTTCATCGCTTCGATCACGACAAGCGTATCTCCCTCACGAACACGATCTCCTACTTTGACAGAAATTTCCCAGACATTACCGGAGAGAAAACTGGCAATGGCTTCACATCCAGCAGGAACTTCCGCAAAATCAGACTCATCATTGGTTTCGAGCGTTTCAGTAACATAAGCGGAGATACCAGAGGCTTCCCAACGCTTTCGTTCTTCACCAAAAGACTCCTGCTGAACCTTTTTAAATGCGCCAATGGCATCACGGTTGTCTTCAAGAAATCCGAGATACTCACCCAACGAAAATTCTCCCTCTTCGATTCTCACAGAAAAAGCCCCGTTAATAAAATCTTTTCTCATCTGAAGCAATTCTTCTTCTGAAACAGGATAAAAACGGATGCGGTCAAAAAACTCCAAAAGCCACGGTTTTCCCAACTTAAAATCATGGGTAGATTTATAGCGGTTCCACATCTGTACTGTCCGTCCGACAAACTGATATCCACCAGGACCTTCCATCCCGTAAACACACATATACGTTCCGCCGATTCCGACCGCATTTTCAGGGGTCCAGGTACGTGCAGGATTGTACTTGGTCGTGACCAGACGGTGACGCGGATCGACAGGAACCGCCACCGGAGCGCCCAAATAAACATCCCCCAATCCCATCACGAGATATTCCGCCTCAAAAAGAATATTTTGAACATCCTCAATGCTCTCCAAGCCGTTCATCCGTCGAATAAACTCAATGTTGCTGGGACACCACGGCGCATCTTTTCGAACCGACTGCATGTATTTCTCAATCGCCAGCTTCGTTGCTGAATCATCCCACGACAAAGGGAGATAGACGGTTCGACTCGGGACAATGATGTCACGTGTTGCAGGCATACCGGAAAGTTCATTCTCGATCCATCTCAACAATTTCGCCAGAGGCAATTGTTGACTCTCATAATGGATCTGTAACGATCGAATTCCCGGTGTCAGATCAATCAGACGTGGATCATTTGCAGCCTTGAGACGGCGCATCAGTTCGTGAACCTGAAATCGCAAGGTGAGATCAAGCTCCATAGGGCCAAATTCGATCAACACATAATGATCCCCCGACAAACGTATATTGACGGCATCATGGCAATTATTGGCAGCGATTGTGGCCACGATCGGATTCGTAATGGTTGAAACCGGCAATAGAGGCAAAGCCCCTTTGAGTGTTGAAATTTTTTCCTCTAATTCACGCTCCATGATAACAGCATCGTCATACGTCACGGGAACAAATCGAACTCTGTCTTTGGGTCCCAACTGACCCATCTTCCACAATTCTGCCCCGATAATGGTAACCGGACAGACAAATCCGCCCAAACTTGGACCATCAGGGCCCAATATGACCGGCATATCACCCGTAAAATCGACCGTTCCGATGGCATACGCATTGTCATGCAAATTAGACGGATGAAGCCCTGCTTCTCCGCCGTCTTCACGTGCCCAAAGCGGTTTAGGACCGATGAGACGGATTCCGGTACGGTTGGAGTTGTAGTGGACTTCCCAATCCGTGGCAAAAAAGGTCTCAATATACTCCTCTTTGAAAAAATCAGGCGCTCCGTGCGGACCGTAAATGACCCCGATTTCCCACTCTTTTGTCATTTTTGGACGCAATGCAGTATCCAATACGGCACAAGGCTTATCGGAGAGGCTTGAAAGAGTCGTCAGCTGATCCCCTATTTGTAAAATTCTCCCTGCATGTCCGCCGAATTCTCCCAGTGTAAATGTTGCCGTAGAGCCCAAATATTCCGGTACATCAAACCCACCCTCGATGAGCAAATAGGTACGGGCACCCGCACCCTCGATAATTCCCATTTTGAGAATATCCCCGGCAGCAATCTCAATCGTCTCCCAATACGAGACATCGATCCCATTGATCTGTGCCTTCATCACGGCCCCGGTCAATACGATTCGCGTCGGAAAATGAAATTTCAGTGTCGATCCTGTAACGGTCATTTCCAATCCCGGAGCTTTTGCATCATTACCCAAAAGGCGATTACCCAATCGAAACGAGAGTGAATCCATGGGGCCTGAGGGAGGGACACCGATGTCCCAATAGCCGATTCGTCCGGGTGCTGATTGTATCGTGGTATGGGTTCCCGGTTTGATCACTTCGACAATAGCAGGTGCATAGGCTAAAGTCCCCAAATATTTGGTGGTCTGCTCACCTTTTGCAAAGACCTCTTGACCTAATACATGCTGCAAATAACCAAGATTTGTCACAATCCCGTACAGCGTTGTTTCTTTGAGCGCACTCAACATTGACTCGATGGCATCCTCACGTGTTGATGCATGGAGAATGATCTTGGCAATCATCGGGTCATAATAAGGAGAGATCACACTCCCGCGTTCAATCCATGTCTCGCATCGTACCCCATCGGGCCAAATCACCTCACTCAATATTCCCGAACTTGGTTGAAAGTTTTTCAGCGGATCTTCGGCATAAACGCGTACTTGGATCGAGTGACCGTTGGCGGTATACTCTTTTTTTAGCGTATTTCCCAGTTCACCTGAGGCTTCCAGAATCATCCACTCAACCAAATCTACCCCGTAGATCTCTTCGCTTACCCCATGTTCGACTTGTAACCGAGTATTGACTTCGAGAAAATAAAACTTTTCTTCCAGTGTGTCATAAACAAACTCTACCGTTCCTGCTGATTTGTACGAGGCGGCAGAGGTCAAATGGATCGCGGCACTCTTCAACTGTTCTCGAATTTCCTCCGATAATCCTGGAGCCGGCGTCTCTTCGATCACTTTTTGATTACGACGCTGAAGCGAGCAGTCCCTCTCTCCCAATGCGATAACGTCCCCTTCTCCATCACCGAAGATCTGTACTTCGATATGACGGGCAGAGGCAACAAATTTTTCGAGGTAAATGCCGCCTTGGCTGAAATTGCTCTTACTGAGACGTCCAACCGATTCATACCCGTTTTGCAGCTCTT
>Ga0265297_10005058_pt1 | contig 20625 bp, 18 predicted proteins | sample Munlanlwell13791_FD_192502 | JGI IMG/M metagenome (GOLD analysis project Ga0265297, IMG submission 192502) | Leachate microbial communities from a municipal landfill in Southern Ontario, Canada - Leachate well 137-91 | ecosystem: Engineered > Solid waste > Landfill > Unclassified | place...
TAAGGGTAATCCGTAAGGTCCTTCGCCAACAGTTCGCCCAGACCTTCCCACAGCGGCACTTGTCCGCCTGAGGGAACGACAGCGTTGCGGGACATCCCCGCCCCGACAACAGGCAGCCAACGGCCTTTAACAAGGTCGTCGAGAAGCGGTTTGGGGAAATATCTGATGTACTTTTCCATGACTACACTCCTTCAAAATGCCGACTTCCACGTGCCTATCGGGGTGCCTCGCCTCTCCTGAGTCCCTTCGGGAGAAAAGCATCGATTTCAGCATCACTGAATGTCATATCTTCGAGTTTCTTTAGCGCTTCCTGCGCTTTTCTATACCCCTTGAGCGTCGTGTTCGGAGCCCCGTTGTATATGCTGTGAAGCTCCTCGGCCAGTTCGTCTCGCCTTTTCTGAACACCCTCCAGGTCCCTCCCTTCGATCCTGAAGTCAACGAGAAGGGACAAGTACTTTTCGCGGATGATCCAAAGATCACAAGCTGCCTGCCTGTGCTTTTGAGCCAACTCGCCAAGGTCATAGTTCTTCGTGTACGCGTTCAGGACTAGCAGGACTCCAGACACACCTATGCCGACTCCGGCGCTGATGGCTCCAGCACCAAACACAGCCACTATGAACCCAACTGTCGTGACGGAGGACAGAATGATCTGCCACAGCTTGATTGTCCCAAGTCGGGACAAGAGAATGTCTGCGCATTTCTCGTGTGTTTTGTGAGAGTACACCACGCGCCCGTAGCAGTCTCTCAGTTGTCCTTCGAGAATGGCGCGCTGCTGTGTCAGGGCATCATCCGGGGAATGCTGTTCCAAAAATCTCCCTCCATTGTTGTTTGGCTGACCATTCTTCTTTCGGGGTGGCAGTTTCGTGAGCAATTGCCTGAACTGCGATGTTATAGCAGCGCTTCGCCTTGTATTGGAAAAGTCCCTTCTTGTAGACGTATTGTCCGCTTCCGGGAGCCCTCCAATACCCCTGCTTTTCGTCCTGCTCAGCCATCCACTGGAAAAAGTCTCGGCACATAAAGTCAAAGTAGAGGTAGGACTTATACCGATACTCGAAGCTGTTGATGAACTGATAGGCTAAGGTATCCAGCAGAAGGCCGCCAAGTGGGACATCCCATTTTCGCTTCCAAGAACGCATCATGCGGCACAAAGGAATCAGATTGCTGTTGCACTCCGAATTCCTTGCGCGGATTGCCTCGATCTCCGGCCTAGGATTTGTCGTGCTCCATCTGCCACCTGCGGAGGCATCGGGAAACAGGTAACTCATATCGTCCACAAGAAAAGCAGGGACGACCTCAAACGTGACTCCTAAGGTGAAGGGAACAAGCACCACCTGCCCATCGGCTCCGATGCTCGTCGCGGAATAGGTTCTTGCGAGGGAGTTCTTTACTGCCTGCAAGAGCGCAGACTGCCCATTGTTTGCGTGCTTATTGTACCGGTCATAGATCGCCGTCGGCAATTGGAAGATCATGTCGAGGTCGCTGAATCCCTCAATTGCCGTGTTGCGGCCATACGAGCCCACATATAGACTATGGGCAGTCTCAGAAGTCGTTGTCCAGAAGTCCGTGTTCAGCCGCCGTGTGATGGCCTTATACCTAGTGGAAATCCTGACGCTGTCTTGGACCTGCAAATCGGCACAAAACGAACTGAACCAGTCAGCTAACCCCATCTTAGTACCTCCTGAGCGTGAGCGCAAATATAGCACAGGCACCCGTCATGTCAAGCACGAGGCCGGACCTCTGCAAGTGCGCGTATTCTCACAAAGGAGGTGACTCTTAGCACAAAGGCAGAGCACAGGCGGAGAGAAGTGGTATCCTCTCCCCCGTTCCTTCTTCTACTCCGCTCCCGTCTACTGAAACAAGTCTTTTGGGAGGTCTGCAAGGACCTTGCCGATCTCCTCGGGCTTGCCTAGGTCAGCCACGGCATCCAGAATCGAAACGAGGTACTTCAAGAACAGCAGCCACGAGGTCTGCTCTGCCTAATCAAGCTCGGTAGTGCAGCCGGACTCCTTCCGGAGTACATCGTCAATGTTTCTGAATGCTTGTTCGAACATGGGCTCCTATCCTCCGAGCCAGTATTGTAGATGGCGTTGGATGGAATGTCGAGGGAGGGCCAGTATTGATGATTGCTGAATGATGAGTGCGGATTGATGAATGGGAGGAGGCGACGGGCGAGAACCGAAGGCCAGCAGCCTTTGCCAAGTCGGAGCTTGGCGTTCCCAGGGCGACCAACAGCCAATGCCACGCGGGTGCGTGGCGCTCCCAGGGTAGCGGCTTTCCCTTGGCAGCGGCTTCCTCCGAACCCATATTGGCTACTCTTCTTGGGCCTCGCAGAAGTTCTCTCCGCTTTCGTGTGTTTCGTGTGGTTCGTGGTAAAAATGCCCATTCTTGGGCCTCGCAAGAGAACTTGGCTGCCCTTCGCGCCTTGACCTTCTTCGCCGCTATTTCTTCTGGCCTCGAAAACAAAGAACTTGGCTGCCCTTCGCGACATCGCGCCTTCGCGTGAGATGGATTTCGCCCATTCTTGGGCCTCGCAAAGTCCATTCTCTTCGCGTTCATTCGCGTTCATTCGCGGACAAAAAATCCATTGCCTCGCCTAACTTCTTCTCCCACCCGATGTTACGTCCTGTGTCTTCTTCCAACCCGCCTTTTCCCTGCACCCGCTCACTATTCGCCCCCCCCAATTCAGGCAGCCCATTTTCACCATTGGCCATTCGCCGCCATCCCAGCGCCATTCGCCCAAAATCCCCGCATATATATAGAGCCCACAAGGAGCAATCATGTCCGTTAACTTCAACTCCGCCCTTATGCGATCCAAAGCCATCGCGAGCCTCGACCACGCATCCTTCCGGGTGTACTTCGTCCTGCAGCAGCATTGCGTCGAACTCCGCAGCACCCGCATCGCCACACCCAGCTTCACCCAACTCCACTCCGCAATTGCCCCCGAATGCGGCGGAATCAGCATCGGAATGTTCCGCAAATCGCTGCTCTCGCTGGAATCCGCAGGATTCCTGAAGCTCAGCACCAATGGACGCGTAAAGATCTTCGACCTCCTCGGCGTCCGCGAATCCTACCCCGACGTCGCTTGGTTCGACCGCGCCGTTCTTATCCTTGAAGAAGGGGCTGTTGACTGTAGGCCGGAGGCCGTAGGTAACAGCCAAAACGCCTTGGAGGGCTCGCCGGAAGGTGTCTCGACTTCTCCACTTGCTCACGATTCATCAATCCGCAATCATCAATCATCATTGCTCGCAACGCCGACGGACGCCGGACACCAGACTGCTTGCAGTGAGGGACTGGTTGCTGATTCGATCACGCAGGGCCCTTCGTCTTCTCTCCAAAACCTACGGACGCCGGACGCCGGACGCCAGACTGGCCTCACTGGCTGCTCGCCCAGCGGAACGAAGCCCGCCGTAGGCCCGGCGAAGGAGGGGACTACGGACGACAGACTACGGACTAACTTGGGTAAAACTCCATCTTCTGGCTCCTCTTCGGACTCTTCCGCCCAGGCAAATCCTACCTCTGTGACCACAGTCGGCTTTCAGGCTGATGCTGGGCATGTCCTCCGTGGTAAAACTCCGGCTTCCGGCTCTTGCTCGGAAACCTCCGATCTTCAGGCCTCGCAAAATCCCTCTCTTCCTCTGCGAACCTCTGCGAACCTCTGCGTCCTCCGTGGTAAAACTCCATCTTCTGGCTCTTCTCCGGACTCCAAAGCCCATCTTCCCCTTGCCACCCAAAAGGCTCTCCTCGAAGACCTCCGCAAAAGGACCGCTGCCGTCCTGGCAAGGGTCCACCGGGACTTCCCTCAATCCCGCCCGATCCGCTGGGGCTCTCAAGACCCATCATCCCCATTCGATGATGAAAACGCCGACGCTGTTGGTTCCTCTTCCGAAAATTCCGCCCTCCGGCCGCCAGCCTCCGGTCTCCAGCCTGACCTCGGTAAAACTCCGCATCTTATCTCTCCTCCGGATCGCAATTCATCAATCATCATTCAGCATTCAGCAATGTCCGCTACGGCCTCCGGTCGGGACGAAGTCCCTCTTATCGACCTCACCGACGTCGATTCCGACCTCCTCGAAATCCCCACCGGCCAATACGCAATCCACCTCCGCAACTGCGGAAAACTCCCCCCCATCTCCGAAAGCTCCTGCCATGCTCGGCTGTCCGCTTAGGCGCCGCGCCTTGTTTCTTGGATCAGCTACAGACGACGGACGACGGTCGACGGCCTGGCTTCGCCATTCATCAATCAGCAATCCGCATTCATCAATCTCCGCAATGTGATTTGTTGCCGCATAGGAAAATACGAATCAAATGGAATGCAGAACATCGACTTGGAAGGCCGCTGCACCAAGAACGCGCCGGGACGGTCGCGTTTACTTTGGCGGCCAACGCATGTGGGCGCAAATGCGCCTGCCTTTACGGGCGGACATCCGCCTGAGGCGGATCCGCACCTTACAGTTGATGCCCCAATTCGCGCACATTGAGCCCTTTTCGTCTATGCCCCCTTCGCGCACTTGATGCCCTGGTGATTGGTTCTTCTCTTGCTTCTTCGAATCGGCCACGCAAACAAATACTTGCTTCTTACTTCGCGACATCGTCACCCTTCAGGGGGATACTGGGTACGCCTTCGCGTGAGACGGATTTCGCCCATTCTTGGGCCTGCAAGAGATCCTTCCGCTTTCGTGGAGACTCTTCTCGGCGCTTCGCGCCTCCGCCCCTAAATCAAATCCTTGAACCAATCCTTGATCTTGTTGACGATGCCCTGCGGGGCAGATGCCATCATCGGCGAAGAGGTCTTCCGCCGCGAAAACGAATACATAAGCCCGCCCTCGAGCCGGTTGAACAACGGATCGCTGAACGTCCCCGCCGTGCGCATCGGCAATTGCCGCGCTGCACCAGAAATGTAAAGCCGCGTCAACTCCGGAAGCCCCCTGACCGAGCCCGCAAACCCGCCCCATGCTACACAGTCAATGCCGTCAATCAGGTTCCGTATCTGAAGATCCTTGGCGATGTTCTCCAGCATTGGCCGGTATGACTTTTCCGTCAGGGTCCAAATCTCGCCCTGGGATATCCCCTTCGCCGGGAACCCGCCATCGGCCGCAACGGCCACTTCCACGCCACTTTCCAACGTAAAGCCATCCGAGACACCTACTGCCGCATGCTCGGCCAACAGCTTCTTCGCGGATACAACCGATACGTTCACCGCCTTGGCCAGTTCGGAGGCAATCCCCTTCTGACCGAGCGGGAAAATCGCCGTGTAACGTGGTCTTCCATGCTTCAGCAGCATGACATCTGTGTGGCTGTCGCATACGTCTATCAGAAGGGTCGTGGCCACGGTCGTGTCCCCTGCGCAACCGGAGATCGCCGAGCCCCACCCGTCATAGTAAATTCCTTCCAGCTTCCAACCTGCTTTCGCCACGCCCTTGACTAAGCTTTCCTTTGCATCGGTGCGGCACGTGATGACGTGCGCTTCGCATTCGAGCCTGTTTCCCTCGAGTCCTTCGGGGTTCTCCAATCCGCGAGCCTCATCCACGGAGAAGCTGACCGGAATAATATCAAGCACCGTGCGGTCCGAGGAGAGTTCTATCTTGCCTGCCGCGGCGACCGCTTTCTCGATGTCCCGCTTCGTCACCGATCTCTTCAAATCACTCAGGAATATCGCCCCGCGCGAATTCAGCCCTACTACACCTCCGCCGTTCAGTCCGGCAGTGATGGAGAAAAGCTCCGCCTTTGAGCCGCTTTCAGCACGACTCAGGCCGTACTTGATGGATTCCACAAACTGGGGGAAGTTCACGGGGACACCATCCACGATCTCGCAATTGCCGATGCTCTCGGCATAGAGAAGCTTGATCTTCCCATCCTCAAGCATCCCGATTCCGACCAGTAGCCGACCGGAAAGCGGGATAATTGTCCCGGCGAGTTGTATCTGTACGAAGTCCTGCTTCTTTTCGCCTTCGGGTTTTGGGCTAACGTTCTCCATTTGGTGCCTCACGAAAAGTTACAGGTGCCTTATCGAAAGAGAGGTTAATCTCCGCTACCGTGTTCAGGTCTTCGACCTTGTCGAGAAGCTCGCGCAGGCCGCGCAACTTCGCGTCCCTGCCCGGCCTGCCATATTGCGATTCCACCTCGAAATACATGTCCCAGATGATCTTAGTTCCATTGCTGAGGCCCACCGTCATCGAAGGCTTCCCGGTCTTGATGCTATTGTGAGCGGGCTCGCAGGAGACGCTTTCGATCATGGGAAGCAGGCGGGAGTACCGCTTGGCGGAAGACAGCCCCAGGCTCAGAAAACGAAGGAGCGAAAGGGCGTCCTCCATATACGGAGACCCCCAGTACTCACCAACGTTGTTCGGCGGGTTCTTGATGCCAACGATCACAATCAGCGGACGCGGAGCGGCAGTCATCTCCGGAAACGGCAGCAGGATGGCGTCGCTGTCAATGCAGTACCGTTTGTTGTTCCACAAAACGGCGGCTGCGGGAACTCGCAGGCGTATGGAGACGATCAGGAACCTGGGGAACCTGCGGGAAATCGTGACATCCTCAGGCCCTGTTTTCGGATCGCCGACCTTGGCAATCCACGGATTGCCCTTCAATGCAGAGCGGATCTTTTCGAAGATGCCGCTGTCCCAGATCGAGGCATCGGGCCCGCCCACCGCGTTGCGCGATGCCAGGATGAACGCGAGATCCCTGTCCGGAAGAAACCAGAACGGCTTGCGATAGACCCCGGCATCCTTTGCCCTGAAGGTCTCGGAACCGTTGATGCTGAAGAGAACACACTCGTCGCCGCTCTTCAGCAAAAATGCCTGATCACCGCCAGCCAGGCCCTTGGCTGTCAGCACGGAAACAAAGAAGATGACAAGCAAAGTCGCACTGAGCAGAAACGTCCGGTTGACCAGCAGCGCCAGCAGAAGCAGCATTATGTTGGACCAGATCTTGCTTTTTCCCTCGGTATGCGGAGGCATCTTATCTCCGTCCGTAGTTTTCGCGTTCACGACCCAGATAGCTTACGGTCCTTGCGATATAGAACCTGGTCTCGTCGATGGGACAATTGCGGACTATCGAGACCGCATCCTTGTCCTGGTTTGCCGAGAGCCACTTGTACACTCTTGTAGGTCCTGCATTGTAAGCAGCCAGAAGGACTTCCGGAGTTACGCCGAACTGCTCCTGCAGCCACCCGAAATAGCAGGCTCCAAAGCGAATATTCCTCTCGGGCTCCATCAGTTCAGTCTTCCCGGGAACCGGCTCGCCAAGTAGTTTCGCGATGGTCTTGGCCGTCTCGGGCATAATCTGCATCAGGCCAATGGCGCCAGCGTGGGAAATCGCCTTGGGATTGCCTGAGCTTTCGGAGCGGATGACCGACATCAGAAGGGCCGGGTCAACATTAAATTTGTCAGCATACGCCTCGACCGTGGAACGGTAGATCTCCACGTCTGACCCGGAAAAAGACCAGTTGCTGTACAGCGATGCCGCTATGAAGCCAAAGGCGATGGCAAAGATGAACAGCCAGGGGTCTTTTTTGCGTTGCTGTTTCATCAATGCACGATCCCTGCCGAGAGTATTGTGTTGAGCTTCTCCTCGGCGCGACGGGATTCCTCGGAGGCCGGGTAACTGGATACGAGGAGGTTGAGAGTCCGGGCGGCATCGCCTTCCCGACCAAGCCGTGCCTCAATCTCGTATCTGCGCCAGAGAATCGGGGGCCTCTCCGCGTCGATAAGCCCTTCTTCCGACAGCATCGTGACCAACTCGAGTTCCTTCGCATCGAGTTTCGCGTCGAAGGCGACATTTATCGCGGCTTGCAGGATTGTCTTCCTTGCCTCCACTCCCTTGACAACGGGCAGGTACATCGACAATTCCTTAAGCGCCTCCTCAGGGCCTACGGACTCGGCCCTGGCATCAAGCCACTCCGCGAGTGCTTCGGCCTTTGAGACGTTGGAGTTCGTGGCATCCGCAACAAGCAGAGACAGCCTTTCGCTGTCCTGGAGTTTGCCTAATGCCCGGTACAGTTCGACGCCGAGCTTTTGCGCGCGTGAATTCTGCGGCGATGTCGGATGATCCATCACAATCCGGTCGCAAAGAGCGGCTGCGCGCTCCTTGTCGCCAGCATTCTTGTAATACGTCGCCTCATACAGCAACGCGGCCGACACTCTCCACGAATTGGGGTATTTCGTGCAGAAGAGTTCCAAGGCGCGAAGACCCTCCTCCGATTCAGTTCCCATCAGTGAGGCCATCCCGCTTTCAAACAAGGCTGCGGCGGCAATACAGGTCGACGGGTATTCGCGTTGAACGCGCCCGAAGTACTGAAGCCCCTCTCCGGGGTTGTTCTGCCTGTACAGGTAATAGACCCCAAGGGAGAAGAGCGCGTAGCGCACGTTCGAATGCTCTGTCTTCGCTTCCTTCTTCCAGCTTTCCACCTGTGTCGCGCTTATCGGTTCGCTCCGAACAAGGCAATAGCCTTCCGGAGCACTCTCGAAGCCGATGTCTTCCGGCATCGAGTAGTACTTCACGTACAAGTTGGTCAGTTTGGGCTTCAGGATGATGAAGCCCGAAAAGACCGCGCAAGACAGGAGCAAAGCCCAGACGTATCTCATTCTCAGGCCACCTTGCTCCTTCCCTGAGAAGCAATGGCCATCTTGACAGCGCGATCGCACAGATTGGCGAAGGAAATCCCTTTCTGCAGGGCGGCCATCGGAATGAGGCTGTGGGTGGTCATCCCGGGAATGGTGTTGATCTCCAGGATGTAGTTCTTGCCGTCGGCTCCGCGGATGATATCCACCCTGGCAATTCCCGAGCAGCCAAGCGAGCGGTATGCCTTGAGGGCATCCCTCTCGATAGCGTACACTTGCTTCGTGGTCAGCCCGTGGTCAAACTCGAACGAGGTCAGGTTATCGCCGTATTTGCACGCGAAGTCGAAGACTTCGTGCTTGGGGACGACCTTGATCAGGGGCAGAACACCGTTCTCGAGTATGCCAGCCGTCAATTCCATTCCGCGGATGAACTTCTCGATGACGATGATCTCATCATACTTGAGAGCGAGTTGAATCCCTTCCAGGAGTTCTTCGTGGTCGTGAGCCACGGATAGGCCAATGGATGACCCATGGCGCGACGGCTTGACCACCAGCGGGTACCCGAGTTGGTCAACGCCCTTGCTGGCAAGGTTATTCACCCTCCCATTATAGACAACGCCCGGCGGAACCTGGATGCCGGCGGCCGCAAAGTGTTTCTTGGATGCCACCTTATCCATGCCCAGTGCGGAGGCCTTGCTGCCGGAACCCGTGAATGGAAGACCCCTGTCCTCGAGAATCTTCTGGATGTACCCGTCTTCGCCGAACTCCCCGTGGAAAGCCAGGAAGGCGATATCGCAGTCCAACTGGGGAACGTTCTCAAAGAACGCTCTGTCGCAGTCCAACAGATCCACGTCGTATTTGCTCTTCCGAAGGGCGTCGGCAATATTCCGTCCGCTTTCAAGGGAAACTTCACGCTCGGAGGACACTCCCCCGCACAGCACGAGAACCCTTGTTTCCTTGTTATTAGGACTCACAGCATCCTCCTTATCTGTTATCGAAACCCCACAGGCGGATCTCCGGCTCGAGGTCAACCGAGTACTTTGCTTTTACGGCTTCCCGGCATCTGCGCAGCAATGCGTGAATGTCCGAAGATGTTGCACCGTCGCTTATGATGAAGTTCGCATGCTTGTCGGATACAAATGCTCCGCCCACGCGCGCAAGTTTCATCCCTGCACCATCTATGAGCTTGCCGGCAGGACCGGCCTCCGGATTCTTGAAAACACAGCCTGCAGACCGGCCATGCGGGTGCTTCCCACGCATGCCCACTATCTGTATGGCAAGATCCTTCACGGCAGCGCGCGTGCTCCGGCGCATTTTGAAAACGCCTCCAAGAATCACTAAGCGATGGAGCGCTGAGCGGCGATACCCGAAGCCGCACTCTCCCTTTGTCTTTGCTGTCACGACGCCTGTCTCGGGGCTGAGAATCTCCACGGACTCGACGCAGTCCGAGATGCTGCCAAGAGGGGTTCCCGCGTTTCCCCACAGTGCGCCACCTACCGTACCGGGGATGCCCACGCATCCTTCCAGCCCGGACAGCCCGGCATCGATGCAGGCAACCGCGAGAGAGCCCATTGTAGCTCCGGCTCCGGCGCGAACCGTATCGCCGTCCACGGATATGGCCGAAAGCTCTCCGCCCAGCTTGACAACCAATGCCTTGACTCCGGAGTCGCTGACAAGGATGTTCGTTCCGCCTCCAAGCATCAGCAAAGGCAGTCCTGCGCTCTGGGCAAAGCTGACAGCAAACCTCAGATCCTCTATCGAGTTGGCAGAACAGAAATAGCTAACGCTGCCCCCACACCCGTAGGAGGTGAGAAGCCCAAGCGGATAGTTCTCGCGGATCAGCCCGTTATGCTCCTTCAAGGAACTTCTCTCCGAGCTTCCGTATGTCTCCGGCGCCCATCGTAACAACAAGGTCGCCTGGTTTGCACGTCGCACTCAAATGGCTGAGGATCAAGTCCTTCTTGGGAATATACTGGTAGTTGCGATAGCCGAGAACGCTCAACTCGCGCGCGATCAGGTTTGATGAAACTCCGGTTATCGGCTCTTCGTTTGCCGGATAGATGTCGGCCAGAATCACGTAGTCGGCTCCGGTCAGCGATTGCGCAAGTTCCGCGTAAAGAGCAGCCGTGCGGGTATAGCGATGCGGCTGGAACACGATGACCATACGCTGCGCTCTCAACTCGCGAAGAGCCTTGATCGTCTCATAGATCTCCGTCGGGTGATGAGCGTAGTCATCCACCACTTTCACGCCGTTCCTCTCGCCCAAAGCATCCTGCCGCCGAAGCACACCGCGGAACCTGTCGGTTGTCGAAGCCATTTTCCGGCTGTCGAGACCGAGCAGGTGACCCATTGTAAGCGCCGCCACGCAATTGAGCATGTTGTGCCCGCCGAGAAGTGCGCAGTGGAATGTGCCGATTTTCGCGTCGCGGATAACAAGATCGAATTCACGCCCAAGGCTCGCGGTGCGGATATTGACCGGGCGGGCGTCGTTCTCCGGAGCCTCGCCATACCAGGTCACTTTGCGAGTGCAGTCCATAAGGGCTTCGCGAAGTGGCTTGTTGTCTCCGCAAGCCACGATTTCCCCGCCCATGGTGTTCTCGGCATACTTGAGGAAAACCTCCTGGATGTGCTCGATGTCGCGGTAGAAATCCAGATGGTCCCGGTCGATATTCGTTATGATCGTGTTCTTTTGCCGAAGGAAAAGCAGCGAGCCATCGCTCTCGTCAACTTCCGTGATGAAGTGCTTGCCATGGCCGAGGTGAAAGTTGGAGTGCCATTCGTTGACTCGTCCCCCGACCATTACGCTGGGATCCATCCCGGCATCGGAGAACAACTGCGCGACCATGTAGGTGGTCGTGGTCTTTCCGTGCGACCCGGCAACCCCAATGCTCTCGTTTTCCTTCAGCAGGCGGGCAAGCATTACCGCACGCGGAACAAAGATGACCTTGCGCTCAAGCGCATTCTTGATTTCGAGATTGTGCTGCGGAACGGCGGACGAATAGACGATCATATGCACATCGTTCACATGGTCAGGGCTGTGGCCGATTTCGACCGGTATTCCTGCCTCCCTGCAGGCTGCGGTCCCGTCATTTTCCTGCAAGTCGCACCCGGTGACAACAGCGCCCTGTTCATGGGCCATGATGGCTATCGAACTCATCGACACACCGCCAATGCCGATGAAGTGGATCTTCTTGCCCTTGATCTCGATCTGTTCGGACGTCATGTCGTTGCGGAATATCATTTGCCAGCCTTCTTCTCAAGAAAAGAAATCAACGAATCTCCAACCGTTTGCGTAGCCTCAGGCTTCGCCGAATCCCTCATTTTCAACGCAGCGGATGACCGTTTTTCCGTATCGTGACAGAGCTCCTTGAATTCGTTCACCAGCTTGCGCGCCGATAGCTCACGCTGCTGGATAACTCGTGCGGCGCCTGCTCTTCTGTAGACTTCGGCATTCGCCCTTTGATGATTGTCAGCAGCTTGCGGAAAGGGCACAATGATAGCTGGCAGCGCTGCCAGAGCCAGTTCGGCAAGGGTGACCGCTCCGGCCCGGGTTAACGCCACCGTTGAGCGTGCGTAAATCTCGTCCATATTGTCGCAGAAGGCGTGAACTTCGTGCCCCGCCCTGCCCTTGTACGATTCAGAGACCTCCGCAAAGTCGTCATTCCCGGTCAAGTGGATGACCCGGAATCCCGGAAACTCCAACTCAAAGACCGGCAGACACTCGACCATTGCCTTGTTGAGAGCACGGCTGCCCTGTGACCCGCCCAGCACCAGCAGTACTTCGCCATGGGCGTAATTGCGCTCCAGGAAACCGGGAAAACGTCTGAGAAAACTCTCTCGCAACGGGGTTCCGCTGTGCTCAAACAACGTCTTCTTGGGCAAGTAGTCGCGCGCCTCCGCAAACTGGGCAAAGACGCGCTTGCTTCCGCCTGCGAACCTTCTTGTTACCGAGCCGGGAATTGCATTCTGCTCAAGCAGAAAATAGGGGATGCCCTTGAAGTACGAAAGAGTCAACGTCGGCACTGAAGCATAGCCGCCCATTCCAACAACGGCATCCGGCTTGAAAGCCTTGATGATTGAATTCGTCTTCGGCAAGGCGGCAAGCGCACTGAAGCCCCTACGAATAAAGGGGAGGATTCCGCCGGAGACTCTCTTCATTCCGCATGAGCGGTACTCGATTCCGGCCTTGGGGACTGTCTCAGATTCAAGGCCGCCCTCCGCGCCAATCCAGAGAACTTCGCAGCCCTTGGATTGAATGTATTTCCCGAGAGCTATGCCGGGCATGATATGCCCGCCGGTTCCTCCGGCTGTAAGGATCATTCGGTAACTCATGCTGCCTCCGGCATGCGAAGTCTTCCGCCGACAACGGCGGGCTCTCCCTCTTGTTCGGCGATCTTGCCGACAGACAGGAGTATGCCTGCGCCGGCAAGCATGAAGACCATTGCGCTTCCGCCTGCCGAGATGAACGGCAAGGCAATTCCCTTGTTCGGGAATAGCCCTGTCACGACAAACATGTTGATTATCGCCTGCCCAATGAACAGACAGGTCAGCCCGCATGCCATCAACTGGCCGAAGGTGTCTTTCGCTCGACGCGCAATCGCAAGCCCGCACATACCAAGCGCCAGGTACAGTAGCGCAACAGTGCCGGTTCCAAGGAGCCCGGCTTCCTCGCCAATCACGGAAAAGGCAAAGTCTGTAGTGGCGAGTGGAACGTAATTCAGCTTCTGCAGCCCTTCTCCGAGCCCGGTGCCCGACAGGCCGCCCGAGCCGAGAGCGATGAGCGCCTGGCTGACCTGATAGTCATACTCGCCCTTCATGAAGGTGTCCAGTCGACCGGAACTGTGGGCAAACTTGAAGACCATCAAAGCGCCCATCACGATGGCGACCACAACCAGTGTTGGCACAACGTGCGCCAGTCTGAACCCGGCGACAAGGAGCATCCCGAATATCACGGCTCCCAGCAGAATGGTCGTGCCCAGATCGGGTTCAAAGACGATCATCGCCAGGCAGAGACCTGCCATAACGACCGCAGGGAAGAATCCACTCCAGAACTCGCGAACGATCTCCTGCTTGCGGGTGAAGAAATCGGCGAAATACACCACGAAGACGATCTTCGCCAATTCCGAGGGCTGAAACGAAAGTGGCCCGAGAAGTATCCATCTCTTCGCCCCGTTTATCTTCGCTCCGTTGAGCAGAACATAGAGGAGCAATGCTGCGGCCACAAACACCGCCACCTTCGTGAAGCGTCTCAAGTCGCGGTAGTCGGCGTTCATAAACAGCCACATCACCAGGATACCGATGGCAATGCTGACTGCGTGTTTCGTCAGCGTCCACGTCTGACCCGCCGAGCCTGCCGTGGAGGAAAAAACGAAAATCAGACTGAGCCCCAGCATGGATAGCACGCTCAGAAGAAGTACGTATCTGGGTGACTGAAGCACACTCACCTCATCTTCAGACAGCCGAGAGCCAGAAGAGCCAGAAACACACCAAGAATGTACGCCCTGACCACGATATGATTCGACGGCCAGCCCATCTTCTCGAATGTGATATGAACCGGAGCGACCGGAAAGTATCTCGTCCGCGTGGCTTTGTAGATAAGACGCTGCATCAGGGAGGATATGAACTCGATGATGAAGAGCCCTCCGATGATGAGCATCAGCATTTCCTGCTTGGCAACAAGACCTGCGAATCCGTAGAGTGATCCAATCGCGAGCGAACCGGTGTCGCCCATGTAGATTGAGGCCGGGGAGGCATTGTGCCAGAGAAAGCCGAGGCAAGCCCCGGCCAGAATAGTCATGATAATCGCCATCTCACCAGCCTGAGGCACATGTGTGATGAACAGGTAGGAGGAATAGTCTGTCCTGCTGACCACATAGCAGACGATTGCCAGAGTGAAAGAGGCAATCGCCACCAGTCCTGCGGCGAGGCCATCGACTCCATCCGTTATGTTCACGGAGTTGGATGTCAAGGAGATCATAAGTATGAAGAACACGGCGTAGAAGGTTCCGAGGTAGATACCGATATTCTTGATCAGTGGAAGCCACACAGTCAGAAGATCCCTGGATGTAGGCGTTGTTGCGTAGATATACCCGCAGACAAGAGCCCCGATCAGGAAACCGATGAACAGTTTGGAGAACTCGCTCATTCCGTGAGTCTCAGGCTTCTTCAGTTTGCGATAGTCATCCGCAAAGCCAAGCGCGCATGACAGAACGACCAGGATCAGTCCCGCCTGAACAAAGTGGCTCGTCAGATCACAGGCGATGAGGGCTCCAGCGAGAATTCCCGCGACTATGCCGAAGCCACCGAAGCTCGGAACCTTCCTCTTCTTCTGCTGCGGAGGGATCTTGCCTTCCTTCTCAAGTTGCTTAAGGTGTTCCATCTGCTCGAAGTTTGCGTTGTCGTAAATCGCGAGCTTATTCAGAAACGTGACAAGGTACTTGGTGACCAATACGCTCACCAGGAAGCCTACGACGGCCCCTACCAACATACGGATCGTCACGTTGCCGGGCAGCGCGTACTTACCGAGAATTCCCAACGAATGCAACCAGACCAGCATTCCAACTCCCGACGTTAGTCGTGGCCATACATGCTTTTCAGCCTGCGAAGCAACAGCGACACGGTGTCTTCAAGCCTGTTTGCGCGCGACCCCTTGAAGAAGACCACGCCTCCGCCTTCTACGATTTTCCCGATCTGAGCCACCATTTCCGTATGGGCTTCCGGAGCGTAATGATAAACCGGCTTTCCGCTCTTGGCGCTGAAAGTGCTCTCCGTCGCGGACACCTCGTTCCCCGTGAGGAACAGGTGATTTACCGTGGAGGCAGCAAGGCGCTCACCGGCGGCGATGTGGTGCATCGGGCTCTCGGAGCCAAGCTCCAGCATATCGCCCAGCACAAACAGCTTGTTGGGAGACTTGATGGTGTCGAAATAGTTGATGGCTGCACCCAGGCTGCTGGGATTGCAGTTAAAGGCGTCGTTGATGACGACGACGGGACCGACATAGAACATGTTGGATCTCATGGGCGGCGGCGTGAACGTGCTCAGCCTCTTGGCGGACCGAATCAAATCCAGGTCCAATCCCTTCATGACGGCAAGCGCCGCAAGGGCATTGTAGAGGTTGTGAGTTCCACCCATTGGTATGGAAAGGGGCGTTTCCGAAAGCGAGAAATGCACCGCAGACGTTTGCTCAACCACTGTTTCAGGCGAATCAGGTCGGACATCGGCATCCTTCGAAGTGATCCCAAAGGTGAAATAGGGAATGTCCTTGCAGAATTCCTTCAGTTCGGGGAAAGCCGGATCATCAGCATTCAGGACTGCGAACCGCTTCTCGGATCTCCTGTCGATTGCCTTGATAATCTCGCCCTTAGTCTGGATGATGTTAGAGCGAGTCTTGAAGCCCTCCAGGTGGGCAATCCCGATGTTGGTGATAACCGAGACGGATGGCAATGCGACCGCCGCAAGAGGCAGGATTTCGCCCGGTGCGCTTGCGCCAATCTCGATCACGCAATAGCGATGATACGGGCGAATCTCAAGCAGCGACAGCGGGACGCCGATGTCGTTGTTGTAGCTCTTGACCGAGGCAACTGTTGGCCCGACCGCCGAAAGGAGCCAACGGATCATTTCCTTGGTCGTTGTCTTGCCGTTTGTGCCAGTCACTGCGATAACCTGCGTTTGCGGGTTCTTACGGCGCCAGAATCCCGCTATGCTCAACAGTCCATGTCTCGTATCCGGGACCTTGATGACAACGAAGTCGTCTTCGGGGATTTCCACATCCTTCGAAACCAACGCTCCCAAGGCTCCCTTGGCTTTCGCATCCGCAACAAACTCATGGCCATCGAAGTTCTTGCCTTTGATTGCCACATAGAGTTGCCCGGGACCGATCATCCTGGTGTCTGTGGAGACTCCGCTAAAAGTGCACAGCGTTCCCTGCTCCAGCGAGCCCTTCGTGCACTCAAGAATTTCCTTTACGCTAAGTTCAAAGCGTTCCATCAGTCGTGCTCCTTTCATGCAGCGCATCGAGCGCGATTTCTTTGTCGTCGAAGTGTACGGTCCTATCGGCAAAAACCTGGTAGTCCTCATGCCCCTTGCCAGCAAGAAGCACGTAATCATCAGGATGAGCTTCCGCAATCGCAGCTTTGATGGCCTCAGCGCGATCCTCCAGCACTATCACCTTGGTCTTGTCGGATATTCCCGAAAGCACCGCGTCTATGATAGCCATAGGGCTTTCGCTGCGCGGATTATCCGATGTAACGTAGATACGGTCCGCGAATTTCTCGGCGACGCCACCCATTATCGGACGCTTGCCGGTGTCTCGATCGCCACCGCATCCGAAGACGAGAATCAGTTTTCTCGGCTTCAGTTCCCGGAGAGATGCAAGTGCATGAGAAAGCGCGTCGTCGGTATGTGCATAGTCCACGTACACGCGAGGTTGTACCAAGGATACTCTGTCAAGCCTTCCCTGCACCGGTTTCATGGCCTCAACGCCCCTGCGCACGTCAGCACGCTGAAATCCCAAGCCATAGGCCATTGCGGCAACCCCGAGAATATTGAAAGCATTGAATCGGCCGACCATCTCGGTTGCAATCTCCATTCGCCGACCGCCATACAGCAAGGCCAGACGGCTGCCGTCAGGGCCGAGGATAACATCATCGAGTTGAACCGGCCCCTTGAGATCCAATCCGTACGGAATTACCTGACCGCGAGCTCTGCGCGCCATGTATTCGCCCCAGGCGTCGGAGAAGTTGACCGCACAGACACCCTCGGATTTGACCCGGTCGAACAGCTTCGCCTTAGCTTGTGCATAATTGTCCATCGTCTTGTGATAGTCGAGATGATCGCGGGTAAGATTGGTAAATATCGCCCCGTCGAACTGCAGCCCGCCGATACGGTCTTGATCGAGCGAGTGCGAGCTGACTTCCATCACTGCCCATCCATCGCCAGCATCGCGCATCCCAGCGAGAAGCTCGTAAAGCTGGATCGGATCCGGCGTGGTCAATCGGGACTTGTGTTCGACTCCTCCCGCCACGTTCCTGATGGTGCCCAGAACACCTGCAGAGCCACCGGCAGCCTTGATAATTGAAGCGAGTATGTACGTGCTGGTGGTCTTTCCATTCGTCCCGGTAACCCCAATCACTCGAAGAGAGCGCTCGGGATGACGGTAAAACTCAGCCGCAGCCTGCCAGGAAGCCTTTCGTGCGTCCTTCACGACAACCACCGGGAGTCTCGCTCCGTCAATTGCTGCTTCGGCGATGATGCAGGCTGCCCCCTTCGACTCGGCCTCAGGAACAAACTTCTTTCCGTCAATCTTCGTGCCGGGGATCGCGAAAAATGCCCACCCCGGTCTGACCGCTCTTGAATCAGAGGTTAGACCGGAAATAGCTACGTCTCTCCGCGCTGGCGAAGACACGATCTCGAGATTTGCAATCAAATCTCCAAGAAGCATACTCTCGACCTTTGCCCGTACTACGGGCGATGTAAGGTCACTTATCCGTTTTCGGAGGCACTCCGAGATACAGAAGGGTGCGGCTGATAGTCTCTGCGACGGCCGGTCCTGCGACCGTACCGCCGTATTGCCCCACCTTAGGCTCGTCAACGCTCACTAAGACCAGAATCCTTGGATTGTCAAGAGGTGCGAAGCCGATGAATGAACTCAAGGTCTTGGATGAGTCGTAGTGGCCGTTGACTACCTTGTTCGCTGTTCCCGTCTTCCCTGCGATCTCGTATTCCTTGATCTTAGCGGCCGTGCAGGTTCCGTCGAGAACAACTTGCCGGAGTATTTTCCTCAGTTTTTGGACTGTGTCCGCACTAATGGCAGTTCGCCTCGGTGCGGGCGGCTTTTCGAACTCGGGCGCTTTCATACCTTCATTGTCCAGGACACCGGAGATGATCTTGATATCGGAAACTGTCCCATCTCCGGCAATCGCTCCGTACGCCTTCATCAATGACACCGGCGTAACAGAAATCTCGTAGCCAAAGGAAATCGACGCGACCGACTTGAGCGACCACCGCGATGGGGGACGAAGCCACGGAAGCTCTTCACCCCACAGTCCGATGCCCGATTTCTCCTTGAACCCAAACTTGACAAGAGAGTCGTAGAGACGGGTAGCGCCCAGCATCTCGGCCACTTTCGATGTCCCCACGTTGGAAGACTTGGCGATAACCTCCGTGAATGACAGGTTGCCATAATGATGGCCGGAAGCATCTGTGATAGTCCTGCCGTGAAGCGCGTATCTTCCGTTCTCGCAGTTGATCACCGTATCAGGCGACACGACATCATTCTCGATCGCCGCGGCTGCTGTAAAGGTCTTGAGCATGGAACCTGGCTCGTAAATGTCCGCAACGGGCTTGTTGCGGAAGTACTCTGTCTTGTACTTCGAAAAGTCGTTCGGGTCGTAGAATGGCCAACTCGCCATTGCCAGAATTTCCCCGGTGCGAACATCCATTACTATCCCGACTCCGGATTTTGGCTTGCTCGTGTTGCAGACCTTCTCCATCGCTTCTTCCAGAACGGTCTGAATCCAGAGGTCCATTGTCAGGACGAGGTCATAACCTGGACGAGGCAAAACAGTTGACTCTTGAGGAGTGGATATCTGGCGGCCCAATGCGTCCCTGAACATGATCCGGTATCCATCCTGCCCCTGCAGGTAGCGCTGGAACTGTAGCTCGAGGCCCTCCATGCCAACGCAGTCGGCGTTGCAGAATCCAAGCAGTTGAGCAGCGGCATGGCCTGATGGGTAATAGCGAAGAGGGTCGGGGGCAAACTCGAGGCCGGGAATGCGAGCTTCTGCAAGGCCATCCGCGGCTTCCTTGCTGATGTGCCGGGCAAGGCGAACATACTTGGGCCCGCTTGTCAGGCGCTTATAGAGTTCATTGGGGTCGTCACCGGTGACCTTGGCAATTCTGCGAGCTGCTTCCAATGGTGCCATCGAACCGAGATTGGGCTTATAAAGCCATACCGACTCGGCTGCAACCGTGTCGGCGAGTGGGCGCATATTCCTGTCGTATATTTTTCCTCGCGGCGCCGGAAGGGATTGTTCCAGACTATGCTGACCCAGGGCAATCTGAGCGTACTTGTCGTGCTCGAGAGCTTGTATCTGAACGAGCCTGGCAGCCAGTACAAGGAAGGCGAGGATGAAAATTCCTCGGAAAACGGCGAGCCAGATGTTCGCTCGGATGCCCTGGGCCATTGTCAAACGCTAATTCTCTTCGTAGAAGTTGATGACTTCGACCTTGTCCGGAGTGGACTTGGCGATTCCCGGCTTGCTTCCATTGCTGGGAGCTTTCTCCGGAGCGGGTGTTCCTGCCTTCGGGGCTTCTTTCTTGTCGGCGGCCTTCGAAGAATCCTTCGGCGGAATAATGAGCTTCATCCCGACTTTGAGTGCGCTGGGAGTGGACAACACCTTGCGGTTGGCCTCGTAGATGATCTTCCACAGATCTCCGTTCCCGTAGACCTTCTTCGCAATCTTCCACAGGCTGTCACCGGAAACAACCGTATAGATGTCTCCCGTAACTTCCTTCTCTGTCTTTGCCTCGCCCGAATCGGCGGTCTTTCCACCTTCATCGGCGTTGCTGACAGCATTGCCCTTTGCGGGCTTGTTGTCAGGCGTGCCGTTTGCTGACTTGTCGGCCGGGGCGGATTCGACTTCCGGGATGACCAGCACCTGTCCAATCTTCAGGCTGGCTGGATTGGTGATGTTGTTGGCGTCGGCAATCTTCTTCCACAATGACTTCTTTCCATAGAACTTCTTGGAGATGATCTCCAGACTGTCGCCCTTCGCCACCGTGTAGCGCTTCGATGCTTTGGGAAGGGACTCGACGCCCTTCTTCGCAGCATCGTCCGGATTAGAGGTCAGCCCACCATTCGATGAGTTGGCTCCCACGGCCGGTGTAACCAATGGTATGAGCACTTTTCCGCTGGCATCGACAGAATCAGCCGGAGCCGGAGTGGGTGGGAAGAACGGATTTTCAGTGATGTCAGCCGGCAAGACTGGCGAAGGTGAGTTGGCAGCGGCTCCCTCGGGTCCCACAAGAGGAACCAGGATGCTTTCGGCGCTCGGCGTGGCGCTCAATG
>Ga0265297_10005059_pt1 | contig 20620 bp, 12 predicted proteins | sample Munlanlwell13791_FD_192502 | JGI IMG/M metagenome (GOLD analysis project Ga0265297, IMG submission 192502) | Leachate microbial communities from a municipal landfill in Southern Ontario, Canada - Leachate well 137-91 | ecosystem: Engineered > Solid waste > Landfill > Unclassified | place...
TAAGGTTAAAACTACAAGCATGGACACACCCAGTTTCAAAGAAGACCACATCAGCCAAATCCCGGCTCTGCAGATGCTGCAAAAGTTGGGCTATACCTATCTCAGTCCTGCAGAGGCAGACACCCTTCGGGGTGGCAAGACAAGTAATATTTTGTTGGATGATATTTTGAGGAAACAACTGAAAGAGATCAACTCAGACAAACGAATCAGTTCAACAAAGTCAACCTACATCAGCGATGCCAATATTGAGAATGGCATTCGGGCTTTGAAAGAGCTCCCGATGAACGAGGGATACATTGCTGCCTGCGAAACTGTTTACAACCTGATTACGCTGGGGAAAACTTTTGAACAGAGTGTGGATGGTGATAAAAAGAGTTTCACCCTGAACTACATTGACTGGGAAGATTTAAAGAACAATGTTTTTCATGTGACCGAAGAATTCAGCGTGATGCGGAGCAACAGCAAGGAGCATTACCGTCCGGATTTGGTGCTGTTTGTGAATGGAATTCCGCTTTGCGTGATTGAATGCAAGCGGCCGGACATGAAAGAGCCTTTGGCACAGGCCATCAGCCAGCACCTGCGCAGTCAGCAGGAGGACGGAATACGCAGTCTTTACGTCTATGCACAGATGGTCATGAGCATTGCCACGCAGGAAGCAGCCTATGGCACCAACGCGACACCTGAAAAATTCTGGGCCAAGTGGGAAGAAAAATTCAACAACGAAGAGGAAGCTACAACATATAGAAATAATTTACAAGAGTTGAAAAATCAGTCCTTAAGTCTGGAGCAAAAAAACAGACTATTCGCGGATCGTTTCAGGTATGTACGGCAGTATTTTGATGATCTGGATTTGGAAAACATTTTGCCGACTGTTCAGGACAGTTATTTATACGGTTTATGCAGACCCGAACGGCTGATGGATCTTATCTACAACTTCATCCTGTTCGACAACGGTGAAAAGAAAATTGCGCGATACCAGCAGTTTTTTGCCATCAAAAAATCGATGTCGCGGATTCTTCAATCTACTGCCGGAAGGCGAACAGGCGGGGTAATCTGGCACACGCAGGGAAGCGGAAAATCCCTGACCATGGTGATGCTGGCTCAGGCAATTGCCATGGAGCCATCGATTCGAAATCCCAAAATAGTATTGGTAACCGACCGGACGGATCTGGATAATCAGATAACAGGTACCTTCCGGAAGTGCGGAATGTTTGTGGAGAATGCCACCACCGGTCAGCGATTGGTCGACCTGCTTGAGAGCAACAGTGATGCAGTGGTTACCACCATCATCAACAAGTTTGTGGCAGCCATGAAAAAAATCAGCAAGCCCTTGCAAAGTCACGATATTTTTGTCTTGGTGGACGAAGGGCACCGTACGCAGCATGGTACTTTCAACATCGAAATGCAGAAGACCCTGCCCAATGCCTGTTTTGTTGCCATGACCGGAACACCACTATTCAAAAGGGATAAAAACACGGCTGCAAAATTCGGGGGTATCATTGATTCTTATACAGTCGACCAGGCAGTGAAAGACAAAGCCGTTGTGCCACTTTTGTATGAAGGAAGACTGGCAAGACAAACTGTGAATGCAAGTCCGCTGGATACCTTCTTTGAAATGGTCTCAGAGCCACTAACGGAACTTCAGAAGGCGGATTTCAAGAAAAAATTCAGTCGGGCGGATCAGTTGAACAGTGCGGAACAGAAGATTTATGCCATTGCATGGGACATCAGCCGGCACTATCGCGACAACTGGCAAGGCACTCCATTCAAAGCACAGCTGGTTTGTGACAAAAAAATAAACGCCATTCGTTACAAAGAATTTTTAGACGAAATAGGACTTGTAAGCAGTGAGGTTTTGATCTCTTCGCTGGACGAAAGAGAGGGTGAAGAGAGCGCTTATGCCAAATCTACAGAGAGAGAGAATCGCTTCTGGAAAAAGATGATGGATGAACATGGAAATTCAAAATCATATGAGAAGAACATCATCAACCGATTTAAGAACCAGAAAGACCCTGAAATCATCATTGTGGTAGATAAACTGCTTACCGGATTCGACGAACCAAAGAACACAGTTCTGTATCTAACCCGCAATTTGCAGGGGCATAAACTTTTGCAGGCCATTGCACGGGTCAACCGCATTTATCCTGATAAGGAATTCGGCTACATCATAGACTATTACGGGGTGATAGAGAACCTGGATGATGCTTTGGAAATGTATTCTTCGTTCGAAGATTTCGACAATGAGGATCTTGAAGGAACGCTCACCAACATCAACGATGAAATAAAAAAATTACCGCAGAAACATTCCGAACTTTGGGATATTTTCAAAACAGTTACCAATAAAAGAGATGCCGAAGCTTATCAACTACTTCTTAGGGATGAAGCAATCCGGGTTCTATTTTACGATAAACTGGCCACTTTTGCAAAAGGATTAAAACTGGCTCTTTCATCGATTCAATTTTACAATCAGGTTGAAGAACAGACCATCAACCGTTACAAGGAAGATTTGACCATGTTCCTGAAATTGCGCTTGGCTGTTATTGAAAGGTATTCAGATATGATTGATTATAAGCAATATGAAGGGCAGATTCAGAAGCTGATTGATACACACATCACTTCGGAGAAAGTGGAGACAATTACTGAGTTGGTGGATATTTTTGACAAAGAAAAGTTTCAGCAAGAGGTAGAAAATACAACAGGTAAAGCAGCCAAAGCAGACAAGATCGCCAGCAGAACTTCCAAACATATTTCGGAGAAAATGGAAGAAGATCCGGCCTTCTACAAAAAATTCTCACAAATGCTGAAAGAGTCCATAGCAGATTATGAAGCAAGAAGGATAAGCGAAGCTCAGTATCTAAGCAGGGTACTGGAAATAATGAACAATGTTTTAGCTCACACCGACAGTGATATTCCTGAAGCATTGAAAGACAAAGATGTGGCAAAGGCATTTTACGGATTGAGTGTTGAATCGCTATTAGAGAAGGTGAAAGACGATTTGACTCGAAAAAGCATTTCAACACAGGTTGCGCTGATAGTGGATGAATTTATTCAGCTTGCTGTATTAGACCACGGCAAACCGATTGTCGACTGGCAATACAAAACCAATATTACCGGCAAACTTCAAATTGAAATCGGAGATTATCTGATTGATGAAGTGAGGGATAAGTATGCCGTCAACTTAACTTTTGGAGAGATTGACGAAATAGCCAACAAGTGCATCGAAGTTGCCAAAATACGTTACAAGTAATGGCTGAAAGTATTGAATTTGGTTCCAGACGAATTGAATTTCAGTTGGAATATTCCGACCGCAAATCTCTTGGTATTACTGTAACACCTGATCTGGATGTTATGGTGAAGGCCCCCACCGACGCATCCATTGAAAAAGTAAAGGAAAAACTGAGGAAGAAGGCTCCCTGGATTATTCGGCAACAAAGCTTTTTCTTGGTATTTCATCCCAAAATGCCCGTCCGGAAATTTGTTGGTGGTGAAACCCATCTTTACCTTGGGCGGCAGTACCGTTTGAAAATAAATATCAATGGTGATGAGAATGTGAAACTTAAAGGTAAATTCATTGAGGTGACTACCCCTGACAAAGCAAGAGCCAAACAATTGATAGCTGATTGGTATTTAAAAAATGCGAAGAAGAAGTTTTATGAAATAGCTGTTGAACTAATTGAAAAGTTCAAAAAGTACACAGCTGAACCCCATTCAATTGTTCTGAGAGAAATGCCCACCCGCTGGGGTAGCTGTACTACCAAAGGTAAGATCATCCTGAATCCGGAATTAATCAAAGCACCCAAAGGTTGCATTGAATATGTCATCATTCATGAGCTTTGCCATTTGGTACATCACGATCACACCCAAAAATTTCTAGATCTGCAAACCAAAGAGATGCCCGACTGGGAAAAGTGGAAAATGAAATTGGAAAAACTTCTTGCCTGAAAGTAAATGAAGCCAATGCCATGGACAAAATTTCAGAAGATTTGATCCATTCCTTATTTCTTTTCCAGCTTTTTCACAAATTCACTGTACTTCATGCTATCTACCATCAGCTCTCCGGCGAGAAACTGGTTTTCACGGATGTTTATTTTTAGGGTAATGGTTCTTGTTGAGTCATTGATCGTTTCATTGAATTTTTTTTCTGCTTCCCTGGTGTTTACATCCGGAACATAATAGTTACTGAAAGGAAAGTTTAGCCTGAGAAAGCTGGAATCCTTGTTGTTCAGGAAAGCCCTTGCCTTCACCCAATCCCTGCTGGCAACAGGTTTTTCTTTTGTTACAGATTGTACCCTGGCAAAACCTTGATTGTCTTTTTCAAAGGTGACAAAAACGCCCTGGTTGTTGTCCCATGCCTTTTTGTCGGCGACTTTAAACTTATTTGCTTCGAAACTGAGCCAAACATAATTCCCATTTAAGGATGCCCCTGCACGGTTGTGCCTGACTTTGAAGACAAACTCATTTCCGGTTTTAGCGATATCCGCCATCGTACTGATCATCCATCCGGGAACAAAAAGTTGCGCCATGGCTACCACGGCAAATGCAACGTACAACAATTTATTGGGCTTCATTTTTACTTTGTTTTTTTAAGCATCCACCAGTTGGCAATAAAAAATCCGATTCCTACCCCTACAAACAGAAAACCTTTGACGACATAGGTCAGATCAATATCAAAGGATCTACAGATCAGTAAAATCGTGATAACGATCATGCCTGAATTCAAGGTACTGAGGTTATTTTTTCCTGCACCCTCCCTGATCATCATCACACCCGTCAGGAAAACGGCCAGATTGATCAGAAAGACCGATGCCGTTGTAATAAATCCCATGGCAAAAATGAGCAGAAACAAAACCCAGGCAACCTCCATGATCCTGAGATCTGCAAGGCCGCGACTGCGGATTTCATGGTACAGTATGCCTGAGGCAAGGGCAAACAACAAAATAAAGGCGATAAACTCCGGAGCAGTTGAAAGGGTCTCAAAAGGATGTGGTAGGGATGAAACTTTTTCCCAGCTCGATTTGAAAGACATCACAATCAGCGTAATGATGGATCCGAGTGTGCCGATGATCAGGTATCCGTTCTGCTCCGGAGTTCTGTTCCGGAAATAATTCCCTTTCCCGAGAAAATAGAATATTCCAAAAAGGGTGAAATAGACGGGAGGCATCAACTCCCCAAAATTGGTCACTACGGTTCCAAGATTTAATGTCAGTACACCCGGTATGACCCAGTGGAGCAATTTTGTCAGCGGACTATCTGAAGCACTCCTGATCAGCCTGAAATAATGAGGAATGGGCACAAGGAATAGAAGCCAGGTTAGATGATCGCTCAGCAAGGCATTTCCGTCAAAACGCACGGCAAAACTGTAAGAAAGGATTCCGATAAAATAGCCAATGGAGACCGTCGAAGAATTCATGATATAAACCAGAGGAACTGTCAGCAGCATCCAGGTGAAGATAAAGCTACTGGCATCGCCATTGATGTGGTAGATCTGACTGACCAATGAGATGTTGGCGCATACTGCAAAGAAAAGGATCAATGCCGTACTCTCAAGCCAGACTATCTTGTCAGGCTTTTTGTACAGCGCATAAACGCAGAGTAGCTGTGGAACAATCAGCAACAAAAAGGCACAGGCTGTTTTTACGCTCCGCGGAAGTTCTTCCCATTGATTGGCAACAATAAACAGCAGTCCAATACCGACCAATAATGCGCCAAGGATACCAAAAAGCAGTAACTGCCTGCTTTTTTCACCTTGTGGGCTCCCCTGCTTTCTTTTGTAATAGTCTGAAATCTGAGTCGCTGTTTCGGATGTGATGACATTCGCACCCACAAGCTCATGGAGGTCGTAAAGAATACTCATGGCATAGTGATTTAGGTAATTTGCAATCAAAACACCATCAAATTTATAAAATAGATCAACGTAATGTTACCGGAGCTATTGCAATTATGTACGAATACTTCCATTCCCGGCAATAAATTGTCGAATTGGCAGTCAATCATTTAGCAAATAAATTCTAAAATTTGAAATTTGAGTCCTCCCTCCAGTGTGGAATTATCGATTATTTCGTCACCAATGCCGCTTTGCAATAGGCCACACATTTTGCAACCTCCTTCACTGCGTCGGATTCAGCGGGAACCGGATATTCCAACTCAATGTCGCAGGTAATCGGCCATTTGTTCTTCTGAATTAACTGAAGTATCTCCACAACGGGTGTTTCCCCTTTCCCAAACGACTGATTCTTGTTGGGATCTGCAGCCTTGGGCCCGGTTTTGTCTTTGATATGAAGGCTTATGATGCGGTCATGTAGGCGCTCAATCAATCTGCATGGATTCAGGCCGGTTGCCCCAAAATAGTGGCCGGCATCTAAGTTCAGCCTCAGCATGGATCCAAGGGCCAATACTTTATCGAAACTAAAGTTGGGATCACCGGGTTGACCATGATTGTGAAATATCACGTATAATTTGTGTTTTTCAGCAAATGGCTCCATTCGTTTGGCTGCCTCCTCCGAGATTTCCATGGTGAGGCCAACTGCCCCTACTGCTTTGCAGGCATTGAAAGCATAATCGATCTCTGCGTCCGACCAGCTTTTATCCCCCAACTTCAAGATATTGATTTTAACTCCTTTGGATTTGAACAGCTTTTTAATCTCTTTGAACTTGTCCATCGATACGGTTGTGCGCCAGTTTCGTATGACAACCGGATCCTTGGAGGCGGGAATACCGGCAAAACGCTCGGCAACGTCCCCCATCAATTCGACTGAGCTTAAACCCGACTGAACCACATAGTTCAATACCGCGTTCAATGACTGATCGGGCAAACTTCGGTAGCTGTAGGTGATGGTTCCTACCTGTACCCCGCCGAATTTGGAGCCTTTGTTGCTTGCAGCAAATGAACTTGGGTGAATCAGAACAATGGCAAATGCTATTATACCCAATGTTGTGAAAATAGAAGATAGATAATAATTTTTCAAAGAATTTTTCATGGTGTTGATTATTAATAAATTTAAAACAGTAGTTAATTTCCAGGTTCCACAATGGAGATAACTGGCGGAGGAATTTATTGGTATGCAAGTTAACAAATTATCTTAATTTTCATTCGGACCAATCTATCCTTGTGCTCAGCGACCAGAAAGAGTAGCCCTGAAATAATCCCAGCAAACCCTACTATAATTTCTTATATCGATTATATTATCACAATTTAATTATTGTATTTTGATAATTGTAATATAATAATTGCATTTTGATAATCCATATTTAATAATTACATTTGACAAATTTTATGACCATGGGATACCCATTAAGTAACAAGAAGAAAATAATGTCATACTTTAAATCCTCATCATTTGACCTCCCCCAACCCCTCCAAGGGAGGGGAGTACTGCATGAATGTTGATCTGAACACGAATCAAAAGTCTCCCCCTCGGGGAGATTTAGAGGGGTCACATTTTGGAAAAGTGAGCCATTAATTCTTTCCCATTACTTAATTGCTACATCACTGGACTAAATGCAATGATAATATTCCGTTTGGCCATTGAAAAACAAATTATAAACGCATGAAGGCCATTAAAAACCCTTTTACAACTGGAGGATATGTATCGGAGGCCTATTTTTGCGACAGGATACAGGAAAGCAAGTTGGTCATCCGAACTTTAACCAATGGCAACAATCTGGCCATTATCTCTCCCCGGCGAATGGGGAAGACCGGATTGATTGAACATTGTTTCCATTCAAAAGAGGTTGCACCCAATTACCACACTTTTTTTATTGATATATATGCCACCAGTAATTTAAAGGAACTGGTTTATAAGCTGGGAAAGGAGATCTTTGATACGCTAAAACCAAAAGGGAAACATTTTGTAGAATCTTTTTTCGGCATAATCAGTTCACTTCGTCCGGCATTTAAACTAGACCCTCATTCAGGTGCGCCGACCTTTGATATTGGTATTGGAGAAATTCGAGAAGCTGAAACCACGCTGGATGAAATATTCAAATATCTTGAATCATCCAATAAACGTTGCATTGTAGCGATAGACGAATTTCAGCAAATCAGCAGATATCCCGAGAAAAATATTGAAGCAAACCTTCGGACGCAGATCCAGAAATGTAAAAATAGCACCTTTATTTTTGCAGGGAGCCAGAGACATTTGATGGAAAATATATTTTTTAGCTCCTCCCGACCCTTTTATCAAAGCGTCAGTTTATTGCATCTGGATGCAATCTCAGAGAAGGAGTATATTCTCTTTGCCAAAAAGCATTTTGAAAAAGCAAAAAAGGAAATCAATGATGAGACAATCAAAAAGATATACCAATTGTTTGAAGGCCATACATGGTATATGCAACACATTCTTAATGAACTCTATTCTTTAACATCACCCAACGGAAATTGTACGTTAACGATGGCAGATGAGGCAATCAGAAGCAAAATCTTTGCGTACAAACCACTCTTTCAAAGTACCTTAAATCTTTTATCCGAACGGCAGAAGGAGGTTTTGTATGTCATTGCCAAAGAGGGGAAAGCGACCCAAATCACCTCAGGATCATTCAATAGAAAGCATGCATTATTGTCACCAAGTTCAATCCAGACATCCGTCAGACAATTGCTGGACAAGGATATTATCACAGTTGAGAACAAGGCATATTCCGTTTATGACCGCTTTTTTGGATTGTGGCTAAAGGATGAATTCGGAACAGGCTGGAGTTTCTAAAAATGTTCATGTTCAAAACTCTAAATCTTCTCTATGAAAAAATAATATTTTCGTTTAATTCATTTACCTTCGCTTTTTCATTTTAACTCTGCTCATTCGTCAATTATGTGGAAATATCTGACCCGCGTACTGCTGCGTAACAGACCTGCCATTCTGACACTTATCGTCCTGCTTACAGCTTTTATGGGATGGAAAGGTTCGGGCGTTAAACTTTCGTACGACAATGCCAGTATCCTCCCTGCCGACGATAGTTTTATCATGGATTACAATGCTTTTAAGAAACGGTTTGGCGAAGATGGCAGTGTGCTTGTAATTGGGGTCGAAAATCCCAATATGTTTCAGTTGAAGGACTTTAACCAATGGTATGATCTCACAACTGATATGACCAAAATTGATGGGGTAGAAGGTGTTATGTCTATTGCCAAAACGGCCGATATCCAAAAAAACGACTCTCTGCATCAGTTCGAGTTTCTTCCTCTGGTCCCTTCCAGACCAACATCCCAAATTACTGCCGACAGCTTAAAAAACAAGATCCTCTCCCTGAAATTTTATGATGGATTGCTTTTTAACTCAAAGACTGATGTTTACATCCTGGCGATCACGCTGAAGAAATCGGTTCTCAACGACAAAATTCGGATGACGATCACCGATAACATTGTTGGGCGGGCGGAACAATATGCAGCCCAAAGTGGCCTTAAACTACATTATTCGGGACTTCCCTACATTCGCACAGTAATGGCAAGGACCGTCCAGCACGAGCTTTTCCTCTTCGTATTGCTTTCCATCCTTATCGCGGCGGTGATCCTTTATCTGTTTTTTCGATCCGTTAAGGTGGTAATCAGCTCACTGGTTGTTGTGGCCATCAGCATCATCTTTACACTGGGAATCATCGGGTTATTCGGATTTAAGATAAGTGTTCTTTTGGGAGTGATTCCCTCCCTGATTGTCGTTATCGCCATCGAAAACTGCATCTATATCCTCAACAAGTATCATTGGGAGTACCGCAATCATGGTAATAAAATATTGGCGCTTTCCAGGGTTGTACGCCGGATCGGTTTTGCCTCTTTGATGGTAAATACCGCTACAGCCGCGGGTTTCGCTGCGTTCATCCTGGTTTCCAACCAACTGTTGCGCGAATTCGGGATCGTTGCTTCCATCAGCATCATGATGGAGTATGCACTCTGCATAACGCTGTTGCCGGTTATCTTCAGCTATATGGAACCGCCAAGCGAAAAGCATGTCAAGCACCTGGACAGCAACTTCTTTAATTCTATTCTGGAAAAGATACTGCATATCATTCAATTCAAGAGACAATGGGTGTTTGTGATGGCGGGTCTGTTGCTCGTAGCCGGAATCGTCGGGATGCTGAACATGCGTACTTCCGGCAAGGTCACAGATGATATCCACCAGAGTAATCCCCTCTACAAAGACCTGAAATTTTTTGAGACCCAATTGGGCGGTGTGATGCCGTTTGAGATTTCGGTAGACACAAAAAAGAAGAAAGGGGTGATGCTCTTTTCTACGATCCAGCGAATCGAACAGCTACAGGAGGTCATATCCAGAAACAAGGAGTTTTCAAAACCACTGTCGGTGGCGGAATTTATGAAATTTGCCAAACAGGCTTACTTCAATGGCAATCCGGAGATGTACTCGCTGCCCAATTCGATGGAAAAGACCTTTGTACTTTCCTATCTGCCAAAAAAGACGGAAGGGAAGCAACAATTGCTCAACTCATTCGTTGACAGCACACAACAAATCACAAGGATAAGTTTTCAGATGGCAGATATTGGCACCAAAGATATGAACAGGCTGCTGGACAGTATTCGACCAAAGGTTGATTCCATTTTTGCCAAAGCCGACTACGACGTAAAGATTACCGGGAGCAGTGTGATCTACGCCAGAGGTACCGAATTTTTGATCAAGCATTTGCTGTTCAGTGTATTAATAGCCATTGGATTTATCTCATTGCTTATGGCGCTCATGTTTTCAAGCGTCAGGATGATTGCAGTTTCGATGATACCCAACATCATTCCATTGATCATCACAGGAGCTATTATGGGTTTTACAGGAGTTCCCATTAAACCTTCGACCATCATCGTTTTCAGTATCGCGCTTGGAATATCGGTCGACAATACCATTCAATACCTCTCCAGGTACAGACATGAGTTAAAAATGACCGGGAACAATATCGGACAATCCACCTTGAATGCGTTGCGGGAAGCCGGATTCAGCATGATTTATACCTCAATCGTTCTGGTTTTGGGATTCAGTGTTTTTATGGTTTCTAGTTTCGGCGGCACTCAGGCGTTGGGACTACTGGTTTCAACGACCCTATTTATCGCGATGTTCTTCAACATGATCGTTTTACCATCGCTGCTGCTTGTGTTGGACAAATATCTGGTAACGAAAGCATTCCAGGAAGAACCGGTAATTGATATAGATGAAGAGGACGAAACTAAATAAAAAATGACCGTCTCCGGTCATTTTTTATTTAGTTTTATCCTCCTCGCTTCTCCGTTGCTAGTATCATCTTGATTTGGAGCTTATTCCCTATCGCCAGCACATCAATCAGATCCTGAATTGTCAGGGAATTGTCCGTTCTCAATACGATGGTGACATCACTGATCTTTTGTTTAATGGCTTTGAGGGAGCCCTCCAGTTTGTTGAATTGAATCTGTTCCTTGTCGATGTAGTAATTCTTCTCCTTGGTGATGGAGAGGGTGATCTGTTTCTTATCGAGGGTCTGGTTGGATGCCGATTTAGGTAAAAGCAACTTAATCACATTGGGGTTGGCAAAAGTAGCAACCAGCAGAAAGAAGAGCAGCAGAAAGAACATGATGTCATTCAGCGAACCTGTTGCAACCTCCGGTTTAAACTCCAGCCTTTTTCTCAGCTTCATTTCAGTTTTGCTCGATGATGTTAATAAACTCGAATGCGTCTTCCTCAACCCTGTTCATGTACTTGTCGATCATGATACTAAGCATGTGGTAACCGGAATAAGCGATAACACCAACGATAAGGCCGAGTCCGCTTGAGATCATCTTCTGATAGAGTCCACCGGAGATGATACCGATGCTGATATTATCCGAAAGTGAAATATCGTAAAAGATCTTGATAACCCCGGCGATGGTGCCAATAAATCCAAGCATGGGTGCAATACCTGCAAACAATCCCAGATAATGGAGGTCTTTGCTCATTTTGTTCATCTCAATCTGGGCGGCGGTCTCAATCGAGCTTTCCACCTCCTTGATCGGTTTTCCTATGTTTTGTGTGGCATGGTAAAATATCCGGCTGTATGAACTGTTCCCTGCCTGCAAGGTGGCAACGGCCTGACCAAGATCACCCTTTTTAAGGTGGCTGTGAAAGGCGACAACAACGTTGGGTTCAGGCTTTGTAAAGCGCTTTATTTCAATATATTTCACGATAATCAGGTAACACGAAATCAATGAAATGATACCGATTGGGAAAAGTATCCAACCTCCTTTCAATAAAAGATCAATTCCATCAATATTTGCCGCAGCGGGTACACTTTGAATGGCTAATTGTAAAATCATAAACCTTTACTTATAATGATAATATTTATAACAGTGCAAAATGATGTGTAAATTGGAAAATGTGGAAATGTGGAAATGAAGAACGCCTCGATCTTACATTTCATGCACGACAGCTAATTTTCACATTTTCACATTTCCCAATTTTCACATTGCATTATGCCCACTTACTGAGCTGCCTGAAATTAGACCGCATTTTTTTGATCTGCTGGAGGTAAGTTGTGACAAACAACCTCCTGACTTTTGGAAATTCGATCCTTTTGAAATCATAACCTTCCGCTTTTAGCGCTGTGATTGCCCTGGGAAGGGCCCACCTCAGATGTTCCTCTGCCTTGTAGGAATCGTGGAAAGTAATGATACTTCCGGGACGAACAAACTTCAATACATTCTCCAAAACCTCTTCCCGGGTAATATTCTGGTTGTAATCGCAGGAGATCACATCCCACATCACAATCTTGTATTTTTGAGAAAGGAAAAGGTATTGCCCCCTGGTTAACCAACCATGCGGTGGCCGAAAAAGATTGGATCCAATCAGCCGGTTTGCCTGCTCAATATCTTTGAAATACTCCAGGTTACTGCTCTTTAACCCCTGAAGATGGTGGTAGGTATGGTTTCCAACAGCATGACCTTCCTCCAGAATTTGTTCATATATTTCAGGGTATCGGAATACATTCTCGCCCACGGCAAAGAAGGTAGCCTTTACCTCGTGCTCATTCAGAAGATCAAGGACCCAAGGGGTTACAGAAGGTACCGGACCATCATCGAAGGTCAGGTAGACTGTTTTTTCTTCACCCGGCATGCGCCAAACAGCTGCTGGAAACCATTTGGTAAAAAACCCGGGAAGGTGTACCTGTAACTTAAACTTCATGCGTATAAAATTTGATTTTTAAGGTCGCATGGAATACCCTGATATTCATTTCCTGTTGATATAAATATTTTCTCCTGGGTATTTCATTTCTTCTTATGTCACTTAATATATTTCACGCAAAGTACGCAAAAAACTTTTTCATATCTTCTTACGGTAAACGAAATCAGTCAATTCATCAACAGAATTAACCTGTTTTCCAACGAATAGCATTTCGTACACAAAAGGTCAAAAGTAACGATATTCTTCGAATTGCGTAAATTCTTTCTAAATTATCATTTTGGAACCATATTTCCCTTCTCAGGTTGGATCACCGAGAACAACTTGCTCAATTTGCCATTGATCTCCTTCGACAGATCCTTTTCGCCAAACTGTTCCGTAATTTCTCCAAGTGTCTGTAACATATAAAAAGCACGTTGCAGTTCTTCCGTCACAGAATCCCGGAACTTCGGGTCGAGGGAAATATAGTAAAGAATTTCACGCTCGTTGTTTTCCATCATCTGACGAACGACATCGTTCCCTTTTTTTGTGGCAGCAGGCAGCATGTTAACCTCCATGGAAGTCCGATCCTTGCCCATCCTGTGCATATCGTATTGGGCAGCCTTATAATAAGTTTCTGCCATCAGGAGATTGAAGTAGTTGTAAGGCACCTTTTTATTGGGCATCAACTCAATGCAACGGTCCAAAACGGCCACGGCCGAATCGGTCTTGCCCTCCATTACCAACTGGTCGGCTAATCTGGCAAAATTGTTCCTGATATTCATCGACATTCTCATGTTGTTCTCATCGAGATAAACCTTCGGATCGTTCATGTTCCCCCACTTGAATTTGTTGATGATGTTGTTGTACATGATGTTGGAGTTCACTCTTCCAATCTGTCCCTCTTTTACTTTGGCCTTTGTTTTGATGGGGACCAACCGATAGGCAAAACCCTCGGCCTGGAAATATTCCTGAAGGTTCATGTACTTTTCGCGCCCAACTGTTACTGCAAAGTAGATCGGACGTTTCCATTTGTTGTTGTTGATGATATCGAGAATGATCATCTCATCTTTTGAGAGATAGTTGCCGGTAAGGTTGATATCCAGTTTGTCAACGATCAGGGAGTCATCTTTGGCCTCGACGGTTCCGGTTTCCAGAACGGCTTTCTTGTCGACAGGATAGTAAAGCTGTTTGGAAGGCAGGAATGAAGCGTTGTCGGCCTGCTGCAATTTCGTAGCCGGATCGTCTGAACGGATAAATTCTAGCGCCTCGTTGAGGTTAACCGGACGCTTAAGCTGGTCGAGTACGTAAACGATATCCCTGGTACCCTGCACGACCTGGTCATCGGTAAATTTGATCGGTAGTGGATCAGAATCGTAATATTTTTTTCGCATCTGATCAATGTACCAATCGGTTTGCAGGTAACTCAGATTGCAAACCCGCACATCGGTTCGGATACCTTCAACCTCCTGGGCATACCACAATGGGAAAGTATCGTTGTCGCCATTGGTGAAAATGATGGCATTCGGGGCACAAGTCTGGAGGTAGTTGCCACCAAAATCCCGGGCAGTATAACGTCCTGAACGGTCGTGATCATCCCAGTTTTCGGATGCCATGATGACCGGCACCGCAAAAAGGGAAACAACCGTCGCCACAATGGCGCTGATCGTACCGGCCGAATATCGCCGTAACAGATCGTAGATGGCCAAGACCCCGAGTCCAATCCAAATGGTAAATGCGTAAAAAGAGCCGGCATAGGCATAATCCCGCTCGCGGGGCTGAAGCGGATCCTGGTTCAGGTAGACCACGATGGCCAGTCCCGTCATGATGAACAACAACATTACTACCGTGAAGTCCTGTTTGCCCTTTTTCCCGGCCTGGTACTGAAAAAACATTCCCAGCAAACCGAGGATGAAAGGGAGCATGTAATAGGCATTTTTTCCCCCGTTCTCGCCGATGGTTGGCGGAAGGTGCTTTTGATCGCCAAGGCGGATGGAATCGAAAAGATTTATTCCGGTGATCCAGTTTCCATTGAGAATACCTCCTGCACCCTGTACATCATTCTGCCGACCGGAGAAGTTCCACATAAAATAACGCAGGTACATGAACCCTACCTGGTAGGCGAAGAAGAACTGAAGGTTCTCGCCAAATGTAGGTTTCATCAGTGTTTCCGGCTCTCCCTGGCGGTTGGTCGCCTGAACAGGCGTCCCCTTAATCCCGGCCCAGTTTTTATACTCCTGCACATGTTCTGGATTCGAACTGTACATGCGTGGAAAGATGGTGCAAAAGCGGGAATCATAATTTGGACTCTGCTTGTATTCAGCGATCGCATACTTGCCATTCTTCTTGATATAGGTTGGACTACCCTGGATATAAGGATCTTTGCTGTCCAATGGAGCGTTGTAATACTGCCCGTACCCCAATGGACGACTTCCATATTGATCGCGATTGAGATAGGATAGCAGGGAGAAAACATTGTCCGGATTGTTTTGGTCCATGGGCGGATTGGCCGACGAGCGAATAACGGTCATGGCATAGGATGAATACCCGATGACAATCACGGACAGGCCCAATAATATAGTGTTTGCGACAACATTCTTGTGCCTGTAGGTGTAAATGATCCCGTAACTTACACCGCCGGTCAGGAGGATCGCATAAATGATGACTCCGCTGTTGTATGGTAATCCAATACCGTTGACGAAAAGAAGCTCAAACCAGGAAGCGGCTACGACCAAACCTGGAATAACCAACCATATCATGACAGCCAGAATGACGAGGGAAAGTCCGGAGGCAATGAGGATCCCGTTTCTGGTAGGTTCATATTTTCTGAAGTAGTAGACAAAAACAATGGCAGGGATGGCAAGTAAATTCAAAAGGTGAACGCCGATGGAGAGGCCAATCAAATAACAAATAAGGATAATCCAACGATTTGCGAAGGTGTCATCTGCCTCATTTTCCCACTTCAGGATGGCCCAGAATACAAGGGCGGTAAAGAGGGAAGAGGTTCCGTAAACTTCACCTTCAACAGCCGAGAACCAGAAAGTATCTGAAAAGGTATAGGCCAGGGCTCCAACTGCCCCTGCTCCCAAGATGGCAATCATTTCAGACAATGTCTCTTTTTCGCCTGTAACCAGGATCTTTTTGGCGAGATGGGTTATACTCCAGAAGAGAAATAGGATGGTAAAGGCGCTGGCCAGTGCCGACATCACATTCACCATGACCGGAATTTGAGAGGTGGATGAGGCAAACATGGTGAAAATGCGACCCATGATCATGAACAAGGGCGCACCTGGCGGGTGCCCTACTTCAAGCCTGAATGCAGTGGTTATAAATTCCCCACAGTCCCAGAAACTGGCTGTTGGTTCGATTGTCATCAGATAGACAAAGGCAGCAATTACAAAAATTCCCCACCCAACAACCGTGTTGTAAAACTTAAATGTTCTCATCAGCATTAATTTAATCTTTCACAAAAGTAACAAGCAAAATGGAGAGCAGGCCAGCAGGACATCCCTCCGGATACATTTGTATATTTCGAACTATAAATCTTTGCGAAGATATAAAATCTTTGTCCACGGCAGAAAGGGTTTCTATCGGAAGTGTTAAATAGAATTAAATCTAATGACCATCCAAAAAACAAAACAAATAGCCATTAAGGTCTTGTTAGACAGAATAATAAACATGATACAATTCCACTACTTCTAAATTTCCCGAAAGAATAGATGTTCTTTTTCATTTTTATATTGGCAGAAAAAAAAAACTTTGTATTTTTGCGCGGTCTTAAATGATAAGACAGCTTTGATTGACCCGTGGTGTAATTGGCAACACGTCTGATTTTGGTTCAGAAGAGTCCAAGTTCGAGCCTTGGCGGGTCAACAAGTCAATCAATCACTTACAATTTGTTTTGTAGGTGATTTTTTTTGTTGCGAGGTTTTTTGATGACTATACCTGAACTCCCTTGATCAGAAAGAAATGACTCAAATAGGCATTTGCAATAAAATTTAGAATTTTCTACCTTGTGATCAGGGGAAGAAGATTCCCATGCATCGCTATTGCTGGAAGAATTACGGCCTATCTTCAATACGGATTTTTTCTTCAGATTTTGACTAAAGGAACTCAAATCAAGAGGTATGTGGAAATCATTGATTTGCCTTTTTGTTGTATTGATATGTTTGCTTTCGTGCAAAAAGAACGGGGATACCGTTTCATCCACTCCCCGCTTCCGCGCGATTGCATCGCTTGGCATTCCGCCCTACCAAATAACAATGACATTGTCCAACAGACCTTTCTCTAAGGTATAATCCGCACCGACAGGGGGAAAAGCCTTCATTCAACCACGCGATGCAATCGCGCGGGAGCAGTGGCAATCGCGCGGAAGCGGAATACCACTTTTCTCTTTAACCTGTTTAGATTACATTCCCGGTAAATTAATCCCTGTAATCTTCCGGTAGAGGTCCAGTGCATAAAGATCCGTCATCCCGGATACGAAATCGACGATGGTCTGCAATTGTTCGTACAAATCTTCGCTGCGAAGATGGTATTGCTGGGGAATGATCGAAAGCAGTTTTTCTGAGAGCGGATCTTTCGGATCAAGAATGGCCGGGGTAAACTCCTCCAACAATGTTCCCAGAATTTTGTAACCGGCGATTTCGATCTGAATGACAGCGGGATCCTTGTAAATCTTTGATACAGAAATCCTTTTGATCTCAGACATGGCTTCTTTTGAGCTGCCTTCCAGCATTTTCAGGAGCGATGGGGTCGCTTCACCCCGAAGAATCCGATCCATGTTTTTCAGAAAGATGGCCGCACACTCCTTCACCAATTTCCCAATTACCATGGCACGAAGATATCCTACCCGTTCGTTCTTGTCCTGCACAATTCTGAGATTGTCGAAGATGATTGACAAGGTATCCTTCTCTTCCATCTGATCAAAAAAGGCCAAAAGCATCTGTTCGGCATCTTCGGAAGTAATGATTTTCAGCTTGTGGGCATCTTCCAGATCAATTATCTGGTAACAAATATCGTCGGCTGCCTCCACCAGAAAGACCAAAGGATGCCTGGAAAAGCGCATCGGTTGGTCCGATTCCTGTTGAAGACCCAACTGTGAGGCGATTTTATGAAATAGTTCTTTCTCTGTTTGGAAGAACCCGAATTTTTGCTTGTTTCCCGCCAAAACCGATTCATAGGGATATTTGACGACTGCCGCCAGGGTTGAGTAGGTAAGCCCAAACCCACCTTCGCGCCTGCCGTTGAAAGTATGGGTGAGTAACCTGAAGGCATTTGCATTCCCGTCAAAACAGGTAAAATCTGTTTGCTGCCCCGCCGGTAGCCGGTCCAACAAAATTCGACCTTCCCCTTTTCGGAAAAAATTGGAGATGGCATTCTCCCCCGAATGGCCAAACGGGGGATTTCCCATGTCGTGGGCCAGGCAAGCGGTCGATACGATGGTGCCGATTTCGGAAAGGATGGTCGAGTCTGTGCTCTCTCCGCTTTTCGCCAGTCCAAGCGCCACTAGGTTGCCGAGGGACCGCCCTACACTGGCCACCTCTAGCGAGTGGGTGAGCCTGTTGTGCACAAAAATGCTGCCGGGCAAGGGGAATACCTGGGTCTTGTTCTGTAACCTTCTGAAGGGGGAAGAGAAGATAATCCGATCGTAATCACGTTGAAAAGCGGTACGTATCTCCTCCGGTTCGTCGTAATTCCTGAATTCAAGGCCTAAACGTACCGGAGAGATTAATTGGCTCCATTTTGTCATGCTGGCAGGTTGTGGTGACAGGTCAAATTTGGATCATTTTTCCAACATATCAAAAGGATTGTTGAAAATTAATAAATATCTTAGCCGGGTTAAAAAAATTCCCAATTATATGTTCAGCGGTTTATTATTTCCCCTCTTGGTTGCCATGTTTTTAGGTCTGAATATGGGCGGAAGCGGAACCGCCCCATCCTTTGCCACAGCCTTCGGATCGGGGATTATTCGTCGGTCTCTTATCCCTGGACTCTTTGGGATCTTTGTCTTACTGGGCGCCTTACTAGCGGGCAAAAATACTTCGATAACACTTGGGAAAGAGATTCTTCCTGCCGTCAGTTTAGATTATACACTGACAACCATCATCCTGGGTTCGGTGGCGCTTTCGCTGCTTTTTGCAAATTTGATTGGGGTTCCCCAATCGACAGCGCAAACGACAGTGGTAGCGCTGATTGCCCCAGCACATTATGTAGGGCAACTCAACACCCATAAGATCTTCTATGAAATTATCCCAACCTGGGTAGTCATGCCAATCATCTCATTCGGACTTATGTATTTTATCACGAACGTAATTTCAAAGAGATTTGATCTGAAATATCCTGACTATTTTTATACTGACAAACGTCAAAAAATTTTCAATTGGATTGTCATCATCACCAGTTGTTACGTAGCCTTCTCCATTGGATCCAACAATGTCGCCAATGCTGCAGGCCCAATAACATCTATGATTACCAATGAATTGCATATAAATCCAACCAGTCAGAATTTTGTATTAATTATGCTTCTCTGCACCTTGATCATCGCGCCAATATTTGCTATTGGAAGCTCCATCTTCGGGCATAAACTCATGGTAAAAACAGGAACCGCTATTATTGCGATCGGGAAAGTGGAGGCTTCCATGATCTCTTTCATCACCGCCTCTTTGTTGTTAACCGCTTCCCTGACAAGAGGGATCCCAACATCATTGGTTCAGCTTAATACTTTTGCCATTCTTGCTCTGAGTGTCTCCAAAGTTGGCTGGAAAGAGACTTTCTCCAAAAAAGTGGTGAGACAGTTTTGGATGATTTGGCTTATTGCCCCATTGATTGCCTTCATGCTTTCCTACCTTTTTACCTCCCTGGCAGATCAATTTGGATTACTCTCCATGTGATATCAAATTAATCCGGGCCTGAATTTCTTAATCGCTTTTTCCAGTTCTGCAGAATCGCGGAAATGACCTCTTAACCGTTCTTTGAAGGAGGGGCCATGGTTTGGGATTTGGGTATGGACCAACTCGTGCACCACGATGTAATCGATCAACCTATCGGGAAGGCGCATGAGATGCAGGTTCAGGTTGATGTTTTTCAGGCTGGAACAGCTTCCCCAATTGGTTTTGTTGTTTTTGATGGTTACAGCTTTGAATGTATAGCCCAGTTGACCGGCCAACTCCCTGGCCCTGCCCGGAAGGTATCTTTTGGCCTCGTACCGTAAAACCGCATCAAAAGCTCCATTGATTCTTTTTAGTAGTTCAGGATCCTGAAGCGACATCATTTCGGGGTAACAGATTTCAGCTATTCGCTCTTTGTGCCGAAGCTGCACCATAATCCGCTGATTTTTGCATGGTATCAGGTGGTAGTCGAAGTTTCTGGTAGAGAAGAGGAGACCTGCTTCCAGCGGTTTCCTGGTAAGGCCATGTTTTTGAAGTTTCTGTTGGGTGCTGATCACCCATTTCCTCTTTTCCTCAAGGAAGGCTTCGCCCCTGGAAAAAGGAAATAACCAGGGAATCGACACCAATACCTCCCCG
>Ga0265297_10005060_pt1 | contig 20618 bp, 33 predicted proteins | sample Munlanlwell13791_FD_192502 | JGI IMG/M metagenome (GOLD analysis project Ga0265297, IMG submission 192502) | Leachate microbial communities from a municipal landfill in Southern Ontario, Canada - Leachate well 137-91 | ecosystem: Engineered > Solid waste > Landfill > Unclassified | place...
GCAGCAGGAGCATCAGCAGCAGCAGCAGCACGAGCAGCAGCATAAGCAGCAGCATCAGCAGCACGGGCAGCACGAGTAGCAGCGGCAGCATCAGCAGCACGAGCAGCAGCATAAGCAGCAGCATCAGCAGCACGGGCAGCACGAGTAGCAGCGGCAGCATCAGCAGCACGAGCAGCAGCATAAGCAGCAGCATAAGTAGCATCAGCAGCAGCCCAAGTAGCAGCACTTGAACTTCTATCTTTGCCGGCTAACCAGTTTTTAGCCCATTTTACGTAGGTCTCTTCTTTGTAGATTTCCAAAGTACATAAAATTCCGAATGCTATTTTTTGTGTCAAACTTATCTCTGGTAATTTTAATTCTTTTATCAGTTTGGCTTTTGTGTAGCCAACTTTTAGCCCGTTGTCATCTTTGAATTTACCTGATACTTCTACTTTAAACAGCCGTGGGTTCTTAATATCGGCGTGGACAGGATTTAAGAGAACTGCTAATAGTGGGTGTGTATAGAAATGCAGCCAGCCGTCAGAGCATAAACCACCCTCACCGCTGGTCTCTTGCCAGCGGTTAAGTTCCCACTGATAACCGTCTCTTGTTCGGAAGTTCTGGTCTGTCAGTTTATATGCTATTTTCATAATAGACCCCTACTTTAAAATACTTGGACTATAAATGCTTCGTCGTCAACCTTAATGACTGTCGTTGCAGCTTCGATGTCTTCAATCGTCTCAAAATCTGTACCGTAATCATCTTGAAATTCGGCCAGATTTACATACTCTTGGAATTCACAGCACAAGGCAATGATATAATCGTTTATCTGTTCCGGTATTCTATCAGGTTCATTGAAAAGGCTATATTCAATATCACCATATCGAAAAGCCCACATTGTTTCATAAAACCCTGAAAATTTTGGACAATACGTTTTTATCTTCATAATTTATTCCCCATCTACCATAAGAGTTTTTACAGTTTTCTCTACAAGTTTATTTTCACAGGCCTTGCAAGTGTCTTGCATCAGGCCTTTGTGATTTTCCGACTTTAACTTCTGACATTCTCTACATATAAAATACATTCTATATTCCTTAAATTATAATAACAGCCAGTTTTTAGCCTGAACTGGCAAACAGGATGTTATGGAGCAAGAAAATTACTATACCTGTTCTAAAATTTCTTTAATGTCCGTGTTGTCCGTGTCTAACCATTCTCGTACAAGCTCTGATATAGCGTCATCTATGCCACAATCGCTCAAATTTTCCGATAACTCTTCAAATTGACTTTGAGTTAAACTAATTCCCATAAACTCTTCAAAATGTTCCTTGTCAAACCAGTTCGGTACAAAGATTCCGCTCTTTATAAGAGCGGTTAAATCTAAATTGCCGTGTTTGTCAAATTCTAATGTTATTGTTCCTGTTTTCATTTTTTATCCCTCAAAAATTCTGGATTATAAAAGATTCTTCTGCTACTCTAATTACGATTGTATTCTGCCGCTTGCAGATGTTTTTTAAACTCCACAATTAAAGTTATGTTTTATCATTACATTTACATCATTACTTTATTACATCATAGCAATATATGCTAACAGTGTCAAGTAAAATATAATTTTTAATTCAGACAACCTACACTCCGCAAGCTGCAATAAACTCTTCACGGTCAAAGTTTGGGACTTGGGTTGCAAGATAATCGGCAAGGTCTGATATAACATCATCACAGATATACTCATAATCGTCTATCAGTATCCGATTACCATCGATAATTGTTGCAATCGCTTTAAAATCTTTTTTCGTTAGCATTTTATACACCTTAAATAAATTTAGCTGTTGATTTTATCTCTTGTACCAATACGCTGTCTTGATTATTCTGCAATTTAATTTGATTAGCTAACCAGAAAACCAGTTCTTTTTTGTCGTCTGTCTGTATCTCGAATATCAGGCAGTTTTCTGGTTTTCCCTGCCAATGCCCTATTCCCTTAATTAAGGTAAATCCTGCAAAGAACTTGCCGACAAGTTCAATCGTCTTTTCAGTTTTCAATTCGTTTATATCTTCTGTTAAGATTCTGAATAGCATATTATATCCCCTTAAATTATTCCATTTTCTCTGAACTCTGCCGTTAGTTTAAATCTTTTCGCAAGGCCTGTAAAATATACCTGCCACTCTATTAAGTCTGAGTAGCTCAATGCTTGCTCACTTTGCCAGTGTTGCCAATCAATAGCCTTTTGCCTTGCCTGTTCTTTTGTTTTAATGTCCATCTCACATCCCCTTAAGTAGTTTATGTAGTATTGGAATTGCCTTAAAAACAGACATACTGCTGTATAATCCCTGATGTTGCAACTTCCATAACGTAAAACTTGATAACTTTGAATAATCCCTTTTATGTGGCTGTTTTGAAAATTCTATTTGATAACAAAGATGCTGTATCTTCTTTCCGTCCCATAGGTTAACAGGTTTTATGAAACAATACTTTAATTTTTCTTTTATTGCATAGTAGGCAATAATCAAATAAGTTTTAAATAGGTCTTTTTTCATTTTTATTTACTCCATATTTTTTCGAGCATATAAGGCTTTATGCCGTTATATTCATTTAGCTCTACATCTATTTTACTTTTCAGGCCGAAATAAATCAGGCTGTAAAACTTGTTTGCTCTAATGATTCTGAGCAAACATCTTTTCTGTCCGTCTGTCAAGTCTAAGTTATGCTCAATAGCAATTAAATTTTTGTGTATCTTAATACGACAACCGCCGATTGCTAAGAACTCTTCTAACGTTGTATCCACTTCATAACATTGGTCGTCGTGTGTTGTACCACAGTACAGGGGGGTAAATTGTCCATCAGGATAAATAAACCCGCTTTGGCTATAATCATCAGACAACCCTAAGCTGGATTGCATTCTACTGATTATATCTTCTGTTAAGGTTCTGTATAGCATTTTATTTACTCCATATTTTTTCGAGCATATACGGTTTAATTCCGCAAAATTCGTTAAGTTCTATCGTCTCTTTTTTATCAAGCTGAAAATAAATCAGGCTGTAAAACTTGTTCGCTCTGATTATTCGTATAATACATTTTTTCTGTCCGTCTGTCAAGTCTAAATTGTGCTCAATACATAACAATTCACGGTGTATTTTAATTCGGACTATTCCACAAGCAAGCAGATTATCAAGTGTATCATTGCAACCGTCCGCTGTATCTTCGTGTGTCATTCCCAATGATAGGGGGATATATTCCCCTGTATCGATGATAAAACCACTCGTTGTCAAGTCTGTTTCAAGTGTTTTCATATTATATTCCCTTAAAAAATCATTCATTTACTAATCAAACTATAATATATTGCTGTCGGGAAGTCAAGAAAAAAACATCTTTTCTTTTAATAGCTGTAAGTTATTGTATATAAAGAGCTTATGTAATGCAACCGCAGGGCGTTATCCTGATTATTGCCTCTACTTACTATAAGAGACTACATATAACATAACAAAGAGCTTATTACATAGCAGTCTATTGTTGTCGTCAATGTCGTTTGAGATTACAGCCAAAGAGGTACGCCCTGTCGTCGAAAAACCCAAACTGCCGGAATATCTTTTTTACTGGCTCTACCCACTTATGGGCATTTTGGGGATTACGCCCCCGCCGCTAAACTACTAAACATCTACATAAGCCATATCGTCTGTACTATGGGGTAAATCACGCCAATTATATTTAAGTGTACCATATTCATATATGTAATATCTGTTTGCTTTCATTTGCCGCTTATAGGCCTCTACATCAGTAATACCGGATACAGTCGTTGCCCTTTTTCTTCCCGCCCCGATGGGGGCAACAATAAAGTAGTATTCTTTTCTTGGCATTGTCTATTCTTTCAATTAAACAATCAACTTCTACATAAACTATACACTACTTTTGAGCAAAGTCAAATAAAAAATAAGATTTATTGCGATAATTAAGGAAATGGATAACACAGCGCCGTGTTAGTTATATATCTAACCTGCTGTTGTGTAAGGGATTGTATGTCTATATGTAGTGTGTGTACTTGTGTGTAGTTATAGGACGCTGGGCGTGTGTGCAGTTATGGGGCTTTACAGACATAAGACCGATAACACAGGGGGGTGGTAGTCGGGAATTAAAGTGGTAGTAGTATGGGTGCTACCCTCCGACACTTTTTATGTGTTTTTGAAAATACTTAAATGAATGTGGATTCCTGAGGTCGGCTATTGTGGTTTCTTTGGATATGGTTCAATTTTATATCTCAATTTACTTAGGAGTTCCTTCTTACGTCTCTTGTCACAGTTAAAGTAAATGTACCTGTGTTTCCTTGGTCTGGGTTGATAGCTGAACTTATCCCCAAAGACCCTCTTTAACTCTTTTACTGTCTTATACTTATCCCCTATTGTTTGACTGTGAAGATTACTTCCCTCGATGGTGTAGTTACCCCTTTTAGCTGAAAGACCTGTGTAGATAAAATTTGTTGCCTGATAAACATACCCAATATGGCCTTGTTCTGCCTCAGCATAGGATACCACTATTTCCTTATCCACTTTATTCAAGGTATTCCCTATTAGGAAGCTCTCAACATTCTTAGGGGTATTGTCAAATATAAACAATCGGGTCAGTTCTATCACATTGTCTTTTTCGTCTTTCCCACACAACCCCTGACGTAAGGAGTAACTTGAAGGTGTGCCATAACAAACAACCCCAACCATTTTGTCAGTCTCTTTCTCAAAAAGACCAAAAGAAAAGGAGCAGGGGGCTTTTCGATGTAGATAGTGATATTCTACCACCATGTTCATAGCCTCTCTGTACCCTACCTGTTTTATGTAGTATCTCTCTCTCAATGACACTCCAAACCCCTATAATAGAAACATATGTCAATTACTGTTGTATCCGAAGGACATCCTCACGAAGTCTAAGGTCGGCTTTATTCCCTGACAATCTCAGTCTGTTAATAACCCCTTTGGAAAATCTAATCGTCTTAATAGGGGACTTTATATATCTTCTAAAAGTATCAAGATTATACTTAAAAATCGCCTCCCCCTTAGTAAAAATCAAAAATTTATGGCTAATCCTTGTTTCTATCCCCTCCCCACCAATAAGATATGGGAATGTGGTATAGAACAAGTCTAAAATGGTTAAATTGCTTATACTCATTTTAACTCCTAAAATAGAAATACATGTCCATTATTATCCAAAATAGATTTTAATTTTTCCGAGCATTTTCCAAACTGAGAAAATACAAGAAACTGTCCATTGTCTGTATTTGTGCAATAGCAGTATGGTAATACAGCCATCCCAGACTTTTTTCTCTCTTGTTCATACAGTTCGTTACATAGTTCAAAAAGCAGGGTTAATTTCTTTTTACTCATCTTTCTCATATAAACTCCTACAATCAATTTTAAGACCCTTGAAGGCTGGGAGGCTTCCAATGTACCCCCCAGCAGGGAAACTTAACACCGCTACCCCTACAACTGCTATTACTGGGGTTTATGTTAACTTAGCTGTAATGGTTAACTTGACATCTTTTTAAATGCGATAACATGCTCTTCGTTGGCCATAGCGTATTGTGAATCGCCGATGTCTATTTTAGCCAGACTGCAAGCATTGATATACACAATGTCTCCGGCTTTAACTGAGCAGGGGATTCTCTGCCCGTTTTGACCAACCTTGCCCGGCCCAGTCAACTGCACAACACATTCCCTCAAAGCTAATGCCGGAATAGAATCCTTCGCACCCTCGGGAAGTACTAAACCACCTTTAGTTGTATCGGTAGTTGCGACTTCCTTTACAATGATGCGGTCATACAAGATATTTAAATTTGCTAAACTGTTCATACTCTTCTCCTTTATTTCAAATGGTTCTTAGTCAGGTAATGGGCTCTCTTCCTATCCTTGTGGATACTGCTAAAGATACTTCCCAGACAACTCAATAGAAATTTTGCACTAAACATCAACTATCTCCTTAAAAATAAAGTTTATTCCCATTTTGCTTTCGGGATACTTCTCAAGAAATACTGCCCTGAAAGATTCCACCAATTCATTCCAAACCATCAACTCACACATAGTGCACCCATCCTCTGGCTTGTTGTGAAGCAGGATGCACAGCACATCCTTAATTTCCATTGTTTTTTTCGTATTCTTTATCATACCTCATCGCTCCTTTTCTTATCTCTTGATTGATAAGAAACATTAAATCTCTCTTTACTTTTTTAAGTACCCCTCTTTTATTGCTCAGCACAACTACAATCTGCCGAGCATTTCTACTAAGAGGGTATTCCAATAACAAATCAATAGCAACAGCGGTTTCATCTTCAGAGGATATTAACACCCAATCATAGTCAATGCAGTGTTCCTCATAGAAGCACTCAATCTCACTAATCATCTCCTCTATTTTCGCTTTAAATGTCATGATGCACCCCTATTTCTTAAACAGCCTCTTGTCCATATCAGGAAGTCTATCACATTAAGTGGCATTAGCATATACTGCTTTGAGTGGTAGAATATGACCATCCATAAAAATTGAGCGAACAGAGCCACAACACATCCGACAAATCTCTTCTTTCTTTTGGAAGATGTTATGTTGTATCTGACTATCAACTCCACACAGATTGTTATTGCATAAAAAATGTTCCACCACATAATTAACCTGCATAGCTTTCACAAATCTTAATGTCCACCAAGAATGGTACAGCCAGATTTATAACTGATTCCATTACTTTCTTTTTAGCCTCCAGAACCTCTTGGGCAAATTCTTTTTTCACCTCAGAAATGCAATCGTCATGTACCGTGAGGACTAATTTAGCATCCCACTGCGGATTTTCCAAGTACAGTTGTCTAAGAGCAGCTAATGTTAATCTCAGAAGGTCTGCACAGAAACTTTGGATTAGATGGTTGAAGCCCTGCCTAATAGCTCCATCATCTATTTCACCAAATCTTCTTCTTCTACCAAAATAGTTTTTAACATAGTGACTTCGGAATAGTTCCTGTCTGCATTTCTTGATTGATTCTTTAACATTAGGATAAGTTTTAAAGAATCCATCTAACCAAGACTGTGCAGTTTCCTTTGAGACTTTGTTGTTTTTTGCAATTCCATAGGCAGTTGAACCATATACAATGGGGAAGTTGATTCCATTTTTTCCGATGTGTCTTTCTTCTTTATATCTCTTTTTGGTATCAGCATATAATTCACTCATCTTGATAAGGTCACCCTCTGGAATTTCAAGCCCCAAACATCTATTGGCTGTGAATAAGTGTAAATCTTTGTTTTCATTAAATGCCCCTATTAAATTTTTATCCCCCGTCAAATTCGCAAGCTGCCTTAATTCCTGACTCTCATAATCTGCTATAACAAATGTGTACCCATCTTTCGCCACAAATAGTTCTCGGATATTAACCAAATCTTCCTTTGATAATTCTCTCGGGATATTCTGAAGATTCGGTTCACTTGAACTCAAACGCCCTGTACGAGCCACTGTATCATTAAAAGATGTTCGGATACGCCCATCTTTACAAACATGCCTCCACATTGGGGAGATGAAAGTATTGAGTAACTTATCAGCCTTCCTGAACTTTAAAAGGTATTCTATAAACTTACATTTATCTTTATGTGGTTCAAGGGCATCTGATGCCGTTGATGGTTGGCCATTTGGATAAGTTTTGCTTGGCTTAGTTCTGGATAGTTTTATTTTAAATTTACCCTCAATTATTTTGGCAACCTGCTCATCGCTGTTAAGATTCATTGGGGATGATACAACAACGAACCCAAACAAGTCTTTATCCTCCCTCATCTTCAGCCCTGCTGATTCAATCGCCATAACTTGATACTGCTGCATCTTAGCGGTAACAATATCTTCAAAGTCCTCCAACTTCTTTGTATCAATGAGTATTCCATTTTCGTACATATCAAGTAGGACTCTCTGGAAGGGCATTTCAATTTGGTAGAAGAGTTTATCGAGTCCTTGTTTTGTTAGTAATGGCTTCTCTATTTCGTATAACTGCCACGTCCAAATTGCATCATTGATAGCATAGTTCTTGAATCGTTCAGAATCAAGTCCAAACTTTATTGCATCCTTGTATTCAAAAATTTCCGTCTGAGGTATTTTTAAAACCCTTGCTGCTAATTTCTTTAAACCACAACTTGCATTTTCGTTCAGTAAGTGAGCGGCAACGGCTGTGTCAAAAATTTCTCCTATATAGTCAATGCAAACAGACTTTAACACCCTTAAATCAAAGGGGGCGTTGTGCATAATCAACAAACCAACCCTACCACATATAACATTCAATAACTCAGCCAAGATTAAATCAAGGTCAGGGTTATCATTGAGATTTATATACACTGAATCAGTGCCGGTGCACAGGGATATGCCCTTTAATTTGCAATTATAGTGCAAACCATCTGTTTCTGTATCCAGTGATAGTGTTGTGTTGTTGGGAATATGCAGCTCCACCCACTCAAGAACAGCACTGTGAGTATTCAAAAATGATTTATTGATTGTCACTATTGTCTCCTATACTGCCATTACCCTCGATGTCTCCATCATAATCCACCAGATGGGACAGCCCTTTACGGGCAGCCCCTTGAGGCTCTCTGTAAATTTTGTGGCTCGGCTCACACTCACTGCAATATGAGTCTAAAACTCGTTCAGTAGGAACTCTTATTGCTTCCTGACAGTGCTGACAAAACGCCCTTACAAATCGAGAATTGGGAATCCTATCTCCCGCTCTGGTGTTATCTAACACACAAAATAATTCCCCATTTTCATCAATCTTTGTTGTAGTCATCTACATACCCTTCAAAATATACTACACCAACCCCAATGTACCACACTTTCCACAAGAAAGCAAGCCATAAAGGTGTTAAAGTTAAGTCTTTTTCATTGTGGGTATTGTATCATAAATTTGAATTTTAGTCAAGAAAAAAATAAAATAATTTGCTTGTGTTTAAGTCTTCACAAACAAAGGATTTATAAAAATTATTAAAAATAATTAAGTTTTTTATCAAAATAGCTTGACTTTAGGTTATATTTATGTTACAGTAGGGTTGGACAGGATACACTTTTATATTTTAAAGGACAATACAAGTGGAAAGAGTTTGGGACGAAATAGACGCTGCGGCAGAGAGGGAGGGGGAAGCCCTCCAGAAAAGTAAAGGGTACTCTCCAACCAGACCCAATATACCTTGTTCCTTAAGACTGCCCAAGAGGATATTTGATACAGATAAATGTCATCGTATTGAGTCTTTAAGTGTATGGGATTACATTAGATGTAAAAAAGCTGGGGACTTAAAAAGGCAATAATTTACAGTGAAAATTTCTGGGGCAACTCCCTGTTTTGGATTTGGGATTCCCAGTCGATAGGGGGTTGCACCTCTGAAAGTTATATGCTATTTTAAAATTCAATAAGGAAGTTGCAAGCTGTAACCATAGCTCTGGCAATGGGTTAAGATTGGCTCGGCCATTTAGCCCCATCAGAGGATAATCTGACTTACTACTCACGCCACGATACCAACGGTCGGAAGGCTATTTGCAAGGGATTGAGACGAAACCCCGATACTGTGGCAGTAACCAGTTTTAGTTGAGCAAATGCAAGCATTGAGAGAGATGCCGTTGCCCAATGAGTTGAGGTGAATGTGGGTTTTTGAGTTAAAGATACATAAAGCCTGTGTATATTTATTCCTTATGTTATATTATTCCTGACTCAACCTTAAAAGTTGGTCTAAAAAACCTGTTAGATGGATACTTAACTTATTATCGGTGTTAAGTGGGTAAAGAACTTTTAGAACTGACAAATTCAACGCTAAGGCCACAAGTAGCTATTATTTTGATAAAAGTGGCCATTTATTAGTTATATAACTAACAACCTACTGTTGTTTAGTAACCACATAACACATCGGGAATATCGTTATGCCAAGATGGGATGAAAAAAAGAAGAAGCGTGTCAACAAAGTTCGGTCGGACGCAAAATACGATAAAGTGGAGGTAGTTCCAGTAGTTCGCTCCTTAGTTGGCCTTGGTTTCAAAGAAGTTGAGATTGGAATTATTCTCGGAGTTAAAGAGGCAACTCTTCATTCATGGAAGTCCAGATACCCAAAGTTATTTGAGGCCAACGCTGAGGGCAAACAGATAATGAAAGGACTCCTCTGTGCAGAGATGTTCAGAGCTGCTACGGGGTACGACTATGAGGAGGTCGATACAACTTACAAAGTTCCCATATCATGCTCTAATGCTGAAGAGGCTGTTAAACAAGCATTGATGAAAACTCCCGAAAAGGTGGTTGTTCATAAAAAACATCAGAACGGAAATGCAGAACTTCAGAAATTTTTAGCCAACAACCTAATGGGGGAAACATTCCCCCGCTCCCAGACACAGGTAACAGAAAACATCATTACTCTTATTGGCTCTGTTGAACCAGAGCGTATAAAGCAGTTTGCTGGGAAGCTAATTGATTTAATTGAATCTCCAAGAAAACAGGTTGAGTCTACGGAAATAATTAAACCAGAACCAGAGTTAAAAGAGTTACCCACAGATGAATTTGGAAACCCTGCAAAATAGAATACCAAAGGATATTGGTGGTAACCTTGAGTTCCGAATGAACCTACACGAATTTCTTGCAAAAGATTCTGGGGCACAGAAGGAATATGTTTCACTATGTTTGAGTAATCCGGTAATCGCCTATGACACTCTTTTTTGGACACTGGACGGCAGACGTGCACCGGGAATGAGAAACCTGCCATTCATCCTGAGACCTCAACAGGAACCCGTTGTCAACACCCTGAAGAGGGGTATGGATACAGGTGAGGATGTTGGTGTAAATAAAAGTAAAGAAGAGGGGGCAACAGAGTTAGTCACAAAGTTTCTTTCATTACTGACTTTATTTGTCCCCGAGAGTAACTTTCTGGTTGGCTCAAGAACAGAGGACTTGGTTGATAAGACAGGAGAGCCCAGTACGCTCTTCGCTAAAATTGACAGTGTGTTTGATAAATTACCAATGTGGCTGCGTTCCAAGTTACACATAGAACGAACATTTAAGCATTTGAAAAATTTGGATATTTCATCCACCATTGATGGTGAAGCAACCAGTGAAAACTTTGGGGTTGGTAAAAGAGCTACCGGAGTTATGCTGGATGAATTTGGTTTAATTGAAAAAAGAATAGCAGACGAAATAGCTGATAAGATTGGTGATGTGAGTAATTGTGTTATATATAATTCCACACACTGGTTTGGAACAGGACATACATTTTACAAAGTTCTTCAAAGAAAAAACATTTTAAAAGTATCTTTGCCTTGGTATTTGAATCCAGAAAAAATTCATGGCCTTTATAGAACGCCGGAAGAAGGTGTGATTGAGTTGGTGGATGAGTCTTATTACAGACTAAATCATCCAAATTTATTTCAATATATCTGAGAGAATATAAATGGGAATGGTATTCAAAATAGATAAACTCCCAGATGAGTTGAAAAAACTTTTTATTGCGGATGGCAACAAACGCTATCCGGGAAAAGAACGCTCTCCTTGGTTCGATAAAGAGGAAGAGGACAGGTCATACCGAGATGTTTCCCAAAATATATGGATGAACCCAAGTGGTGCTGCTAATCAGTTCTTTGACCCTGTGGTGATTGAGAAGATACGGGGCACTACGATAAAAGCTCCAAAATATACTGGCACTTTGAAATTTGATTATACTAATTCCAGTGTGTTTGGCCCAAGGATTAGTAATGTTACACTTGTTACTAACCCCAGAGGAAATTTCAGATGGTGGGGTGAGCTTGAGGAGATTAAAAATGTTCTCAGACCCAATCAGCTTCACAATTATATTATTGGGAGTGATATTTCTTTTGGCACTGGTGCTTCAAATTCTACTGCGATGATAGTTGATAGGAACACAGGTGAACTCATTGGTGAGCTTGTTACCCCCGATATGAGGGTGGATGAATTTGCTGACGTTGTTTCCGCCCTGTATTTCTGGCTTGGTGGTGCAAACGCCCCATTTGTTATTTGGGAGCGAACTGGCGGTCACGGAATTAACTTTGGCCGTAGAATAATGGAAAATGGTGTAACAAATGTTTATACCAAGACTACTGAAACCGGAAAGATGAGAAAACGCCAACAGGTTTATGGTTGGGATAATACAGGTGGCCCAAATGGAACTAAGGGTGATTTGCTTGAGAGATTGGAGATAGCACTAAAAGAGGGTTTGAAAGAAAAACATGACAGGACATTTTTAATAATCCACTCTGAAGAAGTTACTAACGAGATGGACGGCTATATTTTTTACTCCTCTGGAGAACTGGATTCAAGTGAGAGTATAGACCAATCATCTGGTGCAAGAAAAAGACATGGTGATAGAATAATTGGAGTTGGCTTGTGTGTTCTTGGGATGCTTGACCAACCTGTGGCCGAGGAAACATTATCAAAATCGCCACCCTATGGCTCTCTGGCTTGGAGAATGCTACAATCCAAAATAGAGGACGAAAATAGAAAAACTGGACAATGGCAAGACCCACCTAACTTGAGTACTCGGTGGGGTTAAATTTGGAAAGACAAGATGGCAAACGGCGAACTAATTGATAAATCAGTTGATAACACAATAGTTGGTGCGATACAAGATGGTATTGCAAGATGTGATGCTGTATGTGAAGCTCCATTGATGAAACGCAAAGAAATTCTTGAGGAATACGCCAATGGGTGGTACGGAAGTACCAAGAATGAAAACTACCGATGCCCAATCAATATGATTTCAAGGGCTATAAACATCTTATTGCCATTGCTGGTGAACAAAGACCCCAAGGCAATGACCTCAGCAAGGGTAGCTCAACTTATGCCCTATGCGGATACTCTTCGACTTACTATAAATCATCTCATAAAAAAGATTAAATTAGGGCAAACACTACGCATTGGAACTCTTGATGCCCTAACTTATGCTGGAATTTTTAAAACTGGAATAGCCCCCGGAGGTGATGGTATAAAGGATGCCTTTGGAGTAACACATGACGCTGGACAAATCTTCTGCGATGTAATTTACCCAGAGGATTATTTCTTTGATACATCCGCAAGACGTAAAGAAGAGTGTGATTTTGAGGGGAATTGGTTTTATGTTCCAGTTGACTACGTTTTAAACAGTGGTCTTTATGATAATTATGACAAAATAAGTGAGTCATATATAAAATGGGCTAAAGCGTCTCCGAAGGAAATATCTGATGGTGGTGGAAACGCATTTTTAAATACATTTAAACCCTATGTAAAACTCGCCGAGGTGTACATACCATCTGAAAACATACTACTTACTATTCCCGAAAAGGGCAAGGGGGATAAGCCACTCAGAGTTGTAGATTTCAATGGTCCAGTTGATGGGCCTTTTGACATCATGAGTCTTTCTACTTTTCCAGAGAGTGTTATCCCAATAGCACCCCTGTATGAGGGGCTTGATTTACATTACTACATAAACATAATGGCTCGTAAAATGGCTCGTGAAGCCGAGGCTGCAAAAACTGTGTTCCCGTATGAGGGGAATGCAGCGGATGATGTTACAAATATCCTTGGTGCAAAGCACATGCAGACCATAAAAGTTAATAACATAAATGCTTTCACTACATTGAAACTTGGGGAGATTGACCCATCACAGTATCAGTGGATTGCTTTCCTTAAAGGTCTTTGGGGTGAAGCCCCTGTCAATATGCCAGTAGTTGGTGGTATGAAGTCTGCTGCCCCCACACTTGGTCAAGAACAGATGCTTATGACAAACGCTTCTGCAAATCTTGATGATATGATTCAAGCGGCACACAACTGCACGAAAAGCATACTGCACAAGATGGCGTATTATATTTTTACTGACCCTCTTATGGATATAACTGTATCTAAGAGGATACAGGGACTTGGTGAGATACCAGTAAGTGTTACAGCCGACACAAGAGAAGGTGATTTTTGGGATTACAATTTTGAGGTAGTTCCTTATTCCCTATCTCGTCAGAACCCACAGATGAGAATGCAGAAGTTAATGCAGGTTGCAACAGGATTGATTTTACCAACGATAGAAATTGCCCAACAGCAGGGCGTAGTGGTGGATATACCAAGATTAGTTAAGGAAGTTACAAGGGATATGGATTTAACTGATGGTGAAATTGACTTAATCTACCAAAATGCTGTAACTATGAACACAGACCTCGGCCCTTATCAGCCGCTAAAAGGTCAGGTTTCAGGAATTGGCGATAGGCAAGGTGCTTCTCCCGCAAGTCGTCAAGAAAACCTTAACCAGCAGCAAAATCGCTCAGCGGGGCAGTCCAGCCCAGCTAATACAGAGGCTGGCAAGAATGTGAGGGAGTAATGCCCTTTAAAAATGATTAAGGCAGTTAAGAAACATATTAAAGGAAAATAAAATGTCTTGGTATAAAAAACTAATCGAGAAGGTAAAAAAAGCATACGCTAAAAGAAATGAGGAAGAAAAAGATAAAGAAAAAGAGTTTAAAACAGTAAGGACATCTGGTATAGAGAGTCAACTGAAAGCAGCCGGACTTAGTGATGAGCAGATTGCAAAATTAAGGGGTAAATAATGTCAGCTACGTATAATGTTACAGTCAATGTGTCAGTGGATGGGCTGGGCAGAGGAACAGAAAAAAAGAATACTTTTGCTGGAGATACTGCACCAGAAGTAACCTGTGGCACTGAGCAACAAATGCAGGAAACTGCTGATGTAGCTGAGGCCTTAAATGTTGGTGCTGTGGATACTATTTTTGGCGTATGGATAAGAGCCATTGATAACGACTTAGCAGTGGATACATCCTATGTAACCACATTTAGTACCGAGTTAATTATACCCGAGGGTGAGGCCCATTACTTCAAGCCAAGCGGCACAGTTTATGTGAAAAACAATACTGCATTGGAAAAGTGTACTTTTGAATTTTTAGTGATAGGGGTACAGGATTAAGGGGAATACCATGTTTCATTGCTCGCAGTGCAAAAAAGAATTTGACAACAACCTAATAGATGATATGGACTTTGATTTTGTTGATGAAAGAGGTCATGTGAACATTCGCTACAATCAAAAATGTGACGCTTGTGGTGGGGAGATTTTAGCTGGATATTTACGGGATGATAGTGGGGTAAATATCTGCTCAGATGGGGATTTCCACCCGTATTTCTCCCCTGACTTGGGTATTTATGTTGATAGCTCCAAAACTCTTAATGACCATCTTAAAAGTAAAGGTATGGTAAATTTAAATGAGTCCAAGGAGTACAGGGAACATGAAGCGATGATGAGAGAAAAGGTAATGCATTTTCCAAGTATGCGGGGTGCAAAGTGAAATACAAACACAAAATAAATTTTACAACTTGTACACTTATGCTGATTATTTTGGTTGTGCTTGGAATCTTTGGAGCAGTAATTGATAAACCAAACATAAAAATTACTCAAAGCTATAATGTCCTTGTTGAGGGGGTAGTTGAAGCCAATGGGGTACTGACAGAGTATTGGATTGGCTCTGGTGTTTTGATAAGTAAAGACGGCAATATAGTAACGGCTAAACATTGTGTGAACGGAGCAACCAAGTTAAAGATTACTCTACAAGATGGTTCATATTATTATGTTACTGATTATTTTAAAGATAGGTATGCCGATGTAGCTATTATTGATATTCCCGGAAAAGATTATAAGTTTGCCAACATTGGTGATTCAGATATTATAGAGGCTGGGGACAGGCTACACAACATTGGAAATGCTCAGGGAACTTGGGAAAATAGTGTACTGTGGGGTGTTGTTTATAAGAACCACTTTACAAGGTACATCTATCCGAACACAGAACTTATACTTTTAGACATGGGAGTATTTGGAGGCTGTTCTGGAGGGGGTTTGTATAGAGGTACTATACTCTATGGAATAGTTGTTATGGGGAACAGTGATAATGTTACTTTAGCTGTACCGTCAAATGTTGTAAAAGATTTACATAAAAGATATTTAATTACAATGGATTTGGAAAGTATAGCAAAATACTTTTAATGTGAGATGGAACTTCAAAGCAACCTACCTCTTTTTAAAATAGGAATGTTTCCTATAAGAGAAGAGAAGCATATATTGGAGAATTAAAATGTCAGACGAAGTAAAACCGGAAGTTACAGAAGAAGTTATTGAGGAAGTAGAATTATCAAGTGATGAAGCTATCATTGATAGGGGTGAGGAAGTTAAGGTTATTGATGCCCTTATAAACCCGCCCGCTGAAGAGGAAAAACCAGAAGAAAAAGCGGAAGTAAAGGTCGCTGAAGATGCGGCGGAGGAATCTACTCAAGATGATAAAGTTAAAGAGAAATCTGAAACTACTATCAAAACTGAGGAAGATATTTCAAAGCTGAATCTACCACCTCGTCTTTTACAGGCTGCTAAGCGTAATCATCTTACTGACCAAGACATTTTGGATTTGGGAGATAAGGCAGAATTGGTTTTATCCAGATTTGCAGAAAGTTCTGATAGAGTATCAGCAGAGCTTGGTGAAATTGGACGTAAGCTAAAAGAGAAGAATGCCCTCGCAACTCCAAAGCAGGAAGCTAAACCAGCTACCCTGAAAGTAGAGGTCAAAGAGGATGACTTGGATGAAGTCAAGGAATTAAAGAATGTTGTTAATGCCCTGACCACCCAAATTTCAAATTTAACAAAGCAGGTTACAACAAATAATGTTGAATCTACCAAGTCCGCTGAAATAGAGCGTGACAAGAAGATTGACTCATTTTTTGACAGTAAAGCTGCTGAGCATGTTGAATTTGGAAACAGCAAAGCATTGTCCGCCGTTGACTTAGCAATAAGGCAGAACATTTGGGAATCAGCAGATAATATCCTGATTGGTGCTCAAGTTAGTGGACAAAAGATTTCTATTGAGGAGGCTCTTGATGCTGCAATGAGTCTTTATGAGAATAAAAATCCTCAGAAGAAAAAAGTATCTCGTGAGCAGGTGCTCAAAGAGGTTGAAAAAAGAGAAAAAAATCTTATCCAAAGACCTTCATCTAAAAAGAATTCAGCATCAACGGTAAAAGACCCTCGACAAGAGTCGGTAAAAGCTGTTGCTAAAATTCTAAGTAGGGGTGAGGGTGGATGGTAAAAGTAAAGGAAAATTAAAATGACTGAAAGCTATGTACCGGAATCAAGCATTCTTGATTTAGTGAATGCAACAATTCCGTTCAGGAAAAGATTGGAATGGGGTTCTCCTGCGGAACATCAGGATTTCCCAATTCTCAATCGTGCCTTGGCAAAAGGCATGAAGGCCACTGGTGGCCACAAGGTAGAGTTTAGAACTGCCCTGAAGAAATCTACAAAGGGTGGCTTCACTGGACTCTATGCAACAAGAGAATACAACCATGAAGATTATCTGGTAACTGGTGAGTCTCCTTGGGCACACCTTTATACCTATTGGATGTATGACGGCCACGAAACGGCGATGAACCGTGACCCAGAGCGTATTGTCGATATTATGGAAGTTGGTCGTCATGAAACTATGACGAAGCTGTCAGGAATTTTTGAAGAAGCCTGCTGGCAGACTATTATTGGGGAAGCCGCTGAGTTTGGCAGCCTTCGTGGTATCCCTTATTGGGTATCTAAGGCCGGTACGACTTCTCTTGATAGAAGTGCCAATGTTCTGACAACTGTTGGTAACATTAACCCAACTACTTACCCGCTATGGTCCAACTACGTTGGCACTCACACTACTCCGATAGCAGACTTGGTAGCTGGAACTATTGCTGCCTCTATTGAGGAAGATTCGCTGTCTCTGTTGAATGCAATGAACCTTGCCCAGATTAAGACAAAGTTCAAAGCACCACAGAACATTGCTCACATCGTGGACAAGAATCCACTGGGCAATTACAAGATTTATGTCAACACTGCCTTCTCGGTAGCATGGGGCATAATTCTTCGCCATTACAATCTTGGCAACAACTTTGGTTTTGACCTTGCCAAGTTCAATGGTCAGCATGCATTCAACGGCATTCCGATGGAGACTGTTGAATATCTTGACCTTGTAGATGATGGTGGTTATGGTGATGTGGACATTCAGGGCAAGTATCCTGTGTACTTCATCAACTCCAACGAACTTGAGACAGTTGTTCTCAGGGGATATGAATTTAAGGAATCTGCTCCGCAGTTGATGCCGGGCAATCCTAACGTAGCTGTAACGAATGTAGATTTCAGCGTTCAGCTTGTTTGTAAGAATAGGAAATCTCAGGCTCTTGTATATGGTACTGCATAAACCAAGAAGGGAAAATTAAAATGGCAGATTTTTATACTTATGGTGCTGAGAAGATTGCTCTGAAGTCCGTTTATTATGAGGGCACAGATGCAATTAAAAAAGGCTATGTATTGTGTTTTAATCAGGACACAGTTCTTGACCTAACAGATGGAGCTACGATAGCCGAAGGTGCTATGTGCAATGGTAGATATTTGCGTGTAGAGAAGCCCGCTACGGCCAATATACCCTACGGTTTTGTTATTGCGATGGAAAACAAAACTGGGCCATGTAATATCGTTGTTGCAGAGCCTGACGGCCACGCCGTTCAGGTATTCAGCGATGCCAATGTTACAATCGGTGATTTACTGTATGCTCAGAATGCGAGTTACAAGGCCGGTGCAACTGGAGTTGCTGCAATAGGCAAGGCTTTAGAGACAATCGACCGAAGTGTTACAAATGGTCTTTGTGGCGTTCGCCTTGGCCAATATGCTGCTGATATTACCTCTGCTGAGGCTTCCATTAACGTAAGGGCTGACAACATTGAGTCATCTACCGCTTCTATGGCAACTCTTGAAAGTTCTGATGTAGTTGTAATAAAGGCTTCTGCATCGAGCATGAAGTTAGTTGCTGATAGTGTTAGCACCTCAGTAGCTTCCATAAAGACTTTGGAAAGCTCCGATGTGGTTGACATTAAATCCTCAATGTCAAGTACCAAACTGGTTGCGGACAGTGTCAGTACATCTGTCGCCTCGATAAAGACCTTAGAGAGTTCAGATGTTGTGGATATTAAGTCGTCCATGTCCTCGATAAAGTTAATTGTGGATAGCGATGTTAGTAAGAATCTCTCAATTAGCACTCGGCTAAGTGTTTTGGATTCTACCGCTACTGCTGTAACATCTGCGGATACGGCCTTGTCAACAGTCGGCTCTCAGGTTGTTGCTATTCTGGATGCTCTGAAAGCAGTCAACGGTTAATTAAATAAAGAATTTGAGAAGGGAGTTCTCAAAGAAAATAGTGGGGTGAGTTACGGAATGAAAACCACCCCACTAATTTTTAAGGGGACTTATGAAATTATCTATAAAAAAGTTAAAAGTTGCCCACTGGGTGGGAATCACTCCCAATGCGTGTGGCCTCTATGAACATGCAAAAGACCAAATAAGGGCTGAAAGACTGGCTGGAATTGATGCCCAAGCTATTGATTATAGGATAGTTGATAATAAGGAAGTTGCTGGGGAAATTAAAGCAGATAATTGGCTTACATCCGTTTCATTAGACTGGCTAAAAGATGCTGACATAAATGTTATTCACTCCGGTATATTAGAAAGAGAGAAGTCGAAGAGACCAAATATACTCATCTTACACGGTCGTCCTGAGTATGCTTTTCAATTAGCCCTTCTTAGAGGCAACAGTCACTATCAAGAGTATAACAGTTACAAGTGGGACGAGAGGTATTCTTTTGTAACTTTTTGGCCGGAACATCAGTTCACTTGGAGCATGGTGTTTCCGCAGCATAAAATGCACTATGTCCCAGCTTTTATTGATACAGACAGATTTAACCCAACAGGGGACATTATTGGATTAACTGAGAAGGGTTCTTTTAATATATTATTGGCAGATGTTTGGCGTGAAGATGTCACCCCATACAATGTTAGTTTAGCTGTTGCCCAGTTCATTAAGACTTATTGCCCAGATGCAAGAATGCACATTATTGGGTTACACCATTTTTCTAAGTCAGCAGTTCAGGGACATCTGGGAATGCTGAAAGATAATAATGTTCTTGGGGATTGTGGGAGCATGATTCCCAACACCGAAAAAATGTACAGAGCATGTGATTTGATGGCTTCTCCTCAAGTGATAGCGACAAGAAGTATTCGGGAGGCCATGTCTTGTGGCTGTATGGTTGTAGCAGGTCAGGGGGCTACATACACAGATTATACCGCAAATCCAATGGACATTTCAGGTTTCTGTGAGGCAATTAAAAGAGCCTATGATTTCTGGAAAATAAACAATAACACTATACGGATAAAGATGCACGAAAAAGCCTGTAAGTTATTCAACCTTAAATCTGGGGGTGAAAACTTTAAAACACTATACGAAGCTATATTGAAGGAAAAACAGAAATGAATGTAGATGCTCAGGATTTAGCTGCTGATACGGGTGATGAGTTTGGTGATACCACTTACCTTATCCCTGCTTTACAGGATACTGGTGTTTAATTAGGCAAGAAGAGGAAATGGATTTTCTCCAAAATGCGTGGCGTGGGGTTGGTAGGATGCTGACCCCACATCACTTTTTTTAAAGGAAAATCAAATGGATAAAATTAGTTTAGAAGATGCCATCAAAAATGTATATCAGATGTTATCTCAGGTTAGAGGTACTGTCAACGGTCAGACTCTTAATGCTGTTGAAATGATTGCAATTATGCAGAGCCATAAAGTGATGGTT